>Ga0302154_10000060_pt1 | contig 97292 bp, 95 predicted proteins | sample I_Bog_N2_3_FD_193507 | JGI IMG/M metagenome (GOLD analysis project Ga0302154, IMG submission 193507) | Peat permafrost microbial communities from Stordalen Mire near Abisko, Sweden - I_Bog_N2_3 | ecosystem: Environmental > Terrestrial > Soil > Wetlands > Peat | place: Sweden: Abisko, Stordalen... | reverse complement strand
CCGGTTCAGGATCTACTGGGTGGTCGGCACGGACGAGCAGTTCCTGCAGCTGAACATGAAGGATCCGGTGCTGGGTGGCAACAAGCTGCTGCGCCAGGCGCTGGCCAGCGCGCTCGACGTGCAGGCCCTCATCGACACCCTCTTCAACGGGCGCGAGCGCCGGGTCGAAAGCATCGTCCCCTACGACCTGCCGGGCAGCGAACGCGAGAGCGGTGCCGTCACCAACCACCATGACCTCGCCCGCGCGAAGAAGCTGCTGGCCGATGCGGGCTATCCGAACGGCCAGGGCCTGCCGCCCATCACCATCCTGTTCCCGGACACCGGCGCCGACGAACACAACATGTTCGACCTGCTGCGCGCGCAGTTCGCTGCGGCCGGCGTGCGGCTCAAGGGCGACTTCATGGACGAGCCGACCTTCCTCAAGGCGGTCGGGGGCGGCAATTTCCAGGTGGCCTTGTACGGCTGGTTCGCCGACTATCCCGATCCCGAGGAGTTCTTCCAGCTCTTCATCAGCAAGAACGTCGCGCCCGGTCCCAACTACGGCGACTACAGCAATCCGGCCTACGACAAGGCCTACGAGGCGATGCGGCTGATGCCCAACGGGCCGCAGCGCCTCGACTACATCCGCGCGATGAACGCCCTGATCAAGGACGACGTGCCGGTCATCCTCGTCTACGACACGATGCGGTTCGGCGTGCTGCAGAACTGGGTGGGCAACTTCAAGCGCAACCTGATGCTCGAGGAGCACATGTACCTGAGCGTGGACATGGCCGCCAAGAAGAAGGGGCTCTGATGGGCGCGTACATCGTCCGCCGGCTGCTGCAGGCCATCCCCACCGTGTTCGGCGTGGCGCTGCTCACGTTCCTGCTGTTCAACGCGTTCGGGCCCGACCCCGTGCGGGCGGCGCTCGGCAACCATGCCACGCCGGAGGCGATCGCCAACCTGCGCCACCAGTGGGGGCTGGATCAATCGCTGCCGATGCAGTTCCTCGACTTCCTGCGCCAGATCGTCACCTTCGACTACGGCAAGTCCTTCGTCACCGGCGACGACCTGGGCACGCAGCTGAAGTCGGGCGCGCTGGTGAGCCTGTCGGTGACGGTGCCGCCGTTCGTGTTCGGCGGCATCGTCAACGTGGCGCTCGCGCTGTTCATCACGCGCCACCGCGACGGCATCGTCGACCGCGCCGCGCGCGCGCTGTTCATCGCGGCGATGAGCGTGTCGGCGCTGGTCTACGTCCTGGCGCTGCAGTACCTGCTGGCGTTCAAGCTCGACTGGTTTCCCATCAACGGCTACGAGGACGGCTGGGCCGCGGTGAAGTACCTGGCGTTGCCGTGGCTGATCCAGCTGCTGCTGCTGATGGGGCCCGACATCCGCCTGTACCGCACGCTGTTCCTGGCCGACATCAACGCCGACTGGGTGCGCACCGCGCGCTCGAAGGGCGCGGGCGAGGGTCGCGTGCTGTTCCGCCACGTGCTGCCCAACGCGTGGGTCCCCATCATCACGCAGAACGTCACCACGATCCCGTTCCTCATCCTGGGCTCGTTCCTGATGGAGCGCTTCTTCTCGATCCCGGGCATCGGCAACCTCACCATCGACGCACTGTCGCGCGGCGACCTGCCGATCCTGAAGGCGGTGACGATCCTCGGCGCGCTGGCGCTGGTGGCGTTCAACCTGATCAACGACCTGCTGTACGCGGTCGTCGATCCGCGCGTGAGGCTGTCATGAGCAGCGTGTCCGTCGGCGTGCACGTGAAGCCGCGCTCCGCGGCCGCCGAGGCCCTGGTCGCGCTGTGGGACCGGCCGCACATCCGCGCCTGCATGGTCATCGTGGGCACGTACCTGCTGGTGGCCGTGTGTGGCTATGCGCACCTGCTGCCCGACCACGAGGCCCCGGTGGGCGACGCGCAGCAGGCGCCCGCCTGGCACCTGGCCACGCTGCTGGGCACCGACATCCTCGGCCGCTCGGTGCTCTGGCGCGTGCTGGCGGGTGCGCAGACGGCCGTCACGATCGGGCTGGTCACAACCGCGCTGGCCGTGCCCTTCGGCACCGCGCTGGGCCTGGCCGCTGGCTACTTCGGCGGCTGGGTGGACGCGGTCATCAACTGGGTCTACTCGGTGGTGGTGTCGGTGCCCGACATCCTGCTGATCACCGCGATCTCGTACGCGCTGGGCAAGGGCCTCACGTCGATGTGCGTGGCCATCGCCGCCACGAGCTGGGTCAGCATCATGCGGCTGGTGCGCGGCGAGGTGCTGCGCCACCAGGGCAGCGACTACGTGCTGGCGGCGCGCAGCCTGGGCGCCGGCTCGCGCCGCATCATGTTCTCGGAGATCCTGCCCAACGTGATCCACGTGGCCATCGTCACGTCGTCGCTGGTGCTGCTGGCCGCGGTCAAGGGCGAGGTGATCCTCACCTACCTGGGACTGGGCGTGCAGGACGGCGCCAGCTGGGGCCTGCTCATCGCGGGCGCGTCACAGGACCTGACGAACGATATCTGGGGGCCGCTGGTGGGAACCGTGACGGCGATGTTCCTGCTGATCTATTCGCTCAGCGCGATCGGCGACGCGTTGCGCGACGTGCTCGATCCGCGCGCGAACTAGGCGCGCTCGCGGGCCACCTGGGGCTCGCCGAAGAAGACGCGGAAGATCTCGGGCTCGTCGATGTCGCGCACCGCCAGGCCTTCCAGCGTCTCGCGGAACTTCACCGGCTCGTCGAGCAGGCCGAACTCGGCCGGCATCGTCTCGGCCCAGCCGGGCGCGTCGGACTCCGTGCGCACCACGCGGTGCTGCAGCGACGGCTGGAATTCCCAGTCGATCGACATGTCCGGCGTGCGCTTGCCCAGCGTGGTGGAGATCTTGAAAGCGGTGTTCATGACGGTTCCCTCTGATGACACGAAAGGTACGCCTCGTTACGTCATCTGTCCGTCCGAAGTAGAGGGTTTTCCCGTCCAGTTCGCCGCAGGCGCCCCCCGTCCGCACCGCGTGCGATCTGTCCACCGAAACTGTGGACAACTCTGTGGGTCGAGCCAGGGGAGTGCTCGCCAGGCCGCGCCAATGCTGGGTGTCAAGCGATGTGCTGCGCGATTGGGCAGGGCGCGGAGCAATCTTTTTTTGCGCGCGCCTGGGCGGAGAGGGCGCTTTCGTGCGGGTCCCGATCGGCGCGGCGGGAGCGCCCGGTCACGAACGTCGACGCGTCAGTTGCGGCAATGCGAAAGCTGGAAGCTCTCGACGAGCTCGTTGCTGCCCATCGCATGCGCGAGCTCGGTCATCGACGCGTGCGGGCGCTTGTTGCGCGCCGTGGCGATGAAGTGCCACTCCGCGGCGCCGCGCGTCGAGTGGATCGCCATCGAGTCGGCCACGATCTCGAAGCCGTGCCGCGCCACCGTCTCGCGGAATTCCTGCTCGTGCGGCGCGACGCCGGGCTTGAACTGCACCGTCACCGACAGCGACGCGAGCGCCGGCAGCCACGATTCGATCCGCTGCACCCACAGCATGCACAGGATGGACAGCCCGGCCAGCAGGATCGCGGCGGCGTAGAAGCCCACGCCCACGAGCACCCCGATGACGCTGGCCGACCAGATCGACGCGGCCGTCGTCAGCCCGCGGATGTTGAGCCCGTCCTTCATGATCACGCCCGCGCCCAGGAACCCGACGCCGGTCACGATGCCTTGCACCACGCGCGTGGGGTCCACGCTGGTCGCCGCCCCGGCATGCAGGCCGCCGTACCACAGCGCCGGGTAGCCCACGAAGGTCGTCAGCGCGGCCGACGCCATGCACACGAGGCCGTAGGTGCGCATGCCGATCGCGCGTCCGTGGAAGGTGCGTTCGTAGCCCACTGCCAGCCCGAGCAGCAGCGCGCCGCCGAGCGTCAGGAACATCGCCAGGTTGGCGCGGATCTCGGTCACCGACCAGTAGGCGGAGAGGGTGCTGTCCCAGATCGATTGCATGGCGGCGGAGCGAGGGCTCGGAGTGTGGATGACGCGCGAAGATACCGCATTGGCGTCTTGTCGGCCCGCTGGCTCGCTCGATTCATGTGCCCAGGCGCGTTTCGGTGGGCGAGCATCCGAAGCGGCGTCGGTACGCTCGCGAAAAGTGCGACGTGTCGATGAAGCCGTTTTGAAAGGCAATTTCCGCAATGCAACGATGCCGATTTTCGATCGCTCGAAGTTGCGCCTGGCAGCGGAGTAGTCGCTTCTCCCACACCCATTGGATGATGGTTTGCGTCTCGTCGCGCATGAGTCGATGCAAATGCGCGCGAGATATCCCGATGGCGGCCGCGATTCGCGCGGCATCCAGTTGATGGTCGTGAAGATTGTCCAGCGCATATTGGCGTGCACGCGCCAGATGGTGGCGTGGCAAGTCTTCGCGAACCACATCGTCCCCGACAATTCCTCGCGCCACCGACAGGATGCTTTGAAAGAGCGTTTCCTGAATGGCTCGTTGCAACCGAGGGTTGGACGTATCGGAGTTGCACGCGGCGTCCGCCAGGTGCGTCAGCAGCCTGGCGGAGGAGTTTGAGCGAGGGACGGTGACGGCCGTTCCGCCGTTCATGAAATTGGACGGGATCGGCACAGATTGTCGGGGAAACATCAGGACCGTCTGAGAAAAGCCCGATTCAAATGCAAGCTCATAGGGGCACTCGCTGGAATAGATGGCCAGGTCTCCCTCTTCGAGCAAGGCCTCTCTTTCAGACTGCCGAATTCGACTGTGGCCTCTGCGTTGAATATTGACAAGCAAGATGTCCTTGTTCGACCTGCTCAATATCCGGGGAGTTCGGCGTACCACCTGGCCGGTGGCCTGGATCTGCGCGACCTCGATTTCAGGCAGGTCGAATTTGGCAATCTGGCCATGAAACGAGTCCGGATCCACGACACTGGCGCAGTCGACCTCCACGAGATGGGCGCAGACAAGATCTATCCAGAACTCTGCCTTCTGCCCGACTGGAACCATGTCGGTGGAAATGTGCATTTGAATCCCATCAATGCGGGGGACTGAATCCGGCATGGCCGTCGCCCGCCACGCTATTGGCGAGCCAACCTGGCGACGAGTGACAACAACTGGGCCTGGCGGCTCGTGCCGGTCTTGGACAGGCTGCTTGCGATGTGCGAGCGGACCGTGCTGATCCGTACCCCGCGTGACTGCGCGATCTGCAAAGGGGTCTGGCCGTGCCCCAGCAACCGGACCGTCTCGGCTTCGCTGGGTGTCAGCTTGAAGCGCAGCACGATCTTCTCGATGGGGTCACGATGGCGTGGCCGCCGGATCGTGCAGATGGCGAAGCAGGGATACGTGCACAGGTCATTGTCTTCGGCGCCGTGCACTCGTCGAATGACCAGCTCCTCGTCGGTGCCGTCCGGGCAGGCCAGTTGAACGATCAACGAAGGCTCGGTCTGGGTGAACAGCGGACCCAACGCCTGCGAGAGAGCGCGCCAGCCGTCGGGCAGATGGACGGACAGCGCGGCAGGTCGAGATTCGAAGCGTGATGCAACCGTGATCGCCGTTCGTCCGGCCTCTGCCGCCAGGTGCTCGAATCCGGTGGCATTGGCTTCCAGGAGCAGCCCCTCCGCCGTGACGTAGAACATCGGCGAGTCGGCTTCCTGGAACAGCTCCCGCAGACTGTTGCCCAAGGCCAATTGCGGCGTCAGCCGCAGGTGCATTCGCATGGCGCGCCTGCAATGCGGCACGAGCGAATGGATCAACGACTTCATGCGGGCGTCGAACAGGCCCTGTTCGCGGTGCTTGTGGAACGACAGCACCATGGCCGACTCGCGATCCTCGTCGGCGACATCCAGAAATCCGCTCAGCACGTCATGAAGTCCCTGCGGCGCGAGGAATTCGCGGCCGAAGTAGCTGTCGGCCAACTGGTTCGGCGGCACCAGTTCGTGGCCGCAACACCAGCGCCCCGAGGTGACGTTCGCTTCCCGCGCCGCCTTCACCCAAAGGTCATATTGGAAGAAATGGGTCTGGTACTCCACCATCGCGCGATGGCTGACGCCTTCGAACAGATAGTGCGTTGGCTCGCGACTGACTGGCGTGGGCAGGGAGAACAAGACGAATGTGCTGGCACCGAGTGCTTCGCGCACTTGGGACAACGCGGACTTCATCTGGCCTGGCGATCCGACCGCGTCATAGAGACCCGATGCCAAGGTGTCGATGGCGCGCGGCCATCCCTGGAGACTATCAAGCACGTCGCTCCACCTTCCAACCCCCGCAGCCCCCCGACTGACGCACAGACATTAATCGAATTTGCCGGGCGGAGCTACCGTATTCGGGCAGAACTGAAGTCAACCTGAAGTTTCCGATGCATGTCGATGTCAGGTCATCGACGAGCTCCTGGCTCTCCTTCATCTGAAGGATGCGTCTGGATCGTCGCGACGGTCAAATACGCCGAGAAGCTTGACCGAAAGCGCGGATGAGACTCGCAGGCAGGTCGCATGTGTCTTTCAGCCTAACGCCTCGAAACCAGACTGGGCACACTCGACCGTGGCGCAGTCGACGCGACATTTCAGGACATCCGCAGACGGTTTCGACGGGTTTGCGGGCGAGCGGGCGAATCAATCAAACATTCAGGAGGATCATCATGGCCCAGAGGGTATCAAGCAGGAGTTGGGGCGCGCTGGCGCTGCTGGCGGGACTCGGCGCGACGGCGTTGCTGGCCAGTTGCGGCGGCTCCGGCAGTACGTCGACCACCACCCCGGTGACGCCGACCCTGACCCTGACGGGCGTGGTCGCCACCGGGCTCGCAATGCCCGGTGCGGCCGTGAGCATCAAGTGCACCGGCGGCAGCGCGACGGCCACCACCGCGACCAACGGGTCGTACTCGGCCTCGATCCCGGGTGGCTCGTTGCCCTGCATGGTGCGCGCCGCAAGCAGCGACGGGACGATGGTCTACCACGCCGCCTCGAACACCAGTTCCTCCTCGACGTCGGTGGTCATCAACGTCACCCCGCTGACCGAACTGATCCTGGCGCTGGCCGTGGGCGATCCCACGCAGGTCGATGCCACCTTCACGAGCAACACGACGTTGCCGAGCGCGATCGCCGCCGACCTCGCCACCGCGGAGGCTAGCCTCATCACCGCGCTCGCGGGAGCCGGCATCAGCCTGACCGGCATCGATCCGGTCTCGACGCCGCTGACCGCATCGTCGTCCACGACGGCCGCTGGCGACAGCCAGGACCAGGCCATCGACACCCTCGTGGCGGACCTGACCGCCAACGGATCGGGGCTGGTCGAACTCGCCACGGCACTGACCAGCGCTGTGACGACCGCCCAGGGCCAGCAGCAGGTGAATGTGCTGCTCACGTCCGCGCCGGTCATGAGCCAGTGCCCCAGCGCGCGCGCCGGCACCTACTGGTGGGTGAACCACAACGGCAACCTGGCCACCATCGCGCTGAACGGCGCGCTCAACTCGGTGACGATCGTCGCCACCAGCGGCAGCACCTCCGAGACGGACACGCTCACCTGGGGCAGCGGCTGCCAGGCCAGCTTCACCCAACAGGACACGTCCGTGCAGCAGGTGACATTCGCCAGCGGAGGAGAGTTCGTCGCAGGCAATGTTTCCAACGCCAATGTCTCCAGCAGCTTCCACATCGCGATCCCGCAGCAGAAGGTCGCCCTGGCGGACCTGGCCGGGAACTGGAACTACATCGAGTACGACTCGCGCGAGAACACTGAAACAATCGCCAGCGCGACTGGCCTGGGCACCTACACGTTCGATGGGCAAGGCCACCTCACATGCACCGCGGCGGAGGTGGCGAATGGCTGCGGCAACCCGACCTTGACGCCGAACGCCGATGGCAGCTTCACCGCCACGGGATCCGGTGGCAATACCACCCCGGTGCTCGTGTTCCGGGGCGCCAACGGCGCGCTGAACTCCATCGCCCTGCAGGACTATCCCAACGGCGGCGGCCTGATCATCGGCGCACAGGCGTCGACCCTCAGCCTGCCAGCCAGCGGTACCGGCACCACCTATGTCCAATACCAGTTCTCCGGCATCCCGGCCACCGGATCGACGGCCAACTGGGGCAAGTTCGACATCGACACGTTCACGTACACGGTCTCGGCCGTGGACACCGCCAACGACGCCCTCACGCGAACCTATTCGACCGAAGACGGCGCACTCTACGATCTCGTCGACGTCGTCGACTACAACGCGCCGTCGATCGGCTTCAAGACACGTCCCGCTCTGAGCTATACCGATTCCGCAGGCACCACCTACAACAAGCAGACGAGCTACAACCTGCCGCTCGGCACCGGGATGAACGTCTTCGCCGACGGCACGGATGCCGCGTACTCGTCCTCGACGGCGACCACCACGTCCCCGTTCTTCGGTCTGTCAGTCACCTTGAACTGATCGCCGCGCCGCGCGCCCACGTCGTCGCGGCAGGAACCCCTTCGGCCCGTCCAGGGCCGCCACGGCGCATGCGGCCCGCATGCCGGGCGGTCCTTCGTCTGCCACATCTATCGGAATGCAAGCGCATGAACGCGAACCACGCGAACAAGTTCGTCCGACTCGCATGCAAGGCCGCTGCGATCTCGGCGTGCACGCTGCATTGCGGTCTCCCCCATGCCCAGGACATCGGGGCGTCCGGCAGGGCGGCCGCCGAGGAATTCCGCGATATCGGCTTTTCCTATTTCCTGGGCCTCGGCGGACAGACGGCCAGCTACCACGAGTACAGCAGTTCGCAGCCGGTCAGGAGCAAGGCCACGACGACCAGCCCGCTGATCGTCAACGGGGCGCTCTATGCCGTCAACCATGACCTGCTGTTCTCGCTCGGCAACGAGACCACGTTCGCCCCCGGCAGTACCACCGAGACATGGACGGCGACCTCCACGAGTCTCGATGGTCATGTCCTCACGGACCCGACCGTGCAACGCAACGGCTTCAACCTGACCCAGAACACGTCGCAGTTGCTGGGGTACTACCGAGTCACCGGCCACTGGTTCGCGGTCGCCGGTCCGGCCCTGCACACGCAGACCTTCAAGCGGTATTCGTTTGTTCCGGGCGTCGACGATGTGGTCGCGGTGCCCACCGATCGAACCATCGAAGAGTCGACGAACGAGATCGTGGCCAACCTCGGCGTCGCGCTGGACTCCGCCCGCGTGCGCGGCGAGTCCATGCACTACGGCCTGCGTGCCGTGCTCGGGCTGCCGGTCTGGAGCCGCACCAACAACACGGAGTATCCCGGGGTCAACTTCAAGTCCCAATCCGGATACGACCTCTCGCTCGAGGGGCGCTTGAGCTGGGCGATCTTCAACGACATCCACGCCGGCCTCTGGGGCCAATGGATGACTTCCGAGCGTCACCGCTCCGACATCGACAGCACCAGCGGCACGCTCGAATTGCCCGAGAACCGGCTGACATCGCTGAGCTACGGCATCGAGCTGCTATGGAAGCTCTGACGGCGTTGCCTGTGCGCGCGGCCTGACCGTCGAAGCCACTCCGGCCGGTCGAGACGAGGAACATCGCGTTGCCGCCACGGCGTGCGACTTCGTTGGCGCCGTTCGTGGAGTGACCGCCACGGGGCGGGCGTCGCTGCTGTGCCGGCAAAGTAAGATGGCCCCAGACTCTGGAGTCGTGCAGATGCTCCCCAAGAATCGACTGCTTTGCATGCTGGGAATGTGTGTGCCGCTGGCGTTGAGCGCCCAGAGCGTGGTCGAGCCGATATCGGCGTCCAGCGCGGGCGCCGTCGATCCGACCCCGGCGCGCCAGCGTCAGCCGACACGCCTGAATGCAGACGCGCCGCAATGCAGGGCAAAGTATCCGCTTGCGGCACTGTCCAACAGAGCCGAGGGCGCCACTCGTCTGCGGATCATTGTCTCGGGCGACAAGATCGATGCGGTTGAGGTTGTCAAAAGCTCCGGCCCTACTCGCTATCACAAACTGCTGGACAGAGCTGCCGCCGAAGCAATGGCTCGCTGCCCCGTGATCTCAGGCTTCGACACAGACGGCAAGCCGACCAACACCCAGATCGAATTGGTACAAACCTGGCGCATCCGATAGCAGCGCGCTGGCGCACGGCGTCGAGCGGCGCGCGCCGTTCGTGCAGTGGCCAGCCTGGGCGCTTGGGAGTTGCCGGCGCGGATCAGGGCCAGCGCCTTCTGCTGCACGGGGTCGAGGTAGTCGGTCTCCTTGATCATCTCGTCGGCGAGATCGGGATCGAGGTGACCGGGCTTCTTGGCATTGCCGGAGCCGAAGAACCCGAGCTTCGTCGCGTGGGCGTTGAACAGGTCGGAGAAGTAGTCCTCGGCGAACTCCATCGGCCCGAGCTTGTCGGCCAGCGCCTGTGCGGCCATGTGGGTCTCGGCAGGCGTCAGGTTGACGTCGCCCAGCATCGCGGCGAAGGTCGCATCGAAGCTCGCGGTGAGGCGGTCGACGGCCCGAAGCGCGGCGCGTTCATCGGTGGTCTTGAGAGATTGCCGAATCCACTCGCTGGAGTATCGGTTGCGGAGTTCTTCAGGAATTCGGCGGACGTAGTAGTACACCGAGCCCCGCTTATGGAGGTGGCGAGCCACGACGGAGAAGGTTTTGCTGAGACGGATGATCAAGGTAGAGGCCCAGGCAGGCCATCGGCGCGGAAGTATCACACCGAGAGCGCAGTTTGTATCGCACTCTCTACCCTCTAAAATCACCCAAGCCGTTGATTCTTAACGACTTTTCAGCTTGTCTATGGTGCCGGAGAAAGGAGTCGAACCCTCGACCTTCTCATTACGAATGAGCTGCTCTACCAACTGAGCTACACCGGCGTTTCAGCAGCGCCCACATGTGGGATACCGCGAAGCCTGCCATTCTAGCGCAAGAAATTCGGGTCTGGCAATCGTGAGGCGGATCGGCGGTGGCGCCCGGGGAACGGCGGCGCCGTCGGGCAGACAGGGGTGGCCGGCGGTGCGACGATGGCGGCGTGAATCCTTCCCGAATCCTCGTCGTCGGCGACGCGATGCTCGACCGTTACTGGGACGGCGTCGTCGAGCGCATCTCGCCCGAGGCGCCGGTGCCCGTGCTGCGCGTGACGCGCCGCTTCGAGCGGCCCGGTGGCGCGGCCAACGTGGCCGCCAACCTCGCTGCGCTGGGCGCGGCGGTGAGCCTCGTCGCGCTGGTGGGCGACGACGCCGACGGTGCGCGGCTGGGCGACCTGATGGACGAGGCCGGCGTCGGCTTCGACCGCGTGGTGGACGCGGACTGGGCTACCGTCGCGAAGATCCGTTGCGTCGCGCGCCATCACCAGATGCTGCGTGCCGACTTCGAGGCCGTGCCGCCGGCCACGATGCGCGTGCGCCTGGCTGAACGTTTCGCGCGGGCGCTGCCCGTGCACGACCTGGTGGTGCTGTCGGACTACGCCAAGGGCGCGCTGGACGACTGCGCGCCGCTGGTGCGGGCGGCTCGCGACGCAGGCAAGCCGGTGCTGGTCGACCCCAAGGGCCGCGACTGGTCGCGCTACGCCGGCGCGACGTTGCTCAAGCCCAACCTGGCTGCGCTGGACGCGGTGCTGGGCGGCACGACGGGCCCCGCCGAGCGTGAGCGACAGGTCATCGCGTTGCGCGAGCGCTTCGACTGGTGCCACGTGCTGCTGACGCAAGGCGAGGGCGGCATGACCTTGTTCGACGACGCGGGCGTCACGCACGAGCGCGCCCGGGTGCGCGAGGTGCACGACGTGACGGGTGCGGGCGATACCGTGATCGCGACCCTGGCGTGGCGCCTGGCCGAGGGCGACGACGCGCGCCGCGCGATGCGCTGGGCCAACGTGGCCGCGGGCCTGGCGGTGCAGGCTTTCGGCACCGCGGTGTTGAAGCGCGACGAGCTGATGGCCGCCTACGAGGACGCTCGTTGAGGCCTCATGCGTGCCGCTTCTGCTCGTGTTCCAGCAACCAGCGCGCGCCCTCTGCGAGGCTGGCGCAGGTGAAGTCTGCGGGCGGATCGGCGATGTCGCAGGACACGTGGTCGATGGCGTCGGCGATGCGGATGCAGGCGGCCACGCCGGCCGCGCGACCGGCGGCGATGTCGGTGGGCCTGTCGCCCACCATCACGCAGGCGGACAAGTCGAGTCCGAGGTCGCGCGCAGCACGTCGCAGCATGCCCGGCGCGGGCTTGCGGCAGTCGCATTGGCGGCGCCAATCGGCCAGGGGCGCATCGGGCAGGTGCGGGCAGTGGTAGACGCCGTCCAGCGTGACGCCGTGGTGCGCGAGCTCGCTGTGCATCCACGCGGTGAGGTTGGCGTATTCGGCCGGCCCGTACAGGCCGCGCGCGATGCCCGATTGATTGGTGACGACAACCAGCGCCCAGCCCGCGCGCTGCAACGCCCGCAGCGCGTGCATCACGCCGGGCAGCCACTCGAAATCCCCGGGTCGGCTCACGTAGCCCCGATCCTGGTTCAGCACGCCGTCGCGGTCGAGGAAGACGGCTCTGCGCAGGGCGGACATCAGGCGCGCCTCCGCCTGGCGGCGGCACTGCGACCGCCTGCGAGCGGCCGGGCGGCGCTCATGATGCGTCGGCCGGCGCGAGTGAGGTGCCGGCGCGGATGCGTTCCATCAGCGAGGTGGTGGAGAAGCCGTCGACGAAAGGCAGCGACAGCGCGTGGCCGCCCCAGCTGCGCACCAGCGCGGCTTCGGCGAGCCGGTTCATGTCGTAGTCGCCGCCCTTGACGTAGACGGACGGACGCAGGCGCGACAGCAGCGCGATGGGCGTCGGCTCATCGAAGACCACGACGCCGTCCACGCTCTCCAGTGCGGCCACCTGGAACGCGCGATCGCCTTCGCGGTTCATCGGGCGACCCGGACCCTTGTCGAGGATGCGCGCCGACGCGTCGCTGTTGATGGCCACCAGCAGCCGGTCGCCGAGCTGGCGAGCCTCGGCCAGGTAGGCGATGTGGCCTCGGTGCAGCAGGTCGAAGACGCCGTTCGTGAAGACCGTGCCGGGCTGCATCGCGAAGCGGGCCGCGGCCTCGTCCAGGTGCATCAATTTTCGGAGCGGATCGAATCGGTTCATGGTCGTTCTGACAGTAACGCTGCGCAGCGAGGCGGCGGGTGTCGCTCCGGTGTTGTCTCCTGGCCAGTGTGGCGCGGTGGCCGGCGACGGCACGCTCGCCCACGCGGGGCAAGCGGTCTTTCGCGGATCGATTCCACGATCCGTCCAGGTTTCAAAGGAGCAATTGGCTGGCCCGACAGGCGTTCCGGATGTCGTTCAGGACTGCTTCAGGCAAGCCTCCTGTCCGGGAAATGCGCAGCCCGCAGATTCGACCCGCCTGCAGCGAGTTGGCGTCCAATCTGAAGGAGAGGGTTCGGAGTTCGTGTGGGTCGAACCCCTTCGGGGCGAGCCGAAGCAGGGGAATCGCGGCGTTGCGCGAGGCCCGCGAGCCCGCCAGGATCGAGGGCCTCGCGCGCCTTGCGCTCATCCCGTTTCGACTCGTCTGCAGGCCACGTTTTTCCGGGGCGGGACACTAATGCCGGTTCACACTCGATGCGCGCATGCATTGAGTGTGAACCGGCACGACAGCATGCGCCAGGTCGGGAGCTTGCGACGGCAGTGATGCGACTGCCGCCTCCAGTGCGGCGCCGATGCGTGCCACGACGTCCGTCCAGTCGCCGGGCGAGGTCTGCCGGAACAGCCGCATCGACGGATACCAGGCGCTCGTGTCCGGATCGAGTCCGTAGCGCCAGTCGGGGGTGTGGGGCAGCATCACGAACGTGGGCTTGCCGAGCGCGCCGGCCAGGTGCGCCACGGCGGTGTCGCAGGTCACCACCACGTCGAGATTGGCGAGGATGGCCGCGGTGTCGTCGAAGTGCGCGATTTCGCGTTGCAGGTTCACGAACCGGGGCGTTGGCGCGAGGCCGGCGAGTTGTTCGCAGCCCGCGCCCTTCTGAAGCGAGACGCAGAGCGTGCCGGCCACGTCCAGCAACGGCCGCACGACGTCGAATCCTGGCGAGCGCTCGTGGCTGTTGCGCAGCGCCGGATTGCCGGCCCATACCAGGCCGAACGCGAGTTCGCGCCCGGGCCGGTGGCCCGATGCCGCGAGGCGATCGCGCCATTGCCAGGCCAGCGCATCGCGCGCGCGCAGGTACGGCGCGTCCTCGAGAGCCGGCGCCAGGCCAAGCACATGCGGCAGGCTCATCAGCGCCACGTGGGTGTCGAACGTGGGCGGCGTCGTGCCGCGCAGGCTCACCGCCGCCACGCCCGGGAGGCGCGCCGCCAGCCCCTGCAGGCCGTCCGGCACCTCCAGCACCACGCGCCCACCGAGGCGCGCCAGGGCGGGCACGAAGCGCAGGAATTGCAGCGCGTCGCCGAAGCCTTGCTCGGCCCAGACGAGGAGCGTGCGGTACTGCAGCGGGCGGCCGTCCCACGCGGGTTGCGCGCAATCGCGCGGCGCGGGCGCGCCGCGCCGGAATCGCCATTCGTACTCGCGAAATCCTTCCTCGAACCGGCCGGCGCGCAACAGACCCAGGGCACTGTTCCAGTGGGCGTCGACGTGTTGCGGATCGCATTCGATGGCGGCCTGGAACGCGGACAGTGCGCCCTCCCACAGCCCGAAGCGCTCCAGCGCCACGCCCAGGTTGTAGGCCGGTTCGGCCGCCTGCGGGGTCAGGCGCAGGGCCTGCTGGAACGCGAGCAGCGCGCCGTGGCGGTCGTTGCGATCGCGCAGCAGGTTGCCCAGGTTCGTCCATGCGTCGGCGTAGCCGGGCTGCAGGCGGATCGCCTCGCGGTATGCGGCCTCGGCGGCGCGGGGCTGGCCCAGGCGCTGCTGCACGATGCCCAGCAACGTCCATGCGTCGGCGCGCCTCGGCAAGGCGGAGACCGCCTGGCGGGCATGTGGCAGCGCGTCGGCGTCGCGTTTCTGCAGGAACAGCGCATGCGCGCGGCCCAGCACGGCGGTGGACGCGGCAAGCATGGGCGTGGCTGTTTCCATGTTCGCAGCGTAGTGGCGTGGCCGGCGCGCGAAGGCCCGATAAGAAGGCGAGGGCGGCGCCTTTTCCGCGCGGGCTGAGACAATGGACGAGCAGCGCGGGGTGCGCGAAGGAGTGGCGATGGGCAAGGGTCGGTTCGAGGCGTTCAGCGACGGCGTGCTGGCCATCATCATCACGATCATGGTGCTCGAGCTGAAGGTGCCGCACGGCGACACGCTGGCCGCGCTCGCCGACCTGTGGCCGGTGTTCGTGAGCTACGTGATCAGCTTCATCTACGTGGGCATCTACTGGAACAACCACCACCACCTGCTGCATGCCACCACCGGCGTCACCGGCGGCATGATGTGGGCCAATCTGCACCTGCTGTTCTGGCTCTCGCTGCTGCCGTTCGCCACCGGCTGGATGGGCGAGAACCATTTCGGGCCAGTGCCCTCGGCTGTCTACGGCGGGGTACTGATGATGTCGGCGGTGTCGTGGACGATCCTCCAGACCCTGATCGTGCGCGCGCAGGGTCGCGACGGACTGCTCACGCGCGCGCTCGGGAGCGACTGGAAGGGCAAGGTCTCGCCGTTCCTCTACCTCGCGGGCATCGTGGCGTCGTTCTGCGTGACGGGCCTCGCGCAGGCCATGTACCTGATCGCCGCCCTGATCTGGCTGGTGCCGGATCGACGCATCGAGAAGGTGTTGGCGCGAGAACATGAGACCCATTGAACCTCGGTTGCTGAAAATCATCGCCCGCCAAACGGTCGATTAGAGGAAGGTTTGGCGCCGGGCAGTTTTTCGGCGCGCTCGCAGAATCGTCTCCACCATGAGAGCCGATTCGAACCCTTCTTCCAATCCGTTGCGCCACTTCGGCCGCGCGTTCTGCGGCGCGCTGTTGCTGGCCGTGGCGGGCAACGCGCTGAGCCTGCCGGGCAAGCGCTTCGTCGGCCAGTACGACTTCGGCTATGCCATCCGTGGCGATCGGCTGGCGCGCCTGGCGCTGGTGTTCGACGACGGCAATGGCAAGGTCTACTTCGAAGCGCGTCCGGGCCAGGCGATGCCGGCCGTGTTCGCCGGCAAGGAACTCGCGCTGCTGGTGATGCAGCCCGAAGGCCAGTACTTCACGGCGCGCACGGCCGCCAGCGAGTTCACGTTGGTGCTGGGCGGGGCACGCGCCATTGTGCGGCGTGGAGACGCGGCGCTCGGCGAGGAAACGGTCGTGCCGCGGGACGAGGGCGGCGGCCGCCTGCTGGCGTCCTCGGAAGGCGGCCTCACACCCGGGGTCGACTACCTGGCATCGCCACCATCGAGGTTCCAGCACGAGCAACCCGTCGTCTTCGCACCAGGCAGCGCCACGCTGCGGCCGGAGGTGCTGGACGCGCTGTCGGCCCTGGTCGTGCGCATCGGCCGAGACACGAACATCCAGGCGGTGGGTCGCAACGATGCCGGTGGTGCCGACAGCCTGGCCACGTTGCGAGCCCAGGCGCTGCGCAATGCGCTGCTGGCGCGCGGCATTCCGGCGAGTGCCATTCAACTCGTCGACGACGACGGGACGGCGGCGCTTGCGCATCCCAAGGCGTCCGCATTGCGCTGGACCAGCAGCGCATCGCCCAGCGAGCCTGCGGCGGCGTCGATGTCGTTCGACATCACGCCGGCCGATCGCGACATTGCCGTTTCCTTGCGTCGCTGGGCCCGCGCGAGCGGCTACGACATCCAATGGGACGTCGACTGGGCCGCCCCTGTCGATGGTGCGCTGCACCTCGACGCGCCGTCGTTCCCTGAAGCGGTACGACAAGTGGTGGCGGGCCTGCGTGCGCGAGGCTACCCCGTGCAGGCCCGCATCGCGGCCGACCGCGTCATCCGCTTCACGACCACGGAGTGATCGCCATGTCCTCGTCCCTCGTCCAACGCGCGACCTGCCTTGCCTGGAGCGTCCTGCAATGAAATGGCTCGTCCACATCACCATGGCCGCTCTCGCGGTCGCTGCCAACCTGGCCCAGGCTGCCCAGCCCGCCTCCGAGCTGGCGCTGCCGGTGGCGCCGTATGCCAGCCAGGCGGGCGGCGATCCGGCCTCGGGCCACTGGAGTGTGCTCGTGCAGGACATCACGCTCGCGCGCACGCTCGAGCGCTGGGGCGCGCAGGCGGGCTACCGCGTGAAGTGGGACGCGCAGCGCAACTTCCTCATCGGTGCGCCCGACAGCGTCTACGGCAGCTTCGAGACCGCGTTGAAGGCACTGCTGAATTCCGCCGGCATCCGCCAGAGCGACTATCCGCTGGAAGCCTGCATCTACGCCAACACCCCCCCGCTCGTGCGCATCACGCGCCAGGGCGAGCAGGCGCGCGAGTGCGACGCACCATGAAGCCCGCGCACTCTTTCCTTGCGCGCCGTCTCGCGGCGTGGACCACGCCGGTCCTGCTCGTCGCCCTGGTGGGGTGCGCCGAGCCGGGTGTCACCGAACATGTGCAGGCCGATCACGCGCTGGGCCTCGCGGGCACGTCATCGCTGCATGCCGATCGCACCCTGGCGCAGCAGGGCGCGACGGTCGCGGGCTCCCAGGTGGACGCCGATCGCCGCGCCGTCGAACAGGCGGCCAGGCCGGTGCTGCGCCACGCGCGCAGCGCCTGGGTGGGCTCGGTGAGCGTGCCCATGGGAAGCGGCGAGAGGCTGCCCAGCGTCTTCACGGAACCCGTCAAGCTCAACTTCGATGACGCCGGGTCCGGGGGCAAGGTGAGCCTGCGCACGATGGCCGACCGCATCACGGCGGTCACCGGCGTGCCGGTGCGGCTGAAGCCCGACGTGTTCCCGGGCGGCGAAGCGGCGCCGCGTCCGGTTCAAACCGCGGCACCGCTGCCGTCGCTGCCCACGCCGGCCGGCCGCGGGGACGTCGTCGCCATGCCGGCTGCGCCGTTCTCCGGCCCGCGCGACACGTCGGTCCATGCGGTCGCGATGCGCTGGTCGGGCTCGCTGCAAGGCTTCCTCGACCAGGTCACCGACCAGCTGAACCTGGCGTGGGAATACCGCGACGGCGTGGTCGTCATCGAGCGCATGCGCACCGAGTTCTTCGAGATCGCCGCGCTCGAGAGCGAGATCGACTATCACCTGGGACTGAGCGGCGCCGACCAGGCCAACGCCACCAGTTCGGGCAACGGTGGCGGCGGCACCAACAGCACGGCCAGTTCGAGCAACGAGGTCAGCGAGCACGGCAAGTCCAACGCGATCGCCTCGATCCTCGCGGCCATCGCCCAGATCATCAAGGATGTGCCCGGCTCTTCTGTCGTACGCTCCGACGGCTCCGGTCGCCTCGCGGTCACCACCACGAAGGAAACGCTGTCCAAGGTGCGCGACTTCGTGCGCGTCGAGAACGAAAGCCTGCTGCGCCAGGCGCAGGTGCAGTTCGACGTGTACAGCGTCACCCGCAACGAGTCGGACGAGCGGGGCATCGAATGGAACGCCGTGCTGTCCGCGCTCGGCGGCGCCTACACCGGCACGTTCGGCTCGCCGACCACGCTGGCCAGTGCCACGGCCGCCAACATCGGCTTCTCCATCCTCACGCCGACGCAGTCGGGCGTCACCACCACCGCCACGCGGCGGTTCGGAGGCAGCGATGCGTTCCTGAAGCTGCTCAGCGAGTACGGCGTGTCCACCCAGCATCGCGAGGTGAGCCTGCTGGCCCTGAACCGCACCTGGGATCGCAAGTCCAGCCTGGGCGGGCGCGCCTACGTCAGCGCCACCATTCCCGGCGCAGCCAGCACCACGGGCGTCGGTGCGCCGGGGCTCGTCACGTCCACCGTCACCACCGGCGACCGCTACCTGGCGCAGCCGTTCATCCTCGACAACAACACGGTGCTGCTGAAATTCGGCATCGGGCTGTCTTCGCTGGTGAACCTGGTGAACTTCACGTCCGGCACGGGCACGGCGCAGCAGACCGTGCAGACCCCCGAGACGACCGCCATCAACGACCAGTCCACCGTGGCGCTCAAGGCCGGCCAGATCCTGGTGATCACGGGCCTGAGCCGGCTGGTCTCCACTGACGACCGCCGCACGCTGACCGACGACGCCCCCATCGGGCTGGGCGGCAGCAAGACGCAGTCGCGCCTGCGCGAAGAGTTCGTCATCTTCGTGCGGCCCACCATTCTCTGATCGAGCAGGACGATGGCTGTCATCGAACGATTGATCGCGAGCACTGCGCACGGCCACCTTCTGGGCGGCCTGTTCTGGCGCGCACCCACCGTGGGTCAGGGCCGTGGACGCGCGCTGCTGGAGGCGCGTTCGCTTACCAGCGACGCCACCCACTGGGCCCAGGCGCAGGTGGATTCACACGTGCGCTACGGATTGTTCCAGCCGCGCGCGTCGGAGGAGGGCGTGCGCCTGCCCAAGGCTGCGTTGGCGGCGGCGGCGTGCTTCTCACACCTGGTGGGACGTCAGGCACCGAACGCCGCGCTGGTGCTGACGGTGCCCGCGACGGCGCAGCGCAAGGAAGACAAGTACTTCGTGGTCTGCCTCGAGGACGGCGTGCCGGTGATCGACGTCCTCAGCAACGAGATCGACGCGCGCAACGCATTGGGTGGAGAGGATCGGCCGATCTGGAGCGACAACCCGGCGGCCTATCCCAACTGCGAGCCTGCCGACTTCGCTTGGCTGGCCGCCGGGGGCGATCGGCTGGCACGGCTGCAGCCGATGCCCATCAATCCGTGGCCGCTGATCGGCGCCGGGGCGGTGGCGTCGGCCTCGCTGGCCGCCTGGATGCTGGTGCAGCACGTGCACCGCGTCAATGACGCGCAACGTGCCGCGACAGCGGCGCGGGCCGCGGACCCGGTACCGCGTTACCTGGCGGCGCTGGCAGCACGGCAGTCGGACATGGTCGCCGACCGAGCCACGCTGGTGGCTGCCACCCGCGAGATGTTCGGCTACCGCACGTGGATTCCCGGCTGGAGCCTGGCCTCCGCGGAGTGCAGTGCGAAGGCCGGTACGTGCACGCGCGACTGGATCCGGCGCGGCGGCAGCTTCGAGGATCTGCGCAAGGCGTTGCCGGGCGACGCACTGGAGATGCTGGTGCCCCAAGGCAGCGTGGTGCCCGCACTGGACGTGGCGCGCACCTCCCGGCCGTTGCGGATCGCACGTCGAACGCTGCTGGATCCGCGTCGCCCGCTGCTGTCGCTGCAGGCCGCGATCTCGGATGCCGGCCCGCAACTGCAGCGGTGGCGTACGGCCGACGTCGTCCTCGAGTTGAAGAAGCCGACGCTGTGGCCCCGCGTGGGTGACGTGCCCGAAACCTTGCATCACCCGGGCGCCGTCATGGCCGGCGATGTCGACATGCACAACATCCCCGGCCCGTTCATCGTCGAGGCGCTGGACGGGGCGCCGGACTTCATCAGCTGGGAGGCGGTGCGAGTCGACCTGGGCGAAGGCTCGGATGCGCGCGGCCTGCTCAAGTTCTCGGCCACAGGAGTGTTCTATGTCGCCGCGCGATAGCCGCCTCGTTGCGCTGTCATGGTCGCTGCTGCTCGGGTGCCGGTTCGCGGAGGCCCAGACGATCGCAGACTACAGCCGTGCCCAGCGTACGCTGCTCGAATCGACGATGAGCCAGGCGGCGGCGCGGTCCGCCGGCTTCGCGGCATCGACACCGGCCGTGGCGGCGTCCGCGCCGGCGCCGACCGCCTTGCTGCAGCGCCCGCTGTCCCCGTCGCTGCCCGCGCCGGGGCCCGGCCTCCAGGTGAGGGGCGTGTTCGCCTCGAGCGCCGCGTCGGTGGCCGAGGTCGTGGTCGACGCGACGGCCTATCTGCTGCAGGCCGGGCAGGGCGTGCCTGGAACGGCCTGGCACGTGGAATCGATCGCCGTCGATCGCGTGGTGCTGAGCCGGCGTGGCGCAGCGTCATCCGTCGATGCGGGCGGCGCCGTCAAGGTCTTCGCGCTTCCGGCGCTCCGCTGAGCCGGGCCATGGGACTGTTCGAGATGTTGCGTCGTCGTGAACAAGCCGAATCGCGCGAGGCGTCGTTGGCCCTGGTCGATCGCGTGCCGATGGTCTTGGCCAAGCCTCGCGGCCTCCGCTCGGAGCCGGGCCTTGCAGCCTTGTCGCGACCCTCGTCCGCCGCCTCGCCGGCCGCCAGGCTCGACCGTCGGCTGCTAGCCGCGGAGGCGCCCGGCCCGATGCTGGCGTCCGGCGTGGAGCGGGCCATCGGGCGCATCGGCTCCGAGTTGGCCAGCGAGCATCGCGAGACCGAGGTGCTGCAGCAGGTCCTCGCGCATTTCCACCAGCTTCCGCCGTACCAGTCATTGCTGACCGTCGGGCCGGAGGCCGTCTACCAGTTGCCGCTACCGTTGCACGAGAAGCTGATCGCGCTCGACTGCGGGGCGCGCCAGGCGCGGCTCGTGAGCGCGTCGATGCCGGCGGCCGATCGCCAGGCGCTCGACGCGACGGCCAAGGCTGTCAAGGGCGCGTTGCGCGCCCGTGGCTTCGGCGTCGTGGGCGAACTCGTGGCGGAACCGCACGTGCTCAAGGAGATCCTGCGCAACGCCGGCGCTTCCGGCAAGGCCGGAGCGCGTGGCGGCCCGTTGCAGTTGTTCGAGCGCTGGGTCGCCCTGGCCGTTCCCACCGGAGCGACGGACCTGCACATCGAGGTGCGCCGCAACACCGCGGTCGTGCGCATCCGCGTCGACGGCCGCATCGAGCCGTTGCCGGACGGGCAGGGCGGGCGCTACAGCCGCAAGGAGGTCGTCGACGCGATCGCCGCCGGCTACAACGGCACGCGCAAAGGCAACAACCTGTCCCAGTACAGCGCCGACCAGTTCGTCGACTGCATGATCGACCTCGACCTGCCCGGCACCGCGGGCCAGTTGCGCTACCAGAACGTCAAGGGTCGATTGGGGCCGAAGACGGTCGTGCGCATCCTGCGCACCGGTGACGAGAACCGCATCCACTTCGACGCGGCGGGCTACGCGCCCAGCCACCTGCGCCTGTTGCGCCTGGCCGGGCGTGCGGGCAAGGGCATCGTGCTGCTCTCAGGCGTCACCAGCTCGGGCAAGTCCACCAGCCTCAAGAGCTTCATCGAGACGCTGCCGGGCCTGGCCCAGAAGGCCATCTACACGGTGGAGGATCCGATCGAGTACGAGATCGCCGGTGCCCACCAGATCGAGGTGCTGCGCGATATCGCCAACGACGAGGAGACGCGCCGGCGCTACGCCGAAGTGATGCGGGCGTTGATGCGCTCCGACCCGGATGGCGTGATGCTGGGCGAGATCCGCGACAAGCTCACGGCTCTGTTCGCGCTGCAGATCGCCGAGACCGGGCACCTGGCCATGGGCACGGTGCACGCGCACCTCATCTCCAACATCATTCCCCGCCTGACCAACGACCAGATCGGCGTGAGTCGCCAGGCGCTCACCGGCCCCAACATCCTCAACCTGCTGGTCTACCAGGCGCTGGTGCCCAGGCTGTGCCGCTGCTGCGCGCTGCCCACGCCGATGGCGATGCGCGTCGATCCCGATGCGCGCGAGATCGAGGACGTTCTGCGGCGTCGCTTCGGCCTCGCTACGTCACGCCTGAAGTGGATTCGGCCGGAAGGCTGCCCGGCCTGCAAGGGGCGCGGAACGCATGGCAAGACCATCGTCGCCGAGATGCTGCAGCCCGATCGACCCTGGCTGCGCCATGTGCGCAACAACGACGACGACTCGGCCTTGCAGCACTTCCGCTCGGCCAGCAACCGGCAGTTCGACAGCCCCGACATGACAGGCAAGACGGTGTTCGAGCATGCGCTGTACAAGGCGCTGCAAGGCGAGATCGACGTGCGCAACTGCGAGGAATTCGACGGCTTCGAGCGCTTCGAGATCCTGCCCCGCAAGGAGCGGCCATGAGATCGCTGCAGACGTTCGTCCACTGGTTCGCGCTGGTGGATTTCCGATCCGCCCGCGCCGAGTTCTACCGCGACTTCGCGGAGATGTACCAGCGCAACGAGGCGATGGTGAGCTTCCTGGAAGGCGAGATCGCCAACGCGACCCTGACTCGCCGGCGCAGCCGGGCGCGCGCGCTGCGCATGGTGCTGAGCCGGCACCAGGATGGCGAGCACGCGAGCCGGGTGTCCCACTTGCTGGAGCGCGTGGTGCCGCGCTCCGACGCGATGCTGCTCACGGCCGTCGATCGCGCCGCCGACAAGCCGCAGGCGCTTCTGGCGCTGGCCGTCGCGATCGACAAGCAACAGCAGATGCTGCGCCTCATGCTGGCCTGTTCCGCGCTGCCTGCGATCACGATCCCGATCTGCTACGTGCTCATCGCACTGCTGGGCAAGGTGATCCTGGTCATCGACGACGCGACGCCGGTCTACGCGCAGGAGGCCTTGTGGCAAGGCATGAACGGCTGGGCGCGCGACATCGCGGTGTTCGCCGGCTCGTGGGGGCCCCAGGCCGTGCTGGCACTGGGCCTGGGGCTGGCGGCCATGCTGTGGTCGCTGCCGAGGTGGCGCGGGTCGTGGCGACTGCGGGTCGAGTCGTGGCCCGTCTACGGCTTGTACCGCGACTTCCAGGCGGGCATGCTCCTGAGCTCCATGGCGATGCTGCTGAGGACGGGCGAGACGCTGCAAGGCAGTCTCGATGACGTCACGCAGCGGGCGTCGCCCTGGATGCGATGGCACCTGGGTCGGGTCGTCGATGCCCTGGACGAGAACCCGACCGCCACGCTCGACGCGTTCCGGCGCGGCCTGCTGTCGCCCCACCTGTTGTCGCGCGCAGCGACGCTGCATCGATCCAGCGCCTCGTTCTCGGACGTGCTGATCCAGCTCGGCACGTCCGAAGGCGAGCGCGTGCTCGCTCGCGTGAAGAAGGCGGCCGTCGTCGCCAACTTTGCGTTGGTGGGCTTGTTCGCGTCGGTGGCCACGTTCATGGGCGTCGCATCCATGACCGTGCCCGGCACCTTCGCCTCCCTGATGGAGCCGTCGAACCTGATGGCCCTGCGCGCCGCCTACGACGCGGCGCATCCGTCGCACTAAGGAACCTGTGGACGAATCCGCCACGCCCGCTCGTCCCGCCAAGGCGCGCCCGCTCCGCGTTGCAAATGCGCGCCGGGGGATCCACCCCGGCTGTGCTTTGCGCCTTGATCGGACACGTCTTGACGAGCCGTTCGGACGCGCCGGATTCATTCACACGTTCTGGTAGCCGCCATCGCGCGCAGCCGCGCGCCCGCATTCCCGCCCGCGCGAATCCGCGCGCGGGCAACACCAGGACGAGGATCGTCCGTCACCTGCTCGAGGAGAAGTCATGAAGTTCCGCTCCCATCGCCGTCGTCCGATCGCGGCCCTGCACCGTGGCCGCCAGCGCGGCAACGCACTCGTGTTCAGCATGCTGGGCCTGGTCATCGGCGGCATCGTGCTGGCGCTGGGCATCAGCTACTACCAGAGCTCCCAGGCCAACGCACAGGTGCAGGGCACCATCAGCGAGATCAGCGCGATCATCGGTGGCGCGCAGCAGAACTATGGCCAGTACGGCTACAACGGCCTGACCACCGCCGTCGCGGTCGGCTCGCGCGTCATTCCCGACACCCGTGCCGACGCCGGTGGCGCGACGGCCACGAACAGCTACTCGGGTGCCATCACGCTGGTTGACAACTCGGTGACCACGCCCAGTACCGCCAAGCTGACGTATGCCAATGTCCCGGCGGCGCAATGCACGCAACTGATCAACGGCGCCCAGAGCCTGGCGCGCCGGGTCACCATCGGCACCACCGATGTCAAGGCGCTCGACGGCACGGTCGACATCGTCAAGGTGAACACGCAGTGCACGGCCGCGGCCAACGTGGCGATCGACTTCGTGTTCGGTCGCACCTGAGAGCCTGGCCCCATGTTGTCGCAGCGCCGTTCCCTTTCGCGTGATGGCACGGGTCGCCACCAACGTGGCAACGCTCTGGTCTTCGCGCTGCTGGGCCTGCTGGTCTCCGCGCTCGGCGCCGTCGGCGTGATCCAGGGTGGTCGCCTGCAGGCCCGACACGAGGCGGGCAACGGCGAGGCGACGATTCTCGACAGTCTTCGCGGCGCCACCAACAACGCGATCTTCGAGGGCATGGGGCAGATCCAGAACGGCGCGTCCGTGGTCAAGAACGGCGTGACGATCGCGCCCGTCACGGTCGACGGCGAACTGGTCTGGCACCCCGCGGTCGCCGATCTCGTGGCGATGGGCTACCTGCCGCCGGGGTGGGCCGCGACCACCTCCACGCTCAACAACGCGCCCTACGGCATCGAGTTCCGGCGCGTGCCCGCCGGCTGCATCGCCGCGGCCTGCAACATCGAGGGCCACGTCATCCTGGAAGGGCCGATCCGTGCCGGCGCCGACACCGATGGCGCCGTCATCGGGCCCATCCTGGCGCGCATCGGCGCCGACTCGGGCGTGTCGCTGCCCACGGACCCGACGCACATCACCGGCTTCGGCAACACGTGGAGCATGGACAACCCGGTGGCGGGCCAGCCCGCCGGCGTGGTCGCCGTGCGCTTGGGCACCGCGTCGTCGGGCTACGGTCAGTTCGTCCGCATCGGCGACACCCGCGACCCGAACCTGCTGGGCAACCTGAGCGTCGCCGGCAACACCTTGTTCGGCGACGGCGGCTCGCACAGTGAGTTCCGGTCGGCCCTGGAGGTCGACGCGCAGCCGGTGTCGGTGCGCAACGCCAGCGGCTCGGACTGCGTCCGGCTGCGGCCGGACGGCGTCGTCGACATCTTGTGCAACGGCGCGCTGTTGGCCACCACGGGTGTCTTCCGCGACACGTCCGGCCACGCGACGATGATCGCGGGCACCGGCGTGGTCACCACCGGCAGCGTGGCCGCGGACGGCGGCCTCGCGACGACGGCGATGACGGCGTTCGGCGTCGACGATCCGAACGCGATCGTCGTCAAGGCGGGCGACCTCTTCGTGCGCGATCCAGCCGGCACCGCGTTGATGCGCGTGGCGGCGAACGGCGACGTCACCGCCGGGAGCAACCTCGTGGCCGCGGGCGCGGTGCAGGCCAGAACCCTGACGCTGTCTGGCACGGTCTCGGAGGGCGACGCCTGCACTGCGGGCCAGGTGGCGATGATGGCCGCCGGCGGACTCGCCACCTGCCAGGGTTCGGCCTTTCGCGCCACGACGCGCTACGCGAGCCTGGGCGCCACGTGCGCTCCGGCCGGAACGACGGCCGTCGATGCGGCGACCTCCGACAGCCTGGTGTGCCGCGGCGGCTACTACGCCAGCCAGGCGGGCCTGACCTCGTCTCGCGTGTACATGGCCGGCTTCGCGGTGCACCACGGCGACTACGTGGCGGCCTCCACCGCCTTGCCCAACGGCTGCCCCGCCACGGCCAGCCCGGTGTCGCCCGAGGCGACCATCTTCCTGTTGCCGCAGACCGACTCGGAGACGGCGGGCAACCCCGTGCTCAATCGCAACGCGCAATGGACGGGCCAGGGTTGGACCATCTCGCTGACCGACGGCACCGGCGCGCCGACGAGCAGCAACGTGGTGGCGGAGGTGTATTGCCTCTATCCATGAAATCGTGCCGTCGGCTCACCGGTCTGCGAGTGCGCAGCGCCGGGCACGACGCGTCTCTCAAGAAACAAAACAGTGTCGGCAGGTCGCCGACGCATCGGCCTCGTCATCCTGCGCGAAGTCGCAGGATCCCCCCCCGGGCGAAACGCTTCCAACTCGTGGATCCTGCGACCTCGCGCGGATGACAGGCTGGCACTGCGCGTTTCTTCGCGAACACCGGGCACATTCATGGGCTTGGGATGCTCAGGACGATCGCCGGGCCGCTGTCACGGCGATCACGAACGCCGCCTTCGCGTCGGTGTAGGCCTCGCGATCCGCCTGGTACCTTGCCGCCAGGACGGACTTCAGTTCGGCATAGCGCCGAGCGAGCGCAGGATCGCCGCGCAGGGCATCCCGAAATGCAAGGCGGTCGCGCCATGGCGCGCCGTCCATGACGACGATGTGCAGGTGGTGGGTGCGATGACCGTCGTGCCACCGCATCAACCACCTGCGATCGGTCAGCGTTGCGTTGAGCTCATGCGAGGTCGTGTAGCCGTTGTCGCAGACCCGGTCTACCAGCGCGTCGGCATCTTGCAGCGATTCAACGCCGGCCATGAGGTCGATGACGGGCTTGGCCATGAGGCCGGCGACTACGGTGCTGCCGATGTGCTCGATCGCCACGAAGACGCCTGGCAGGCAGGCGTGGAGGCGGTCGCGTTCCTGTTCGAAGGCTCTGGCCCACCCCCGGTCATGTGCTTGCAGCGAAACGTCCTTGCGGATCGCCGCGACCAGCGAATGCGCATCGGTCATCGCGCGCCTCGGTGTCAACGGCGGTGCGTCGGTATCGGGGTTCGAACTGGATGCCATCCCTCACGATATCGCACCTGGCGCCGTCGAGACCGGGTGGCGCAGGGCAGACCTTCAGCGCGCCAGCGTCGAAGGTCCCGCGGCGGCCAACTTGCGTTTGAGCGTCGGGATGTCCGAGGTCTCGCGCATCGCCTCGCTCGCCTCGATCTCGCCGCGCCGGACCAGCTCCACCAGCCGGTTGTTCATGGGCACCCACTCGCTGGCGCCCAGTCGGTTGTCTTCTCGGATGGCACTCTCGAGGCCGATCCAGTCGCCGCGTTCGATGAACTGTGTCACCTTGCCGGTGTTGAACAGCACGTCGGCGGCCATCAGGTAGCGCTTGCCATCGCGGGACGGCACGAGCGCCTGGCGCACGACGGCAATCAGGTTGCCGGCCAGCACCGAACGCATGACGTCGGCGCTGGTGCCGGTGTACGACAGGATCTTGCGCATGGTGCCGGTGACGGACTTGCCATGCGTGGTGGCAATCATCAGCGAGCCCGATTCGCCGCCCTGGATGGCCTGCTCGGCCGTCTCCGCGTCGCGGATCTCCGAGGTGAGCAGCACGTCGGGGCTCATGCGCAAGGCCTCGCGCATGCCATCGGCGAAGCTCAGCACGTCGTAGCCCACCTCGCGTTGGGTGACGATGGACTTGCGCGGCGCGATCTTCTTCTCCACCGGATCCTCGATGGTGAGGATGTGGCCTGAATGCTGGGCGTTGTGCCAGTCGAGGATGGACATGGCCGTCTCGCTCTTGCCCGATCCGGTGGGCCCGGTGACGACGATGAAGCCGCTGGTGGATTCGGTGAGCGTGGAGACGAGGTTGTGCGGCAGGCTGAGGCTGGTGAGCGGCGTGATCTCGGGAGGCGTGATGCGCATCACAAGCGCGAGCTCGCCCGTGCCGTGCATGAACAGGCTGTAGCGCAGGGAGTGGCCGCCGCGACCGTCGAGCCGGATGTTGACCGAGCGCTGGCGGGCGAGCACGGGCTTGATGCGGGTGTCCCAATAGTCCTGCACCGATTGCTGGTGGCCGCGCGCGTCGCGGTGCTGGCGGCTGGCGCCGTCGACGTAGCCCGCGAGGTAGGTGACGATGTGCTCGCGCGTGACCACGAAGGGCGGGATGGCCGAGAACAGCTGGTGCAGCGGCAGCGTGCCGCGGGCCGACTTCGCGCGGATGACCTGGCCTTCGTGGATCATGATGTCGGTCATCGAGGGCGCGAACATCAGTGCGTGCTTCACGGCGGCGCCGATGCCGTGCTGCTTGTCGGACGGCAGTTGCAGGGGCTGCTGGAGCGTGGGAATGTCGGTCATGGCGGCATGGCGGGGGTTGATGACGCGCGGTTCAGCGCGCGGGCGGCGCAAAGTCCAGCGCGTCGTAGACGGCGTGGCCTTGCTCCGACGACGGACGATCGGACACGGGGCCGTGGGGCGCTTTCGCGGACGAGGCGAGTGACGGCGACTGGCGCGTCGCATCGGGTGACGGCGTGTGTTCGGCAGGAAAGGGCAGCGGCCCGGCGGGCATCACGCGCCAGCGCATCAGGATGGCCGCGATGCGGTTGGCGTACCCTGCCGCGCGGGCCGGCGTGCGCGAGTGATACGCGCCGACGGCCAGCCAGGTGTCGCCCTCGCGGTCGACCTGGCGCCGGTAGTGCCACGCCGCCACCTCGGCGGACACGCAACCGTCATTCAACGCTGCGCGGTCGACACCGTAGCGCGCGAGTTCGCCCAGGTGCGTGCTGTTGATCTGGAACGCCCCGACATCGATGCTGCCGTTGGCGTTGCGGCCCAACGCCAGGGGCTGCAGCCGGCTCTCCTGCCAGCCGATGGCGCGCAGCACGTCGCCGCTGACGTGGTGGCGCGCGGCGGCGTCGGCGATGCAATCGGCGCGCGCGGCCAGCGTCGCGAACGCGATCAGCAGCGCGGTGGCCAGGAGCCTTGCAATGAGAAGGATCGGCATGGTTCGGAGACGTCGTCGCCGGAAGGACACACCGATCGATTCTGGGTGGCGCGGCGAAAACTCCGCGGCGCCAAAGGCCCAGTTTCGGCCTCTTCGGCGCGCGCCGGGACGGCCGCGCGCCGGTAGCGACTCAACGCCTCAGCGGCGGTGGCCGCCCAGCGCCCGCGCCGGCAGGAACAGCAGCGCGGTCAGCAGGGCGAACACCGCGGCGACGCTGATGCCCACCAGGCGGAACGGCAGCGTCACGAGCCAGACGATCGGGTACAGCACCAGCGCCAGGATGGCCAGCGGCCAGCAGAAGACGAACAGCAGGCACCAGAGGACGAACGTGAACATGGCGGACTTTCGAAACCGGCGCCCCCTGGCCCCGGATGACGCCACGATGCGACGATCACGCCGGCGCGTCAACGCCCGTCCGACCAACCGCCGCGAATCGCCGACAGGCTGCATCCGGCGCGGACACGCGGACGCGCCGCCGCGCGCAGAATGGCCGCATCACGACTTCAGCCGCGCCGCCATGACCGCCCCCACCGTCACCGACCTGAACCGGATGGGCGCCGACTGCCTGCCCGGCCACCTGGGGATCGCGATCCTGCATGCGGACACGACCGAGGTGCGCGCCGAGATGGCCGTCTCGCGCACGCTGATGGCGCCAAACGGCTACCTGCACGCGGGCAGCGTGGTGGCGCTGGCCGACACCTCGTGCGGCTACGCCTGCATCGTCAACCTGCCCGATGGAGCCACCGGCTTCACCACGATCGAGCTGAAATCCAACTTCCTCGGGACGGCGCGCGAAGGCGTGCTGGACTGCACCGCCACGGCACAGCATCGTGGTCGCACGACGCAGGTGTGGGACGCCGTGGTCACGCACCGCGAGACGGGCCGCACGATCGCGCTGTTGCGCTGCACGCAGATGATCCTGTGGCCGCAATCGGCTTGAAGACCGGGCCCGCGCAGCCGACGGCGCAGGAGGTCGAGTTCCGTGGCGTTGTGGTGTGGCGCGAAGGCCCGCACGCGCGCGCATGCGTCCCGCATGCGATGCGCGACGGCTCGCCGCTCAGGCGTTCGGGGCCTCGCCCGCGGGGCTGGCCGGGGCGGCGTCGTCCGCCTGCCCGGCCGACTCGTGCGTGCCCGGACGGTCGCTGGACGTCTTCTTGCTCGCTTTCTCTTCCTTCTTCTTTTTCTTCTCGAGTTCGCGCTGGCGTTTCTCGTACTGGTAGTTCGGCTTCGCCATTGGGACCTTTCTTTGAGGGAGACACGATACCTGATCGCGCCGGGGTCATCGATTTTCTTCGCGAAGACCGTATCCGCGGCGGTGGGTGCGAGCGGCGTGGAGGAAGGGCGATTTAGAGGCTGGATCCGCGCGTTGCGACCGGCCGCGACGTGGCGCGCGCGCCACGCGAAGGCTCAGTTCGTGTCGCTCCGCGCCATCGAGCTTGCGCACCCAGCCGCGAAACGGGATGACGCTCTCGGCGGCGCTGCGCTGCGCTGCGCCGCGCCGCGCGTCGTTGGCGTGTCCGGCGAGGGGGAGCGTCGTCGCGGCGGCCAGGAAAGTCAATGCCGAGTTCGTGTTCATGGCCGCAGCGTATCAGCGGTCCGCCGCCTGGCCACCGACCTTGGCGCGCCAGCGCAGCAGGCCGATCGCGTAGGTGACGTAGTAGCCGGCCAGCGTGCCGAAGATCGCCATCGTCAGCGGGCTCGAGCCCAGCTGCATCGATTGCGGGTCGAGGCTCCCGCCGTCCATCTGCAGCATCACGAAGCGGTAGCCGAGGCGCAGCAGCAGCAGCAGCGACAGCCCGATGCCCAGATGGGCGTTGGGCGTGTAGAACAACCCCGCTGGCGTCGCCTCGAACTTCGTCAGCCGCGTGCCGAGCAGGCCCAGGGCGATGCCGACGACGGCGCCGCCGAGAACGGCCACAGCGGTCATCGGATGCAGCAGGCTGCCGGACAGTATCAGCACGAGGATCAGCGGAAAGGCGATGACGGTGACCCACGGCCGCATCTTGGACAGCCGCTGGCGGCCGATCACGCGGCGGATGCGCGCATAGAGGCGCCACACGACGAGCGCGACGACGAGGATGACGGTGATCAGGTGGGTGTCTAAGGAGGTCGGCATGGCGGCGGGGTGGTCCGGACAGGAAGGGAACGAGCGCCTTCACGCGGGTCAGGCGCTGGGTGCGAAAAGGTCGATTCTCATGCCTTTGGCGCGCCGGCTCCCGCGACCTGCTGTCGAGCGTGCAACAACGCTTGCATTGCCCCTTCCCCGGCCATAAACTGTAATTAACAACAGTACTCGGCGGCGGACGATGCCTCCCCGCCGCGGTACGAACCGCGCCCGGGTTGACCGAGCGCCAGCGCGCCAGCGCCTTCCACCGTTCCATGCGTCGCGCATGGGCCACGTTGCCTGGTCGAGAGTTCCGTCGCCACGTCGGAACCCGCGGCCAGTCGACCCCCCGTCTCTGTCGTTCGTTGCCTGTCCACGCACTGCCTGGCCGGGTCGTCACCGTCGTTCCACCATGGCCACGCTCCCTGCCTACGCCGAACTGCACTGCCGCAGCAACTTCAGCTTCCTCACCGGCGCCTCGTCGCCCGAGGAACTGGTCGACCGCGCCGTCACGCTGCGCTACACCGCGCTGGCCGTCACCGACGAATGCTCGCTGTCGGGCGTGGTGCACGCCTACGAGCAGGCCACCGAGCGCGGCCTGCACCTGATCATCGGCACCGAGATGCGGCTGGAGCCCGGCATCGGCGGCGTGCCGATGCGGCTGGTGCTGCTGGCCACCACGCGACGCGGCTATGGCAACCTGTCGCAATGGATCACGCTGGCGCGCCGCCGCGCCGAGAAGGGGCGCTACGACGCGCGTCCCGGCGACCTGGAAGGACGGGTGCCCACGGCGCCTCACCTCGCCGGCCTGCCCGACTGCCTGGTCTTGCTGCTGCCCACGGCCGGCCCGGTGCCGTTGGGCGCCGTCGGGCAGGGCGGCCCGGTCGCGGCCGCCGGGCGCGCGGCGTCTCGCGATGACACGGTGGCGGGCGAGACGGCGCCCGTCAACGCCCGGTTGTCCGGCCTGGGTGTCATCGCCGCCGCGCAGGCAAGTGCTGCTGCCGCCATCGCCTCCAGCACGCCGGGCGCGGGACGTCCGCGCGGGCGCGAGGTGCGCGAGGCGCGCGACGGGCCCGGCGCAGACGGCCCGCTGGAGCCGCCGACGCCGCCGAAGCTGGCCGCCCCGGCGGCCGGTGGCAGGCGCGCCGCGAAGTCGCCGCCGCCGCCGCGTCCGTCCACGGTCTTGTCGTTCGAGTCGCTGTTCGCGCAGGCACAGTGGCTCAAGGCCTGGTGCGGCGAGCGGGTGTGGCTCGGGATGCCTTTGTTGATGCAGGGCGACGACGACGAGGTGCGCGAGCGCGTGAAGACGGTGGCCGCCGCCACCGGCCTGCGCATCGCCGCGGTGGGCGACGTGCTGATGGCCACGCGCGCGGCCAAGCCCCTGCAGGACATGCTCACCGCCACGCGCCTGCAGCGCACCGTGGCCGAGTGCGGCCATGCGCTGTCGCCCAACGCCGAGGCGCACCTGCGCTCGCGCGCCCGCCTGCAGGCCGTGTACGAACCTGAATGGCTGGCCGAGACGGTGGCCATTGCGGGGCTGTGCAGGTTCTCTCTCGGCGAGCTGAAGTACGAGTATCCGCAGGAGATCGTGCCCGACGGACACACGCCCACCAGCTGGCTGCGTTCGCTCACCGAAGACGGCGCGGCGCGGCGCTTTCCCGCGGGCGTGCCCGAGAAGGTGAGCGGCCTGATCGAGCACGAGCTGGGGCTCATCGAGCGTCTGCGCTACGAGGCCTACTTCCTCACGGTGGCCGATATCGTGGCGTGGGCGCGCGCGCAAGGCATCCTGTGCCAGGGTCGCGGCAGCGCGGCCAACTCCGCGGTCTGCTACTGCCTGGGCGTCACGGAGGTCGACCCCGGGCGTACCGACGTGCTGTTCGAACGCTTCATCAGCGAGGAGCGTGGCGAGCCGCCCGACATCGACCTCGACTTCGAGCACCAGCGTCGGGAAGAGGTGATCCAGTACCTGTACAGGAAGTACGGCCGCCATCGCGCCGCGCTCACCGGCGTCATCATCCGCTACCGCACCAAGTCGGCCGTGCGCGACGTGGGCCGCGCGCTGGGCATCGATCTCGACCGCATCGACGCCGTCACGCGCTCGCTGCACCATGTGGGTGGCGATGCGGCGCCCAGCGGCGCGGCCGAGCGGCTCGCGCTGGCGTTGCGCGAGCACGGCTTCGATCCCGAGTCGCGGCTGGGCTTCCAGTGGATCGCGCTGAGCCTGCAACTGCGCAACCAGCCGCGCCACCTCAGCCAGCATCCGGGCGGCTTCGTCATCGCTCGCGACGACGTGGCGCTGCTGGTGCCGGTGGAGAACGCCGCGATGGACAAGCGCACGGTCATCCAGTGGGACAAGGACGATCTCGACGTCCTCAAGCTGCTGAAGGTGGACATCCTCGCGCTGGGCATGCTCAGCGCGCTGCGGCGCGGGCTGCTGTTCGTCGACGCCAAGATGCGCCAGGTGATGCCGGGGCCGCCGCCGCCCGGCTGGTTGATCGAAGCCAGGCAGCAGGCGCAGGAGGAGCGCCGGCGTCGCACCGAGATCGCGCCCGCCCCCGCCGCGGGACATGCAGGACACGCGGGGCACGCGACACATGCGGGCAACGGCGCCACGCGCATCGTGCGGGGCTCGAACGCCTTTTCCAGCGCCGGGGCGGCGGCGGCCATGGGCATCCTGCCCGATCGCGACGGCCTGGACAGCGACGCCAGCCTGCAGGACATCCCGGAGGAGGACACGGCGGTCTACGACATGCTGTGCACGGGCGATTCCGTGGGCGTGTTCCAGGTGGAGAGCCGCGCGCAGATGAGCATGCTGCCGCGCCTGCGGCCGCGCAGGTTCTACGACCTGGTCGTGGAGGTGGCCATCGTGCGCCCCGGGCCCATCCAGGGCGGCATGGTGCATCCCTACCTGAAGCGGCGCGAGCAGAAGGAACCGGTCACCTATCCCAGCAAGGAGGCAGAAGCCGCACTGTCGCGCACGCTGGGCGTGCCCATCTTCCAGGAGCAGGTGATGCAGCTGGCCATCCTCGCCGCCGATTTCACGCCCGGCGAGGCCGACCAGTTGCGGCGCGCCATGGCCGCCTGGAAGCGCAAGGGCGGCCTCGGACCGTTCAAGGAAAAGCTGATCACCCGCATGGTGGCCAAGAACTACGAGCTCGACTATGCCGAGGCCATCTTCCGGCAGATCGAGGGCTTCGGCGAATATGGTTTTCCGGAAAGCCACGCGGCCAGCTTCGCACTGCTGGTCTACGTCAGCGCGTGGATCAAGCGCCATCATCCCGATGCGTTCCTGGCCGCGCTGCTCAACAGCCTGCCGATGGGCTTCTACGCGGCGCCCCAGCTCGTGCGTGACGCCCGCGCGCACGGGGTCGTGGTGCGGCCGGTGGACATCACGATCAGCGACTGGGACTCCACGCTGGAGCCGCTGGCGTCGCACGAGGGCGAGCCCGCGTGTGCCGAGCGTTCGATTCCCGGCGGGCAGTGCGCCGTGCGGCTGGGGTTGAACCGGATCGGCGGCCTGGGCGAGGGCGAAGGCGGACGCATCGTGGCTGCGCGTGCGCAGGCGCCGTTCGCCAACGTGGAAGACCTGGCGCGCCGCGCCGAAATCGACGCGCATTCGATGCAATGCCTGGCGGCCTCCGATGCGTTGTCGGGCCTGGCCGGCCACCGGCGCGACGCGATCTGGGCCGTGGCCGGCGTCGACACCCGCGCCACGCCCCTGCTCAAGACCACGCGCACGCTCGAGGACGCCCAGCCCGAGTTCGACGCCACCACACTGGGCGATGCCGTGCTGGCCGACTATCGCGCGCTGGGGCTGTCGCTGAAGGGCCATCCGCTGGCCTTGCTGCGACCGGTGCTGGCCACGTTCAAGGTGCAGCAGGCAGCGTTGCTCAACGCCGAGTACCGCCCGGGCCAGCTCGCCCGTGCCAGCGGTCTGGTCACGCATCGGCAACAGCCCGGTACCGCCAAGGGCGTGGTGTTCGTGACGCTGGAAGACGAGACGGGCACCGTCAACGTGATCGTCTGGCCTGCCGTGGCCGCAGCGCAGCGCACGCCGCTGCTGGCGGCGTCGCTGCTCACCGTCTATGGCGTGTGGCAGCGCGAGGGCGAGGTGCGCCACCTGGTGGCCAAGACGCTGGTGGACCACTCGCACCTGCTGCAGGGCCTGGTCACGCGCAGCCGCGATTTCCACTGAAGGCGATTGCAACATGACCCCCACGCCTGTCCCTCGTCCCGTGTCGCATGCCTGCGACGCCCCAAGGCAAGCCCCGGTATCCAAGCCAGTCCGGTACCCGATAATTTCGACGCTGCCTGTCACGTGGCGGTCGAGTTGCCGAGCGACTCGACCGCCACGCCCGGCCTTCGCGCCCGCCTCGGCCACTGCCCCCGGATCCATCGCGCTAACATCCTCCCGGACCACCGCCCGAAATGAATCCATTGCCTGCCTGCCCAGACCCGCCGTACCAGCCTTACCCGATGCGCCCGTCGCATCTCTCGAATCGATCGGCGTCCGGCAAGTTGCGTGCGTTCACGGCACGACCCACGGCGTCGCTGGCCCTGGCCCTGGCCCTGGCGATCGGGTGCACGTGTGCCCAGGCCGGCACGGCCGAGGGCTACGAGGCCGGTCGTCGCGGCGACTACGCGGCGGCGCTGCGCGAGTTCCAGCCGGCGGCCGAGAAGGGCGATCGGGACGCGCAGCTCGCGCTGGCCGACATGTACCTTCGGGGGTATGGCGTCGCGGCCGATCCGGTCGTCGCGGCAGGCTGGTTCCGCAAGGCCGCCGAGCAGGGCGACGCGCGCGCGCAGACCAACCTCGGCTTCCTCTACGAGCAGGGCAAGGGCGTGGCGCGCGACTTCGAGGAGTCCGCCAAGTGGTATCGCAAGGCGGCCGACCAGGGCGAACCCACCGCGCAGAGCAACCTCTCGTACATGGCGCTCATCGGCCGCGGCGTGCCGCAAGACGACATGCAGGCCGCGCACTGGGCCACGCTGGCCGCGCAGCAGGGGTTGGCGGTGGCCCAGTACCGGCTGGGCGTCTTCTACACGAACGGGCAGGGCGTGGAGCGCGACGACGCCAGCGCGCTGCGCTGGTACAAGGCCGCAGCCGACCAGGGCGACGCACGCGCGCAGAGCGCGCTCGGGTGGGTCTACAGCGAAGGGCGCGGCGTGGCGCGCGACCAGGCGGCCTCGTTGCGCTGGCTGCAGCTGTCGGCTGCCCAGGGCGACCCCACCGCCGAGCACAACCTGGGCATGGCGGTGCTCAACGGACGCGGCACGCCCCGCGACCCGGGCGCGGCCGAGCGCTGGATCCGCAAATCCGCGGAGTCCGGCTACGCGCCGGCCCAGGTGAGCCTGGGCCTGATGTACGCGGCAGGCGACGCCGTGATCGCCGACGAGAAGCAGGCCGTCGAGTGGTACCAGAAGGCCGCGGCGCAGGGCAACGCCTCGGGCCAGAACAACCTCGGCTGGATGCTCACCAACGGGCTGGGCGTCGCGCGCGACGACGCCGCCGCGCTGCACCAGTTCCGGCTTGCGGCGCGCAAGAGCAACGCGTTCGCGATGGACAACCTGGGCTGGATGGCCGAGGAAGGCCGCGGCCAGCCGGCCGATCCCGACGAGGCCCAGCGCTGGTACCGGCTGGCCGAGGCGCGCGGCAACGCGCCCGCGCGCAACCACCTCGCGCTGCTCTACGCGCGCGGCAAGGGCGTCACGCGCGACGATGCGGCCGCCGTGGGGGGGTTTCGCGCGGCGTCGGCGCAGGGGCTGGCGCCGGCGCGCCACAACCTCGGCTACATGGTGGCCAACGGCCTGGGCGGCGTGCCGCACGCCGACCTGGCGGCCGGAGTGGCGCTGCAGAGCCTGGCGCGCGAGGCATCGCCGCCCAGTCCCGAGGAACTGCCCACGCTCGACCCCGGCCGACTCTCGCCCGCCGAACGTGCCCGCAGCCAGCAGATGCTGGCGGCGTTCAAGGGCAACGCCAACGTGCTGGGGGTGCTCGACACGATGACGGGGCCGCCCGGCGTCCCCTCGGGCGCGCCCGCCACGGGCAACGGCAGCATGGCGGGCAACGGCACGGACGGCAACACCGTCGCGCCGCCGTCCGCCACGCAGCGCTGACGCACGCAGGGGCTTGGCCCCGCGCTCGTGTCGCCGCCCTCGGCGGATGCGGCCAGGCGTCCGCGCCGGGCGACCCCATGTGCACGGCAGTCGCGCGCCATCGCTAAACTGCCGGCCATGCTGCTGCTCCTGTCGCCCGCCAAGTCCCTCGACTACGAATCCCCGTTGCCCGAACCGGTACTCGCCGCCCGGGCCGCCCTGAAGCCCACCGGCACGGCGCCGCAGTACGCGGCTCAGGCCGCCGAGCTGATCGCCACGCTGCGCACGAAGAGCGTGGCCGACATCGCCGAACTGATGGACCTGTCGGAGGATCTGGCCACGCTCAACGTCAAGCGCTACCGGGCCTGGTCCACGCGGGCCACCGAACGCAACAGCCGGCCCGCGATGTGGGCGTTCGACGGCGACGTCTACGACGGCCTGCGCGCCGCCACGCTGAACGACGACGAGATCGCATGGGCCCAGAAGCACGTGCTGATGCTCAGCGGCCTGTACGGCGTGCTGCGGCCACTCGATCGCCTGCAGCCCTATCGCCTGGAGATGGGCACCCGCCTGGGCACGGAGCGCGGCGCCTCGCTCTACGCCTGGTGGGGCGACACCGTCGCCGCGCACCTCAACAGGCTGCAGGCCCGCGAGCGCGAACCGGTGGTGGTGAACCTGGCGTCGCAGGAGTACTTCAAGGTCACGCAGGCCAAGCTCGGGCGCGAGAAGGTGCTGCGGGCCCGCATCGTCGAGTGCGTGTTCGAGGACTGGAAGGACGGCAACTGGAAGATCATCAGCTTCTTCGCCAAGCGCGCCCGCGGCATGATGGCCCGCCACGCGATCGAGCAGCGCGCCGAGGCCCCGGAGGCGCTGGTCGATTTCCACGCGGACGGCTACCGTTTCGCCGCGCGCGCCTCCGAGCCGGATCGCCTGGTATTTCGGCGCCGCCAATGACGCGCTGAACGCGTCGTCGGGCGTTCACCTTCGCCCGCGGGTTTCACCAGAAGTTGCACGAAGCCTGCCGCGAACCGAGGGATTGCGGACGACTCGGCCGTGACGGCCTGCCAGAATACAGGGTGCGGGCACCTCCTCCCGGCCAGCGACCGCATTCCGGAGTCGACCTCATGACAACCCATTCGAGCACCAAGACGAGCACCGGCGAGCAGCGCCAACAGTACATCTCGGTGGAACTCCGCCAGTGGATCGTGGCGCAGGCGCAGGCCGGCGTCTCGCCGGAAACCGTCCTGGAGGCGATGAAGACCAGCGGTTGGCAGGAGGAAGTGGCGATCAAGGCGCTGGAAGAGACCTTGCGCGGCCACCTCACCGAGCAGGCCCAGGCGGCGACCCCGCCGTTGTCGCACGAGCCGCAGCCCGTGCCGGTGCCCGACGCCCCCATCGCCGATTCGCCCAGCAAGATCCGCGTGCTCGACCGCGACGTCACGGTGCTGATGAACATGAAGCTTCCGCGCGTGATCGTGTTCGGCGGCTTCATGAGCGACCAGGAATGCGACCAGATCGTCGGGCTGGCCGGCCCGCGCATGGCCCGCTCGGAGACGGTGGACAACATCACCGGCGGCAGCGAGGTCAACGTGGCACGCACCAGCCGTGGCATGTTCTTCGAACGTGGCGAGACGGGCGTGATCGACCGCGTCGAGCGCCGCATCGCGGCCCTGCTGGGCTGGCCCGTCCAGAACGGCGAAGGCCTGCAGGTGCTGCACTACCAGCCGGGCGCAGAGTACAAGCCGCACTACGACTACTTCGACCCCGTGCACCCGGGCTCGGCCTCCATCCTCAAGCGCGGCGGCCAGCGCGTCGGCACCTTGCTGATGTACCTGAACACGCCGAAAAAGGGTGGTGGCACCACCTTCCCCGACGTCGGCCTGGAAGTCGCGCCCGTGAAGGGCAACGCGGTGTTCTTCAGCTACGACCGCGCCCACGTCGGCACCAAGAGCCTGCACGGCGGCGCCCCGGTGATCGAAGGCGAGAAGTGGGTCGCCACGAAGTGGCTGCGCGAACGCGAGTTCGTCTAGGCCGTCTCCACCCGGTTGCGCCCGTTGGTCTTGGCCGCATACAGCGCCCGGTCGGCCCGGTGCAGCAGCGTTTCCACCGTGTCCTGTGGCTGCCAGGCGCTCACGCCCAGGCTGGCAGTCAGCTCCCGGATCGCGCCCTCGAACGGCCGCATGATCTGCTCGCGCACGCGTTCCGCGAGCGTGCGCGCGCCGGCCTGGTCGGTGTCGGCCAGCAGCAGGCAGAACTCTTCGCCGCCATAGCGGTAGACGCGATCGGGCTCGCGCAGCGCGCCCGCCAGGCGCGTGGCGAACGCGGCGAGCGTGGTGTCGCCCACGCCGTGGCCGTGGGTGTCGTTGATGAACTTGAAGCGGTCGATGTCCACCATCACGATCGCGAATGCGCGCTGCGTGCGGCGCGCGCGGGCGAACGCCTGCGCGATCTCCTCGTCCAGCGCGCGCCGGTTGGCCACGCGCGTGAGGTCGTCGGTGCGCGCCTGCAGCCGCGTCTCGGCCTCGGCGCGCGACTTGCACATCAGCACGAAGCCGAGGTTGGTCACCACGAGGTAGACGAAGCCGAACAGGTAGACCGGCACCTGCCACGCGTTGTCGTGGTCCAGGCTCAGGCGCGATTGGCCCGCCAGCAGCAGCGCGATCGCGCGTAGCGGCAGCACGATGCCCATGCAGGCGTAGAACGCGGCCACCACGCGCTGCACGCGCGTCGTCTCGGGCCGCCGCTCGCGCCACAGCGTGAGCGCGTTGAGCCATTCGTAGCCGGCGTAGGCGAAGCCGTTGAAGATCGCGGCCCAGGCCACGCGCTCGCCGGTGACCGCGCCGGCGATCATCACCGCCACGACCATCACCGCGAGCGCGCGCCGGTCATGGCCGCGGCCGGCGAAGGTGCGGATCGCCACGAAGAACAGCGCCACGCTGAGGGCGCCGGCCAGGTTGGCCAACAGGCCCGTCGCGGTGGCCGCGGGGCCGCCAACGGGGATCGCCAGCACGAGGTAGGCCAGGGCCTGGCTGGTGATCGCCCAGCGCCACATCCTCAGGCCGTTGCCGCGATCGTCGTCGCGGCGCGACACCCACAGCATCGCGGCGGTGGCCGCGAGCAGGCAGGTCTGGCCAATGAACAGGGTGTGGAGATCCAAGCGCGAGCCTCAGGTATTGCCCCATGCGGCAAGCCCTCGATTTTCTGCCGGCCACGCCAGGCGCGCACCCGGGCCGGCGTGCACTATTCGACGAAGGTCGCGAATCAAGTGCGCAAGAAAAAGGCCCGTGGCGGATGCCGACGGGCCTTGTTCATGCGGCGCGTCAACGCTTGGTCGACGGGCCCTTGTTCGACGAGGTCAGCGCCGGGCGTTGGCCACCGCCTTGCGGACGGCCACCACCACCGCCGCCACCGCCGGCCGGGCGGCCACCGCCGCCACCGTTGCCGGCAGGACGGGCACCGCCGTGGCCCGTGTGCGCGGGCTTGGCGCCGCTGTGCGAGCCGGACGGACCTTGCGGACGCGGGGCCGGACGGCCACCACCACCGCCGCCCGGACGTGCCGGACCGCGGCCGCGATCGCCGCCGCCGGAACCACTTCGGTCACCGGAGCCGCTGCGGGCATGCTGGCCGCCGCCGTTGCCGCGTCCACCCGACGACGGGCCGCGCACGCCGATCGACGTGCGACCCAGCACGATGGGCTCGGCGCGCTCGCCCGGATCGGGCTCGAATCCGGCGATGACTTCGCTGGGGATCGGGCGCTTGATCAGCTTCTCGATGTCCCTGAGGAAGATGTCCTCGTCCACGCAGACCAGCGACACCGCGCGGCCTTGCGCTCCGGCGCGGCCGGTGCGGCCGATGCGGTGCACGTAGTCTTCCGGCACGTTGGGCAGCTCGAAGTTGACGACGTGCGGCAACTGGTCGATGTCGATGCCGCGCGCGGCGATGTCGGTGGCCACGAGCACCTGCAGCGAGCCGGCCTTGAACTCGGCGAGCGCGCGGGTGCGCGCCGTCTGGCTCTTGTTGCCGTGGATCGCCATCGCGGAGATGCCGTCGTCGTTCAGGTACTCGGCCAGGCGGTTGGCGCCGTGCTTCATGCGCGTGAACACGAGCACCTGGTGCCAGTCGCCGCTCTTGATCAGGTGCGACAGCAACTGCTTCTTGCGATCGCGCGAGACCGGGTGGACGGCCTGCTCGATCATCTCGTTGGTCTGGTTGCGGCGCGCCACCTCGATCAGGCCCGGCTTGTTCAGCAGGCGATCGGCCAGGGCCTTGATCTCGTCGGAGAAGGTGGCCGAGAACAGCAGGCTCTGCTTCTTGGCCGGCAGCACCGCGAGCACCTTCTTGATGTCGTGGATGAAGCCCATGTCGAGCATGCGGTCGGCCTCGTCGAGCACGAAGATCTCCACGTGCGACAGGTCCACCGCGCGCTGCTGGTGCAGGTCGAGCAGGCGGCCGGGCGTGGCCACGAGGATGTCGACGCCCTTGTGCAGGCGGTTGATCTGCGGCTGCATGCCCACGCCGCCGAAGATGACCATGCTGGTCAGCGGCACGTGCTTGCCGTAGGTCTGCACGCTTTCCTCGACCTGGGCGGCGAGTTCGCGCGTGGGCGTCAGGATCAGGGCACGCACGGGGCTCTTGCCGCGAGAGTCCTTCTTCGGGCCGCTGGCGAGCAGGCGATGCAGCATCGGCAGCACGAAGCCGGCGGTCTTGCCGGTGCCGGTCTGGGCGCCGGCGAGGAGGTCGCCGCCCTGGAGGACGACGGGGATGGCTTGCAACTGGATCGGGGTCGGGGTCGTGTAGCCGTACTCGTGCACTGCACGCAGGAGCGGCTCGGCCAGGCCGAGTTCGTCAAAGTTCATTTGGAGGTTTTAGTCCCGGTCAAGCCGGGAATGGCGGATCGGCCTGCTGCGCCGCGCATGAATGCGGGCACCAGTCGTGAAGGCCGACTGCTGGAGGATGCGTCGAGAACCGACGTCCGCTCGCTGGACTGGGCGTGGAGCGGATGAGCGCATTGTACCGGCATGCACCAGCTCGGTTCGTCGAAAAGAGGGGTAACCCTCAAATACGCAGGAGGTTGGCCGGCCGCAGGCCCACCCGAGAAAAGGGAAGCGAGGATCACATCCGAGCCGATCCGCGCTCCCCCTGGGGGCGGCGACCGTCAGGGAGCGTGGGGGCTGTAACATCCGCGACGATGAATCTTCTCAAGGCCGCTTCGACGGTTTCCCTGCTCACGCTCGCCTCGCGCGTGTCCGGCCTGGTGCGCGAGCAACTGGTGGCTTCCAGCTTCGGTGCCAGCGGTTTCACCGACGCCTACATGGTCGCGTTCCGGATCCCCAACCTGCTGCGCAGGCTGTTCGCCGAGGGCGCGTTCTCGCAGGCCTTCGTGCCGCTGCTGGCCAACACGCGCATCTCCGAAGGCGACGCGGTCACGCACAAGCTGATCGACGCGGTGGCCACGGTGCTGGCCTGGTCGCTGCTGCTCACCTGCGTGCTGGGCATCGTCGGCGCGCCGGTGATCGTCTGGGCGATGGCCTCGGGCCTGGAGCGGCTGGACGCCGCCGTGCTGATGACGCGCGTGATGTTTCCCTACATCGGCTTCATGTCGATGGTGGCGCTGTCGGCCGGCATCCTCAACACCTGGGGCCGCTTTTCCATTCCCGCGGCCACGCCGATCCTGCTCAACGTGTCGGTGATCATCGCGGCGCGCACGCTCACGTCCACCTTCGAGGCGCACGGCCTGCCCGGGGTGTACACGCTGGCGGTCGGCGTGATGCTGGGCGGCGTACTGCAGGCGGCCATCCAGATCCCGGCGCTGAAGGCGCTCGGGCTCATGCCGCACATCCGATTCCGCTGGCAGGGCATCGTCGACGCCTGGCATCATCCGGGCGTACGGCGCGTGCTCACGCAGATGTCGCCGGCGCTGCTGGGGGTGTCGGTGGCGCAGCTCTCGATGCTCGTCAACACCCAGCTCGCCTCGCACCTGGCCACCGGCTCCGTCTCGTGGCTCACGTTCGCCGACCGCCTGATGGAGTTCCCCACCTCGCTGCTGGGCGTCGCGCTGGGCATCGTGCTCATTCCGCAGCTGTCGGCGGCTCGGGCGCGCGGCGACATGGAGGGCTACTCCGGCATGATCGACTGGGGCCTGCGCCTGGTCGTGCTGCAGACGCTGCCGTGCGCCACCGCGCTGCTGTTCTTCGCCAAGCCGCTGCTGGCGGTGCTGTACCACTACGGCCACTTCACCGACGCCGATCTCATGGCCACGGTGCGTCCGCTGCAGGGCTACGGCGTGGGCCTGCTGGGCATCGTCTGCGTGAAGATCCTCGCCCCCGGCTACTTCGCGCAGCTCGACACGCGGACGCCGGTGCGCATCGCCGTCGCCGTCCTCGCCTGCACCCAGCTGATGAACCTGCTCTTCATCTTCGGACTGCACATCGGCGTGGGCGGCCTGGCGCTGTCGATCGGCCTGGGCGCGACGATCAACGCCACCTGGCTGCTGATCGGGCTGATCCGCCGCGGCGTGTACAAGCCGCAACCCGGCTGGCTGGCGTTCGGCGCGCGCGTCGTGGTGGCCACGCTGGCGCTCGGCGCCGCGCTCGTGTGGGCCGATCACGCGATCGACTGGCTGGATCGCGCCCACCCGCTCGTGCGCGCTATGAAGATGGCCGGCGTGCTGGGCGGCGTCGCGCTGCTGTACGTGGCGGTGCTGGCGGTGGTGGGACTCAAGCCGAGCCAGTTCATGCGCAAGGCCTGATCAAGGGGAGATCGCGGCGGGTCTAAACTTGGGCCATGCCTCCCGTGCCCCGGCCCACGCCCACCTTCAACGCCCCCAGCGCGCTGGAGTACTTCGACACGCTCGTGGCCGACGACGACCAGTTCCCGCTGCTGGAAGCGGCCATCGCCCTGGCGCAGGACGAGACGCCCGACCTGGACGTCCAGGCCGTGCTGGCCGACGTCGACGAGCTGGCCCTGCGGCTGAAGTCCCGGCTGGCGCCCGACGCGCCGGTGGTGCACAAGCTGCGCTGCCTGAACCGCTACTTCTTCGAGGAACTGGGCTTCGCGGGCAACGTCAACGACTACCACGACCCGGCCAACAGCTACCTGCCGGACGTCCTGGCGCGCCGCCGCGGCATCCCGATCACGCTGGCGCTGCTGTACATGGAGATCGCCGGCCACCTGGGGCTGCGGGCGGAGGGCGTGTCCTTCCCCGGCCATTTCCTGGTCAAGCTGCGCCTGCCCCAGGGCGAGGTGGTGATCGATCCGTTCACCGGGCAGTCGCTGTCGCGCAGCGACCTGGAGGAGCGGCTCGACCTGGTGCGCCAGGCCAGCGCCCTGCGCGACGCCTTCGACGTGCCGCTCGGCCTGTTCCTGCAGGCGGCCGGCCCGCGCGACATCATCGGCCGCATGCTGCGCAACCTGCAGCAGATCCACCTCGGCCGCGGCGACGCGCAACGGCTCCTGGCGGTGCTCGATCGCCAGCTGGTGCTGGAGCCGCAGGACTGGGACACCTACCGGCTGCGCGGCGACGTGCTGGACGGGCTGGGCCGCACCGGGGAGGCCGCCTACGACTGGGGCCTGTACCTGGAGCACACGCCCGACGCCGCCGACGCCGACGCGCTGCGGCGCCGCATCCTGGCGGTGCGCTCGCAGCGCCATTGAGCGCCTGGGCGGGCGGATGCCCGGTGCCGCGGCAGCGGCATCGCCCGGTCGACCTACAATGCCGGGTTGCGGTCCGCCTGCCGGACTGCCGCGCGCCGCGGCCGACCCGGTTCGCGCGCGTTCTCCACAAGACACCGCCCGCCAGAGGCCGTCACGCTCCATGACCCTGACCAACGCACAGCAACGCGCACTGACCTGGCTCGCCCTGGCCGTGGCCGCCGCGTTCCTGCTGTGGCTGGTGGGCGCGGCGCTCACGCCGATGGTGCTGGCGCTGGTCTTCGCCTACCTGCTGTGGCCGATGGTGCGCCTGCTCGAGCGCCGGCGCCTGCCGCGCGCGCTCGCCACCACCGTGACCGTCCTCGTGGCGATGCTGGCCGGCACCGTGCTGGTGCTGCTGCTGGTGCCCATCGTCACCACCGTGCTGCCGCAGCTGCGCGCGCAGTGGCCGGGGCTGCTGGACAAGTTCAACCACGTGGTGGCGCCGCAGCTGAAGAACTTCGGCGTGGACGTCGACACCGATACCGTCAAGGCCTGGATCCTGAAGTCCTTCGACGGCAACATGGACGAGTGGGGCCAGAAGCTGCTGAGCTCGGCGCGCATCGGCGGCAGCTGGCTCGCCACGATCGCGGGCTTCCTGGTGCTGGTGCCGGTGCTCGTGTTCTACCTGTTGGCCGACGCGGAGTCGGTCACCGGCAAGGCCTGGAACCTGGTGCCGCTGAATTCGCGCGCGCACCTGGCCGGCTTCCTGGGCGAGTGCGACGCGATGTTGCGCCAGTACCTCAAGGGCCAGGCGTCGGTCATGGGGGCGATGGCGCTGATCTATCCGCTGGGGTTGATGCTCACCGGCCTGAACCTCGCCTGGCCCATCGGCGTCTTCACGGGGCTGGCCGTGTTCATCCCGTATCTCGGCTACACCACCGGCCTCGTGCTGGCGCTGATGTCGGCGGCGATCCAGTTCAGCGGCTGGCATGGGGTGGCCGAGGTGGCCGCGGTCTACGCGGTGGGCCAGGTGCTGGAGAGCTTCGTGCTCACGCCGCGCCTGGTGGGCGAGCGCATCGGCCTTTCCCCGCTGGCCGTCATCTTGGCGCTGCTGGTCTTCGGCGAGGTGTTCGGCTTCGTTGGCGTGCTGGTGTGCCTGCCGGTGACCGCGCTGGGCATGGTCGCGCTGCGACATGCGATGGCCGCCTATCGCGCAAGCACCTTCTATCGCACATGAAGCAGCTGATCCTCGACCTCGCGTGGGATCCCCTGCCGCCGTTCGCGGGCTTCCTGCCCGGCGACAACGCGGCCGTCGTCGCGCAGTTGCGCGAGCAGCAGTGGCCCGGCGCGCCGGTCTACCTGTGGGGCCCGGCCGGCTGCGGCAAGACGCAGCTGCTGCACGAACTGCAGGCGCGCGCCGTCGAGGCCGGGCTGGTGGCGCAGTGGTTCGACGCGGCCTCCGTCACGCCGTGGGAACTGGCCGACGACGCCGCACTGGTGCTGCTCGATGGCGTCGACCAGTTCGGCGCCGAACAGCAGCACGCCGCGTTCACGCTGTTCGTCGAGGCGGCCACGCGCCCGGGCGTGCAGTTCGCCTCGGCCGGGCGCCTGCCGCCGGTGGATCTCGCGGTGCGGGAAGACCTGCGCACCCGCCTCGGCTGGGGTCCGGTGCACGCCGTGCAGCCGCTGGCCGAATCCGACACCCGCGACGCGCTGCACCAGGAGGCGCGCCGCCGCGGCATCGTGCTGGGCGACGAGGTGCTCGACTACGTGCTGGCGCGCTTCGCCCGCGACCTGAAGAGCCTGATGCACCTGCTGCATCGCCTCGACGGCTTCGCGCTGGCCGAGAAGCGCGCCGTCACCGTGCCGCTGCTCAAGCGCATGCTCGACGAAGAACGATCGACCCTCCAATGACCGCCCGCAACCTCACGCTCTTCGACCTCGACGGCACGCTCATCGCCGGCGACTCCGACCATTCCTTCGGCGAGTTCATGGTGCACATCGGCTGGGCCGACGGCGACGCCTGGCGCCGCCGCAACGACGAGTTCTACGCCACCTACGTGGCCGGCGCGCTCGACGTGCATGCCTACGTCGACTTCGCCACCTCCGTGTGGCGCGAACGCCCGGCGCAGGAACAGGCCGACGCGCACGCGCGCTTCATGCGCGAGGTCATCGGCCCGATGCTCACACCGCAGGCCCTGGCGCTGGTGAAGAAGCACCAGGACGAGGGCGACCTCGTGGCCATCGTCACGGCCACCAACGAATTCGTCACCCGGCCGATCGCCCAGGCGTTCGGCGTGCCCGAGCTGCTCGCGATCGAGCTGGCGCGCGACGCCCGGGGCGCCGTCACCGGCGCCATCCAGGGCGTGCCCACGTACCAGCACGGCAAGGTCACGCGCGTCGGGCACTGGCTCGAAGCGCAGGGCGCTGCCTGGGACGACTTCGACCGCATCAGCGTTTACAGTGACTCCATCAACGACCTGCCCCTCCTGGAGCGGGCCACCGACCCTGTCGCGACCAATCCGTCGGCCGCGCTGCAAGCCGTGGCCGCCGAGCGTGGCTGGCGATTCCTGAGGCTATTCGAATGATTCGCAAATTCATCGACCGACTGCTCGGCAAGGCGCCCGTGGGCGACGCATCGGCCGACGGCATTCCGCAGGGCCAGCGCGTCGAGTTCGGCGTCGACCAGCACAAGATCGATCCCAAGCTGGTGGCCGAACCCGCGGTGCGCGTCGTCAAGACGCTGCAGGAAGCGGGCTACGAGGCCTACATCGTCGGCGGCGCCGTGCGCGACCTGCTGGTGGGCCTGCGCCCGAAGGACTTCGACGTGGCCACCAACGCCACGCCCGAGCAGGTGAAGGCGCAGTTCCGCCGCGCCTTCATCGTGGGTCGGCGCTTCCGCCTGGTGCACGTGATCTACGGCCGCAACCGCGAGCAGGACCAGATCGAGGTGTCCACGTTCCGCGCCTACATGGACAACGCGGTCGAGACGGCAGCGGTCGAGGGCAACGAGAAGACCTCGCGCCGCGAGCTCGACGGCAAGAGCCACGCGGTGGACGCCAGCGGCCGCGTGCTGCGCGACAACGTGTGGGGCCCGCAGATCGAGGACGCCGCGCGGCGCGACTTCACCGTCAACGCGATGTACTACGACCCGAGCACGCAGATCGTGGTCGACTACCACGGTGGCATGGCCGACTCCAAGGCCAGGCTGCTGCGCATGATCGGCGACCCCGAGACGCGCTACCGCGAAGACCCGGTGCGCATCATCCGCGTGCTGCGCTTCGCCGCCAAGATGGGCTACAGGATCGAGGCGAAGACCGAGGCGCCCATCCGCAAGATGAAGTCGCTGCTGGCCAACGTGCCGGCCTCGCGGCTGTTCGACGAGATGATCAAGCTGCTGCAGACGGGCCACTCGCTGGCCAGCCTGGAAGTGCTGAAGAAGTACGGCCTCGATCGCAAGACCTTCCCCATCCTCGACGCGCACTTCGAGGGCATCGCCAACAACCCGGCCCGCGAGGCCTTCGTCAACCGCGCGCTGGCCGACACCGACCGCCGCGTCAACGAAGGCAAGCCGGTGGCGCCCAGCTTCCTGATGGCCTGCGTGTTCTGGCACGAAGTCTCGGCGCGCTGGCAGGCCCTGCGCGACCAGGGCGAGCCGCAGATGCAGGCGCTGCAGGCCGCGGTCGACGCCACGTTCGACGCGCGCATCGGCGACATCTCCGGCCGCGGCAAGCTGGCCGCCGACATGCGCGAGATCTGGCAGATGCAGCCGCGCTTCGACAAGCGCACCGGCAGCTCGCCGGCCGCCATGCTGGAGCAGCCGCGCTTTCGCGCCGCGTTCGACTTCATGCGCCTGCGCGCCGACGCCGGCGAAGTGGACGGGGAGCTGGTCACCTGGTGGGAAGACTACTCGCTCGGCAACGAGGAACGCCGGCACGAGCTGATGGAGTCGGCGCGCAAGCTGGCGCAGTCCAAGCCGCGCGAGCCCAGGCCCGCGCCGCGCGATCCGCGCCCGCTCAAGGCCGTCGATTCCGACGCGCCGGCCGCCGAGCGCGCGCCGGCCCCGCGCGTCAGCGCCGCCAAGCAGCAGATGCTGCAACTGGTCGCCACCGCGCGCGTCGCGCTGGCCGACGACGCCACCGACGCCGACTGCGCCGCGATGCGCGCGCTGTTCGACAACACCGAGCTGCCGTTCGGCACCGTGGGCCCGGACGCGCCGCCGCTCACCGCCACGCAGGAACTGCTGCGCGAGTTCGCCGACCTGATGCTGGTGGCCATCGGCGAAGACGCCACCGAAGCCGACGTCGCCAGAGCGAGTGCGCTGCTGGACAAGGTGGAGAAGAAGGCCAACACCACGCGCCGTCGCCGCGGCGGCGGCGGTCGACGCAAGGCCGGAGCGTCGGCGGCGTTCAAGGACGACGAGGATGACGACGACGGCGACGCCGGCCCGGCCGACTGAGCACGGCGCCACGGTCTTCATCGGCCTGGGCGCCAACCTCGGCGACTCGCGCGCCACGCTGCGCGCCGCGCTGGCCGAGTTGAGGGTCCTGGCCCCGGCGAGCGGTTTCAGGGCGTCGTCCCTGTACGGCAGCGCGCCCGTCGACTCCTCGGGTCCCGACTACGTCAATGCCGTGGCGCGCCTGCGCACCGCGCTCGCGCCGCATGCGCTGCTGGACGCGCTGCAGGCCATCGAGCAGCGCTTCGGGCGCGAGCGGCCTTACCGCAACGCGCCGCGTACGCTGGATCTCGACCTGCTGCTGTACGGCGTCGAGGGCGCCGAGGGCGGCGTCGAACTGCACGACGAACGACTGACGTTGCCGCATCCGCGCGCCGCGCAGCGCACATTCGTGCTGGAGCCCTTGGCCGAGCTGTGGCCGCACGGCGCGATCCCGGGGCGGGGTCGCGTCGACGATCTCCTCGCAGCGGCGCGCCTCGATGCGACACAGCACGTGCGTCGGCTGGACGCCTGAAAACGACAGCACGCCAGGCGGGTACGCGTTGTTCGTGACGGATTTGTGACAGCGCCCTCGTACAATCTGAGGTTGCAGGCGACACGCGCCCAGCGTGCCGCGTCGTCGCCGTCAGACGGCCGTCCAGGCCGCAAATCAAGCAATAACAAGGATTCCAGACCATGTGGTTCAGCAAGCTGCTGCCGCGCGAGGGCAATTTTTTCGAGCTGTTCGACCAGCACGCCGAGTTCACGGCGCAGGGCGCGCGAGCTTTCATGGCGATGATCCAGAACTACAACGACATCCCGCTGCGCGAGAAGTACGCGGCGGAAGTGGACGTGGCCGAGCGCGCGGCCGACAAGATCACCGCCGAAGTGCACCGCCTGCTGCACCGCACGTTCATCACGCCCATCGACGGCGAGCAGATCCGCAGCCTGATCAACTCGATGGACGACATCATCGACCTGCTGCAGGACACCAGCGAGGTGCTGTCGCTGTACAACGTGCAGCGCGTCGGCGACGACGTGCTGCGCCTGTGCGAGATCTCGGTGCGCTGCTGCGACCGCGTGCAGCACGTGGTGGGCCTGCTGCCGCGCCTGAAGCAGGCCGACGTGGCCGAGGCCGCGCTCAAGACCTGCGAGGAGATCGACCGCCTCGAGTCGGATGCCGACCGCGTGATGCGCGCGGCCATGTCGCGCCTGTTCCGCGACGAGATCGACACGCGCGAGCTGATCAAGCTCAAGGCGATCTACGAGCACCTGGAGACCATCTCCGACCGCTGCGAGGACGTCGCCAACATCGTCGAAGGCATCATCCTGGAAAACAGCTGATGCACTCGGTCCAGATCGGCTTCGGCCTGGTCGCCTTCCTCGTGGTGCTGGCGGTCCTGTTCGACTTCATGAACGGCTTCCACGACGCGGCGAATTCCATCGCCACGGTGGTCTCCACCGGCGTGCTCAAGCCGCAGACGGCGGTGCTGTTCGCCGCCTTCTTCAACATCGTCGCGATCTGGGTCTTTCACCTGAAGGTCGCCTCGACGGTGGGCAAGGGCATCGTCGACGTGTCCTTCGTCGACGCGCACGTGATCTTCGGCGCGCTGGTGGGCGCCATCGCGTGGAACGTGTTCACGTGGTGGTTCGGCATCCCTTCCAGCAGCTCGCACGCGCTGATCGGCGGCATCGTGGGCGCGGTCATCGGCCGCGGCGGGTTCTCCCACCTGATCGGCGCGGGCATCTGGAAGACCGTGGCCTTCATCATCATCTCGCCGCTGCTCGGGTTCGTGCTGGGGGCCGCCACGCTCATCGCCGTCTCGTGGATCTGCCGCCGGCAGTCGCCGCTGCGCATCGACGGCTGGTTCCGCCGCCTGCAGCTGGTCTCGGCCGGCCTGTACTCGCTGGGCCACGGCGGCAACGACGCCCAGAAGACCATCGGCATCATCTGGATGCTGCTGATCTCCGCCAACATGGCCACGCCCGGCGCCGATCTGCCGCCGGTGTGGGTCATCTGGGCGTGCTACGTGGCCATCGGCCTGGGCACGATGTTCGGCGGCTGGCGCATCGTCAAGACCATGGGGCAGCGCATCACCAAGCTGAAGCCCGTGGGCGGCTTCTGCGCCGAGTTCGGCGGCGCGCTGACGCTGTTCGCCGCGTCGGCGCTCGGCGTTCCGGTGTCGACCACGCACACCATCACCGGTGCCATCGTGGGCGTGGGCAGCGTGCGCGGCGCCTCGGCCGTGCGCTGGGGCGTGGCCGGCAACATCGTGTGGGCCTGGATCTTCACGATCCCGGCCGCGGGCCTGGTGGCCGGCGTCTTCGCGGCCGCCAGCGGATTCCTCTTCTAGGCCGCCGCTCGCACGGTCGCGCCCGGCGCCACGCGATGTGCGCGCCGAGCGCGTTGCCGAGGTTGAACGCGGCGATGTTGAAGCTGGAGGCCAGCGTCGCCCGCGCACCGTCCGCCTTGGACCGCACCCACATCTGCAGCGACACCACCGTGGCGAAGGCGGCCACGCCCAGCAGGCCCGTGACCACCACGGCCAGAACGTGGCTTTGCAGCGCCACGCCCAGGCCGGCCAGGACCAGCGCCAGCACCACCAGCGAGCCGAGGACCGTCGCCTCGAGCCGGCGGTCGGCCAGCTTGTTGCCGGCCACCAGGCCGCCGCCGAACACGAGCAGGATGGGCGGCACGGCGGCCTTGTCGAAACCCGCGATCCGCGTGAGCAGCGGTGCGATGTAGGTGAACACCGCGAACACCCCGCCGTAGCCCAGCGCCGTGGTGCCCAGGCCCAGCAGCACGAGGGCGGCGACGCCAGCGCGACGCCCAAGTCCATCGTCGCCGCGCCGGCCTACCTGGCCCGGCGCGGCTTGCCGCGCACCCGCGTCGATCTCGCGACGCACAACTGCCTGGGCTTCAACCGCAGCGTGTCGCTCAACGGCTGGCCCGTGCTGCAGGACGGCCGCGTGGTGGTGCTGCCCGCGCAGGGCAACGCGCGGATCAGCGACGGCGCGTCGCTGCAACGCATGACCGTGGCCGGACCGGGCCTGGCCCGGCTGGCGCACTTCCACATGCGCGACGACATCGCCGCGGGCCGGCTGGTGCCGGTGCTGGAGGAGTTCAACCCGGGCGACCTGGAGGAGATCCACGCGGTCTTCCTGGGCCACGGAGGCTGGCTGCCGGCGCGCGTGCGGGCGTTCCTCGACTTCCTGGTGGAGAACGTGCGGATCCGAGCGCGCGCGCTCGCGGTGCGAAGCCTGCGTCGCGCGCGCAATGGACAACGCCCTCGCACCGGGAGGTGACGAGGGCGTGGTGTGCCTGGACGGCGACGGCTTGCGAAAGCCGTGGCCGGCGTGGCGGGATCAGGCCTTGCGGGTGGCCTTCTTGACGGCCGGGGCGACCTGGTCGATCGCCGTCGACAGGGCGGTGTGCGCGCTGTCGATGCTGGTCTTCAGGCCCTTGGTCAGCGGCGCGAAGGCTTCCGGCTGCGGCAGCTTGGCGGCGGTCGCGTCGATCGCGGCGTGGAACTGGGACACGCCCAGGTCGGCCGAGGCGCGCAGCTGCTCGCTGGCGAGCGTCAGGCCCGTCTTGGTGTTGGCCTTGATCACTTCGACGGCGGCTTGCGGATCCTTGACGCCGGTGAACGACTTCAGCGCGGCTTCGGTGGCCAGGCGGCTTTCCTCGAAGTGCTTCTTGCCGAGGTCGGCCCAGGCTTGCACCTGTTCCACGACCGGGCGCAGGTTGGCCTGGAAGGCTTCCGGCGTGAACTTCTCGGCGCCGGGGAAGGACGGGAAGGCGAAGGCGTTGGCAGTGGTCATGGAGATCTCCGGTTAAATTTGATGCAGTGCAGCAATTCTAATCCTTTCATGCTGCAGTGCAACATGAGTTTTAGGGGGATCCCTCCAGGGCGGTGGATCCGCGACTTCACGCGGGATGACAGGCCCTTGGTCCCACGGCGCTGCCCAAGTCGCCGCCGAGCGTGAACAAGGCGGCCGTTGACATGTTGTCCGCGTCGACACGAAATGGCGATATCCACGCGAAGAACGCTCGTCACCATCACGAACATATGTTCAACGCAATGAGAGCGGAGGCGCGTATGCGTGCACAGGTGGCGGGTCGCGTGGCGATTCTTTCGGTGATCTCCGCGATCGTCGCCGCGAAGGGCTGCTTCGGCAACGGCGCCGCGCCGTCCGCCAGTGCCGGCTCGAGCACCCCGGTGTCGGCGTCGACGATCACGGTGCAGCCGGCCTCGCAGACTGTTTCCGCGGGCTCCCCGGTCACGCTGTCGGTGACGGCCACGGGCGACGGCGCGCTGAGCTACCAGTGGTACAAGGCCTCGACGGCCCTGTCGGGCGCGACCTCGTCCAGCTACGCCATCGCCAGCGCCGCCAGCAGCGATGCCGGCACGTACGACGTGGTCGTCACCAACGGCGGCGGCAACACCACCAGCAACTCGGCCACGCTGACTGTCGGCACCACCACCGCGGCGTCCTGCGACGCCCCCTACGTGGGCAGCGTGCTGGGCGCGGTGTCCGCGCTCGAGGCGGCGCTCGGCAGCAGCCTGACGCCGTCGACGCTCCACGACTCGTCCACTCCCTCGGCCGCGCGGCGCAACGTGTACGAGACCAACTGGTCGAACCTGCCGCCCGGGTCGTTGCAGACCAGCCGCCCGGGAATCACGCTGGCGAGCGTGACGACGGTGGCGCAGATCGCCGCCTTCAACGCGCTTGCGAAGACGGCGCTCGGTGCGCGGGGCTACGCCGACTTCCAGGGCGAACCGACCGCCGACGACACCCTCGGCTACATGGAGAACACCGGCGGCGACGGGGCCGACCTTTACCACGTCGCGTTCGTGGGCACGCCGTCCGAGACCGGTGCGTGGACGCTGATGCTGGGCAGCCACCACATGGCCTTCAACATCACGTTCGACGGTGCCTGCGCGGTCCCCACGTCGCGTTCGATCTGAGTGTCCTGTCCTGCATACAACTGCGAAAAGTCAATCGCGCTTCAAACAGGTCAGGGCAAGGCGCAAACCGCAGGCGTACCGGGCGGTACGGCGAGGATTTGCAACGCCGCCCTGGCCTGTTTGAAGCCGATTTACCGCAGTTATATGCAGGACAGGACCTAGTCGCCGCCTCGGTGGCGCCGGCGTGCGCTGCATGCATGTTCAAGGCATGGCCGCGACGAGTTCCAGCAGGCGCACCGGCTGCTCGATCTGCGGCATGTGCCCGCAGCGTTCGATGATCTCGAGGCGCGCGTCCGGGAACGACGCCGCCACGGCGCGGCCATAGGCGGGCGTCACGACCCGGTCGCTGTCGCCCCACACCACGAGCACCGGCACGCGCACGTTCGCGAGGCGCGCGCGCAGGGCCGGATCGCCCATGTCGCGTGCACGCCCGTAGACGGCCAGCGTGCGCATGTTGGCGGCCATGCCGGCCTTCTGCGCGTCGCTCAGCGTGGCCGGATCGATGCCGTAGCGTGCCGGGTCGTGATAGCTCAAGGCGGAGAGTTGCTGCGGCGTGAGCGAGAAGACATCGGCACACGGCGCGCCATCGACCATGATGCCCGCGCCGTTGACCAGCACCAGCCCGCGCAGGCGATCGCCGGCGCGCAGGGCGATCGCGTTGGCGATCCAGCCGCCGATCGAAAAGCCGATCACGAGCACCTCGCGCAGTTGCAGGCGCTCGAGCAGCGCAACGTAGGCATCGGCGATCTGTTCGACGCTGTCGAAGCCATCCGGGCGCGGCATGCCGGCGAAGCCGGGGTGGACGGGCGCGATCACGCGGGAGTGGGCGGACATCGCCTCGACGAAGCGCGCCACCGTGAACGGGCCGCCGCCGCCATGCAGCACGAGCACCGCCGGGCCGCTGCCGCGGTCGTCGAAGGTGAGGGCGAGGTCGTTGGAGAAGCGCTCGTGGCGCAGCGCGGAAGGGGACGTCGAAGCGGGGGTGGTCATGGCGGATCCTTGCATATAAGCTTGTTTATATAAGAGAGATGATACGATGATCGCGAATCCCCCGCAAGGTGCCACGGCCATGCCCTCCGAACTGCTTCCGCTGGGACTCGCGATCAAGCGCGTCCAGCACCGCCATCACCGTGCGCTGGACGCCGGGCTGATCGAGATCGGCACGACGCTGGCGCAGAGCAACGCGCTGCGCGCGATCGCGCGCCACCCGGACTCGTCGTCGCACAAGCTGGCCGGCCTGACCTTCCAGACCGACCAGTCCTTCGGCGCGCTCGCCAACCGGATGGTCGAACGCGGCCTGATCCGCCGCGTGCCCGGCGAGGGGCGCGCGATCCTGCATCACCTCACGCCGGAAGGCGAGGCGGTGCTCGAGGCGGGCCGGGCGGTGTCCGAGCGCGTGCTCGCGAAGTCGTTCGCGCCGTTGAACAAGGCGGAGCGAGCGCAGTTGCAGGCCCTGCTGGCCAAGATGCTCGCAGACGACGCGCCGGGCGCCTGAAGCGGTTCCCAGGGCGCCGGCCTGGCCTTCGCTGTGAACGCGAGGCAGTGTCCGTGCGGGTTGATCGGCCCGTCGACGATCCTGCAGGTCGCCGCGTCGTGCGCGTTCTCGGGCGCGATGTAGTGCATGCAGTCGCCGCAGTCCTTGCCGGGCGCGTCGCCCCGGTCGACGTGCTTCACCGCGTCCTTGGCGAGCTTGCCCGCCTGCGCGCCAGAAGAGGGTCGCGCCGACGCCGAGTGCCGTCGTCCTGCGCAGCGCGGAGCGCCGCGAGATCGTGTCGTTGTCCATGCCTGTCCCCGGATGCCGGGCCCCGTCGGCCCTGCATGTCAGATCGGGCGGCGGCCCGCAATATTCCCGTCGGGGCGACACGGCCCGTTAACATCGCGGCTTTGCAGCCTGCGCTCATCGAGATGGAACAGACGCCCCCCGCTTCGATCGCCTTCGCCGGCACCGTCACGCGCGAGGAGTTCGCGCGCATCCAGTCGCGGCTGCTGCCGGCCTGGGCGCGCTGGTACGTGTTCTATCCGGTGGCGGTGGTCGTGGTTCTCGCGGTCTCGCTGCCCGGCGCCCGGCTTTCCGAGCTGGTGGTGGACTTCGCGGCGTTCTTCGTGCTGTTTCCGATCGGCATGGCGCTGGTCACGCAGCGCGTGCGTGCGCACGCCTGGAAGCAGGCGACGCGCCTGAACGGCCGGGTGCACGGTGCCATCACGCCCGAGGGCATCGAATGGAACACGGAGCGCACGGCGAGCCGCTTCGAGTGGGCGAGGATCGAGCGCGTCGCGCGGACGGCCGACCTCACGCTGGCGTTCTACTCGCCGCGCCGCGCGTTCTTCTTCCCGCGCTCGTTCTTCGCGTCCGAAGCGCAGTGGACGGCCTTCAACCAGGCGATCGCCGGATACGTGGCCAGGTAGGTCAGCGCTGCACGTCGAACGATTTCTCGACGCTGAACGCGATCGTGCCCATCAGCACGCCGCCGCCGATCATCAACGCCAGGATCACGCCGAGCACCGGCGTCCAGCCCGTGTGCACGAGGCCGGGCGGCGGCGAATCCTCGTCTTCCTCGCGGGTGGCCTTGACCACCGGCTGCGTCGGGTCGCCGGCGTGGAGACGGGCCCACTTGGCGTCGGTGGTCAGGCCGATGACGATCGCGCAGAACATGCCCACCGAGATGGTGAGCCCCAGCCACGGGATCAGGGCCCACGACAGGCGGTCGTCGACGCCGAGGTTGCGCATGCGGATGACGCCGGCCAGGCCCACCAGCGTCGGGATCGGATAGAGCCAGCCCCAGCCGTTGCGCCAGCCGCCGAGGTAGAAGTGGTGCAGTCCGATGCTGCCGCCGATCACCGCGATCCACGTGGCCAGCGATTTCGACGGGACGTCGGCCGGGTCGCGCAGGGCCGGCGCCGCGGGGGCCGTCACAGCAGGTCCTCGCGCTCGATCGGCGCCGTCGTGGCGCCCGTGCCCAGGCGGCGCTGCATCGTCACGACGTCCAGCCAGCGCTCGAACTTCCAGCCGGCCGCGGCGAAGGTGCCGGTGGGTTCGAACCCGCAGGCGCGGTGGACCGAGATGGAGCCGGTGTTGGCCGAGTCGCCGATCACGGCCAGCATCTGGCGGATGCCCAGTCGCTCGCAGCGCGCGATGAGCTCGACCAGGAGCAGCTTGCCCGCGCCCTGGCCACGCGCGGCGGGCGCCAGGTAGATCGAGTCCTCCACGCAGAAGCGGTAGGCGCGGCGCGGGCGGAACTGGTTGGCGTAGGCGTAGCCCAGCACCTGGCCGTCGTGCTCGGCCACCAGCCACGGCAGGCCCTGCGCCAGGATCGCGTCGCGGCGCTTGCCCATCTCGGCGTCGTCGGGTTCGTCGAGCTCGAAGGTACCGGTGCCGTTGCGCACGGCCTCGCGATAGACCTCGGCGCAGGCGGGCACGTCGGCAGCCGTGCTGTCTCGCAGGATCAGGGGTTGGCGGGAGGACGGGGTAGTCATGGTCATGGCAACAGTTTATAATGTTCGGTTTTCGGCGTTGGCTGGTGCCTTGCCAGGAGCTTTCGGACTGATCCTCCGTGGGGACTGACGTCCCGGCTCCGTGACCCGTCCTTCGGGCCAGCGAATCACCGGCGTATCTAACACCGTCGAATGTAGCGCCGCTGCCGGCTAGTCGCCGGCTCCGGCAACCCCGTTTGGCCTGCCCTTGCGTGTCTCCCTGGCGCGGCAAAACACACCAGACATCTAGGAATTCATCATGGTCGTCATTCGACTTGCCCGCGGCGGTGCCAAGAAGCGCCCGTTCTACAACATCGTGGTCGCCGACTCGCGCGAACGCCGCGACGGCCGCTACCTCGAGCGCGTCGGCTTCTACAACCCGATGGCTTCGGGCCAGGAAGAGCCGCTGCGCGTCGTGTTCGACCGCGTCACCTACTGGAAGGGTGTCGGCGCGCAAGCCTCGCCCACCGTCCAGCGCCTGCTCGACACGGCCGCCAAGAAGGCCGTCGGCACGCCCGCTCCCGTGGCTGCCTGATGCTTCGTTGCGCGGCTGGCCGCGTCGTCTCACCATGAGCGGCCCCGTGCAGCAAGAAGACGTCTCCTGGCCCGAAGACGCGATCGAAGTCGGTCGCATCATCGGCGCCTGGGGCATCAAGGGCGGCATCAAGGTGCTGCCCTTCGCGGCCGACCCCCAGGCCCTCTTTTCCGCCAAGCGCTGGTTCCTGAAGCCGGCCGAGAGCATCAAGAAGCCCTCGGCTGCCGCCGTGACCAGGCCTGGCCAGGTCGTCGTGACGCCTGCCCACAAGACGCCGGCCCAGAAGGCCGCGCTCGCCGCGCCGCTGCCGTTCGCATTGAATGTGGAGGGCGTGCGCGACCAGGGCGACGCGATCGTGGCCACCGCGCCCGAGATCGCCGACCGCGACGCCGCCGAGGCGATGAAGGGCGTGCGCGTGTTCGTCTCGCGCTCCACCTTCCCCCAGACCGACGACGGCGAGTTCTACTGGATCGACCTCATCGGCCTGTCGGTGTTCAACCGCGAAGAAGTCGCGCTGGGCGACGTGGTCGGCCTCATCGACACCGGCCCGCATTGCGTCCTGCGCGTGCAACCGGCCGACGTGGCCGCCGAGGAGCGCCTGATCCCCTTCGTCGAGGCCTTCGTCGATTCCGTCGACATGCCGGGGCGCAAGATCCTCGTCGACTGGGGCCTCGACTACTGAGGCCCGGATGCGCTTCGACGTCATCACGCTGTTTCCCGACCTGTTCGCGCCGTTCCTGACGCAGGGCATCACGCGCCGCGCCTACGAATCGGGGCTGGTCGACGTGCAACTGTGCAACCTGCGCGACCACGCCGAGGGCACCTACCGCCGCGTCGACGACCGCCCGTTCGGCGGCGGCCCGGGCATGGTGATGCTGGCCGAGCCGCTGGAGCGCGCGCTGGCCGCCGTCGCGAGCGCGCGTGCGGCCGCTGGCGCGCCCCGGGGCCCGGTCGTGCTGTTCACGCCCACGGGGCGCCGCATCGACCAGGCGCTGGCGCGCGAATGGGCCGCCGGCCCCGGCGCGACGCTTCTGTGCGGGCGCTACGAGGGGCTCGACCAGCGCGTCATCGACCGCCACGTGGACGTCGAGCTGAGCCTGGGCGACTTCGTGCTGTCCGGCGGCGAACTGCCGGCGCTGGCGTTGCTGGACGCCATCGCCCGGCTGATGCCCGGCGTGCTGGGCGACGAGCAGTCGCACCTGCAGGACAGCTTCGAGCAGGGGCTGCTCGACTGCCCGCACTACAGCCGCCCCGAGATCCTGGCCACGCCCGAGGGCGAAGTGGCGGTGCCGCCGGTGCTGCTGTCGGGTCACCACAAGGACATTGCCCGCTGGCGCCGCGAACAATCCCTCGCCCTGACGGCCCGGCGCCGCCCCGACCTGATCGCCGCCGCCCGCACGGCAGGGCGGCTCACCCAGGCCGACGAGAAGTTGCTGGCCAACCTGGAACCGGGCACGCTATAATCGCTGGCTAACCGTTCCTCTGTCGGGCAGAAGTGGCCGTCGAGAGTCCCAGATCGTGATCCTGGCGCTCTCGTCACCTGGATGGACTCCAGTGCCGCATTCCAAGCAATAGTGCGCCGCCAAGAACGGGAATGACAAGGTATCCCATGGATCTCATCGCAATCCTCGAGCAGGAAGAAATTGCCCGTCTCGGCAAGACCATTCCCGTGTTCGCCCCCGGCGACACCGTGATCGTCAACGTCAACGTCGTCGAAGGCACGCGCAAGCGCGTCCAGGCGTACGAAGGTGTCGTGATCGCCCGTCGCAACCGCGGCCTGAACTCCAACTTCATCGTTCGCAAGATCTCCAGCGGCGAAGGCGTGGAACGCACGTTCCAGCTGTACAGCCCGCTGATCGCGTCGATCGAGCTGAAGCGTCGTGGCGATGTCCGCCGCGCCAAGCTGTACTACCTGCGCGAGCGTTCGGGCAAGTCGGCCCGGATCAAGGAAAAGCTGGCCTGAGCTGGCTTTCCCCGGATAGAAGAGCCCGGCACTGCCGGGCTTTTTCGTTCCAGTACCTGACGCTGCCCTCGCGGCCCGTCGATGACCATGAATCGAGGGGGTCAAGCCCGACCCCGCGAGCATTGCGCCGTCCCTCGGCCGACAATCGTCGGTTGTCCCCGATCTCACGCCTGCCTCCATGTCCGACTCCGATGCCCCGTCCGCTCCTGCCGCGCCGCGCTCGCTGATCCGCGAGCCGCGCCTGGCGCCGGTCGTGGGCACGGACAGCCAGTTGCCGGCCATTTCCCCCGATCGCCTCGAGCCCGCGGCCCTGCGCGCGCGTTTCGCGCCCACGCTGCGCGCGCTGGCGGGCGGCAGCGCGGAGGCCGCCGGCGAGGCGGCCTGGGTGCCCGAGTTCACCGGCGACGGGCAGCGCCTGTCCGAGCGGCCCGTGCGCCGCGCCGCCGTGCTGGTGCCGCTGGTGCGCCGTCCGGAGGGCCTGGCGGTGCTGCTGACGCGCCGCACGGACCACCTGAACGATCACGCCGGGCAGGTGAGCTTTCCGGGCGGCCGCACCGACCCGGAAGACATCGACGCCGTGGCCACTGCGCTGCGCGAGGCCCGCGAGGAGGTGGGACTGCAGGCCGACGAGGTCGAGGTGATCGGCGTGCTGCCCACCTACACCACCGTCACCGCCTACGAGGTGACGCCGGTGGTCGCGCTGCTCGATCCGCCGCGCGCGCTGGCGCTGGATGCGTTCGAGGTGGCCGAGGTCTTCGAAGTGCCGCTCGCCTTCCTGATGAACCCGGCCAACCACCGTCGGCACGCGGTGGAGTTCGAAGGCATCGCGCGCAGTTTCGTCTCCATGCCCTGGGGCGCGGACGCCGTCGGCGAGCCGTACTTCATCTGGGGCGCGACGGCCGCGATGCTGCGCAACCTGTACCGCTTCCTGGCCCGTTGAACGGGCGTTGCGGCAGCGCCGCGCCGGGCCTTCTGCGGTCGCGCTGAGGCTATGATTCGAAGCAATGAGTTTCTTCGCCGTCCTCCTCGCCCTGCTGCTCGAGCAGATCAAGCCGCTGCCGCGCAACAACGTCGTGCACTACTCGCTCGCGTCATGGGTGGGCTGGACCGGCCGCAACTTCGACGCCGGCAAGCCGCAGCATGCCAAGATCGTCTGGATCGTCACCGTGATCGCGCCCGCGCTCGCGGCGGCGCTCGTGTACATGGCCATCGGCTACTACAGCTGGATCGCCGCGTTCCTGTTCGACGTCGCGATCCTTTACCTCACGCTGGGTTTTCGCCAGTTCAGCCACTACTTCACCGATATCCGCACCGCGCTCGAAGGCGGCGACGAACCCCAGGCGCGCCGGCTGCTGGCGGAGTGGCGCCACCTCGACGCCTCCGAGCTGCCGCGCACCGAGCTGCTGCGCCACATGATCGAGCACTCGCTGCTGGCCGCGCACCGTCACGTGTTCGGCGTGTTCTTCGCCTTCGTGCTGTTCTCGTTCGTCGGCCTGGGGCCGGCCGGCGCCGTGCTGTATCGGATGGCGGAGTTCGCGTCGCGCTACTGGGCCTTCCGCAGCAAGTCGCTGGACACGCCGATCAACGAGAACCTGATGGCGCTGTCGCAGCGCCTGTTCAGCCTCATCGACCACGTCCCGGCCCGCCTGACGGCCTTCGGTTTCGCGGTGGCGGGCAACTTCCAGGACGCCATTGACGGCTGGAAGCGCGACGCGGGCCTGTGGAAGCATGCCAACGAAGGCATCATCCTGGCCTCCGCGGCGGGGGCCGTCGGCGTGCAACTGGGCGGCGGCACCGCACCGGGCATCACGCCGGATCGCTCCAAGACCTTCAGCAGCGGCGAAGGTGCGGCCGCGTTCGAGTCGGGCGGCAGCACCACGCAGGGCTTGCCTCCACAGCTGGGCCACCTGGGCATCGTCGTCGGCCTCGTGTGGCGCTCGGTATTGCTGTGGATGGCCCTGGTGTTCATCATCAAGCTCGCCAACCTGCTGCACTGATCGGCGTCAGGCATTGCCGCATGCAGCGGGATGCATCATGGCCATCTGCGAGCATCGTCCGCGCGGCTTGCGGACATGCCACACCCTTGCGATTGTCTAAAAAAGTAGTCGTCTGCGATCCACCGACTGGCCGATTGGTGCGTCACCTCTTCAAGGCTCCGGCTGCATGCTAAGCCTGCGGCGCCAGGCGCTCCGCCGGATGGCGTAGCGCTCGGCGACCCTGGGCACCTGCGCTCCTCGCCGCCTCCGGGTTCACGAAACAGGAACCCCCACCCACCCCGCTCGTCGACGCTCCTCGCTTGGCCGGTAGTAAGACAGAAAATGCGCTCGCGAAGGCGAGCGAGTCCACCGTTCACGGCGTGCGTACGAGGTCGCCCTGCGAGGCGCCACGGCGCGCACAGGTTCCGAGCGTGAGCCCACGCGATGGCCACACATGCCTGACGTTCACGCTCGCCTGCGCGAGCGCAACCGCCGCCGTGCTTCGCCGCCGCTGCGAAGCGTCAGCGCCGCAGGCACACGACGCCGGCACGACTCCTTTGTGGGTAACCGCAAGTGCCAGACCCCTTCGGTCTAGCGCTTGCGGCGCGCCTCGATCAGCTCGAACAGCCCCATGCCCGCGAGCATCGCGGCCACGAAGATGGCGGCCTGCGGCGCGCCGAGACCGAGCGCCACCAGCGCGGGCCCGGGGCAGAAGCCGGCCAGGCCCCAGCCGGCGCCGAACATCAGGCTGCCTGCGACGAGGCGGCGATCGATGGCGGTGGCGCTCGGCCACTGCATCGCGTCGCCCAGCAGCGCCTCCGTGCGCCGACGCGCGAGCGCGAACGCCAGCGCACCCACGGCGATCGCCCCGGCCATCACGAAGGCCAGCGACGGATCCCAGGCCCCGGCGAGGTCGAGGAAGCCCAGCACCTTGGCCGGGTCGGCCATGCCCGAAAGCAGCAGGCCGAGGCCGAACACGAGGCCGGCGATGAAGGCGAGGACGATGCGCAAGGTTTCAGTGCTGCAGCAGGTGGCGGACGACGAACACCGTGACGAAGCCGGCCGCCATGAACGTGGCGGTGGCCGCCAGCGAGCGCAGCGAACCGCGCGACAGGCCGCACACGCCGTGGCCGCTGGTGCAGCCCGAGCCGTAGCGCGTGCCCACGCCTACGAGCAGCCCGGCGACGACCAGCGTGGGCGTGCCCGCGGCCACGTGCAGGCGCGGCAGCGCGGCGAAGACGAGCCATGCCAGCGGCGCCATCACGAGGCCGGCGACGAAGGCGGCGCGCCACGCGAGGTCGCCGTGCCCCCTGAGTCTGAGCAGTCCGCCGACGATGCCGCTGATGCCCGCGATGCGACCGTTGAACAGCACCAGGAGCGCCGCGGCGAGTCCGATCAGCAGACCGCCGGCCAGCGCGGTCCAGGGCGTGAAGGAGGCCCAGGCGATCGTCATCTCAATGTCGCGACGCGGCCCGCTCGAGCTCGCCCATCAGCTCTTCGTAGATGCGTTCGCGCGACGGCGAGATGTCGCCGCGGGCGATGGCCGCGCGCACGCCGCAGAAGGGCTCGTGGCGATGCGTGCAGTTGGCGAACTTGCAGTCGCCCAGGTACATGCCGTAGTCCAGCATCAGCGAGCCGAGGTCGGCCGACTGGATGTGGTGGATGCCGAACTCCTGGAAGCCCGGCGAATCGATCAGCGCGCTGCGGCGGTCGTCGTCGAGCCAGTACCAGGTGGTGGTGGTGGTGGTGTGCTTGCCCGACTTCAGCGCCTTGGAGATCTCCCCCACCTGCGCGTCGGCGTGCGGCACCAGCAGGTTCACCAGCGTGCTCTTGCCCATGCCGCTGGGGCCCAGCACCAGCGTGGTCTTGCCTTCGAGCAGCGGCTCGAACAGCGCCTGGGTGCCCGCGGGATCGGTCTTGACCGCCACCTCCAGCACGTCGTAGCCCATCTTGCGATACGGCGCGAGGCGCTCGCGCGCGGCGACGGCCTCGGGCAGGTCGATCTTGTTCAGGACGATCTTCACCGCGATGCGGCCGTCCTCCGCGGCGATCAGCGCGCGCGTGAGCTGCGATTCGCTGTAGGGCGGATCGGTGGCCACCATGATCAGCAGCAGGTCGATGTTGGCCGCGAAGTTCTTGCTGCGCCATTCGTCCTGGCGCTTGAGCAGGCTGGTGCGCGGCTCGAAGGACTCGATGACCGCCTCGTCGCCCGACACCTGCCAGCGCACGCGGTCCCCCACGATCACATCGCTCTTCTTGCCGCGGCCGTGCGCGAGCATGCGCGTGCCGTCGGCCGTCTCGATGACGGAATGCCGGCCATGCACGCCCACGACGCGCGCCAGTGCCAACGTCGAACCCGCCACGGTGCCGCGTGCGGGGGCGTTCAAGCGGCGGCTCCGGCCAGGTGTGTGGCATCCAGGCCGAGCGCGGCGATGCGCGACGACGCGGGCGGGTGCGAGTAGTAGAAGCGCACGTAGAGCGGATCGGGGGTCAGCGTGGACGCGTTGTCCTCGTAGAGCTTGAGCAGCGCGCGCACCAGGTCGGCCGCGTTGGCGTTGCTGGACGCGTAGGCGTCGGCCTGGTACTCGTCGCGACGCGACAGGCTGGCGAAGATCGGCGAGACGAAGAACATGAACGGCGGCAGGCCCATCAGGAACAGCAGGAGCGCCAACGCGTCGTTGCTCGCGAGGACGTTGGGGCGCACGCCCAGGCCCGTGTAGAAGCCCCACTGCGTGGCGAGCCAGCCCAGCAGCGCGAAGCCCGCGAGGCTGAACGCGAACATCGTCACCATGCGCTTGACGATGTGGCGGTGCGCGAAATGGCCCAGCTCGTGCGCGAGCACGGCCTCCACCTCGTCGCCGCTCAGGCGCTTGAGCAGCGTGTCGAAGAACACCACGCGCTTGCCGGCGCCAAAGCCGGTGAAGTAGGCGTTGGCATGCGCCGAGCGGCGGCTGCCGTCCATCACGAAGAAGCCCTTGGCGCGGAAGCCGCAGCGTTGCATCAGCGCCTGCACGCGCGCCACGAGCGCGTCGTCGGCGAGCGGCTCGAACTTGTTGAACAACGGCGCGATGAGCGTGGGGTAGACCACCATCGCCACCAGCTGGAAGGCGGTCAGCGCGCCCCAGGCCCACAGCCACCACAGCGCGCCGGCGGCGTGCATGATCCACAGCACCGATGCCAGCAATGGCCCGCCGATCGCGATGCCCAGCAGCGTGGACTTGAGGAGGTCGGCCGCGAACAGGCCCGGCGTCATCTTGTTGAAGCCGAAGCGCTGCTCCAGCCGGAAGGTGCGGTACAGCTCGAACGGCAGGTCGACCAGCGAGCCGATGAGCGTGAAGGCGCCGACCAGCAGCAACTGGTAGGCCATGGCCCCCCAGCGCGACTCGACGACGTTCAGCAGGACGGTGTTGAGCGCGTCCAGGCCGCCCAGCAGCGTCCAGGCGATCAGCACCGCGCTGGAGAAGGCGTCGCCCACGATGCCCAGGCGCAGCTTGGCCACCGTGTAGTCGGCCGCCTTCTGGTGCGCCTCGAGCGGCACCGTGGCGGCGAATGCCGGTGGCACGGCGTTGCGATGGCCGGCGACGTGGCGCAGTTGCCGCGAAGCGAGCCAGAACTTGACGAGCAGCGAGGACAGGACGGCGGCCGAGAATGCCAGGGACAGGACGACAGGATTCATGGACCCAAGTGTAGGTGGTGGCGCGCCGCATGCCCTGCGACGGGAGCCGCGCAAACCCGGTCGAAAGGCGCGCGCGGATCCCGCAGGTGCGTCCATGGCCGGGATTCGCAAGGGCCGGGGCTGACAGGTTGTTACCGGTACACGGCGCGAACTCGACAGTGCCGACGGTGCGCGGGCTACCATTCTTCAGGGCAGGACGACGACGCGATGGAGGGCCGCAGGTGAGCAACCAGGATATCGAGGGCAGCGTCCCGGCGGACGCGACCCCGGCCGCGCCGCCGCGCCGCGGCGGTCCCTGGCGCGCGCTGGCGCTTCTGGCCGGGCTGGCCGTGGTCGCCGGCATCGTGGCCTGGGGCTCGATGGAGGGCGCCGACGTGCGCACGGCGCGCGAGACGCCCGTGGCCTCCGTGGCCTTGGCGCGCGCGTCGCCGCCCGGCGCGTCGACGGCGCTCGCCACCGCCGCGCCCGCTCCCACTTACATTCCCAGCGGCGCCGTCGCGTTGCCGCCGCTGACACCCGAGGCGCAGCTCGCGGCCGCGCCCACCGCTGCGGGCCCCGCGCAAGCGGACATGGCGGGGCGCCTGCGCAAGGCCCTCGACGGCGAAGGCATCGTCGCCAGCGTGGAGGTCGATGCCGCGACCGGCCACGTGGTGGTGGCCGATCCGAAGGCGGACGTCGCGCTGCGCGACCGCACCGACATGCTGATCCGCGCGGTCTTTGCCGGCGCCGGCGCGCCCGAGCCGCAGATCGAGCACCGCTGGCTGTCGCCGATGCGCGCCGCCCTGGCCACGCAACCCGAGCCCGACCCGGCACCGGACACCTCCGGCATGACCGCGGCTCAGGCCTACGCCGCCCGGCATGCCGCGCCCGACCACGCCGCCGAGCGCCGCAAGACGGCGTCCACGCTGGCCGTGTCCGAGGAACTGCGGCCCGTGCTGCCCGAAGGCCGCACCGCGGCGCGCTGCCGGGCCAGCCTGGCCGGCAAGGCGGCGCATCGCGCGGACATGACGGCGTGCATGGCGCACAGCTGCTGCAGCACGGGCGGGGGCCAGTCCGAGGATTGCCGGGCCTACCAGAAGGTCTACCCGTTCACCTGCAGCGCCGGCTGAGACATTCAGCTCGACGCGGAGCGCGATTTGCCATGCAGGCGATGCCAGGCGGCCACGCGCCGCATCCATCGTCTTCAAACGCAAAGGAGTTCCTCATGGACACGCTCAACGACACCCTCAGCCACGACGTCATCTCGTCCGATCGCGTGGAGGGCACCACCGTCTACAACGACGCCGGCGACAAGCTCGGCTCGATCGACTACCTCGTGATCGACAAGCGCTCCGGCAAGGTGCGCTACGCCGCGCTCGAGTTCGGCGGATTCCTCGGCATGGGCACCAACCGCTACCCGGTGCCCTGGAGCCTGCTCGAGTACAGCAACGGTCGCGGCGGCTACGTGGTGCCGCTCGACAAGGACACGCTGGACGGCGCGCCGCGCTACGAGGAAAACCGTCGCCCGGACTACGACGACGAGTACGGCCGCACCGTCTACGACTACTACGGCGTGGGCTGGTAGGAACGCTTCGCGACGGCCGCCGGCGTGCCCGCCCGCGCGGTCAGCGCCCGTCCGGATCGTCCGCCACCACGACCCTGGCCATGCGCGAGTGGGCGGCGCCGTCGACGAAGCGCACCTCGAGACGCACCGCGTGGGCCTGGTCGTCGCCAGCGTTGCAGGACAGGCCGTGCACGGCGTGGCGGATCTGGTGGAAGGTGTGGGCGGAGTCTGTGTCGGGCACCACGTCGTACACGTGGCCGCCCTGCACCTTGAAACGCACCGTCACGGTGGAGGAGCGCGGCGCGTCGTTCCAGGCGGGCGCGAGCTCGTCTGCCAGGTCGGCGGGGTCCACGTCGGGGCAGGCCACGTGGAACGGCAGCTGGCCCGCGACGTTCACGCTGGGCAGGTCGGCGGCGCGGGCGCAGACGCCGTGCACGGCGGCGGCCATGGCGACGACGGCCAGGACGGCCTTGAAGGGATGGCGGGGGCTGGCAATCGGGTTCATCGGGAATCTCCTGCGGCAGGGGTGGGGGCAGATGAACGATAGGCAGCCGCGGGAAGCGGTTCCAACGGAAGGCGCCGAACTGCGCCTGGTGTGCGACGAAATGAAGCTGCGGCCGACGGACCGGAACCCGCGGGCGTCCGGCGCCAGGTCGGCCGGCCCGAATCCGGCACCCCACAGGCTGCGAACCGGGCCGCCTGCGCGAGAATGGGCCATTGGCGTCATGCGACGCCCGCACGATCCACCCGGGGAACCCGATGACCGACACGCCGCTGAAGAAGTCCGAGAACAACCTGATCTGGGTCGACATGGAGATGACGGGCCTGTTCCCCGACACCGACCGCATCATCGAGGTGGCCGTGGTCATCACCGACCCGCTTCTGACGGTGCGCGTCGAGGGCCCGGTCTTCGCGATCCACCAGAGCGACGCGACGCTGGACGGCATGGACGCCTGGAACAAGAACACGCACGGCCGCAGCGGCCTCATCGACCGCGTGAAGGCCTCGACGGTCACCGAAGAGCAGGCCGAAAGCCAGCTGATCGAATGGATGAGCCAGTACGTGCCCAAGGGCAAGAGCCCGATGTGCGGCAACTCCATCTGCCAGGACCGCCGCTTCATGGCCCGCACGATGCCCAGGCTGGAGGAGTTCTTCCATTACCGCAACCTCGACGTGAGCACGCTCAAGGAGCTGGCCAAGCGCTGGAAGCCGTCGGCGCTGGACGGCCTGAAGAAGGCCGGCAAGCACACCGCGCTGGCCGACATCCAGGAGTCCATCGACGAGCTGGTGCACTACAAGGCGACGCTGCTCAACGTCTGACGGCCCGCGTTTCAGGCGGTCGAGGCGGCAGCCATCCCGCCCAGCCGCGTCCCCATCTGGCCCCGCACCAGCGCCAGGCTCACTACCGCCTGCAGGAACACGCTGGCCACCGACAGGTGCCACACGTCCGCCAGCTGGAAGCCTGGCCGCTGGTGCAGCCACAGCGCTGGCAGCACGAAGGCGAGCAGGCGCGTCATCGAGCTGGCCAGCGCCGGCAGCGTGTTGCCCATCGCCTGGAACATGCCGGAGCAGGCGAACACGATGCCCATTCCGAAGAAGTTCCATGACAGGATGCGCAGGATCGTGGCGCCGTCCGCCAGCGCCTGCGGGTCGCTGGTGAACCACGCGACGGGCACCCGCGCCCCCCACTGGCAGGCCGCGACGATGGCGGCCATGATCACCAGCTCGAGCGCGAGCGACTGCCTGAGCGTCTCGGCGACGCGTTCGGGGCGGGCGCCGCCGAAGTTCTGGCCCGCGACGGCGGGAATCGCGAACGAGATGGCCATCGCGGGCATCATCGGCGCCTGCATCACGCGTCCGGAGATGCCGAAGCCGGCCTGCGCGCTGGCGCCGAAGTCGCGGATCAGCGCGTAGATGGCCGAGTTCAGCAGCGCCATGATCGCGAACTCGCCGCCCGCGGGCAGGCCGACATGCAGCATGCGGCCCAGGATCTCGCGATCCGGCAGGGGTACGCCGCCCGACAGGGTGACCACGTCGCCGATGCGCCGCACGTCGATGGTGATGGGCAGCGCCATCGCCACGAGGTGGCCGCGGATGGAGCCTTGGGTGAGATCACGCATTCCTCGTCTCCCCGACGGTGCCGGCGGCAGCCTTCGGCAGCACGCGCGGCGGCCGGTTCGACCGTTTGGCAGACCTCGTGCGCGTGGGCGAGCGCAAAGCCTGCAGCAGCGCGCGCGCCTCGTCGTCCGGATCCAGCGGCAGCTTGCGGTATTCGCTGCAGTCGCTCTTGCGCACCAGCAGCCGGTGGTTGATGAGCTCGCGTCGCAGCGTCGCGTGGTCGCCGTAGAGGTGCCAGCCCTTGAGGATGCGGTTGACCTCGGCCTCGGTGTAGACCCGGCGCGCGTCGAAGCGCGTCCACAGCACCCACATGGCCAGGCGCTGCACCGACAGCTTCTGCGGCCAGCGCTCCAGCCGGCCCGCGGCGTCGAAGTGATCGAGGGCCTTCTGCGCGTGCGCGGACAGCACGGGCGCCGCGAGCGGCGCCGCGGCCGTCGGCGCGACGATGGCGGCTGCGTCGAACCAGGGATCGGTGGCGACCTCCGCGGCGGACGAAGGCGACGGCGGCGCGGCCTGCAGCGCCTGCAGGTTGCGATGCCCGGCGCCACGCGCGAGCAGGTTCATCATCTCCACGTGGCCCGGCAGGCGTCCATGGGTGACGAGGTGGTCGTCGAGGGCGCGTTCCAGCAGGCGGGCGAGCGCGGAAAGGTCGGGGGCCGAGTACGGCAGGGCAGTTCGAGTCATGGCAAAGCCTCACGTCGGGCGTGTGCTCGATGAAGCCGCGCGGGAACGCGGCGCCGGGGGTTGCCCTTGCCGGAATCGAGCTCACGCCAGGGTGAGTCAAGCCCGAACTGGAGAAGCGCCGTGGATCCAGGGGATCCGGGGTGACGCGGCAGGTTTAGCGACGCTGGAGATGCCAGCGCGGCAACGCCTGGGTGAACTGCCGACCGAGCGCCGATTATAGGCAGCCCGCATCGATGGCCTTCCCGGTGCGCCGGCATGCTGCGCGCGGGGACAATGGCCTGCGCGATGCCTCCATCGTCCGAACAGGAACGCCAGAATGAAGACAGTGTGGATCATCGACGGTGCGTACATGTTCAACGTGGGCAGGTCGCAGCCGTTCGACTACCTCAAGCTCAAGAGCGAGCTCGTGCGCCTGAACGGCGCGACTATCCACGAGACCTACTTCCTCAACTCCACGCGCGATCCGTCGACGGACCAGCAGAGCGCGTTTCACACCTGGCTGAAGTCGGCGCCACCGCGCGGCCCCAAGATGCGTGTGCAGCTCTACGCGCTCAAGGACATGCACTGCCTGTGCCCGAAGTGCGGCGAGCATTTTCCGCGCGAGGTGCAGAAGGGCGTCGACGTCGCCATCGCGACGCTGGTGATCAAGCTCGCGGTGCAGGACGTGTACGACCGCCTGATCCTGTCTGCCGGCGACGGCGATTTCGAGGACGCCATCTCGTACGTGAAATCGGATCTCAAGAAGGAAGTCTGGATCAGCGGCCTCCAGGCCAACCTGTCCGCGGACCTCCAGTCCTACGCAGACAATGTCGTGTGGGTCGACGACCTGTATCCTGCAATTGCAAAGTAAAAGAAAGACATCGAATGCCGACAGCCATCTGTTTCATCGAGAAATTGCGCAAACAGCGGCCGCTGGTTCTGGGAGGCGCGGAGTATGTGAGCGGAAACTGGGACGTGGCGGAAGCCAAGGCGGCGTCGCTGGTCGGCGCGCGCATCTACTTCCACGAGACACAGGCCGGCCCCTCCTACTATGGCGGGGAGATCACCGCCTATCGGGTGCTTCCGGCGGATCATCGCCAGGCGCCCGGCAGGATCGTCTTCACGTTCATCCCGGATCCGGCGTGCCAAGGATTCCGGGCGGGCTCGATCGGCTGGCGCAACGAGCAAAAGACGCTTCCGTAGGACGGCCCGGAAGTGGGCGCGCGCGCCGCGGGCCGCGGCAGCACGCGGGACCTGCTTACTTCGACGAGATCAGGTCGACCTCGAACACCAGCGTGGCGTTCGGCGGAATGACGCCGCCCGCGCCGCGCGCGCCGTAGCCCAGTTCCGCGGGAATGGTCAGCACGCGGGTGCCGCCGGCGGCCATGCCCTGGACGCCTTCGTCCCAGCCCTTGATGACCATGCCCTGGTCGAGGCCGAACACGAAAGGCTGGCCACGGTCCTTGCTGGAGTCGAACTTCTTGCCGCGGCCGTTGGCGGCGGTGGGGTCGGACAGCCAGCCGGTGTAGTGCACCGTGACGGACTGGCCGGACTTGGCGACGGGGCCATCGCCGAGCTGGGTGTCTTCGTATTGCAGGCCGGAGGGGGTGGTGGTCATGCTGGATTCGCTCTGGTTGAGTGGGAAAGAGGACGCCGCGGGCGTCGCGAAGGAGGGCATCATGCCACCGACCGCGCGCGGCCGTTCGGCCCAGGCCGGGACGGCCCTGGCGAGCCAGCGGGCCGGCGTCTCGCACAGGTCGCTGCCGTCGTGCAGCGCGGCGGGCAGGCCCAGCACGCGGGCGGCGCGACGCAGCGCGAGCACGGCCTCGACGTCGCTGCGCAGTGCCAGCGGCCGCGCGCCGGTCTGCTTGGACAGCTTCTGGCCGTCGTCTGCGTAGACCAGCGGCGTGTGCAGGTAGCGCGGCGTGGGCAGGCCGAGGACGTGCTGCAGGTGGATCTGGCGCGCGGTGTTGTCGGCCAGGTCCTCGCCGCGCACGACGTCGGTGACGTCTTGCGCCGCGTCGTCCACCACCACGGCGAGCTGGTAGGCCCACAGGCCGTCGGCGCGCTTCAGCACGAAGTCGCCGACGTCGGCGGTCACGTCCTGGCGCTGGTCGCCCAGCAGGCGGTCGTGCCAGGCGATGACGACCTCGTCGCCCGCGGGCGCGCGCGTGCGAAGGCGCCACGCCGGTGTCCGCTTGAATGGAATGTTCGGCTCGCCGTCGGTGGCCGGCAAGCCCGGCGGACAGCAGGTGCCGGGATAGACCCGCTCCCCGTGCGCGACGTGCGGGACGCCCGCGCGCGCGAGCGCGGCGGCGATGTCCGAGCGCGAGCAGGTGCACGGGTAGGCCCAGCCGCTGCGCCTGAGCTGCGCCAGCGCGGCCGCGTAGCGCTCGCCGCGGCGCGACTGCCAGGTGGGCGGCGCGTCGGGTACCAGGCCCAGCGCCTGCAGTTGCGCGAGGATCCCCGTGTCGGCGTCGGCCACGCAGCGCGGCGTGTCGACGTTCTCGATGCGCACCAGCCATGTTCCGCCGTGCGCGCGCGCATCGAGCCAGCTCGCCAGCGCGGCCACCAGCGAGCCCGCGTGCAGCAGGCCGGTGGGCGAGGGTGCGAAGCGGCCGACGTAGCTCACTTTTCCGACGGCGGGCACGGGCCGCCGCGCAGCAGCAGGGCCGAGCGCGTGGTGGGACTCTCGAGCTGCTGCAGCCACCATTGCAGGGCCAGGCCCTGCGGCGCCTTGTGCGGCTGCGGCGCCGCCGCGCTGCGCCAGCCGTAGCCGAGAGTGGCGGTCATGCGCTGGCGCGCCACCTGCTTGACGAGGAGACGGCCGGCGGCCACGTGCTCGCGCACCAGCACCTCGGGCAGGAAGCCCACGCCCAGGCCCATCATCTGCGCCTCGAGCTTGGCCTGCATGCTGCTGACGGTGAGCACGTCCTGGCCGGGCTGGATGTTGATGGTCAGCGGCGACATGCGCTGCGCCGAATCGGCCACCGCCACGCCGCGGTGCTGCTTGAGCACGGCGTCGGTGAGCGGCTCCTCGGCGCTGGCGAGCGGATGGTGCGGCGCCACCACGTAGACGAACGGGGCGTCGCCCAGGGGCTTGATCTCGATGCCCGCGGGCGCCAGGGTGTCGGCCGGCAGCCCGATGGCCAGGTCGGCCGAGCCCAGCATCAGGGCCTCCACCGTGCCGGCCATCACCTCGGTGCGCAGGCGCAGCCGGGTGCCGGGGCCGGCGCCGTCGTGCAGCTCGGGCGGGCGCAGCGCGTAGAAGGCCTCGCACAGCTCGAACAGCGTCTGGCGCGAGACGACGGCGTCGGCGGCGATGGTCAGCTGCGTCTCCCAGCCGGTGGACACGCGGTGCACGCGGTTGGCCACGGCGTCCATCTCGGCCAGCAGCCGGCGGCCCTCGTTGAGCAGCTCCGTGCCGGCGGCGGTGAGGCGGGCCTGGCGCGAGCTGCGGTCGAACAGCAGCACGTCGAGCGCGTCCTCGAGCTGGCGCACGCTGTAGGTGAGGGCGGACGGCACCTTGCCGAGTTCACGCGCGGCCGCGGCGAAGCTGCCGGTGCGCGCGATGGTGTCCATCATCGTGAGCGCCTCGGGGGTGAGGGCGAAGCGGCGGTCCAGGGTCATGGGGCGATTGTCGGGCTTTCGGGCCGGCGCATCAGCGCGCGGCGGCCGAGGCGGCCGCCGGCGCGTCCAGCCCGAGGAACGTGCGCACCGGCGCGACGCTCGCCTGCGCATCCTCTTCCTGCGGCACGTGCCCCAGGCCGGGCAACACCACCAGCTGGCTGCCGGCGATGTCGGCGTGGAAGTGCTGCGCGTTGGCCGGCGGTACCAGGCGGTCCTTCGCGCCCCACAGGATCAGCGTGGGCAGCTTGAGCGTGCGGATCCGCTCGGGCGCGAGGTCGGTGGCGATCTGCCGCAGGCGCAGGTTGAGCGCGCGCCGGTTGCCCTCGCGGGTCATCATCTCGAAGTAGCGGTCGACCAGCGCGTCCGTGACGCGCGACGGGTCGCCGTAGACGTCCCTGACGCTCTGCTCGACCAGGCTGCGCGGCGTGAGGAACTCGCTGATGCGGTTGAATACCGGGATGCGCGCCACCTGGAAACCCACCGGGACGTGCTCGGGCTCGAACGCATAGCCGGTGGCGTCGACGAGGATCAGGCGGTCGACGCGGGCCGGCGCCTGCGCCGCGACGCGCCACGCCACCTCGCCGCCGAGCGAGTTGCCGCCGATGGAAAAGCGTTGCACGTGCAGCGCGTCGAGGAAGTCGAGCGTGAAGCGGGCGAGGTTGTCGGCGCGGTAGTCGTCGCGCGGGTACTCGCCGGTGAACGGGCCGGTGAGGCCGAAGCCGGGCAGGTCGAAGGTGATCACGCGCTTGCGGGCGTGCAGGGCGCCGGCCCAGCCCTGCCAGGTGTGCAGGCTGGCGGCGGTGCCGTGGATCAGCACCAGCGGGGTCGGGTCGGTCTTCGGGCCCTCGTCGCGGTAGTGCACGAACTGGCCCTTCACGTACATGAAGTCGGACGGCGGCGGTGCCCAGCGGGTGACGAGGCTGTCCACCGTGCGGTCGGGCGCGTGCGTGAGCGCGACGACCAGCGCCGTCAGCATCAGCAGGATCCCGATCGCGCGGACGACGGCCTGCATCAGCGCGGCTCCGCTGCGGGCGGACGCCCGCCGGGCGCCATGAGTGCGGGGCGCTCGCACGGTGGCGGGTCGCCCGGCGCGAGGTCGGCCGCGACGGTGCGGCGCTCGTCGAACACGAAGCACTCGCCGCGCCAGCCGGGCGCCGCGCCCTGCGTGGCCTCGAAGTAGCCCAGGATGCCGCCGTCGAGCTGCAGCACGTGGGGCAGGCCGCGTTCGCGCATGTACAGCGCGGCCTTCTCGCAGCGGATGCCGCCGGTGCAGAAGCTCACCACCGTCTTGCCTTCGAGTTCGGCACGGTGGGCGTCGAACGCGGCGGGGAAGTCGGAGAACTTCGCGATGCGCCAGTCGTGCGTGCCCTCGAAGGTGCCCGCATCCACCTCGAAGTCGTTGCGGGTGTCCAGCATCGCCAGCGCGCGGCCCGCGTCGTCGTGGCCCTGCGCGAGCCAGCGTGCGAGCGTGGCCGGCGCCACCGCGTCGGCCCGGCCCGCCTGTGGCTGGATCGTGGGGTGGTTCATGCGGATCAGCTCGTTCTTGAGCTTCACTTTCAGGCGCCTGAACGGCATCGTGTCGGAGAAGCTGTCCTTGGTGGCCAGGCCGGCGAACCCCGGCTCCGCACGCAGCGCATGCTCTACCCAGCCCCGCAGCGTGGCTTCGTCGCCGGCCATGAACAGGTTGATGCCTTCGTGGGCGAGCAGGATCGTGCCTCTCAGGCCGGCGGCCGCGGCGCTGGCCTCCAGGCGGTCGCGCAGCGCGGGCAGGTCGTCGAGGGCGACGAAGCGGTAGGTGGAGATGTTGAGGAAGGGCATGGGGCCGGGGGGGGGGGCGCAGGCGACGGCCGCCGCGTGCTGGAGGCGTATTTTCACCTGTGTGCCATCCGCGTGCCGGATGGCGCCGGCAGACCCGTTCCTAGCACACCCGAAGGCAGGAAAACTGCCCATTGCGCGCCGGGCGGCCGGCGGCCGGCTCCCTACAATCGGCGCATGGCTTTCGTTCACCTGCGCACCCACACCGAGTTCTCCGTCGTCGACGGCACCCTTCGCATCGAAGAGGTGGCGGCGGCGGCCAAGGCCGACGGGCAGGTGGCGCTGGGCATCACCGACCTGTCCAACCTGTTCGGGGCCATCAAGTTCTACAAGGCCTGCCGCGGCAAGGGCGTCAAGCCCCTCATCGGCGTGGACGTGTGGATGGATCCGCTGCCCGACGCCGCCGACCGCGTGCCCACGCGCCTGGCGCTGCTGGTGCAGGACAAGCAGGGCTACCTGAACCTGTCGGAGCTGCTGGGCCGCAGCTGGACCAAGAACGTGCAGCGCGCCCAGGCCTGGGTGCGCTGGGACTGGCTGGAAGAGCTGGGCGGCGGGCTGATCGCGCTGTCGGGCGCCGACCTGGGCGTGGTGGGCCAGGCGCTGCTGGGCGGCGACGTCGCGCGCGCCGAGGCCGCGGCGCGCGAACTGGCGCGCATCTTCCCGGGACGCTTCTATCTCGAGCTCCAGCGCGCGGCGTTGCCCACGCACGAGGCCCACGTGCGCGCCACGGTGCCGCTGGCGGCCCGCCTGCAGTTGCCCGTCGTGGCCACGCACCCGGTGCAGTTCCTCGAGCCCGACGACTTCGACGCTCACGAGGCGCGCGTGTGCGTCGCCGATGGCGAGACGCTGTCCAACCCGCGCCGCGTCAAGCGCTTCACCCGCGAGCAGTACTTCAAGAGCCAGGCCCAGATGGAGGCGCTGTTCGCCGACATCCCGTCGGCCGTCGCCAACTCGGTGGAGATCGCGCGCCGCTGCAACCTCACGCTGGCGATGGGCAAGAACTACCTGCCCGACTTTCCCACGCCGATCCTCGCGGACGGCAGTGCGATGCCCATGGGCGAGTACTTCCGCCAGCTGAGCTTCGACGGCCTGGAAGAGCGGCTGCTGCACTTGTTCCCCGACCAGGCGAAGCGCGACGCGCGACGGCCCGAGTACGTGGAGCGCCTCGAGTTCGAGATCGTCACGATCCTGAACATGGGCTTCCCCGGCTACTTCCTGATCGTCTCCGACTTCATCTTGTGGGCCAAGACGCACGGCTGCCCGGTGGGCCCGGGACGCGGATCCGGCGCCGGCTCGCTGGTGGCTTACGCGCTCAAGATCACCGATCTCGACCCGCTCGAATACAAGCTGCTGTTCGAACGCTTCCTGAACCCGGAGCGGGTGTCGATGCCCGACTTCGACATCGACTTCTGCCAGGGCAACCGCGACCGCGTCATCGACTACGTCAAGGACAAGTACGGACGCGACGCGGTCAGCCAGATCGCCACGTTCGGGACCATGGCGGCCAAGGCGGCGCTGCGCGACATCGGGCGCGTGCTGGGCATGGGCTACGGCCACGTCGACTCGATCGCCAAGCTGATCGTGGCGCCGCCCGGCAAGACGGTGACGCTGGCCAAGGTGCCCGCGGATCCGGATCCGGGCCTCGTCTACGCGCGCAAGGAGGCGCCCGAGATCGACCAGCGCGAGGCCGCGGAAGAAGAGGTGGCCGAGTTGCTGGCGCTGGCCACGCGCGTCGAAGGCATCGTGCGCAACATCGGCATGCATGCCGGCGGCGTGCTGATCGCCCCCGGCAAGATCACCGACTTCTGCCCGCTGTACCAGCAGCCCGGCAGCGACTCCGCGGTGAGCCAGTTCGACAAGGACGACGTGGAGGCCATCGGCCTGGTGAAGTTCGACTTCCTGGGCCTGGCCACGCTCACCATCCTCGAACTCGCGAAGGACTTCATCCTCGCGCGCCGTCCCGAGCGCGCCGGCTTCAACTTCGAGTCGCTCACGCTGGACGACCCCAAGGTCTACCGGCTGTTTTCCGACGGCCTCACCGAGTCGGTGTTCCAGTTCGAATCGACCGGCATGCAGAAGATGCTGCGCGACGCCAAGCCCAGCCGCTTCGGCGACCTGATCGCGCTGGTGGCGCTGTATCGCCCGGGGCCGATGGACCTGATCCCCACCTTCGTCGCGCGCAAGCACGGCAAGGAGGCGGTGGAGTACCCGCATCCGCTGGTCGAGCCCGTGCTGTCCGAGACCTACGGGATCATGGTCTACCAGGAACAGGTGATGCAGACGGCCCAGGTGCTGGGCGGCTATTCGCTGGGCGGCGCCGACATGCTGCGCCGCGCGATGGGCAAGAAGAAGGCCGAGGAGATGGCCAAGCACCGCGAGATCTTCCGCGAGGGCGCCGCCAGGAACAACATCGACGCGAAACGCGCCGACGAGATCTTCGACCTGATGGAGAAGTTCGCGGGCTACGGCTTCAACAAGTCGCACGCCGCCGCCTACGCGCTGTTGTCGTACCACACGGCCTGGCTGAAGGCGCATTGCGCGGCGGAGTTCTACGCCGCCAACATGACCATCGAAATGGGCGACAGCGAGAAGCTGAAGGTGCTGCTCGCCGACGCCAGGCAGTTCGGCGTCACGTTCACGCCGCCCGACGTCAACGTCTGCGTGCACCGCTTCGAGCCTGCACCGGGCAAGGCGGGCGACAAGCTGATCCACTACGGCCTGGGCGCCATCAAGGGCACCGGGCAGGGTGCGGTGGAGGCCATCGTCGCGGCGCGCGAAGGGCGCACCGAGCAGAGCGACGTGGCGCGGCCGTTCTCCAGCCTGTTCGATTTCGCCAAGCGTGTCGACCGCTCGCGCGTCAACAAGCGCGTGGTCGACGCGCTGGTCAAGGCCGGCGGCTTCGACCAGTTGCATCCCGACCGCGCGTGCACGCTGGCCAGCGTGGGGCTTGCGTTCGAGTGGGCCGATGCCCAGGCCGCGCATGCGCAGCAGACGGGCCTGTTCGATTTCGGCGGCGCCGACGAGCATGGCGCGTCCACGCAGGAGCCCGCGCTGGTGCAGGCCGAAGCCTGGAGCATCCGCGAGAAGCTCACGCTGGAGAAGTCCGCCGTCGGCTTCTACCTGTCGGGCCACATGTTCGACCAGTACGAGCCCGAGGTGCGCAAGTTCTGCAAGCGTCGCATCGCCGACCTGATCGACTCGCGCGAGCCGCAGATCCTGTGCGGCATCGTGAGCGACCTGCGCGTCATCAACGGCCAGCGTGGGCGCGTGGCCATCTTCAAGGTGGACGACCGCTCCGAAGCGATCGAGGCGGTGGCCAACGAGACCATCCTCGATGCGAACCGCGACGCGCTGCGCGACGACGAGTTCGTGGTGGTGCAGGGCAAGGTGCAGCCCGACCGCTTCAACGGCGGCTCCCTGCGGCTGAACGTCACGCACGTGTGGGACCTGCCCGCGGCGCGCGCACGCTTCGGGCGCTACCTGTCGGTGCAGGTCAACGGCGACATCGTGCCGCTGACGGAGCTCGTCAGGCAGTGGCCGGCGCGGCGTACCAGCGACGAGCATGGAGATTCCATCCATGGCCTGGGCGTGCGCATCAAGGTTCGCACGGAGGGCGCGGCGGCAGAACTGGACCTGGGCGACCAGGGCCGCTTCTGGCCCAGCGATGATGCGCTCGCGCGGTGGAAGCAGATCATGCCGGCGCAGCCGCCCCAGGTCGTCTACGATTAGCGCCGAACACTGCACTAGCACCCTACTGCCTGCGAGCGCATCGGCCCGAGGCCGTCCACGTGTTGATTTGTCTGCCGATTGTTGCTGCGCTTTACGCGCCGCGATGACAACTTTCTCCAAACTGAATGCGTTGAACCAGTGCCCCCATCTACCATGGAGCCTGAGATGAAACGCACCTTGATCGCCGCCGCCGCCCTTGCATTGGCCACCGCCTCCGGCGTGGCTGGCGCGGCGTCGTGGTCGGTGATCGTGCAGCCCGGCGTATATGGCCGTGTCGCCATCGGCGGCTATGCCGAGGCACCGCTGGTCTATGCGCCGCAACCCCTCGTCGCCATCGACAACGGGTACGGGCAGGTGGTGGAGGAATACGTCGATCCCGCCTACGCCACCGACCAGACGCCGGTCTACCTGTGGGTGCCCGAGTACCAGCGCCTGCATTGGGCCGAGTATTGCCGCGAATACGGCGCGTACGGAGTGCCGGTCTATTTCGTCGACGACGGCTGGTACCGCGCCAACGTGCTGCGTCGCGCCTGGACGCCGGAGCAGCGCTCTTGGTCGCCCCAGCAATGGGCGGAACAGGACCGCATCGCCCGCGACCGCCTGGAACGCCAACGTTTCGAACAGCAGCGCTACGAGCAGCAGCAGCGCTGGAACCAGCAGCGCGCCTGGCAGGAGCAACAGCAGGCGCGCTCCGACCGCGATCGTGCCGACCAGGACACGCAGAACCGTGCGGCCTGGGGTTCGCCCCACGGCGTGGTGCCGCAACAAGGCCAGGGCAACGCGGCGGGGCGCGCGCAGTCGTCTGGCCAGTGGCCGCCGCAAGGCGGTCAATTGTCGCTGCACGGTGGCCAGCCGCAGCTGTCCGGTGCGCAGGCCCAGCTGTCCGCGGGGCAGTCGCCGCAGGCCGTCAACGGGGCCGGTGGTCGCCCGGCGGCAGGCCAGCCCGGTGGCGCGGGCGTGAGCGGCAATGCCTTCGCCGGCCAGCCGCCGGCGGCTTCGCAGCCGCGCGGTGGGGCGCGCCGGGGGGCCGGCAACCGGCGCGGCCAGGATCGCGCCGACCGCGAGGACGAGGGCAATGCCCGCGGCGGCTTCGAGCGCGGCCGCGAAGGCGGTCGCGAGCGCTGATCCGCGGTCGCGGACGCGCGGTTCGCGCCTCCTTGGCTGGCCATCGTCGTTGCGGGCATGCCGATGCCCGGGTGTCCTCGATAGGCGAGTCGCCGGACCTCGCCGATACTGCGCGCCATGCACGCTGCATCCACTACCGGCTTGATCCTCACGGGCGGCGGCGCCCGCGCCGCCTACCAGGTGGGCGTGCTGCGCGCCGTGCACCGCATCCGCCGAGAGGCCGGCGCGCCTCCTGGCAACCCGTACCCCGTCCTCGCCGGCACGTCGGCCGGCGCGCTCAACGCGGCGGCGCTGGCCACCGATGCCGATGACCCCGACGCCGGCATCGCCAAGCTGGTCCGCGTGTGGGAGAACATGCACGTGGAGCAGGTCTACCGCACCGACTCCTTCGGCGTGATCCGCACCGGCGCCCGCTGGCTCACGATGATGTCCATGGGCTGGGCCATCGCCCGCATGCGCAAGCAGCGGCCGCGCTCGCTGCTGGACAACGCGCCGCTGCACAAGCTGCTGGGCGAGATGATCGACCTGGACCGGATCGACCGCCTGATCGCCGACGGCCACCTGAAGGCGCTGGCGGTGAGCGCGTCCAGCTACACCTCCGGCAGCCACGTCACCTTCTTCCAGTCCGATTCCGCGCCCGCGCCGTGGATCCGCTCGAACCGTCTCGCCGTGCAGGAGCCGCTCACGATGGCCCACCTGCTCGCCTCGGCAGCCATCCCGTTCATGTTCCCCGCGGTCACGCTGTCGCTGCAGGGCGCCTATGAATGGTTCGGCGACGGCTCCATGCGCCAGACCGCGCCGATCTCGCCGGCCATCCACCTGGGAGCCGACCGCATCCTGGTGATCGGCGCCGGCCGCATGCGCGAGCCCGCGGGGCCGCGCACGATGGCGCCCACCGCCTATCCGTCGATCGCGCAGATCGGCGGCCACGCGCTCTCCAGCATCTTCCTCGACGCGCTGGCCGTCGACGCCGAGCGCCTCGAGCGCATCAACGCCACGCTGGCCCTGATCCCCGAGGAGATCCGCACGCAGGCCACGCTCAAGCCCGTGCGCCTGCTGCTGATCTCGCCGTCCGAGCGCCTGGACGACATCGCCGCGCGCCACCTCGGCGCGCTGCCGCATTCGATCCGCGCGCTGCTGGGGGGCATCGGCGTGTCCGGCGGCAGCCCGGGCAGCAACGGCTCGGCGCTGGCGAGCTACCTGCTGTTCGAGGCCGACTACACGCGCGAGCTGATGGCGCTCGGCGAGAAGGACACCGATGCGCGGCGCACCGAGGTGCTGCAGTTCTTCGACCTCGTCGCACCCGCGGCCTGAGAGGCTGGACGGGGCCAAGGCCCCTGCGGTTGCCCGCAAAGCAGTTGGCCGCGATCCACCGGCTGGCCCATTGATCGTTTGGCCCTTCGAGTCTCCGGCTACACGCTGAGCCTGCGGCGCTGGGCGCTTCGCCGGGTGGCGTAGCGCGGGGCGAGCCGCTTGCGCTCGGAGACCTCGCGTCGCAGGGCGGGTCGTGGTTCCTGTTTCGCTCACCTCCGGCGGTGGGCTGCGGCCTGCGGCCTCCGCGCGACTGCGCTGCGGTGCTCGGCGCCCAGGGCTTCGTCGCAAGGTCGGCGCGTAGCAGGTCCGGACTTCCTGCCAGCCGCACAGCGCGCCTCATGCTCCTCGACCTCGCTGCGCTCGGCGACCCTGGGCACCTGCGCTCCTCGCCGCCTCCAAGTTCGCGAAACAGGAACCCCCACCCGCCCCGCTGGTCAACGCTCCTCGCTTGGCCGGTAGTCAGACAGAAAAATACGCTCGCGAAGGCGAGCGAGTCCGTCGTTCACGGCATGCGCACAGTGTCGCCCGGCGCGACGCGATGGTCCGCAGAGGTTCCGAGCGCCGCCACCCCCCTGGCTTCGCCGGCCAGGGCGAAGCGTCAACGCCGTAGGCACACGCCGTCATGGCGAGACCTCACCGTGACCAGACGATCGGGGTCAAGGTGCCGGCGCGGAAGCGCCTCTGCTTCGATCGCTCCCATTCGGGCCGGCGTCGGGTCGCATGCGTTCCGCGGCTGGCTACTTTGTGGGTAAGCGCAAGGGCCGGGCCTCCCCTGCAAAGGTCCGGCGACTCCTGAAACGACAACGCCCCGCGCGGGGCGGGGCGTCGAGGTGGGTCGGACGGGCGCATGCCCGCGGCGGCCTATTTCTTCTTCGCGGCCGATGCGGCCGAGGCGGCCGATGCGGCGGCGGCGGCCTTGTCGGCCTTCTTCTGCGCGGCGGCCGCGGCCTTGTCGGCCTTGGCCTGGGCGGCGGCGGCCTTCTTCAGTTCCTTGGCGCTGCTGGCGGGCGCGGCGGCCGGGGCGGCGGCGGTGGCCGGCTTGGCGGCGGCCGGAGCAGGCGTCGGGGCGGGCGCCGGCGTGGCGGCCTTGGCAGGCGCGGCGGCCGGGGCCGTGGGCTTGGCCGGTGCGGCTGGTGCGGCGGCAGGCGCGCCGCTCATCGGGGCCCCGTTGACGGTCAGGCCGGCGGTCGACAGCTTGGCGGCGCTCTTGTCGCCGATGCCCTTGACGCGGGCGATCAGGTCCGGCCAGTCCTTGTAGTTGCCGTTCTTGCGCTCGTCGATGATCTTGGCGGAGATGGCCGGGCCGATGCCCTTGATCGCTTCCAGGTCGGCCTGGGAGGCGTTGTTGGCGTCGGCGGCGAACACCGAGAAGGCGAAGAAGGCCAGAAGGGCGGCGAGAATGCGTTTGATCATGTTGGCGTCCTTGGGAGTCAGGCGTTGTGCGCGCTTGAAGGGGCGCTGCGACCCATCGCGGCGCACCAGATGCGCGCCGCATGCAGTGTCAACGCGTGCCGTGACGGCAGGTTGACCCTCTCTTGACGATACGCACACACTCCGTGAACCTTGGCTCAGGCGTGTTGTACGTCCGCCAGTATCCGTGTGACCAATGTCTCGCACCAGTGAGCGTTGGTAAAACGTTGCGCCTCGGGGCCGGCGAGGAACTCGCGGATGCCTTGCTGGTACATCGCGAAATGGCCGGCGTCGATGCGCGCGATGAACGCCAGCATCTCGCCGGGCGTCCTGAACTGGTCCCCGTCGATGAAGCAGTCCTCGGGAATCGGCGGGCGCGCATGCGTGGTGCCGATGTAGATGGGCACGCAGCCGCTGGTGAGGCAGTCGAAGATCTTCTCGCTGAGGTAGCCCGGGCTGCCGCGCGAGTTCTCGTAGCAGATGGAGAAGCGCGCGCGATCGAGTACCTCGTGCTTGCGGGCGATGGTGCCGCGCCAGCTCGCGAACGGCGGCGGTGCGTTCGGGTCCAGCTTGCGCTTCCACTCGTTGAGGCGCTTGACGATGCGCCCGAGGTGGCCGGGCTCGACGGCGGGGATGTTCCAGCCGTGGCCGAACAGCGCGAAGCGGTCGGGCGCATGTTCCTCGAAGAAGCGGATCGCCTCCACGCGGCGGTGGTGCAGGTTGCGCGGGTGCGGATGCAGCAAGGCCTTGTTGGAGGCGATCAGCACGCAGAACAGGTCGCGCTCCTTGAAGTCGGGCACGTCCCGCGGCGCGAGGTCGTTCGGGTAGGCGAGGTCTATCACGTGCTCGCCGTCGACCAGCTCCTCGTTGCTGGTGAACAGCTTGCGGTAGCGCGCCAGCTCCACGAGGTTGCCGTTGATCGGCCGCACGATGGGGTCTTCGTAGAGATAGGCGTAGCTGAGCGGGTGGGTGACGCTGCGCTGGGCGTTCAGGTGCAGCTCGAACTCCACCTCGCGGCCGGCGTTGACGTCGCGCGTGTTCAGCTCCACGCCCTCGGAGGCGAAGCGCTCGCGCAACTGGCGCCAGGGCAGGAAGAAGTCGCCGCCGTTGGGGCCGGCGCCGGGCCGGAACGGCTCGTTGGCGCGCAGGCGGTTGACCACCAGCGTCGCGTAGCGCATGGGCGCGAGGATGGCGGTCTCCGGCCCGCTCACCTGGCAACGTCCTCGCAAGCCTTCAACAGCCCCGCGTAGATGGAGTCGGGCGCCGGCACCGTCTTCCAGTTGTTGTGCCAGTGGATCGCCAGGTGGCGCTCGGTGGCCAGCGCGTGCAGGTCCAGCGCGAGGTTCTCGCGCGGCCCGAAGAATTTGGCGGTGTCGCCGTACAGCAGCGACGTGGGATCCCACATCGGGTCGAACAGCCGCGTGGGATGCACCACCACGCCCAGCTCGTTGCAGACGTGGTCCGCGAACAGGATCCAGGGCAGGAAGTTCTCGAGCTCGTTGCCCTTGCGCGTGAGCGCCACGCTCCACGTGCGGTTGGGCAGGTACAGGATGGCCGAGTTGGCGAACGGGAAGGTCTCCCAGCGGTAGGCCCAGGCCTTGTCGCCGCACTGCGTGGTGAGGTCGCTCGTGAAGGCCACGTCGAGGTCGACGTAGAGGCACGCGTCGGCGTAGTGCTCCAGCGCGACCAGGCAGCGCGCGAGGTCGCCGCGGTAGGCCTTGTTGCGCGTGAAGCCACCGAACAGCATCGACGAATGCTTGTACGTGAGCCCGAACAGCGGATGCTCCCACGCGTTGCGGCGCGCCCATTGCGGCGCGAGCTTGCGATGCACCGCGCTGGCGATCTTGCGCAACTGCGGACGGCGGTCGTAGTGCGACACCGGCCTGGCACTCACGTGCTTCTCGATCAGCCGGTCGAGCGAGAACGTCCGCACGGCGATGCGCGGGTGCGTCTTGAGCCATTGCAGCTGCGGCGCCTGGATGGCGCTGTAGTCGTCCTCGTCCAGCCACAGCTCGTAGCGCGAGTCCGGGTGGTGGCGCAGGAAGCTGCGGAAATGCAGTTCGGTGACGGCCGGCAGCTGGCCCGACCAGTAGCCGAAGAACGTGAGGGGAGCGGTGTTGGACGCCATCAATGAACCAGGTCGAAGGTCTTCATCAGGAGGCGCTCCGTCCACGTCGCCTTGCGGATCGCGGGCGACTCGCTGCCGTCGATGGCCGCGCGCACGTCGGCGTAGAAACGATCCCAGCGGTAGTGGCCGTCGATGGCCTCCTGGCCCAGGCGCTGCGTCTCGCGCAGCTCGGCGTCGGTCTGCGCCTGCAGGCGCTTGAACACGAGTTCGGCGGCCGCGGCGTCGTTCAGCGGCACGTTGACGATGCCGGCGCGGTTCTCGTAGCCGCTCTGCATCGTCACCGTCGGAATGAGGCCCCAGGCCATCGCCTCGAGGATGGTGGTGGGGTTGGCGTCCATCGCTCCCACGGTGATCATGAAGTCGAACCCGGCCACCCTGGCGCGCGCCTCGGGCTGCGAGAAGTCCATGAAGCCCAGCACGTGCACGCCGGGGATCTTCTTGCGGCCGCGGCCGGCCCAGCTGATGTCGACGCTGTCGCACTGCTGCTGCAACCGCGACAGGTAGCCCACGTTCTTGTTGTGTGCCGTATGGCCGATGTAGAGGAACTTGCGCTCGCCCGGCGGGTTGAATTGCGTCTTCACGAACGGGAAGAACGTGCGGTTGACGGCGAGGTCCATGTGGCGCATCTTGGGCTTCCAGCGCCGGATCGGCGACGCGTCGATGCGGTCGAACCAGTAGTTGCCGGTGATGGCCAGGAACAGGTCGCACCGTTCCATGTGACGGTCGTAGTAGGCCACCTGGCGCAGGTCGTCGGCGTACGGCGCCATCAGGATGCGGCGGGCCCAGCCGGGCTGGTCCACCGAGCGCTCGAACACCGAGTCGCGGCGCCAGTGCGGGTGCCCCAGCAGGATGTCGCCGGGCTTCGGGGTGATCTTCACCTGGTCGCGCCAGCCGTAGAAGCGCACGTCGTAGTCGCGCGCCAGGCGATCGCCCACCTCGTTGCCGATGCAGAAGGGCGACGAGTTGCGCGCGGCGTCACGCGGGTAGACGAAATGGACAGTGGTCATGGCGGCGTTGCGCGCGCGCGGCGAGCCGCGATGCGAACCTATTCTTTCCAGTGATCGGAGATCCAGGGCGAGGCCTTCGCGTGGCGCCAGTTGCCGTTGCTGCGACCCGCCAGGGCGTCGGGCGGGTTCATCACGCCGTGGAAGACGATGATGCGCGCCCCCTTCGGAATCGACGGGGCGACGACATAGTTGAGCGGGAAGCGCGCGATGCTGTGGTACTTGAAGCTCGCGCACCAGTCGGCGGGCCAGTACTGCAGCTTGCCCTGGTCGTGCAGCACGCCCGAGAGGTAGGCCTGCTCGTTGCGGTACTTGTCGCGCATCGCGGCGGATTCGGCGCGGAACTTCGCCAGCACGTCGGCGTGCGCGCCCAGCTCGAACCGGTAGACCGACGAGTTGCCGGTGACGCGCCAGGGACGCTTCCAGTCGTGGATGATCAGGAACTCGCCGGGTCGCTCGAAGAACGGCGTGATGTCGTCCACGATCACGATGTCGATGTCCAGGAACAGCGCGACGCCCTTCAGGCCGTGCAGGTCGGCCTCGAACGTGGTGAGCTTCTTCCATCCGCGCTCGGGCAGGCCGTCGGGCAGCGCCAGGTCGGGGATGGGCAGGCACTCCACCTCGGGCCGGATGCCCGCGTTCGAATCCGTGAGGCAGACGAACCTGAAGTCGCCGCGCAGGTGGCGGCGCACCATGGCGTAGAGGCGATTGACGTACTCGGGGCCGTACTTGTCGCCCCACTTCATGCAGAGTACGTGGCGATCGGCCGTCGTCATTGCTCTTCGATCCGAAGTGCGGGGTAGCTGTCCCAGCTGAGGCAGCCCGGGCATTGCCAGAAATGGCGCTGGGCCTCGAAGCCGCAGGCGGCGCAGCGAAAGCGCTGCAGCGGCTTGGCGGCGCGCGTGACGGCCGCGCGCACGTCGGCCAGCGAGCGCTCGGCCAGCGGCCCGACCGCCGCGGCCGAGGCCGCGATGGCCGGCTGCTGCAACACCTCGCGCGCGGCCGACAGCGTCGGCTGGCTGTGCAGCATCTCGCGGTAGCGGTTGGCGGCCACCTCGGGGTCGGCCTCCAGCCTGGCCCAGGCGCTGAGGAAGTCCAGCCTCGGCGCGTCGGCCAGCAGGTTCTCCAGCGCGGCCTTCGCATCGTCGCCGCGCCCGCTGGCCAGGGCGGCCGTGGCGTAGTCGTTGGCCACCAGCGTGAAGCTGGCCGGATCGCGCCGGCGCAGCTCGTTCCAGGCCTCGAAGGCCTCGGCCGGCTTGCCGGCGCGCGCGAGGCGCTGGCCCTGCATGACCCACGGACGGGCCGACGACGGGTCGGCCTTGAGTGCCTGCTGCAGCGCGCGCTCGGCCTCGTCGGGATGGTTCTGTTCCTCGGCCACCAGCGACAGCTCGCACCAGTAGTGCGCGATGCGACGCGCGAACGAGCCCGTGCCGGCCGTCTCGAGTTGCTGCGCCGTCTCCACCGCGGCGCGCCAGTCGCGCGAGCGCTCGTACAGGTTCAGCAGCGCGAGCCGCGCCTCGGTGTGGTATGCGGTGCCTTCGAGCAGCTTGTAGGCGGCCTCTGCGCGGTCGAACAGGCCGGCCTTGACGAAGTCCTGCGCCAGCGCGTGCTGTGCGCGCTCGCGCTCGGCCTGCGGCAGGTCGGCGCGCACGAGCAGGTGCTGGTGCACGCGCACGGAGCGCTCGAACTCGCCGCGGCGGCGGAACAGGTTGCCGAGCGCGAAGTGCAGCTCGGTGGTTTCCGGGTCGTTCTGCACGGTCTCGATGAAGGCGTCGATCGCCTTGTCCTGCTGTTCGTTGAGCAGCAGCGACAGGCCCTTGTAGTAGGCCTTGGGCGATTCGCGCGTCTCGCGCCTGAGCTGGCGCAGGTCGAAGCGCGAGCCGAGCCAGCCGAGGATGAAGAACAGCGGCAGGCCCAGCAGGAACCACTGGTAGTCAAAGTCCATCGCGCACCACCGTCACGTCGGGAGCCACGGGCGCGGCGGGCAGGGCGGCCGGGGCGGGCACGACCGCGGTCTCGAGGCGTCTTGCGCGGCGGCGGTGGCGCCACCACGCGGGCGTCATCGCCAGCACGCCGAACACGGTGCCGGCCACGAAGGCCGCCAGCACGATGATGACCAGGGGCGCCGTCCAGGCGTACGAGAAGAACCAGTTCACCGTCACGGGCTGCTGGTTGTTGATCGCGAACGCGACCAGCACGAAGAAGATGAAGCCCCGCAGGACGTAGGTCAGGATGCGCATTGTCGGTTTGGCGCCTCGGGCGTCGATGCAGCGGATTCTACGAAGGGTGGAGGCCTTTTACGGTCGGGCACGAATTCTTTGTGGACGGGCGGTGCTCCAGGCCTCGGCGGGGCCATCATGCCACCCGGGCGGCTTGCGGCGACACTGCGCGGTGCGCTCCGAAACCCACCGCTCGATGACCCGCAGAAGCCCCGCCGCCAACGCCCGCCTGATCTACACCGGCGTCGCGCTGGCGTCCGGGGGCATCGCGTTCTACGTGCCGCTGCTGCTGTCGGCGGTGGGCCTGGCGCATTCGGGCGCCTGGGCCGCCGCGATCCTGTTCGGCACCAACCTGGGCCGGCTGGCCGGCTCGCACCTGGGCAGCCGACACGGCGCGCTCGCGCAGCGCCGCGGGGTCATCGTCGGCAACATCGTGCTCGAGGGCGTCGCGTTGTTCAGCATGGCCTTCCTGTCCGCGCCGTGGATGCTGGCGGCGGTGGCCACCGTGGCCGGGCTGGGCAGCGGCCTGTCGTTTCCCGGCATGAAGAACGCGTTGCTGCGCCTGGACGGGCTGGCCCCGAGCCGCGCGTTCGCGGGGCTGTCGATGTCGCTGCGCCTGGGCATGGCCGGCGGCTACCTTGCCGGCGCGCTGGTGGGCGGCGAGCACCTCGTGGTCGTGTTCTCGGTGCTGCTGGCGATGTTTCTCGCCTACGCGGGCTGCATGCGCGTGGTGCTGCGCGACATCGAGACGGCGGCCGGCCTCGTGCCGGCCCCTGCGGGCGCGCCCGCCGCGGCCGCGACGACTGCGGCGTCCCCGGCATCGGGGGCGCTGGCCTGGCTGATGGGCGCCAACGTGGCGTTCTGGTTCCTGACGATCCAGCCCACCGTGACGATGAGCCTGTACGTGCCGCGCTACGTGCCGGGGTTGCCGGTGTCCACCACCTACTGGGTCACCACGGTGACCGTGCTGCTGCTGCAATTGCGGGTGACCGCGATGGCGCGCGGCACGGACGGCCACCTGCGCTTCCTGTTCGCGGGCATCTGGTGCATGTTGGCCGCGTTCTGCGCGATGGCCATGGCCGGCGGCCACGTCGCGCCGGTGCTGGCCGCGGCGATTCTGCTGGCGCTGTCGCAGGTGTTCTACGGGCCGTCGTTCGACGTGCTCGTCTCTGGCAACGCCCGCGCGCGCGGGCTCGACACCGGCGCGGCGCTGGCGCGCCAGCACTTCTGGCAGAACCTGGGCATGATGACCGGCAGCCTGGCGGCAGGCGCCCTGTTCGACCTCGGCGTGCGCTGGGCGTGGCCCGCGTTCGGCTGGCTGGTGCTGGCCGCCGGGGCGCTGGCGATGCTGGCCGGCCTGGGCCTGGCGACACGGCGAGGCGCCGCGACGGTCGCCTGAGTCCGCGCGGCGCTGACGAGGCCCCGGCATGCCCAGGCCGCCAGCCGCGCCATCGCGCACGCCACGGCCACGGCCGCGCCGTCGTACAGCCAGCGCGTGAACAGCACCTCCCCGATGTCGGCGGCGGCCGTCCAGAGCGCCGCGACGGCGTTCGCGACGAAGCCGAGCGCGCGGGCCATCACGCGGCCGGCGCCGACGCCTGCCCGGCGAGCGCCTTCAGCGCGGCAATCACCTCCGGGAAGTCGGCGGTGACCAGCGGCCCCAGCGTCGCGGCCTCGGGCCCCTCGACACGGACCGCCCAGGTGATGCGCGTGCCGCCGGCCGGCAGCGCGTGCAGCTCGTGCGAGACCAGGAAGCGGGTGTCCTGCAGGACGGTCTCGTCGACGAAGCCCTCGTGCGGCCGCACGTCGCACACGGTGCTGCGCAAGGCGTCCATGCCGGGAGGCTTCGTCTCGATGGCCGAGCCGGTCGCGAACGGGCCGGCGAGCGAGACGCGCCCGATGCCGGCGTTCCAGTTCGTCCAGCCGGCCACGTCCTCGAGCAGGCGCCACAGGGCCTGCGGCGAAGCGGTGGTGGCGATGCGGGTGGTGGCTGTCCACATGGGCTCTCTCCTGGTTTCGTTGTCGTTGCAGGCATTGGACGAGAGGACTCCTGACAGCGTTCTGTCAGCAGGCGCCATCTCGTGATGACGACGTACGGAAGGGGAGAATTTCGACATCGCGCACGTGAAGCGTCGCGGAAACGAAAAGGGCGCCCGCGGGCGCCCTGGAATTGAGAAAGGCGCCCGCAGGCGCCTCTGGATGCCGGAGGCATCAAAACGTCACTCTTCAGGGTGACTTTTCGAGGTCACGTCTTGCCGACGGCCGGTAGCTGCTTGTCGACGGCCTCTCGCAAGGCCTTGCCCGGCTTGAAGTGGGGCACCAGCTTTTCAGGGATGGTGACCTGCTCGCCCGAGCGCGGGTTGCGGCCCATGCGCGGCGGGCGCCGGCTGATCGAGAAACTGCCGAAGCCCCGGATCTCGATGCGGTGTCCGCGCGCGAGCGCGTCGGACATCGCATCGAGCACGGTCTTGACCGCGAACTCGGTGTCACGCGAAGTGATCTGCGTGAACCGCTCAGCGAGCTGAGCAACGAGGTCGGACCGTGTCATCGAGACTTATTCCTTGGAGCCGCCATCGAGCTTGGCGCGCAGCAGGGCGCCCAGGCTCGTCGTGCCGGCATTCTCGCGCTCGTTCGTCGACGAGATGCGCTGCATGGCTTCCTGCTGTTCGACGTTGTCCTTGGCCTTGATCGACAGCTGGATCGAACGCGTCTTGCGGTCGACGTTGATGATCATGGCTTCGACTTCGTCGCCTTCCTTCAGGATGGAGCGCGCGTCTTCGACACGGTCACGCGTCAGTTCCGAGGCGCGCAGGTAGCCGGTGACGTCGTCGTTGAGCTGGATTTCAGCGCCACGCGGGTCGACGGTCTTGACCTTGCCGGTCACCAGGGCGCCACGGTCGTTGACCGAGGTGTAGTTGGCGAACGGGTCGCCGTCCAGCTGCTTGATGCCCAGCGAGATGCGTTCGCGCTCGACGTCGATGCCCAGGACGACGGCTTCGACTTCCTGGCCCTTCTTGTAGTTGCGGACGGCGGCTTCGCCGGCTTCGTGCCACGAGAGGTCGGACAGGTGGACCAGGCCGTCGATGCCCTGGGCCAGGCCCACGAACACGCCGAAGTCGGTGATCGACTTGATGGGGCCGTGCACCTTGTCGCCACGATGGACGTTGGCGGCGAACTCTTCCCACGGGTTGGCGCGGCACTGCTTCATGCCCAGCGAGATGCGGCGCTTGTCTTCGTCGATCTCGAGGACCATGACTTCGACTTCCTCGCCCAGCGTGACGGTCTTGGACGGGGCGACGTTCTTGTTCGTCCAGTCCATTTCCGAGACGTGCACCAGGCCTTCGATGCCCGGTTCGATCTCGACGAACGCGCCGTAGTCGGCGATGTTCGTGACCTTGCCGAACAGGCGGGTGCTGGTCGGGTAGCGGCGGGCAACGCCCATCCACGGATCGTCGCCCAGCTGCTTCAGGCCCAGCGAGACGCGGTTCTTCTCGGCGTCGAACTTCAGGACCTTGGCGGTCAGCTCCTGGCCAACCGTCACGACTTCGGACGGGTGACGGACACGGCGCCAGGCCATGTCGGTGATGTGCAGCAGGCCGTCGATGCCGCCGAGGTCGACGAACGCACCGTATTCGGTGATGTTCTTGACCACGCCGTTGACGATGGCGCCTTCGGACAGCGTCTCGAGCAGCTTGGCGCGTTCTTCGCCCATCGAGGCTTCGACCACGGCACGGCGCGACAGCACGACGTTGTTGCGCTTGCGGTCGAGCTTGATGACCTTGAATTCCATGGTCTTGCCCTCGAACGGGCTCATGTCCTTGACCGGACGCGTGTCCAGCAGGGAGCCCGGGAGGAAGGCGCGGATGCCGTTGACGAGGACCGTCAGGCCGCCCTTGACCTTGCCGCTGACCGTGCCGGTGACGAAGTCGCCGGATTCGAGCGCGGTCTCGAGCGACAGCCACGAGGCCAGGCGCTTGGCCTTGTCGCGCGACAGGATGGTGTCGCCGTAGCCGTTCTCGACGGCGTCGATCGCGACGGAAACGAAGTCACCGATCTGGACTTCGACTTCGCCTTGATCGTTCTTGAATTCGTCGATGGGCACGTACGCCTCGGACTTGAGTCCGGCGTTGACGACGACGAAGCTGTGATCGATGCGCACCACTTCGGCAGTGATGACTTCGCCGGAGCGCATTTCGCTGGTCTTCAGCGACTCTTCGAACATCGCTGCGAAGGAATCGGGCGCGAAATCGGTGATGGCTTGGGTCTTGGGCATGTGTATTTCCTGGTGGCCGGCGAAGGCGGACGAAAGTGCGAGCGCTGCCGGCTGATTGCGACCCGGAGAGGGTGCAGGTTAGGGTGGAACTGTCATCGCCCCGAACCGGACGGGGAGTCCGGATTCGACGCTTCCTGCGGCGCCTGCGAGGGCGCGTGGGAAGCCGGCGGTGGGCTGGGGGCCGCCTTTCGGCGATCCGGTCTACACGCGGCGCTTGCTCCAGGCGTCCAGAACGGCCTCGACGCCTTCGTCGATGGACATGCCGGAGTTGTCGAGCAAGACCGCATCTTCCGCTGGCTTCAGGGGCGCGACGGCGCGATTCTGGTCGCGCTCGTCACGCGCCCGGAGGTCTGCGAGAAGACTGTCGATATTAGCAGGAATACCCCGGGAAATCAATTGGTTATGGCGACGGGCGGCCCGCTTCTCGACGCTGGCGGTGAGAAACACCTTCAACGGCGCGCCGGGAAACACCACGGTGCCCATGTCGCGCCCGTCGGCCACCAGGCCCGGCAGGCGGCGGAAGTCCAGCTGCAGTCCGTGCAGCGCGTGGCGCACGGCCGAATGCACGGAAATACGCGAGGCGAGGCTGCCGGTCTCCTCCAGGCGCAGCGCGTCGGTGACGTCCTGACCGGCGAGGAACGCGCGGTCGGCGTCGAAGCGCAGGTCCAGCCGGGCGGCCAGGAACGCCACCGCCGCCGCGTCGGACGGATCCACGCCGGCCTGCTGCACTGCCAGTGCCGTGGCGCGGTACAGCGCGCCGGAGTCGAGCAGCGCATAGCCCAGGCGACGCGCCACCTCCGAGGCCAGCGTGCCCTTGCCGGAGGCGGTGGGGCCGTCGATGGCGATCACCGGGATGTCGGTTTCGGCCACGCTGGCCAGGCCGAACAGGGCCTCGAAGTAGTCGGGGAAGGTCTTGGCCACGCACTGCGGGTCGAGGATGCGCACCGGGCGCGGCGGCGCGGCACCGGCGAGCGCGTTGAACGCGGCCAGCGACAGGCACATCGCCATGCGGTGGTCGTCGTAGGTGTGGATGACGCCCGGCAGCCACTGCGCGGGCGAGGCCGGCGGCGTCACCTCGATGAAGTCGGGCCCCTCGACGACGGTGCCGCCCACCTTGCGCAGCTCGGTGGCCATCGCGGCGATGCGGTCGGTCTCCTTCACGCGCCAGCTGGCGATGTTGGTCAGGCGCGTGGTGCCATCGGCGTACAGCGCCATCACGGCCAGCGTCATCGCGGCGTCGGGGATGTGGTTGCAGTCCAGCGTGATGGCCTTGAGCGGCCACGCGCCGCGGCGCACCTCCAGCCAGCCGGCGCCGCCGTCGACGTGCGCACCCATCGCGCGGGCGGCGTCGACGAAGCGGATGTCGCCCTGGATCGAGTCCAGGCCCACGCCTTCGATGCGCACCGGCGCCTCGATGGCGGCCAGCGCGCCGAGGGCCACGAAGTACGAGGCCGACGAGGCGTCGGCCTCCACGTGGATGTCGCCCGGCGAGCGGTAGCGCGAGCCGCGCGGCAGCGTGAAGGTGGACCACGGGTCGGCCGGGTCGCGCTCGACGACGATGCCGAAGCGCGCCAGCAGGTTCAGCGTGATGTCGATGTAGGGCTTGGAGATCAGCTCGCCCTCCACGGCGATGGTGATCGCGCGGTCGGCGGTGGCCAGCGGCAGCGCCAGCAGCAGCGCGGTGAGGAACTGGCTGGACACGTCGCCGCGCACGCGCACCGGCTCGTGCGTGGATACGGACGCGGCGCGGCCGTTGCCCACGCGCAGCGGCGGATAGCCGGCGTTGCCCAGGTATTGCACCGGGCAGCCGAGCTGGCGCAGCGCGTCCACCAGGTCGCCGATGGGCCGCTCGTGCATCCGCGGGACGCCCGACAGCTCGAACTCGCCGCCCTGCAGCGTGGCCAGCATCGCCAGCGCCGCTGTGAGGGGACGCATCGCGGTTCCCGCGTTGCCCAGGAACAGCTTCGCCTGCTTGTTCGTGAGGACGCCGCCGATGCCCGTGACGTGCAGCACCGCGCCGTCGCGCCGCAGGCCGCAGCCCAGCGCCTCGAGGGCGGCCAGCATCACGCGGGTGTCGTCGGACGCCAGCAGGTCGTGCACGGCCGTCGTGCCGGCGGCCAGGCCTGCCAGCAGCAGCACGCGGTTGGAGATGCTCTTTGAGCCGGGCAGGCGCACGCGGCCGGCGGCCGAGCGAAGGGGCGGGATGTCGAGGAAGGGGATCGCGTACATGCTGGGCGGCTCGGTGGTGCGGGCGCGGCGCACGCGCGGCCGCATCGGCTTTTTGGGGAACAGGCACGCCGGGGTGGCGCACCGAGAGCAGGTGAGGTTACCTGCCCGGCGCTACTTTTTCCAGTTCGCGCGGCCGGCGGCGGCTTCCTTGATCAGTGCCTCGATCACGTCGGCCTTGCCTTCGCGCATCGCCGACTCGAACTTGTAGAGCTGCGTCTTGAACAGCTCGGCCTGCGCGAGCACCTGCGTGCGGTTGGCCAGCAGCACGTCGCGCCACACGGCGGAATCGCTGGCGGCGATGCGCGTGAAGTCGCGAAAGCCCGGGCCCGCCAGGTCGAGGAACTGCGTGCCTTCGGGCTGGCGTGCCACGCCCAGGTAGGCGGCGAACGCGAGCAGGTGCGGCAGGTGGCTGACGGCGGCGAAGGCGGCGTCGTGCGCGTCGGGCGTCATCACGCGCACCTGCGCGCCGATGCCCGTCCACGCGGCGCGCGCGCGCTCGATGAGGTTCATGTCGGTCTCGAGCACCGGCGTGAGCACGACCTGGCAGTCCTGGTACAGCGTGGCGTCGGCGTGCGTGATGCCGGCCACCTCCTTGCCGGCGATCGGGTGCGCCGGCACGAAGCTGGGCAGGCGCTCGCGCAGCACGCGGCGCGCGGCCTCCACCACGTTGCCCTTGGTGCTGCCCACGTCCATGAACAGCGTGTTCGGATGCACCAGGTGGCGGATGGCGCGCAGCGTGGCCTCGGTGGCGGCCACCGGCACGGCGATCAGCACGATGTCGGCGCCCGACACGGCCATCAGCGCCGATTCGGCCATCTGGTCGATGACCCCCATCTTCTGCGCCGTGATCACGGTGGACGGCGACTTGCTGTAGCCCACCACGTGTTTGACGAGGCCCGCGCGCTTGAGTGCCAGGGCGAACGAGCCCCCCATCAAACCGCAACCGATCAGCCCTAGCTGCCTGAACATCTGAAAATCTTTTCCATTGAAGATCAAAGCATGTCGAGCTGCCGCAAACCGGTGCGCGGACATATTCGCGCAACAGAATCCAATCCCGACATGGCGTCCGACCCGGGGCGAACGAAAATCGAAGTTACAAAAGTAACAGCCATTCGGACGGAGCGGGCGAAACGCAGGCGATATGACCACGCGAGCGCGGTCGAATACGCAATTTTTGCACAACCCGGCGGCCCTTTCGGTACCGACCCTGCAGGGCGGCGGGCTCCGGATGATGCAACTCTTCTCCCGGACGGTCATTCGAAGCGTATGAACGACGCCCACGTGACGGATTCCGCGGCTAAACTCCGTCGCAACTGGGCATATTCGACCCGGCCTACATCTCAAGGATGGGTAATGGCAGACCTCCAGCAACTGATTCGGCAAAAGGCCGATCTCGAGAGACAAATCGCGCAACTGAATTCAAAAGGGCGCCAGGACGCGATCGACGAGATTCGCAGGATCATGACCGAGCACGGCCTCACCAGCGACGACATCGCGGCGCCCGCGCGGGCGCGCAAGGCCGGCCTGAAGCTCGATGGCACCGAACGCAAGGCCGTGGCCGCCAAGTACAAGGACAGCCAGGGCAACCAGTGGACGGGACGCGGCCTGAAGCCGCGCTGGCTCACCGCGGCGCTGGCCGCCGGCAAGAAGCTGGAAGACTTCGCGGTCTGATTCGCGCGAAGTGGATGGAACAGCGGGGGGGGCGCCCCCCGTTTGAATTGTCGAGGTGATGGCGCTCGAAGAGCGTCCGCGATCGCCGGAAAGACGCCGCTGTCGCGGCCCGACGCGCAGCCGGCCGGCAATGCCATGGCAATCAATCCCGGACGACCTGCAATTCCAGCGCGCATGGAGCTTCCCCGCCACGCTGTTTGAACGGGAAATTCTGCTCGACTTCGAGCCGGGGACGTGACGGTTGCGCTTGCTCGGCGCTTGCACGGTGGCGTTGGATTCGGCGGCCTGTCAGTGCACGTCGATGGGATACGTTCCGAGGATCTTGAAGAAGCCGCAGACGCTTCTCAGACCTTCAAGGGCTGTCTTGACGTGGGGTTCGTCGGGGTGTCCCGAAATGTCAACAAAGAAGTAGTA
>Ga0302154_10000058_pt1 | contig 101107 bp, 99 predicted proteins | sample I_Bog_N2_3_FD_193507 | JGI IMG/M metagenome (GOLD analysis project Ga0302154, IMG submission 193507) | Peat permafrost microbial communities from Stordalen Mire near Abisko, Sweden - I_Bog_N2_3 | ecosystem: Environmental > Terrestrial > Soil > Wetlands > Peat | place: Sweden: Abisko, Stordalen... | reverse complement strand
TCCTTAATCCGAATGCGATTGCCCAAGCGATGGGGACTGATCGGAGTACGGTTCATCGTAATCTCCGTGAAGCAAGAATCATCCTCCGCAGTGCCTTCAATGCGGACGGCAAACTGTTCCTGAGTCACTAAAGCGCCAGTAAGATAATGCAGCGCCAGCCATCGGTTTCGATGGCTGGCGCTTTCTTTTTCACCAAATCACACTTTTGAGGAGAAATCAGATGATTCGCGAATTTGAGCAGTATCGCTTCGCCCGTATCGAGGGCCGCAACGTCACACGCGCTCGACTCCAATCACAATTCAAGGATGGAATCAACGACCTTGACGAATGGGAGAAGGCAATCGCTTTGGAGCTAACCATGGAAAGGCCCTGCGCACCATGGCGGAAGTCGGAAATCGAGCAAATAGGTTGTCGCGAAGGGATGCGCCTAGCTATCCATGAGTTTTTCGGGGAACTACGCCGGCAAATACCAGGTGCAGATCGCTATCGTTCCGCCGGATAGCATTTCGTGGGTGGACCTGCCCGTCTTCCCGCCCTCTTAAGATGCTCCTGCCCGTTCTCAGGAGCGCCTGTCTCGGCCCACCCGACGGGCAGCGCCGATACCCTAAGTCCTGCAGTTAGGCTCCTGCGATGCGGAATGGGTGCATGCATCACTTTTGCCACCACCCTTGGGAATTGATGAACGCCTGACACTGGTCAAATGATCGTTCTTGGCCTTCACCGTAAATGGACCGTACGCGGCTGTAAATCTGGATGACTTCGTTTGATCCCTGCATTGAGATGTCGGGGTCTCGCCCGCCTGCGGTTGACTCTCAGTTTGCGACAACCCATATCGCGCTTCCACGGTGACGCCCGGCGACCGACTACTTGATTTGGAGCGGATAGTAGTACGACGCCTGATCCTGCTCGTGGGTTATTGAGAGGAAATAGGTGCCGGGTTGGGAATTCCGCAGATCAAGATCAACGGAAACTTCCTCCCGGTCTCCTGTACCGATGGCGGTTGCGCTGCCGTGGGCGAGCAGTTCGCTGCCTGTCCGATCATGCGTGACCGCGACCATGTAGTTGCCTGACTCGCTGTAGCGGGGAAGGATGATCCTCACCTTTACAAATGCGGCTGGCAGAATCACGGATCGCAGTGGGCTTGGCTGGCTACCGCGGAGGGTCCCGGCATTCCACAGGTCAACCTTCACTTGAACAGCCGCCACATCGGGAACCGGAGGCAGCGGGTTTTCCCCATCACGCGCCACCATGACTAACGCCACGACAATCAGAAAACAACAGGCAGCGGCGGCGGTGAGAACCAGCCGTTGCCGGCGGGCCTTGTAAGCAGGCCGCAGCTCAAGAAACCGCCTCATGCAAATGGGGCAGTTCGCTGCGTGGTTCACTCTTGGGTCCATGAGTGGGATCTGCTTCGAATGTCTGGCCAGACTCTGAAGGAAGGATTCGTCGGGGCAGGGACCGACTGGTTTCGTCTCCCCAGTGAGTACACGTTCCTGGTGGTGTCGTGTGAGCCACGCCTCAACGCGACTTTCGGCACGAGAAAACCAGCGCGATCTCAGCGACATCTAGACTTTTCTCCGGGCTGGGAGAGATCATGGAGTAGCGACTCCACCTCCCGGTAATACGCACGTCGGACCGCAGTGTGGTCCAACTCGACCTTTTCAGCTATCTCCCGCCAAGAATAATCCATCGAACGCCACTCCACAATTGATAGCGCAAACGGGGAAAGGCGTTCCAAGAGTTCGTAAGCGTAGATCCTCTGCTCTACTTCGGGCTGAACAACGTAAAGGTCTTCCATATCGACGAATAAGCCATACAGAATCTCTCGGCGCTGCTTCGCTGCGAGCTGGCGGGCGCGGCGCCGGAGCACGCTCTTGATCCGCCACAACAACTTCTTGTCCGAAGAGTCCGCGTGACGAGCGATATAGCCGGAGGCGTTCTCAATCGCATGATCCATGATGTCGTAGGCGGCGGGGTGATCGTTAAGGTATGTCCAGGCACAGAGCCGAGCGTAGGGCCAGGCTGCATGGGCAGCGGCGTCCAGTCTCTGATCCAAAGTCGGGTTCCCGGTCGAAGAGGCCCAACTCCACGTCAGCTCTTGCCAGATGCGACCATATGAATCCATTTGAAAGCATCAGTCCCAAAGGGGCTTGTCGCTTGATGAGCACGAATATAGCCAAATTCCGGAAAGGTTCGAATCTGCAAAAAGATTGTCGCTCCGTGCCACAAAGTCGAGATGAAAGTGCCTTCAGTGATTGAGGGACAAATTCGCCAGAACGTCCCGCAGCAATCAAGGTGATTCTTCGACGTTGAATGGCGGTGAAGCGTGATCGAGGTTCTGTCAAAACAAGCTGGCAATGAACTGGCAGTAGATCAGGACCTGCATTCATCCAGCAATCTGCAAGAATCAGGCGCGAAGGGAGCCAGGTGCGGCCAGCGCCGCGTCGGTCAGATTGAGATCGGTCTGTCTCGCCAAACCGAGAATGAAGGGCCTGCTCAGATCGCGATCAGTCTTCTCCAGGGGAAGTGGAAGCTGAGGATTCTGTCTCAGCTTCAACACGGGCCAATTCGGCTCAGTCAACTGTGTAAAATGTTCCCTGATGCATCGAAAAAAATGCTCACCCAACATCTGCGCGAGATGGAGGAAGACGGCATCGTCGTCCGGTCCGATCTCAGTGGGCGCCGCCGGCATGTGGAGTATTCGCTGGAGGCTTCAACGGGCGCCGCCGTGTTGCACTTGATCAGGACCCTCGCAGAATGGGGATCGCAACACGCGTCGACTCTTTCGCGGCAAATAGCAGTGCGCGATTGGCCGAAAGAATAGGCGCACGGTCCGAAAAGCCGGAAACGCCGAAGTCTGCGGGCACCGCCGTCCTAGTCGGATTTGGCCGGGTTGGGTTTGTGAATGTGTTTGTGTTCCGGCGCAGAGTGCGCCGCAGGCTGCCCAAAAGTGACGCGGTTCGAAACGTCCCCGTACGGGGCGAAGGGGTTCTTTCCTTCAACCAGCGCCGTTCCAAAGTAGCAAAACAGCATCAGCGCAGCGAGGAGTCCAAACCCGATAACAACGGGATTCCACGGAACAAGTATCAGCATGAGTCGACCTCCGGGGGATTGAGAGCGACTTGCGACTCACTACCATTCTACCGCCAAATGCTCTTACAGGGTACGACTCGCTCAAAATGCGACCGTCGTTCGTCGGTTTGGCGAACCTTCCCTGCAAAGCCGGCCTTTTTGCTGAGTGCATTGCCCCCCTGTTCGCGCCAGTTGAGTAAATGAAAATCAGCAGACGCTGATAGACTTGCCGGGACTAATGACTGTTCGGTGAGGGATTCTGCTATTGATCCACCCTTGTGAGTGGAGTGCTGTATCAAGGGCTCAATTATGGCGGCAACCCCGATCCTCGTGCATAATGCTGACGTGTTCATTCGAAGAAGGAGAGAATGAATTTGCAGTACGTCTTCGATTACCGATCAAATCAGGCTGCGTTTTATGTCAGTGGAGATTATGCCTACAGCGTCCGCGACAACCAAGCCACGTTTTACATCAGCGGTGATTACTGGTACCCCTACCCGGCTTCTTCAACCCCAGCGTTCTACAGGAATGGCAAGTACCTCTACCCCTACCCATCGTCATCGTCACCGGAGTTCTATCTGAGCTGAAACAAGAGAACGGGCGGCTATTTTCGAAAGGCCTTGCCAACCAGCTTCGTCACCGGGGTGACGTTTGTTTATTGAACCGGGTGCGCATCTTGGACAGACGATGCCTCGTAGCCGGAATCACAGAAAAATCGGCACTTACACTGACTTCCTAGTTTGGCTGCGCAGATACTCAACTGCTGCTGTTATTGCGTCATTGTCTGGTTGGCGCGTTGACCACTCCGTCCAAAAATCTCGCGTGGAGCTGTCGGGCGTTATTTTCGGCTGGTCAAGCTTTATCCTTGTCGGAAGCAGCACGGCGTCCCCCAGGAGGACCGCTTCGCCTGTATCCAACAGGGGTAGCACATCTGTAAGCCCAGCAAGCGAATCTGGCATGAGCCTTCGGATTACACCCTGATCCGTCTCATTTGTAAGCCTGAGCGACAAAAAGTTGTTGCATTGACTCAAAATCGTCTTGCTGACGTCGGATGGCCTCTGACTCACAACCAATAGGGAGAAGCCGTATTTCCTGCCCTCTTTGGCGATACGCTCAAAGGCGCCCAAAGCCTGGCGTTCTACGGCGTCGGCGTCCTCGCGCACAGGTAAATACAAATGTGCTTCGTCGCAGAGTATGGTGACGGGCGTCCGGTTCTGGGCGTTCATCCAAAATTGAACGTCAAAGAGCAGCCTTGCGAAGGTTCCGGTCACCACTGGAAGGACGTCTGACGGAACCTCTGAGAAATTAATTATCTTTATGCCCTTGCCGCCCCCAGATTCCAGCAATCGCTTGACTTGCTGAGCTAACCAGCCGTAGCTGGTCGTCTCCTTGGCTGGCATAAACATGAATCCGTATCTCTTATCTTCGAGCTTTGCCTCAAGTCTGGAAATGAAGCGGGTGAGTCTGTCCTCCCATTCTCCCTTGACTGGGCCTGTTTTCCCCACGCCCTTCGTTGTGTTATCACTTTTTAGTAGGTCGAGAAGCGCGGACATCTCGTAAGGTATCGGCGAATCCACGGTGAAAGTCTTTTTGACTTGTTCTTTATTTTGCTTGGTTAATGTGTCCTGCTTAAGGGTCCTGACGTGCAGGGTAAACCGTGAAGCCTGATTGGGTGCATTTTGATCGCTCCTGTCAAGAATCATCGAAAGCATTTCTTCACGGTTGAGCAGCCAATATGGCAGGAAGAGAGTGTCCTCGGCCGCCTTTTCCAGATCCCCAGGGCCGGCTATTCTGAATTGCGTCGCGACCCCCCCTTTCTTCGGGTCAGCAAGCGGAGCGTACTCGCCATGCATATCCAGAACAATAATGTTAGGGTACTTCAGCTTGGCAGCCCGCTCTAGCATGAGTGCAACAGCCCAGCTCTTACCCGCCCCGGTACTGCCGAGAATCGCTGCGTGCCTCTGGAAGAACTTGTCGCCGTTAGCAATTGCCGCCGCGGAACGGTCCGCAACGAAGGTGCCGAGACGAAGCTGCTCACCCTCCGGTATCTCCTGACCCAGAATCCCCATGAAACGTTGGAGATTGCCGCCGCTGATGACATAACACTCACGGTCGATTTGTGGAAAACTGTCTGCGCCTCTTTTGAACGTGTTCTTTTTTTCGCCATCGACAAGCCGAAATGTTCCGATCAGAGCTACGCGCAACAGATCAGTTGGGACGGTTGAAAGAGACTCGTCTTCGCTCGCGTCGCCCCCTGGTGACAGGTCGAGGCCAAGATTCCTTGTGACCTTTTCAGTGATCGCCACGAGAAACTCCTGCTGTGTAGAACCCTTGATTGCAATGAGGTGTCCGATCCCGATGCTCGTGAGCAATACGGAATCGGACACGCTTATAAGCGCTCGGCTCGTGTCGACAGATGTCACGCGGCCGATTAGGTCAGAATGCGCAAAAACGAGAGCGGGGTCGCTCATGGCTCGAACACCTCCTTAACAAGATTGTTTAGGTCCCATAGCGTTATGCCATTAAAGACATCGATAGCGCCATTACTGAATACCCGCGTGGCGGGAACGCCCCCGACAGTGGCGTCCTCCAGCGCAAATACGTGAGCGGAGAGGTTCAACACCGATTTAGCCTTCGCAGACAGACTGTGAGTCAGCAGGAGAGTTGGAACTCCGCTCTTGATCTTCTGTGTTAGGTGAGTCTCGAGGTGATCATCGTTGAAGCCGTATCCAATGATGAGAAATCGCGAAGCGCGGTCGATGGCCTTATTACCTCTCTCCCGATGTAAATCGAATGGGCTGGAATAGCCGTTTCGGTACTTGCTTTGGCCCGGGGGAATAATCAGCATGGTCGCGTCAAGGAGCTCGCCACAATGCCGGACAGGTGTTCCGCCGCGATCGTACCAGTCAAGGCTTCCATGGGGTTTATTAATAACGAGACGTTCAGCATATTGGTAGCGTGCGGCGCCCTTATGGAGGGTGACGTTTCGGCAAAAACCCAGACGCGCTTCTCGTTCATTGACTCTTGCTGCGAATACTCCATTAAACATCGTGTCAACCCCGAGACCAGCCTCCTCTGCTGCAACCTCGATGAGTCGATCATAGTTGGTCGTGACTACCTGAACGCCAGTTGTTGGCCGTAGCAGATGTCTGAGGAGCTTGGTAAAGCGGAGAACTCGCTTGCCCTGAAATACCTCTGCAACCACGCTTCTTTCGCGTTCCGCTATGAAGCGTCCAACCTCTTTTCGCAGTGTGTCCTCAAGCTCGGCGGAAGGAGGCTGACTAAAGAGCGCCGGTTCGAGCCCCATGGAACCAATTTTGGGTAGGAGACTGGCCCATTCGGTTGCCACGCTTCCGGAAAGCAGCGGACCGAGAACTGCCTCAAGCTGGGCAGCTAAGGCGGCCATGCTTGGGAGGCCTTCGGCACATGACAATCCAGAGCCGATGATCGTGACAAGGCCATCGCTCATATGCTGCTGAATGGCGGTTTTCAGCCCCGCAAGGTCCATGCCTAGTCCCGTTCTCAAGCTGTTAAGAGCCGTAGCAAGAATACCTCAGGACACTGGGGGCGGCAGTGGTTGTGCGAATTCCGCGCCAAAGAAGGCCTTAAATTCGGTGTGACTGCCTTGCTGCTGGATTCATTGACCTAAGGAACAGCCATTCTCCCCTCAATTGGTTCTGAATAAAAACCGGGACAGAGACCCGTCCTCCGATTGGTAATGAAACGGCCCCTCAGGGTTCGCACAACATTGGCCGGTCACTGATTCAATCGGCGCGTGAAGCACGTTTGGGCCGTTTCGTTCCGTCCGCTGCTGACGCTGGTCCAGACCCCCGCAGCCGAGTTCTCATCCGGCGTTAGAAAAATGTGGATTTATTCGCCGTCTATTCGCCTATACTGGTTCCATGTTCCACGGCCCGATATCCGGCATCCATCCCTTTGTCATAGTCTGCAAAGGCTGCCAGCAGAATATCCCCGCGCCAGTCCATGCCTTGCCGGACTCATGGATCGTTGCCGATTGCCCGCTCTGCGGCGAGAAACGCCGGTATTTGCCGGCGAACTTATTCCGGGGCCGGCTGTCCCATGACCTGCCAATGATGCCCCCGCGGATCTCAGGTCGGCGGTAAGAGATGGGCGAGATGAAGCGGGCCATCGCGCGGGAGGAACGAGAACGGGCGAGGACTATGGAAGAGCAGAAGCGCATGACAGACCGATTCGCTTCGACGCTGGTGATTGCCGCGTCAATTATCGCGGCGGTACGGCTCGCCAGAGAGCAGGACATCAGCAGACCGTCGCCACGTTTGACATCGGTAGTGGCAGACAGCGTCGGGCTGGCGAGAATCATTCTTGAGAAGGTCCTGCGCTAGGCTTGCCAGGAGTGTTCCTGTCTTTATGACCTCTTGAATACTGGCCGTCTAAACCTTGGGCAGAGGTTTACAGGGCAGAGGTCGGGGGTCCAATAAGGGTCCAATAAGGGTTGCCAAGGGTTCCTCAGGGCGCTGAAAGTGGCCATTCGCTACGCCTAGTTACTTAGAGTTACGCGATTACGATTTGCTGTCACGGCAGAGGTCGCGGGTTCGAGCCCCGTCGTCCCCGCCATAAAACCCACAAGGAATCACGGGTTTATGGCAAGTGACAAGATTAAGAGGCGCCCTTGAGGGTGCTGACAAGGGTGCCGGAGCGATCCGCACCTTTTTTCTTTTGTGCTTGCGCACCCCGCAATGGCGCAGCGGAGGGTGCGGAAATCGCATCTTTTCCAGCCTTAAACAGCATTTGCATTGCGTTGTGCGGGACGCCGACGATGCGCCTGTCTCTGTTCGCAGCGGGTTCCAGCGCAAGTTGCTGCGATACAGTCTTTGGGCGGACGCTGGGGCAAGATCACGCTTCGTGCAGCTGCGAGGGCGATGGCCTCGTTCAAGGCACGAGTGACAGAATTTACCCATCGCTCGAGCGAAGCAAGCCTCAAACGTGCGGAGGAACGACCAGGTGGCGGTGCACTGGATTGGCAGGCTTACGTCGGGAGAGTGAAAACTCCCAAGCTCTGGCGCGAGTTTGACCAACAAACTGGGGCCATTCAACGCGAACAAAGGCGGCGTGGCACGACCGTATATCCAGAGGATACTGGAAGCCGGTCCGCCGGAAGCGGAACGGGCTGTCCGGCTGAGTAGCAGGGAGGAATTGGCGAGTGCTCACGCCAGTCCGAGAGACTTGGGTGACGGCGGCATGGGGATGCCCCGCAGGCCTGCGGCCTACCGGTAGCGGCGCAGGACGCCGAGGACGCGGCCCTGGATGGCCACCTGTGCGGCGGGCACGAAGATGGGCTCCATCTCGATATTGGCCGGCTGCAGACGGACCTGGGCGCCCTCGAGGTAGAAGCGTTTGAGGGTTGTCTCAGAGCCGCGCACTAGGGCGACGACGATCTCTCCCTGGCGGGCGGTGCGGCTGCGCTCGACCAGGACATAGTCTCCATTGACGATGTGCTCGTCGCGCATGGAGTCGCCACGGACCTCGAGAGCGAAGACGTCGCGGTTTCCCACCACATCCTGGAGCGAGATGCTGCCGGGGTTTTCCGCGGCTTCGACGGGCAACCCGGCGGCGATGCGGCCGATCAGGGGCACACGCTCATTGGTGCGGGAGCGGATGCTCTCCGGGATGACGTCGATGGAGCGGCTGCGGTTGCGCTCGCGGTCGAGCAGCCCCTTCATTTCGAGATTGGTGATGTGCTTGTGAACGGTGGCCAGGGATTTGAGCTCGAGACCGCGAGCGATCTCTTCAAAAGACGGGGAGTAGCCGTTGCGGGTGACGAACGACTCAAGAAAGTCGAGAACTTCTCTTTGCCTGCGAGTGACTGCCATGGGCGCATTATAGCGAATGAAAAGCGAAGTTGCCACAATTCTTTTTTCGCTGTTCCTTCCCTGGGGACTGGAAGGTGCGCGGGCAGCGGAGTGCGGCGAATGGGGCGGAACTCATGAGGAAGTTCTGGGGCATTTTGGAACCGATTCTTATCTTTGCCCAATCCCGGAAGTGTTGTGGAAAATCTGAGGGATTTCACTTGAGCAGAGGATGCCGGCGGCGGGAAGGTGGAGGAGAGCCAACCGATGGGTGAGCAAGACAGGGTGGCTGGAGGAAAGCAAACTATGAAGCTGTTGATCGCCGAAGACGACCGCGCGCTGGCCATGTTCCTGACCCGTGGGCTGGAGGCCGACGGACACCGGGTTCGTTGCGCCGCGGATGGGGCTGCAGCGGTGCGGGCGTTTCGCGAGGAGCTGCCGGACCTGACGATTCTGGACCTGAACCTGCCGGAGCTGGACGGGGAACATGCCCTGGCGGAGATGCGGCAGATCGACGCGCACACGCCGGTGCTGATCCTGACTGCGCGGCAAGAGGTGGAGACTCGCATTCGCTGCCTGGACCTGGGAGCCGATGACCTGATGGTGAAGCCGTTCAGCCTGCATGAGCTGCGCGCCCGCTGCCGGGTTCTGTTGCGGCGCAAGCGGGAGACGCGGCTGACAATCAAGGTGGGCGACCTGGAGCTGGACCGGCTGGAGCACGTGGCTCGCCGGGCCGGGGAACTGGTGACGCTGACCAACAAGGAGTTTGCACTGCTGGAGCACCTGATGCTGAACCGGGGCCAGTGCATCTCCCGGGTGGAGTTGCTGGACGCGGTGTGGAATATGGAGCCGGCGCAGACGACCAACATTGTGGACGTGTACGTGAACTATCTGCGGCGCAAGCTGAAGGATCCACCGCCGGGGTACCTGCTGCGCACGGTGCGGGGGCAGGGCTACCTGGTGCCCTCCGACACAGAACTGAATGTGCCGGTACCGCTGCTGGCGGTTACCGGTGCGAGGCCGGCCCTGCCCGAGCTGGAGCCGTTGCCGGTTGCATTGCGGCCTTTCGGTGGCGCCTGAGGCGAGGCGCATCCAGTTTTCCGCGCCCCTCGCCCAGAGGCTGCGCGGCCACATCCTTACGTTTCCTTACCCGAACTAGGAGTGATCTGATGCAAGCTATTCCTGTTTCAATCGTGAGCTCGATTCCAACCCCTTTGCCGCAGATGGGATCGGCGCGCAGCCGCACCCGCAATGTGCTGGTGGCAACGCCGGATCCAAGCCTGCGCGAACGTTTGCGCAAGTCTCTGACCGGTCTGCGGTGGCAGGTGATCGAGGCTCCGGGCGGGGCCGAGGCCTGGGCAGCGGCGGAAGAGATGCCACTGGAGGCATTATTGGTCGACCCGTGGCTGCCGGACCTGGATGTGACGGAGTTTCTCTCTGACTTTCATCGCCAGCATCCGCAAGTGGATCTTCTGATGACCGATGGGGTATCGGCACCGAACAGCCCGCGGAGTCCCTACCACCAGGAGCTGCGGTACGCGCTGAGACGCAGCCAGGACGGGGATACGGCGGCCTGGAACGTGGCGCCGCCAATGGACGATGCGGGGCAGTGGTCGAGCCTGGCGGGGCTGGCTGGACAGAGTGAGTTGCCGGGGCGCGGACTGCTGCCGATCCTCTCTGAGCAGGGTTCGACGACCACTGCGCATACGGCAGGGGCAATGACTTCGGGCCTGAGCACATGGTCGACCCAGGCGGCGCCAATGGGCCAGACGGGCGAAACCGGAGTTGCCGTCCAGGCGGATCGCCCTGTGCTGGCCGGACAAGCCGCAGGATCGACCCTGAGCGGGACCTATGCCGCCCGGGTGGCCGAGGGAAGCAGTACGATGGCCGCCTCGGTGACCCCGGCACAGACCCAGCCGGCTGCGGCGACGACGCGGATGACCTCGGCAAGTGAGCGGATTCCGGAGCTGGTGGGCACCAGCCAGGTGATGCTGGAAGTAAGCCGGCGCATCCGGCTGGTGGCGGCCCGCTCGACGCCGGTGCTGATTGAAGGGCCGACCGGGTCGGGCAAGGAACTGGTGGCTGAGGCCTTGCACCGTCTGTCGAACCGGGCGAGGAAGCCCTTTGTGGCCATCAACTGCGCGGCCATTCCGGAGGCGCTGCTGGAGGCCGAGCTGTTCGGCCATACCCGCGGAGCCTTTACGGGAGCGGTGCAGGGCCGGACCGGGCGCATTGAGTCGGCCGACGGGGGAACGCTGTTCCTGGACGAGATTGGGGAGATGCCCCTTGCCCTGCAGTCCAAGCTGCTGCGCTTTGTGGAGAGCGGCGAGCTGCAGCGGATTGGCGACAACGAGACGGTGAAAGTGGATGTCCGGATTGTGGCCGCGACTCATCAGCCGCTGGCTGAGGATGCGCGCAGGGGCGACTTCCGTGCCGACCTTTACTACCGGCTGGCGGTCTTCCTGATTTGCACACCGTCCCTGTCGGAGCATATGGAAGACCTGGGGCAGCTGGTGAATCACTTTGTGGAAAGAATGGGGAGGAAGTCGCCGGTCAAGCGGCTGGATGCCTCCGCGCTTGCGCGTCTGGCCGCACACGCCTGGCCGGGCAACGTGCGCGAGCTGGAACACGTGCTGGAACGGGCATCGATTCTGGCTGGCGACGATCCATGGATTACATCCGGGGAGATCGACTTTGGGCTGACGCTGATGAACTGAGACCCATGGCCGGCGGTCGGTTGGAGCGGTCCTGCACCGACCCGCCTGGCGGTGGATTGGAATCTGGTGAGAGCTGGCGCGGGTCGAATGGCCTGTCAATTGCAAAGCTGAGGCTGGAGGTAGGCCCGATGGGAATCGAAGTTGCCACGCGGTTGAGCGAGGAAATCGCCCGCTACCTGGACCTGAACACCCGGCAGATCGAGATTACGACGGCCAACATGGCCAACATCGATACGCCGTGCTACCGGGCAGTGGGCATGGATTTTGAGGCGGAGATGCGCCGGGCGATGGCCGGCGTGGATGCCGAGGATGGCTCCGATGCTGCTGGAGGGGTACTGGCCGAGGCCGGCGCTCCACATCTTGCTCCGGTGGCCGGTCTGATTGTGCGGCCGGATGGGAACAATGTATCGATGGACCGGGAGAGCCTGCAACTGGCCGAGGCGCAGCTGAAATTCAAGACTGGAGTGGCGCTTCTGAAGCGGGAGTATACCCGGGTGATGGATGCGATTCACGCCGATGGGCATTAAGCGGGGCCGGTGGTGGCTGAGTTTGGCGGGAAGGCGAGGCTGGGGTGAGTTGCCGGCTGGGAAGTAGGAGAGAAGCATGAATCTTTTTGGCATGATTGACAGTTCGGGAACGGCGATGCAGGCCGAGAGGATGCGAGCCGAGGTGGTGGCGGCCAACATGGCCAACGCGGAGACGACGCGGACCGCTGCGGGGACGCCCTACAAGCGGCAGCACGTGATCTTTGCCGCCGGAGCCGGAGATACGAATTTTGCCGGGCAGATGCAGATGGCTGCCGGAGGGGGACTGCTGGCCGGCCCGGGAGCGACTGGTTCCGGGCTGGCCGGGGCTGGAATCTCAGGGACTGGAATCTCCGGGCTGGGACTGCCGGGGCAGACGGCCCTGGCGCCTGGGGTGCGGATTGCCGGGGTGGTGGAAGACCAGTCGCCGGCATTGAAGCGGTACGATCCGGGGCATCCGGATGCCGATGCGGATGGGTATGTCTCCTACCCGGGCATTAATCCGCTCACAGAGATGGTGGACCTGATGGGCGCCACGCGTGCCTATGGGCTGAATGGGTCAGCCGTGGCAGCGGAGAAGGCGATGGTTGCCTCGGCCCTGGAGATTGCCAAGTAACCGCCTGGCCTTGTGCCCGGGAAGTTGGGGCCGCCAGGGACAGTGCCTGGGGAAGTATCCGGGAGGTGGTCTGGATACGGATTGTCTGGCTGAAGAGACGGAAGCGGGCAGGAGAGACTGGGGCTGGCAGCAGAGATGGGATGGCTGAGTGACGATGAACTTCCGCCGGGCACGGAGTTGGGCGGAATGGACGGAATCGCACACAGGGAGTTTGTCGGCGGCTGGAGCAAAAGGTTTAGCCCGGCCGGGGAATGGGCAGAAGGGACGGCGAAGGGGCCGTCAGGAGAAGAGCAATGGCAGCGATGGCGACGCAGGCGATGACGAGCATATTCCAGTCCCAGGCGGGTGGGCCGGGCAGCTTTTCGAGCTCCTCGACGGGTTCGATGGCGGGGGCATCGGCCGCCGGAGCCCAGGGGCTGAGTGGAGCGCTGGCCGGCCTTGGGTCAGCGCCGGGCGCCGCACAGCCTGCTCCCTTTGCCGACCTGGTGACGGGGGCGGTGGGACAGATTGACAAGCTGGAGGCGACGGCCCGGACCACAGTGGAAGGGCTGATGTCGGGCTCGGGAGTGGATATTCACGAGGCCATGATTGCCACGGAAAAGGCGGATATGGGCTTTGAGCTGGTGCTGGCGGTGCGCAACAAGGCGCTGGCCGCCTATCAGCAGGTGATGGGCATGCAGTTCTGACGATGGAGTGCTGTGGAGTTTGAGAGGTGCCTGGCGTGGCTATGACAAGCACCCGGCAGCACAGATGCAGGCAGGACAACCGGCTGGACTGGGATTCGGGGCGCGATGGCGGCAGGGGCACAGTTGGACAAGTTGACACCGAATCCGGGAACGGGCCCAGGGTCAGGCTCCGGGCCGGGCGGCGGTGCGGGTGCGGGTCTCGACCGGCTGCAGGGCGCCTGGCGGCAGGCCGGGACGCGCTGGTCGGCCATGGAGCCCCGGCAGAGGAGGTGGCTGGCGGTCGGAGCGCTGCTGTTGGCCTCGGCCCTGGGTGTGCTGGTGTGGTCGGCGACCCGGACCGATTGGCGGACCCTTTACGCGGGCATGGACCCGGAAGATGCGCGGCAGATCTCCGAGGTGCTGACGCAGGCGCAGATTCCCTTTGAGCTATCGGATAGTGGAGCGGTGATCCGGGTTCCGGCCGGGGTGCTGGACAAGGCGCGGCTGGCCACCTCAGCCAAGGGAGGCCCGCGCAGCGGCCGGCTGGGATTTGAGCTGTTTGACAAGCCGAACTGGGTGGGCTCGGAGTTTGACGAGCAGGTGAACTACCAGAGGGCGCTGGAGGGGGAACTGGAGCACACGGTGGCCACCCTGGCCGATGTGAAGTCAGCGCGGGTGCACCTGGTGCTGCCCCACGACAGCCTGTTCCGTGACCAGCAGCGGCCGGCCAAGGCAGCCGTGGTGCTGACCTTGCGGCATCGTACGCTGGCCGACGGGGAGGATGAAGCGATTCGCAACCTGGTGGCCTCGGCCGTTGATGGGCTGGCGCCGGCGCAGGTGGCGCTGGTGGATGCCAGCGGCAACCAGCCCCTGGGCGCCAAGACGCCTGAGGCCCTGCGCCTGAGCCAGGAGCAGGCGCTGGAGGCCAAGCTGATTGAAACCCTGGAGCCGGTGACCGGGCAGGGCAATGTGCGGGCCTCGGTGACGGTGGACTATGATCCGGTGGCCACCGACCAGACCGAGGAGAACTACGATCCGGACCAGACGGTGACCCTGAGCATGCAGCGGAGCGAGCAGACCGCGGGAGCGCAGCCGATTCCGGCCGGGGTGCCGGGAACGGCGTCGAATGCGCCCAACGCCTCGGCGCAACCGGTGTATCCGCCGCAGACCACCAGCCCGCAGTCGGCCAAGACGGAGAGCGGAACCTACGGGGTCTCACGGACGGTTCGGCACACTACCGAGGAGGCTGGGCACATGCGGCGGCTGACGGCGGCCATTGTGGTCAATGACCGGTTGACGGCCAAGGCGACCAAGGCCAAGGGGGCCAGCTGGCAGCCGCGGACTCCTGAGGAGCTGCGCCTGCTGACGGCGCTGGCCCAGGCGGCGGTGGGTTTTGACGGCACGCGGGGCGATGTGGTGACGGTCGAAGACCTGGCCTTTGACGAGAATCGCAATGTCGAGACGGTTTCACCCGCCATGGAGGCGGTCACGATGGCCGAGCGGTCGCCGCTGCTGCTCAAGTACTCGGCCCTGCTGGTCGGCCTGTTGCTGTTGATTCTTCTGGGTATCCGTCCGGCGTTCAAGGGTCCCGGGGCGGCGAAAGCGGCCAAGGGCCTGAAGGGCAAGGCGGGGGGAGGAGGGAAAGTGGACGAACTGGCCTCATCAGGGACGGCGCAAGCGGCCCTGTCGCCGCACGAGCCGACGGAAAGCGATGTGGAGCGGCAGCGGGTGCAACAGGTCTTTGACCAGGTTACCGAGCAGCTGCGGCAGAATCCGGCACAGAGTTCAAAGCTGCTGCAGAGCTGGATTCACTCCGACTAGTTTGGGCTGGTGGGCTGAGTTGGGGCTGGGCTGGGCTGGGGCAGGGTTTGAGTTGGGTTGAGCTGGATTGGTTTGGGCCGGTTCGGGTTGGGGCCTCGCACAGGGTGCCGGGCAGTTTGGGTTTGAGGGAATGGGGAGGGCGCATTGGCCGGTTACGGGCAGGAAGGTGGGCAGCAGCGGCGCTTGACGGCGCAGTTGTCTGGCGTGCGCAAGGCTGCGGTGCTGCTGGTGGCGGTTGGCGAGGACCTGGCCAAGGATATTCTGCGCACCTTGCCGGAGGCCGATGTGCAGCGGCTGACCGAGGAGCTGGCCGAGCTGAAGGGGGTTCCGCCGGAGCTTTCCGCAGAGATTCTGGACGAGTTCTGGGAGCTTCTGGAGACCCAGCACGTGATGATGCACGGGGGGCTGGACTTTGCTTCGCGCCTGTTGCAGGACACCTTTGGCAAGCAGCGGGCCGATGACCTGCTGATGCTGGTGCGGCGTGCCCAGGAAGCCAGCCAGGGCAACCTGGCGAAGCTGCAGAAGACCGATCCGCAGCAGTTGGGCAAGTTGCTGGACTCCGAGCATCCGCAGACCATTGCCCTGGTGCTGGCGCATCTGGACCCGCGCCGGGCTTCGATGGTGCTGGACAACCTGAGCGAGGAGCATAAGGTGGTTTCGATCCGCCGGCTGGCGGAGATGCGGCAGTTCTCCCCGGAGATGGCGCAGAAGGTGGCGCTGATTCTGCACCGGCGGCTGGAGAACGTGGGGGATACGAAGCGGAAGAGCTACTCCGGCTTCAAGGCGGTGGCAGATCTGTTGAACCGGGTCAATGCCGAAGAGGCCAAGCGGATTCTGGAGGAGATTGAAGAGGGACAGCCGGAACTGGCGCTGAATATCCGCAACCTGATGTTTACCTTTGAGGACCTGGTGACGGTTCCGCCGGCCACGATTCGTGAGATTGTCTCCGGCGTGGACAAGCGGCAGCTGGCGCTGGCCCTGCGTGGGGCCAACGAGGAACTGAGGGCGCAGGTCTTCAAGGCGATGAGTTCCAGGGCGGTTGAGATGTTGAAGGAAGACATGGAGGTTCTTGGGCCGGTGCGATCCCGTGAGGTGGCAGCGGCGCAGCAGGAGATTCTGAACCTGGCGCGGCGCCTGGAGGCCGAGGGCAAGGTGATTCTGAAGATGGAGACGGGCGACGAGATGATGGCCTGATTTGACGGGAAGTTGCCGAGTGGCTGTGGCGCCGGGTCTGGGAGGGCTGATCTGCGCCTCCTGCGCTTTCCGGACCGGAGGCTGCGGCTGGTTCCTGGCCTGGGGGATGGGTGTTGAGATGTCTGGCAGGGGTTGGGAGAGGGTGGGAGCTTGGGAGCCGAGGGCATGAGACCGGAGGAGAGACTTAGGGAAGCGTTTGAGGTTTTCGCTTACCCGGAGGTGGCCTGGGAGGATGGTGCGGCCGAGGCGGCCTCGCGTCTTGCCGAGGTCTTTGGCGGGGAGAGCACACCCTTGGGTGGACTTTGGAGTGGCGATTCAGGACGGCGACCGGATGCCGCTGGAGCCAGCTGCGAGGTTCCGTTGCTGGATGCCGATCAGGTGCAAGCGCTGGTGGCCGAGGCCAGCAACCGGGCCGAAGAGCGGGGATTTACCCGCGGGGTGGAGCGGGGCATCACGGTTGCCCGGGAAGAGGCGCAGCGGCTGTTTGCCGCGGACCGGGCGCGGTTGCAGGCCCAGGCCGGGGAGCTGGTCGAGGGGTTTTCCGCGGAGAAGGAGCAGTATTTTCACCAGGTGGAGCAGGAGGCTGTGCGCCTGGCATTGGCCATTGCGGCGAGGATTCTGCGGCGCGAGGCGCAGATGGATTCGTTGCTCTTGACCGGTGCTGTGCGGGTGGCGCTGGGCCAGTTGGCGGAGACGACCACGGTGCGGCTGCGGGTTCCGGTGGCCGATGAGCGGCTGTGGCGGGAGGCGCTGGCTTTGATGCCGGGCTTGCCGCTGCGTCCCAAGGTGATTGCCGATGAGCGGATGGCGCTGGGGGACTGCCGGATGGAGACGGAGCTGGGCTCGGCGGACCTGGGGCTGCGGGCGCAACTGCGGGAGATCGAGCGGGGCTTCTTTGACCGCGTGGGGAGCACGGCCCAGGGGTGGCCGATGGAACCGGGAAGCCCGCCGGCCGCCTCTCCGTTTAGCGCGCCGAGGGCTGCGCCAATGCCGGCTCCGGTGGCCGCAATGGGGAGTTCCCCGGCGCCAGTTGGGACGGGGTTGCCGGACCGGAGGGGGCAAGGGCGGGCCGGGGCCGCGTCCGGGCCGATGGACGAGCCGGCCGAAGAGCCGGCTGGGCACGGGGATCTCCTGGAGGAGGTGGAGTGATGGTGGAAGCTTTTCAAAAGGGAGGGGCAGCTGGGGAGGAGCCCGTTGCTGGACCTGAGGGGGCTCCTCTGGACGGTTACTTTCGCCGCCTGGGCCGGACGCAGCCATGGCGCTGGCGAGGCCAGGTGCTGGAGGCGGTGGGGCAGACGATTGAGTCGGCCGGGCCGATCAGCTCGGTGGGCGAGTGCTGCGAGATTCTGGACCAGTATGGGCGGGCGCATCTGGCCGAGGTCATTGGCTTTCGCGGTTCGACGGTGTTGTCGATGCCGGTGAACTCCTCGGACGGGATTCGATACGGAGATGCTGTCGAGGCGCTGGGGACGACGCCGGAAATTGAGGTGGGGCCGGCGCTGATGGGCCGGGTCTTGAATGCCCTTGGAGAGCCGATCGATGGGGCTCGGGCACCGGCGACGACCTCCACGGTGGCCCTTGACGGGCCAGTGCGGCTTCCTCTGGAGCGGGTGGCGATTCGCCAGCCGCTGGGCACCGGGATACGCGCGCTGGATGCGCAACTGACCGTCGGCCGGGGGCAGCGGGTGGGCATCTTTGGCGGTTCGGGAGTGGGGAAGAGCACGCTGATCGGCATGATGACGCGCAACACCGAGGCGGATGTGACGGTGGTGGGACTGGTGGGGGAGCGGGGCCGCGAGGTGGGTGAATTCCTCGAGGATGCCTTGGGCGAGGAAGGCAGGCGCCGGTCGGTGGTGCTGGTTTCGACTTCGGACCAGTCTCCGTTGATGCGGATGCGGGCGGCCCTGGCGGCCACCTCGGTGGCGGAGTACTTTGCCGCCCGTGGGGAGCATGTGCTGCTGGTGCTGGATTCCCTGACGCGCTTTGCCATGGCGGCGCGCGAGATTGGGCTGGCGGCCGGCGAGCCGACGACGGCCAAGGGGTACACGCCGTCGGTCTTTACGCGGCTGGCCAAGCTGGTGGAACGGGCGGGGAACTTCCGCACCGGCTCGATTACGGCCTTTTACACGGTGCTGATGGAGGGCGACGACCAGCAGGACCCGCTCGTGGACCAGGTGCGGTCGCTGCTGGATGGCCATATTGTGCTGTCGCGATCGATGGCGGCCGAGGGCTGGTATCCGCCGATTGAGATTCTGGACTCGGTGAGCCGGCTGATGCCGGCAGTGGCCCGGACGGAACATCGTGAGGCGGCGGCCCTGGTGCGGCGGCTGCTGGCAGCGTATGCGCGCTCGGAAGACCTGGTAAGAATTGGGGCCTACAAATCCGGGTCGGACGAGGACCTGGACCGGGCCCTGAGGGCGCGGCCGATGCTGCGCGAGTTTCTGGCCCAGGGGGCTGGCGAGCATGTGGATTTTGACAGCTGCGTGACGCGCCTGCTGGAACTGGTGGGCGAGCTGTAAGCTGCTTCGCCGGATGGGGCGAGGTGCGGGCGGCAGGGTGGATTGGGTGGAGGGCGGTTGCGGCAGTGGACACCGGAGCGGCTGGCGGAGTCTGCAGGCAGGCCCTGCGGTGGCGGGGTTGGACGAGGGGGTGGAGGGGTTTGGCAACCAGCTCTTGCGGTGGCCAGGCGATGCGTCGGCCGGCAGGGCTGGGCAGCGAGTGTGGACGAAAAGCCGGATGGCCGGGGCAGCCTGGGGTCGGACCGGCTGTGGGATGGGGTGAGGGATGGGGAAAGCCCGGGTGGCGGCGGTTGGCAGTTTGGCCCGGGGGAGACGGCCATGGGATTCGGACCCGGGGCAGTTCAGGCAGAAACCGGAGAGGATTGTGGCGGAAATCGTCTGTGCGCAATGGCCTGCGGCATGGTGCGGCGCGACCGCGGCAAGGGGGGAGACGAGATGGCATCGGAGCGGGTTTTGCGGCGGTTGCTGCGATTGCGAGAGCTGGAAGAGGAACAGAGCCGTCTGACGCTGGAGGCCGCGGCCCGGAAGCGGGATCCGGTGGCCTCCGAGATGGACTCGGCGATGGCGCGTTGTGCGAAGGGCCGGGGGGAGATGATGCGCGGAGTTGGAACAAGGGACGCGCTGGTGCGATTTGCGGGAATCGAAGAGATGGCGATCGGTGAGGTGAGGCGGGAGAGGTTGCGCGCCCGGGCCGAAGACGCGGAGCGGGAACTCGCCCGGCAGCGGGAGGAGTTTCTGGAGCGGAGGACGGGAAGAATGCAGGTGGAGACACTGGCGGGAGAGGCAGCACTGGCGGCACAGGCTGAGGCGGACCGCCGTGCTCAGCAGATGCTGGACGACTGGTTTGGCCAGCGCCGCGGCGCACGCCTGAGTTCCGCCGCGGCGGGAAGGAGAGGGGAACGAAAGCCGGAGGGGGCTGGGAACGATATCTGACTCCGGTGGTACGGACAGAGAATGTTTTCTGCGGCTTTCGTGATGCTTTCTCAATGAGTTTCACCCAACTTTCAGCTTCTGACTTTGGTCATCTTTCTGCATGGTTTCCCGCGCATGGTACCTCCATCCAATCCGGTCGCAGCTTCGGGGGCTTCCCTGGCTGGGTCCTCTTTGCCCGCCAGTCTGCTTTCCGGCTCGGGCGAAGCAGTGGGCTCCCAGCGCCTGCGGATCTTTGGGCCGCGCCTTGTGCCGGGAGCTTCCGAGCCGATATCGGCGCCGGACTCAGCGCGGGGGACCTCGGCTGGCCAAGCGGCTCCGGGCGCAAAGGGCAGTTTGCAGTCGAGCCGGTACCCTGCTCTGGCGTCTGAGGCGGCCTGGAGCAAAGAGTTCGCGATGCAGAGGGATGCGCTGGAGGAGGAGCTGCCGGCTGGAATTGCGCCAAATTCTGCGGCGCCTCAGGCGCAACCCACCCTGGGCGGATCGAACCATGATGCCGCGGCCCGGGAGCGGAGTTCTTCCGGGGTGGCAAGGGGTGGCATTCCGGTTGGGAGTGCTTCGCTTGACTCTGCAGCGCAGTCCGAGATTGGGAAAACCCTCTCTTTCGCAGCGCAGCGCGGCCTCTCCCAGACGGGAGCCGCCAAGCCGGCGGCATCGGCTGCGCACAGCACTTCTCCGGCAGTAGCCCCGTCGCCGGAGGGGGAGAAGAGCAAAAGGAGGGGGCGGGCGGCTCTGGAAGATCCGAAGTTGTATCAGAAGCCGGATCAAGGGGCTTTGGCGGGTTCCGCGGCCCTGGCTGCGGCCGCAACTGCGGCCACGGTTGCAGCACCCGTTTCCATGCGGGCCGACTCGATTGGTCTGCCGGGTGGATGGCCCGGCGAGAATCGTGACAGCCTGGCTGAAGCAGCGGCGACGGCCGGGCATGCACCTTCAGCAAACGGGACGGAGGTGGCCGGGGTTGGGGATGGAGCCGTGCGCGGGGCGGGAAAGCTCGACTCTGGCCTGTCCTTGGGAGCCGGGGAGGGTTCCGGGATAGCTGCGCGTAGAGGGTGGGCAGCCGTCGAGGTTGGCCTTGCAGGGCCGATCTCAGGGCGTGAGGGGAAGAAGTTTGCCGGCGAGGTTGCGGAAGCTGCGCCCGAGCATGCCACAGCGCTGCCTGCGGGCACCGCTGAGAAGGGGCGAACGGCCGGGATCTCTTCCGGGTCCGGTCTGGAATCCGGCGCTGAGGCCGGGACGGCCGGCGTTCGGGCAGGGCAAGCGACAGAAACGGCTGGAGCGGGAGTCACGAGTGCTTTGGTTGGAGGCATGGCCGGGAACGTGCCGGGCCCGGTTGCGGGTCAGGATGCGGGTCAGGTTGCGGGCCCGGGGCATATTCCTGCGCAAGCCTCAGGGCGGACAGGGCAGACCGCTGGGAGGACGGGGCCGGAGGACTGGCAGAGGGTCGGTTTGAGTGCGGGCTCGCAAGATGGCACCGGAGCGATCCCGGTGGATCCGGCAAGCAGGGTGCCGAGTGGAGAGCAGGGAACGCAGGCGCCTGGCGCGACGCAGGCTGACCGCAGGGGCAGAGAACGAAGCCGGGCAGAGGCGACAATTTCAGCATTGGGAACTCATGTGGGCGCGGGAGCCCTGGTCCAAGGGAGCGGCCAGACGAGCCATGCCGGCCTGAGCGGGGGAGGCCATGAAGCGGCTGGGCAGGCGGGACCGGGCCAGTTTGCATCGCTGACCCTTGCAGCAGCTTCGGAGCCGGGAGCATCCCTGGTCCGGGGTGCGCACCCGGAGAACCGGGCTGGGGAGTCTTCCCGGGATCCCTTTGCCGCGATGGATGCTGGGTCGGGAGCAGGCCCTGGTTTGAGAGCAGACGGGATGGCAGCCAGCTTGGGCGGCCGGTCGTCCGGAGGGGGCGGGCGATCCCTGGAGGTTGGCTACCAGGACTCAACGCTCGGTTATGTGGAGTTGCGCGCACAGATGGGTCAGGGTGGGGTTCATGCTGCGCTGGTTGCCTCAACGCCGGGGGCCGAGGCTTCGCTGGCGAGCAGTTTGGGGGCGCTGTCGGGGTGGCTGGATGCGCGCCACATTCCTGTGGAGAGCCTGACGGTGGTGGGCCAGGGGGCGGGAAATGCGGGTTCCATGGGCTCGGTGGGCGGCGGATCGGGCGGTGGCGGAGAAGGTGGAACTGCTGGGCACCCGGGCGAGCGAAGCTCCTCAGGGCAGCCGGAAACGACGCCGGATTTCTGGAATGCGGCTCCGGGCAAAGCACCCGAATCGTCCGAGGCGTCGAGCATGCCTTCGGTGCAGGGTTGGGGCCTGGGTATGGCTGCGGTTGAGGACTCAGGCTCTGAGCCTGGCGGCCGTGGGAGGGGTTTTGGAAGCAGGATATCGCTGATGGCCTGAGGGTCAGGACGCGCTCGAAGCGAGCGGACTCGGCAAGACAGGGGCAGGGCAACCGGAAGGGAGCAGGAGACGATGGGCAGTATCTGGAGCAGTTACGGGGCGCAGGCGACGAGCGGCGCAATGGGTTTGACGGGTCTTGGACCGACGCCGGGCGGGCAATCGGCGGCCAAGGCGCAGGCCGCGGCCAAGGCCGCGGCGCAACTGGGACTGAGTCCGGCCGGCGCTGCCGCGGCATCGGGAACAAGCGGAGGGGCAACTTCGGCGACGGGCGCGGCCACGGCGGCATCAGGTACCTCCACAAGCAGTTCATCGACGAGTTCGACGGTAAGCGCCAACGATTTTCTGACGCTGCTGGTGACCGAGATGAAGAATCAGGATCCTACGGCGGACACGGACCCGAATGCGTACGTGAATCAACTGGTGAGCATCAACAGCCTGGAGCAGTTGATCTCGATCAACCAGAATCTGTCGACGGCCCTGGGAACGACGGGCACGACAACTGGCGGGACAACTGGTGGCACGACGGGCGGGACGGGGACCGGCACCGGCGGGGTGGCACCGAGTTCCGGGGTGACGGCGGCGAGTTCTGCGCACCCCGGTGGGGCGGCCAGCGCGCTGGCGGCCGGGGCTGGTCTGAGCGGCTCGGCGATGGGCTCGTCGGCGCAGGCGGTGGGCCACGCGCTCGATGGGCATGCGAGCCCGGCCCGGTTGGGGCATCATGTGCGGGATATTCCGACGCACTAGCGCGTCTTCGGAAGGTGCTTTGGCGGCCGCTTTACGGCGAGTTCCATGAGTGTTTTTCCGGGTGAGGGTTTACGCATGTTTTCTTTCTCCGCCGGGCGGTTCTGGGCTGGCGGGTAACTCAGGCAGACTCTTCGGGCAGGATGGGGCAGGAGAGTCACGACAGAGACTGGATCCAGGGATTGGATCGATGGAGGAAACCGGATGGCAAGTTTTTTTATACCGCTCAGCGGCCTTGATTCCGACACGACGGCGTTGAACACGATCGCCAACAACCTTTCGAACATGAATACGACCGGCTACAAGGCGCAGACGGTCAACTTCGCGGATTTGTTTTACACCCAGGTTGGCGAGGCGGGGTCGGGCAACCTGATGCAGCAGGGCGCCGGAGTGCAGACGGCCGATATTCAGTCGCAGTTTACCCAGGGCAGCGTGGCCTCGACGGGCAACTCGACGGACATGGCGGTGAGCGGCAACGGATTCTTTGTGTTGCAGGACGGAAATCAGAATCTGTATACGCGGGACGGGAACTTTACGTTGAGCAGCGCGGGGAATCTGACCTCGCAGGACGGGTTGAATGTGATGGGCTATCCGGCGGTAAACGGGGTTGTGAACACCAATGCGCCGCTGGCTCCGATTGCGATTCCGGTGGGCCAGGTGGAGTCTCCGCAAGCCACATCGACCTTTGGCATGACGGCTAACCTGAATGCGACTGCGGTCGTGGGGGCGACGGTTCCGGGGCAGATTACGATGTACGACTCCCTCGGTGTGAGCCATGTGGCGACGGTGACCTATACCAAGACGGCGAACAACACGTGGAGCTATTCGATTGCGCTGCCGGCGGGCGACCAGACCGCGGCCGGCACCACCGCCAACACGACCGGCACCCTGACCTTTAACACCAGTGGCAACCTGACCAGTCCTGCGGCCAATGTGAGCGGGATCAGCTTTACCGGGCTGACGGATGGGGCCAACGACATGAGTTTTGCCTGGAACGTGCTGGGCACAAGCGGCACGCCGACCATTACCCAGGTGAATTCGGCCTCGGCGGTGACCGCAACAACACAGAACGGGTTTCCCAGCGGGCAGTATGACAGCTTTACGGTGGGCAACGACGGGACGGTGACGGCGACTTACTCGAATGGTCAGACGCTGGCGGTGGGCAAGCTGGCGCTGGGCACGGTAGCCAACACGGAGGGGCTGAAGTTGCTGGGCAACGGAGAGTACTCGACCACGCAGGCCAGTGGAACGGCGGCGGTGGGGGTGAGCGGCACGGCGGGGCTGGGGACGATGACCGATGGGTCTCTGGAGGCTTCGAACGTGAACATTTCGCAGGAGTTTTCCGACCTGATCATTGCGCAGAGGGCCTTTGAGGCGAATTCGAAGGCGGTGACGACCTTTGACTCGGTCGTGCAGGAAACCATCAACATGATCCACTAGAGCGGTTCGTGGGTCCCTGAGCGGTGACGGCTGGGGAGCCGGAGCGGCCGTGCGGAAGAAACCGAAGTGACCACCGGAGGCACGCGGGAACCTGGAACAATCCGGGTTCCCGCGTTGTCGTTTTGGTGCAAGTGCAGGGGGCTGGCAGTCCGGGTGGGTTCCTCTCTTAGATTTTTCCAATGGAGATATCCCAACCTTTGGTCATTCGGCTGCTCTGATTTCGGGCAGGAGGCTACCTTTGGCCACGATGACACAAGCGGCAGCGAACCAGGTGCAGGCGGGAGCAGCCCGGATTGGATCCCAGGGCGGATCGCAGGCAGTACCCCAGACGGGGAGCAATGGAGCGGGGCTGCCGACCACCGAGGGGCAGGCCGTTGAGACGTCCCTGATGCCGGCCGGACATGTGTCGATGGCCGCAGGGGTGGCAGGAGGCGAGGATGCCAGGACGCTTCCGCCCATTCCGGCCGCACTTGGCGGGCTTCCGGTGGAGTTGTCCGTGTCTGTGCCAGTGCGCGACTTTCGTGTGCGGAAGCTGTTGGCCATGGCTCCGGGTGAGCTGATTGAGACGCAGTGGGGACATGGCGAAGACCTGCCGCTGGGTTCCGGCGACGTACAGCTGGCGTGGACCGAGTTTGAGGTGGTGGATACGCGGCTTGCGGTGCGGATTACGCGGTTGGCCTGAGGGGTATGGCGAGGGCCGGATGGGTGGGAACGAGGGGGGAAACGATGCATGGACAAGGGGAGAAGAATGCCATTTGAAGACAGGGCGCCGTGGACGGAGAAGTTGCACAGGTTGGCTGGCACGACGGTTGGGTTGGCTGGCTGGCTGCTGGGCTGGCTGCAGGGTTTGTGGAGCGGCCGCGTGCAGGCTGCGCAGGCCAGGCCGCGTCTGGCCGTACTGGACCGCATCACCCTGGGACCAAAGCAGAATGTGGCCCTGGTGGAAGTGGAGGGGCGGCGATTTCTGATCGCCACGGGGCCGGACGGGAGTCCGTGCTTTCATGCGTTGGAGCAGGCCGGGCAGGCCTTGACGCCACATCTTGTGCGCCGCGGCGACCAGGTGGGCAATGAGGCGCGGGTGACGAGCCTGGACAGGGCGGCACGGGCGGGACGGATCTCATGGTGAATCTGGCTGTGATTCTGGTGCGCGCGGCGCCGCAGGCGGCCAGTTCCCCTCTGGGTTCGCTGCCGGACCTGAACGCGCGACTTCATCCGGGAGACTCGACGCCGTGGACGATTCTGTTTGTCCTGACCCTGGTGACGGTGTTGCCGGCGCTGGTGATGGCTGTGACGCCGATGGTGCGGCTGATGGTGGTCTTCCACTTTCTGCGCCAGGCCCTGGGCACGCAGACGGCGCCGTCGAACCCGACACTGCTGGGCCTGGGACTGGTGATGACCTGGTTCCTGATGCAGCCAGTGCTGCTGCAGGTGGAGCAGCAGGCGGTCGCGCCCTACCGGGAGGGTCAGGTGACGGGCTGGGAGGCGATCGACCGGGGATCGGTTCCTGTGAAGACGTTTCTGCTGCGCTATGCGCGGGAGAAGGATCTGGCGCTGTTTACCGCCTCGGCCCAGCTGGGCCGGCCGGCCAAGCCGGAGGACCTGCCGATGCGGGTGGTGGCTCCGGCCTACATGCTGTCGGAGCTGAAGGCGGGCTTCGCCATCGGAGCGGTGTTGTATCTGCCATTTTTGCTGATTGACATGGTGACGGCGGCCGTAACGACCTCGATTGGCATGTTCCAGCTGCCGCCGGTGGTGGTCTCGACTCCGTTGAAGATTCTGCTGTTTGTGATGGTGGACGGCTGGAACCTGGTGGCTGGATCGCTTTTGAAGAGCTTTTGAGGATGGGGTGGGTGTTTGTGAGGAGATTGCCGATGAGTCCGGACCAGGTTGCTGAAATTCTTCGCCAGCTGCTGAAGGAGGCGATGATCATTGCCGCGCCCCTGCTGCTGGCCGCCGCGCTGTTGAGCTTTCTGCTGAGCCTTGTGCAGACGCTGACGTCGCTGCAGGAGCAGTCGTTGACTGCGGTGCCGCGGTTGTTTGCCATTGTGGCCATTCTGGGGGCGGCGATGCCGTGGTTTCTGCATCAGCTGACGGGCTACACGCTGATGTTGTACACGGACATGGGCCGTTATGTGCGCTGAGGCGCGGAGAGGATGAGCCGACGTGATGGGTTCGCCGGAGCTGGCTGCAGGGGTCGCCAACTGGAGTTCGATGGCCTCAGGGTTTGCCCTGGTGCTGGTGCGGGTGAGCGTGCTGGTGGCCCTGACGCCGTTTTTTTCCGGCAAGGGATTGCCGACGCGGACGCGGGCGGTGTTTTGCCTGGCGCTGGCCTGGCTGCTGGTGCCGGCTGTGGCCGCCTCAATGGGCTCGCGGCCGGTAGAGCTGAGTTTTACCGCATTGCTGGGCGAGGTGGCGGTGGGTGCGATTTATGGACTGACGCTGAGTTTGTTCAACGAGATGCTGCTGTTGGCCGGCCAGATTGTGGGCATGCAGTTCAGCTTTTCGCTGGTCAATCTGCTGGACCCGGCGTCGGAGATTCAGACGCCCCTGATGGGGGATCTTTTTCAGTTGATGGGAACGCTGGTGCTGTTGGCCGCAGGGCTCGACCGGATTGTATTGGCTTCGATGGTGCGCAGTCTGCGGGCGGTTCCTCCTGGCAGCTTTCATCTGACGGCGATGCCGGCCGTGGCCCAGGCGCTGGTGCCGATGTTGTCGGGATCGTTCTTTGCCGCCCTTGAGCTGGCAGCGCCGGTGCTGGCGGCGACGATTCTGGTGGAGATCTCTGTCGCGCTGATGGGCAAGCTTTCGCCCCAGCTGCCGGTGATTTCCTTGACCATTCCGCTGAAGACGCTGACCGGTTTTGGGTTGCTGGTGGGTTCCCTGGCCCTGTGGCCGCGGTTCATGGAGGTTCGCTTTGCGAGCCTGCTGGACGTGGCCGAGAAGCTGGTATCGCAGGGGGGACGCGGGTAGCCATGGCCGGAGACAGGACAGAACAGGCAAGCCAGCAGAGGCGGGACAAGGCGCGCAAGGACGGCGATCTGCTGCACAGCCGCGAGTTGAGCGCGGCGGCCGGAACGCTGGCCGGAGTGATGACTTTGGGCTCGGCTGCGCCTCGATTTATGACTGCCTGGCGGGAGGCCTTTGCCGGGTTTCTGGCGCTGGGCGCCGGGGACCGCTGGGAGCCGGCGAATCTGGCCGCAACCGAGGGTGCGATGCGCTCCCTGGGAATGCATGTACTGGCCCCATTCGGGCTGGTTGGCGCTTCGGTGGCGGCCGCGGCAATGATCGCCGGGGTGGTGCAGACGGGCGGGGTGCAGATTCATCCGCAGCTGATTGCCTTCAAGGCAGACCGGCTGAATCCGCTGAGCAATGCGAAGAACGTGTTTTCCATGCGGTCCGCTTCAAGGCTGGGCAAGTCGCTGATTCCGGACGGGTTTCTGGCCGTCTTTGCGGTTCAGCGGGTGGTGCGCCAGTGGCATATTCCGCCCTTTTCGCTGACGCGGATGACCCTGGTGGCCGAGGACGGATACAGCCTGCTGACAACGGCGGCCTGGCTGCTGTTTGGCTGGGCGCTGGTGGATTACCTGGTGGAGTGGCGGAGCCGGGAGTCGCGGCTGAAGATGAGCCGCCAGGAGATGCGCGAGGAGTACAAGGAGTCGGAGGGCAACCCGCAGATTCGCGGGCGGATCCGGAACCTGCAGCGGCAGGCGCGACGGCGCCGGGTGAAGGCCGATGTGTCGAAGGCCGCCGTGGTGATCACCAATCCGACGCACTACGCGGTGGCCCTGGCCTTTGATTTCGAGGTGATGGACGCGCCGAAGGTGGTGGCCAAGGGGCGGAATCTGCTGGCCGAGGAGATCAAGGAGCAGGCCCGCTGGGCGGGAGTGCCGATTCTGGAGAATCCGCCGCTGGCGAGATCCCTGTACAAGGCTGTCGAGGTGGGGGATTCGATTCCCGTGGAGTTGTATGCGGCGGTGGCCTCGATTCTGGCCTTCCTCTATCGCCAGCGCGTGGAGGAGCAGATGCGAGTACGGAGGGCGCGCACGCATCCGGGAAGCTCCGAGCGGGCACAGCCTGTCGAGCCCCCTGCGCCGGTGCTGCGCTCAACTCTGGCCAGGCGCGGGACCGGGCCGGAAAGAGGACCAAATGCCACCTAAGGGAGAGATTCGATGAGTACTGCTGCTGTGAGTGTTGTAGCCCCAGAGGGCTTGCTGATTGGCATGTGGGCCCGTTTGCGGGAGTATCTGCTGCCGGTCGGCGCCATCAGCATGATTTTTGTGATGCTGGTGCCGTTGCCCGCAGCGGTGCTGGACCTGTTGCTGGCGGTTTCGATGGCGGCGTCGATCATCGTCTTTCTTTCCGCGGTGCAGGTGAGGCGGGCGACCGAGCTGAGCGTCTTTCCCACGCTGCTCTTGTTGCTGACGCTGTTTCGCCTGTCGCTCAACATTGCCTCAAGCCGGAGGATTCTGCTGCATGGGTCGGAGGGAACCTCGGCCGCGGGCAAGGTGATTGAGGCTTTTGGGCAGTTTGTGGTGGGGGGCAACTATGTGGTGGGCTTTGTGCTCTTCCTGGCCCTGATTGCAATTCAGTTCCTGGTAGTCTCGCACGGGGCGGTGCGTACCGCCGAGGTGACGGCGCGTTTTACCCTGGATGCCTTGCCGGGCAAGCAGATGGCCATTGACGCGGACATGAATGCCGGGCTGATCAACGAGCAGGAGGCGAGGAAGCGTCGCCAGGCGATTGCCCGGGAGGCAGAGTTTTACGGGGCCATGGACGGGGCGGCGCGCTTCAACCAGCGGGATGCGATGGCCACGATCCTGATTACCGCGATCAACATTGTGGCGGGGCTGCTGATTGGCACCCTGCAGCAGGGCATTGAGGTGATGGAGGCGGTAAGGACCTACACGGTGCTGACAGTGGGCGACGGGCTGGTGACGTTGATTCCTTCTCTGCTGGTTTCTGTCGCCGGAGGCATTACGCTGACCCGGACCAACTCTGCGGTTACGCTTTCAGGCGAGTTGAAGAGCCAGCTGTTTGAGCGGCCGGCAACGCTCTATATTGCGGCCATGGTGTGTGGTGCCCTGTGCCTGATTCCCGGGCTGCCGAAGTTCGCCTTTCTGCTGGTGGCCTCGGGCCTGGCGGCGGCCGGACGGTCTCTGAAGGGAAAGGAGTCCTCGGTCGATGGTCAGGAGGCGCAGCCGGTTTCCGGTGCCGCGGCGGAAAAGCCGGGCGAGACGATTGCCGCCGGCGAGATGGCCTCGCTGTTGAAGCTTGAGGAGCTGACGCTGGAGATCGGCTTTCAGCTGATTCCGCTGGTGGACGAGAAACAGGGCGGCCAGTTGCTGGGCCGGGTGCGGACGCTGCGCCGGCACCTGTCTCAGGAGATGGGCTTCCTGGTTCCTCCGGTGCATATCTCGGACAACCTGCGGCTGCGTCCGCGGGAGTATCTGTTCAGTTTGCGGGGCATCGAGATTGGCCGGTGGCAGACGGAAGGCAACCAGCTGCTGGCGGTTTCTGCCGATACGGTCAGGCGTCCGTTGCCGGGAAAGGAGACGCGAGAGCCAGCCTTTGGCGTGCCGGCGTTGTGGATTGCTCCCGCGCTCGAGGAGCAGGCGATTGCTGCCGGCTACTCGGTGGTGGACCCGGTGACGGTAGTGACCACGCACTTGGGTGAGCTGATCCGCCAGCATGCGCATGAGCTGCTGGGCCGTGCGGAGACCAAGCGGCTGGTGGACAGCCTGAATGAGACGCATCCCAAGCTGATGGAGGAGCTGGTGCCGAAGCTGCTGACTTTGGGCGAGGTGCAGCGTGTTCTGGAACAGCTGCTGCGCGAGCGGGTCTCGATCCGCGACCTGGGCGCGGTGCTGGAGGCTCTGGTCGAGACAGCGGCGGGCAACAAGAGCCTGGTGGCCTTGGTCGAAGCGGCGAGGCATGCCCTGGGCCGGCGGCTCGTGCAGCCCCTGCTGGACGCAGATGGCCAGTTGCCGGTGCTGCTGCTGGACCCGGCTCTGGAAGACGAGATTCTGCAGGCCCTGATGCCGGAGGGTGGACAACGGCTGCTGGCGGCCTTGAGCCGCAACCCGGTCCCTCTGGTGCGGCGGCTGGCCGATTCTGTGAGACAGCTTATTGGCTCGACTCCGGCAACGGCCCTTCCCGTGCTTCTCTGTCCAAGTCCGGCCCGATTTCAGGTGAAGCGCTGGATCGAGCCGTGGGTTCCGCGGATGGCGGTTGTGGCTGCCACCGACATTCCGCCGGAGACGCGGTTGCGGCCAATGGGCACGGTGCGCTAGAGACCTCGGGGAGGTTGGATCTGGGCCATCTGACAGGTGGTCCGGCGGGGAGGTGGAGCGGCAGTGAGTGAGGACGACTGGAACGGGAACAGGTTGCTTTCGGGGAAGAGTTGGATTTCAGCAGACAGGGGAGAGGCCGGGGCATGGACAGAGCGATAGGCGGATTGACAGGACACGAAGCCGAACGGGCAAAGCGAGCGCAAGTTGCCGTTCTGGAGGAGTCAGGAGAGCGGATAGGCAGCCTGGAATCGAGAGAGTCGCTGGAGCAATTGTCGGCTGCAGTGGCGCGCGGTGGCGCAGCGCGTCAGGGGTACCCTCCTGGGCGCGCTGCTGCCGAGGAGCTGACCGACGAGGAGCAAAGGGTGCTGTTGGAGCACCTGCCGATTGTGCGCTTCCTGGCGCGACGGATTCACGAGCGGCTGCCCCAGCACGTGGAGATTGAAGACCTCTACTCGGCCGGTGTGGTTGGGCTGATGGATGCCTTTGCCAAGTTTGATCCGGCCAAGAAGGTGCAGTTCCGCAGTTATGCTCAGTTCCGCATTCGGGGAGCGATTCTGGACAGCCTGCGTACCCTGGACTGGAGCCCGCGCGAGCTGAGGCGCAAGGGACGCGCAGTCGAAGAGGCGATCCGGGTGGTGACGGCGCGGCTTGGCCACGCTCCTTCGGAGAATGAGGTGGCCGCCGAGATGGGCGTCGAGCTGGAGCAGTATCAGTTGCTGCTGGGCGAGCTGAAGGGGCTGGAGATCGGCACGCTGCACCTGGAGCGGAACGAGGACTCGGGCGAGGAGGAGCTGGCCTATGTGCCGGGCAATCCGGAGGAGGACCCGCTGTTTCGCTGCCTGCGCGGGGAGATGGAGGAACGTCTGACGGGGGCCATTACCGAGCTGCCGGAGCGGGAGCGGCTGGTGATGACGCTTTATTACTACGAGGAAATGACGATGCGGGAGATTGGCCTGGCGCTGGGGGTGGTCGAGTCGCGGGTGTCGCAGATACACGCCTCGGCGGTTCTGCATCTGCGCTCGGCGCTGGCCGACCTGGGCGCGCGCGGCAAGCGGGAGAAACCGCGCAAGAGCCGCGCACAGCCACCTGCCGCGCAGCCCTTTGCCTGGCGTGGGCGAGAACCGGGGCGCTCGGTTGCGGATTGGGAAAAACCTGTCCGCCGGGTCTGAATCAGGAATGGCCGGGGAAGGGAATTTGGATTTGGGCTATTCCTCCTCCGGCCGGCTCGGGCACAGTCGAAGAAGGCTGAGAAATTCAGGGACGATATCCCCAGGGTGAGGAGCTGAGCGAGCGATGGCGATGGAAAAGACACTGAAGCAGGATGAGATCGATGCTCTCTTCCAGGCTGCCCGCACCTCGACGCCGGAGGCCAAGCCAGAGATCAAGGCCCGCGTGCTCCCCTACAATTTTTCCTCGGCCGGGCAGATTTCGACCGAGCAACTGCGCGCAATTTCCATGCTGAACGATTTGTTTGCGCGCAACCTGACGCATAATCTTTCCGCTTGGCTGCGCACCCGGCTGCAGGTGAATCTGGTTTCGGCCGAACAGATCACCTTCAACGAGTTTCTGCTGCGTATCCCGGAGATTGCCTACGTTGCCTCGGTGCGGCTGGAGCCTTTGGGCGCCTTATCCGTGCTGCAGCTGGACCTGGCGATTGCGCCGCCGATTGTCGATCTGCTGTTGGGCGGGGAGGGCCAGCAGGCTCCTCTGAGGGAGCTGACCGACATTGAAGAGGCGATCGTGGCCTCAACGGTGGAAATTGTCTGTCGCGAGCTGACGACGGCCTGGCAGCCGGTGGGGCTGAGCTTCAACTTTGAGCGGCGGCAGATGCAGACCCAGACGGCGCGCATCATGCCGGTGACGGAAAAGACGCTTTGTCTGAGCTTCGAGATTCGCATGCCGGAGGGTTCGGGCTTGCTGAATCTGGCCTTTCCTGCCGTGGTGGCCAATACGATTCTGCGCCGACTGACAGGGGAGTGGGGCGGGCGCCGCCGTCACGCGGTGGAGTCGCGGGGACGCATTGAGCATGCGGCCCGGGACCTGGTCTTTGGCACTGCGCTGCAACTGCCCTCGGTGCGGATTGAGGCTCGGGAGCTGGAGGATCTGGAGGTGGGCAAGCTGGTTCGGCTGCGTCTGCCGGCCAATACAGGGGCTGAGTTGCGGGCCGGGGGGCAGCTGCTGTTCCACGCCCAGCCAGTGCGGGTGGGTGGGCATCGAGGGGCACGCCTTGAATCTCCAGCAGAGGCGGCGCGGTAATCGATGAGACGTGAGCGTGTTTTGGCCAACAGCAGCGAAAGCGAACAGGCGGGCGGATGAGTCAGACAGTGAATTATCTCGATTGCTGGATAGAGGTGGCGACCAGCCTGTTTGCACAGGCATTGGTCGGCGAGCCAACGCTTGCCGAATCCCTGCCCAAGCCGCTGGGCGGCGGAGCCTTTGGCTTTGCGGTAACAGTAGATGGGGACGAACAGGGTCGCTTTTCCGTGATGCTGGACGGTGGACTGGCCGAGGCATCGCTTTTGGGCGAGGGAGCGGATCAGAAGGCGGGCTGGGCGGAGTTGCTGCGGGAGACCTTTGATGCGGCTTCGGGTGAGTTGCTGGCCAGGAGTGGGCACAAGGTGCAGGCGACCGGCTTTGCCTCCATTGAGGGCGAAGGCAAACTGAGCCGGGCCTTCCAGCTGAAGGCCGGGGAGCGCAACTGGCCGGTGCTGGTGTTTTCAGATGTGCGGGTGCCCAAGCCGGCTGCAGCCAAGCCGGTTGCGGCGAGCCCGGCGGCAGCAAGTCCGATGGGGGCCAACGCGGCCGGGGCAGGCCTTCCCGCGGCGGCGACCTCTGGGGCAGCGGCACCGGGAGGGTCTGTTCCGACCCTTTCGCCGGGGCTGAATCTGCTGCTCGATGTGGAGTTGGAGGCCAGTATTCGCTTTGGGGCGCGGGAGATGCCCTTGTCGGAGATCCTGGATCTCGGCCCGGGGGACGTGGTGCAGTTGGACCGCCATATCTCGGACCCGGTCGACCTGATTGTGGGCGACAAGATCGTGGCCCGTGGCGAGGTGGTGCTGGTGAACGGAAACTTTGGCTTGCGGGTGACCGCGGTTGCAGAGCCGCAGCGGCGGCTGGAGAGTATTCGATGCCTCTTTTAAGACGATTGCTGCCTGTGGGGTCCGAGGCCCGGTCTCAGGCCCAGGTCTCTTCGCGGACTCAGTTGAGGCCAGGCAACGCTCTCGGGCAGGCGACAGCGCAGTGGCCCGGACAGCGCGCAATGCCCGGAGCCGGGGCGTCGGGACTGCTGACCACATGTGCCAACCCCGGGTGCTCCAGCGGCTGGCTGCATCTGTGGCGGAGCCGTTCCGCGCCCGTCTTTGAGGGTGGCTGGACGTGCTCGCCGGCCTGCACGACGGCGCGGCTGGCCGAGGCGGTGCGCCGCGAACTGGATGGACGCAGAATGGATTCCGGACTGCATCGGCACAGGGTGCCCCTGGGCCTGGTGATGCTGGAACAGGGCTGGATCACCTCCGGGCAGTTGCGCCAGGCACTGGATGCGCAGAAGGCTTCCGGCGAGGGTCGGCTGGGCACCTGGCTGGTGGCGAAACTGGGAGTGAGTGAGCAACTTGTGACCCGTGCCGTGAGCATGCAGTGGAACTGCCCGGTGCTGGCGCTGGAGCATCACGACGCCGAAGCCCTGGCGGCTGTCATGCCGCGGCTGTTTGTGGATGCCTTCGGGGCACTGCCGCTGCGGGTGGCGGCGGACAGGATTCTTTACCTGGGGTTTGAGGACCGGCTGGATGCGGTGCTGGCCCTCGGGGTGGAGCGAATGACGGGACTGCGGGTGGAGACCGGGGTGGTGAAGGGATCGAGCTTCCACGCCGCACACGCTCGGATGCTCAATGTCGGATTTCCGCGCACGGAGTTGCTGGAGGTGAGCTCGGAGCCAGTTCTGGCGCGGGTTTTGGCGCGGGCCATGGAGCGGGCCAAGCCGATTGAGGCGCGCCTGGTACGGGTGCATGACTGCCTGTGGCTGCGTATGTGGCTGCGGTCGCAGACGGGTCCGATTGCCGAGGTGGGCGGGGTGGAAGATGTGCTTTGTTCTCTGGATGCGAATTAACTGTTTCGGGCCAAGCGGGAGCGTTTTCTGGCGCAGGAAAAAGCATCATGGAAATCAAGTGTGGGCCGATAAGGGCTTTAGCAGAGGTGAGGATCAATGAATGAGATGCGGGTATTGATTGTGGATGACTCCTCGGTCATGCGCAAGATCGTGGAGCGGGCGTTGCGCCAGGCCGGGCTGGAGTCTCTGGTAGTTCTGGAGGCAGGCAGCGGAGCCGAGGCTCTGGAAGTATTGAAGGCACAGAGTGTGCAGCTGATTCTGAGCGACATCAACATGCCGACGATGGACGGGCTGGAGTTCCTGCGCCAGATGCGATCGCAGAACCTGGCTTCGGGTGTGCCGGTCGTAATGATTACCACCGAGTCCAGTGAAGAGCATGTGAAGCAGGCCATTCTCTCCGGTGCGCAGGGCTATATTCGCAAGCCCTTCACCGCCGAGCAGGTCAAGGAGCGGGTATTGCCCCTTCTTGCTGCGGCATAGCCGGCAGCGCAGGAGTTGAGGAAGGGGTCTGAGATGGTATTGAACGGAGTTCGGAGGGGAGCGGGGCGATGGATGGCCGCTTCCGGAGAAATGGAGAGAACGATGGCGCATTCATTGCGTGACAACCTTCACCTGGTGGCTGATCCGCGCAACCTGGACCACAGCGTGGACGAGGTTTTCAATATGATGTTGGGGGTGGCCTGCGAGCTGATTCCGGAGGTCACCAGCCACGAGGACGAGACGATTACCTCAGTGGTTGGATTTGGTGGCCTGTTGAGCGGCGCCTGTGTTTTCCGCTCGGGAGGCACCGCCGCGCTGAATATCGCGGCCAAGCTGACTGGCATGGAGTTTGCCGAAATCGATGACACGGTCAAGGATGCGATTGGCGAGATATGCAATATGCTGGCCGGAGCGTGGAAAGGCAAGGTTCCGGAGTTGTCGGCCAACTGTGGTCTGTCGATTCCCGCTGTGATTACAGGAAGGAACTACGAGATTCACGTGCAGGCTCCTGAGTTCAGGCTGCATCATACCTATCGCTTTGAAGACTCGGTTTTTGACGTGACGATTATCTGCGACGGATTGCAGTAGCATCGATCTCCGGGACCCGGCTGGCTGCAAGACCAGGGTACAGGAAATCGCTGGAGTGAATCCAAGAGCGCGCCTGGCTGCGGGCGCGCTTTTTCGCACGCAGAGCCCGGAGCCTCGCTCCGGCTGCCAGTCTGAATCCTCTCTAATCTTCTTGCCCATTCCTTGGACTCAAATCTGCTCCTATGGCTGGCATGGACAGTGGATACTATGCCGCACTTGCCGGACTGGTGGCCCGCACGCAGGCACTTGATACGGCTGCATCAAACTTGGCCAACGCCAACACCTCCGGTTACCGGGCCGAGCGGGAGTACTTTCGCTCGGTGCTGCTGGATCCGCTGGGCGGCAACTCTCAACTGGGAGCCACGGTCAATGATTTTGGCGTGGTGGGCGGCGACCGCCTGGATCTCTCCCAGGGCGTACTGACGCCGACCGGCAATGCGCTGGACATGGCCATCGAGGGGCAGGGCTTTTTTGCCGTCGAGACCGCCGGCGGGGTGCGCTATACCCGCGATGGCAGCTTCCACCGCGGCAAGGACGGCCGCCTGGTGACTGCGTCCGAGGAACCGGTGCTGTCGTCGGCGGGCAAACCGATTGCCGTGCCTCCGGGCGAGGTCTCCGTTGGCATGGATGGGGTGATCTCGGTTGCCGGCGGCGCGGTCGGAGCGGTCGGCGTCTTTGATTTTCCGGCCGGAACGCAACTGAGGCCGGAGGGCAAGAACCGCTACCGGCCACCGGAAAAAGTTGCCGCCGTTGCGGCCAAAGCGGCCAGCGTCCACCAGGGCGCCCTGGAAGGCGCCAACCAGGATGTGATCCAGGGATCGCTGGACCTGATCATGATGCAGCGCCAGGCCGAGACCATGCAGCGCGCGCTGACCATCTTCCACACCGAATTCAACAAGACCGCTGCCGAGGAGCTTTCCCGCGTGTAGGCGCGGCGATCTGGGCAACATCTCTCAGGCACGTCAAAGACCATAGGCTCTTCAAGGAGATTCCACGTGATTCGAGCACTGTACACGGCCGCCAGCGGCATGAGCGCCCAGCAACTGAACCTGGATACGATCGCCAACAACCTGGCCAACTCATCGACAACCGGCTTTCGCCAGCTTCGCCTGCAGTTTCAGGACATGCTGTACCAAAACCTGGTGACCCCGGGTGCGGCGCAGTCGCAGTCGACCGTGTCGGCCGGGCTTCAGATTGGTCTGGGGACCAAATCCGCGGCGACCGAGGTGATCATGACCCAGGGTGAGCTGAACCAGACCTCGAATCCTCTGGACCTGGCCATTGAGGGATCGGGGTTCTTCCAGGTGCAGCGGCCCGACGGCACAACGGCTTATACCCGGGCCGGGCAGTTCTCGCTGAACAACCAGGGAACGATTGTGACCTCCGATGGCGATCCGCTGATTCCGACGATCACCATTCCGGCCAACGCGACCTCAGTAACGATTACGCAATACGGGGTGGTGAATGCGACGCTGCCGGGACAGACCAATCCCTCGCAGTTGGGACAGATCCAGCTGGTGACCTTCCCCAACCCCGGCGGGCTCCAGATTATGGGCGGCAATTTGCTGCAGCAGACGTTGAGCTCGGGCTCGGCGGTGCAGGGCAATCCGGGCGGAACCGAGGGGCTTGGCACCTTGCAGCAGGGGTACCTGGAGAACTCCAACGTGGATGTGGTGACCGAGTTTGTGCAGATGGTACTGGCGCAGCGGGCCTATGAGTCCAACTCCAAGGTGATCAAGGCGGCCGACGACATGTACTCCCAGGTCAACAACATGACCCACTAGGGCTGAATTGGCCTGATTGCCGGCCCTAATTGCCGGCCTTGATTGTCGGATCTGATTGCCGGGGTTGGTTGCCGGAGTTGGTGGAACAGGTTTGGTGCGCGCGTAAAGGGTGAGGGCGGCATGAGCGGGCTGAGCGGGAGAGAGTGTGGGCGGGGCTGGATCTGGGCGTTTGCGACAGCGGTGTTTCTGGCCGCCTTGCCGCCGGCGCAGGGGCAGAGCCTCCTGGTGGACCCATGCCTGGGCCATCGCTGGATGCGGGTTGCCGATCCGCGGCATCCGGCCGGGCCGGCGCGGCTGGTTGAGGTTGGCCCGGAGGCTAACGTACCGAATGCGGCGAATGTTTTGGCGAGTCGGACAATCGCGACCGCAGGGCCGGGGAATTCACCCCCGGCTCAGCGGCTTCGGCCCGGGGTGCGGCCCTCGCAAGCGGCTCCCGCATTCGTGATCCATTCCGGTGAGCGAGTGATTGTGGAACAGGCGACCGCGCAGATTCGGGCGCGGTTTGCCGCGGTCGCGCTGGAGTCCGCCGCGGCTGGGGCACCTTTGCGAGTTCGATTGATGGCCGGGGCGAATGGACAAACCGGTGTGCTTGGGCCGGTGGTCTCGGTGGTGGCGGTCGGATCCGGTGAGGCGCGGTGGCCGGAGCGTGAGGGGAGAGAGCCATGAGGGTGCGTAACTTTCAGAAGACTGCCTTGCTGCTGATTCTGCTGCTGGCAGGGGAAGCTGGGGCACAGTCCTCATCCAAGAAGCCCAAGCCGGAAGCGCCGAAGACGACGCCTCCGGAAGCAGCTCTGGAGGCCTATATCCAGCGGGTGCGGGCACAGAAGGACAGTGAGACGCACACGCCGGGGTCCATCTGGACCGATCAGGGGCGTCTGGTGCGCTTGTCGAATGATGCCAAGGCCGTGCGATTGCACGATGTGCTCTCGATTGTGGTTTCCGAGAGTCTGGCCGCCTCTACCGACGGGCAGGTAAAGAACTCCCGGGCATCGAGCGCGAACTCGGGGCTTACGGCACTGTTCGGGGCGCGGAGCTCAACCAGCAAGCTGGCCAATCTGCTGGGGCAGAGTTCCTCGTCGGGGTTGACGGCGCAGGGGCAGAGTGTGACGAATTCTTCCCTGGCGACGACCTTTGGCGGCGAAGTGGTCGATGTGCTGCCGAACGGGATGCTGGTGGTGCAGGCGACGCGGCAGTTGACGTTTTCCCAGCAAACGCAGGTGATCAAGCTGCGCGGGCTGGTGCGTCCGGAGGATGTGAGCGCGCAGAACCAGGTGGAGTCGACGGCGATGACCGATTTGGAACTTGAAGTGACCGGCAAGGGCATCATCAACGACACAACGTACCGCCAGAATCCGGTGTGGCGTTTGTTGACCAGGCTGCTGGTCTTCTGACGAGGAGTCTTCATGCCTGCCACGTCGGGGCGGGAGTGTACCGGAGCGAGAAAAGATGGTGAGGGACAGGATGGGGCGAGAAGCAGCAGCAGGGGGCTTGGGGAGGGTTTGCCGTCGGGCCATGACGGGGTTGGCACTGCTTCTGAGCGTGCAACCGGGCTGGGCCGCGCAGGCTCCCGGCGTTGGATCTGTGGCTCCGGCCGTGGTGCAGAGGATGGCAGAGAAGGCGCGGATCAAGGATGTGGCCTCGATTGAAGGGATTCGCGACAACCAGCTGATTGGCTACGGTATTGTGGTGGGATTGAAGGGCACCGGGGACACGCAGCAGACGGTCTTTCCGGTGCAGACGCTGCTGTCGACCCTGGAACGGCTGGGCATCACGGTTCCGCAGACGGGCAACAACTCGGCGGCTAACATGCAGGTGAAGAACATGGCCGCGGTCTTTGTCGTGGCGACCTTGCCGCCGTTCAGCCGTCCGGGAGAGCGGCTCGATGTGACGCTGTCCTCGCCGGGCGATGCGCGCTCGCTGGAGGGCGGGGTGCTGCTGATGACTCCGCTGTACGGGCCAGACGGGCAGATCTACGCGCAGGCCCAGGGAGCGCTGGTCCTGGGCGGCTACCAGGTGACGGCGGCGGGCAACTCGCACCAGGTGAATCATCCCACCACGGCCAGGATTCCCGACGGGGCGCTGGTGGAGCGGATCGTGCCCTTTGATCTGAAACAGATGAAGACGGTCAACGTGGTGCTGAACGATGCGGATTTTCACACGGCCGAGCGGATGGCTGGAGCGATCAATACGGAGTTGGGAACGGCACGGGCGGAGGTGGCTGACAGCCGCAGGGTGGAGATTCAAGTCGAGTCGGGAGAAGACATACCGCGGCTGCTGGACAGGATTGAAGGCGTTGAGGTGGAGGTGTTTCCCCGGGCCAGGGTGGTGGTGAACGAGCGGACGGGGACGGTGGTGATTGGCGGCAAGGTGCGGTTGCAGCCGGTATCGATTCTGCATGGCGGGCTGCAGGTCAATGTGGTGACGCGCAATGAAGTGTCGCAGCCCAATGCTTTTGGCCAGGGTACGACGCAGGTGGTGCAGCAGACCACGGTGCAGGCGCAGGACAAGCCGGTGAACAGGATAGAGCTGAAGGAAGGCGCGACGGTGGAGGATTTGGTGGACGAGTTGCAGCAGATTGGGGCCGGGGCGCGCGATGTCATCTCGATTTTGCAGGGGATGAAGGAAGCCGGAGCGTTGGAAGCCGATTTGGAGGTACTGTGAGTATGTTGACGGTTTTTTCAGGAGCTGCGGGGATGGATTTTCCGATGACAGCCACCGGTGGATTGGCACCGGCCAAGGCGCCAACAGGGGCGTCGCAGGCGGCCTTGACGGCATTGTCGCCTCGGGTGGTGAAGTCGGCGCACGAGTTTGAGGCGGCGATGATGAAGGAGTTGCTTGCGCCACTGGAGGCCGGTCACGATCCGTTGCTGGGCGGCGACGAGGACGAGGGGAGCGGGTCGACCGGTGCGCTGGGGAGTTTTGCCAGTGAGGCCCTGGGGCAGGCGATCAGCGAGCATGGCGGCTTTGGGATTGCGGATCGTATCCTGAAGCAGCTGGGAGGGGCAGCAGTGTCTCATGGGCGGGCAGGTAACCGAAATGGGAAGACATCCGTACCGCTGATTCGGGATGGGAAATTGCAGATGGCAGGTTCTGAATGACTCAAGTGATTAGAGCCTGAGCCGATAGAACAGGTATGGAGATGAAGCTATGAACGTACGCAATGGAATTGACAACCCGAGCCAGATCCTTCCCCCAGCCGGGCTGAGTGGTACTGCGGCTTCTTCGCCGCTTCCCCGGTCGCAGGAAAAGGGTTTGGGCAACGACCAGGCTTCTGTGAGCGTTACTGCGGGGCAGGTGGCGGAGTCGGCGTCGGCCTCCGATGTTCGGATGGACAAGGTGGCCAGTGTGCAGAATGCTTTGCAGGCAGGGACGTACAACGTGCCGGCATCGGCTGTGGCGGAGAAGATCATTGGCGCGATGACTGTTCCGAGTTAGCCGGGAGCAGTCATGCTCATGCGGAACAGCGGTTTTGCGCGGAGATACGAATCCGATCATTCGGCAGCAAAGGAAGAAGACAGGCGATGAACGTTTGCTGGAAGCAGGGCTTGCGGCCGGGTGAGGCGCTTCAGGGGATTGTGACGGAAGCGATTGAATCTTTGCTGGCGATGGATGCGGATCGGCTGGAGGAGCTTTCGCGGTGCTGTGCCGATTTGAATCGCGAATTGGGCACGGGGCGTGAGCGGACGGAAGCGGGCCAGGAGTTGGCCGAGCGTGCTCATGAGATGGAGATGCTGCGCCGGATTTTGTTTGAGACGCGAGCCAATCTCGCAGTGATGACGCGGGTGCGGGAGATGCGGCTTGGAGCCGAGTCTGGCGTGTTGGGTGGTGCGCTGCCTGCGGGATGGATGCGCAGGGGAGGGGACGTGGAGTATGGGGACAATTAGTGGGGCCCTGAACCTGATCACGGGCGCGTTGCAGGCGGACCAGTCGGCGCTGAATGTGGTGGCCAACAATGTGGCGAATGCGTCGAACGCGACGTATACGCGCGAGGTTCCCAACTGGAGCGAGAATCAGCCGGTGTATGTGAACGGCGTAGCGATTGCGACGGGTGTGGCGATGACCGGAGGCGTGTCGCAGCGGGACCGTGTGCTTGAGCAGCGGTTGCAGCAGCAGCAGCAGGTCAGTTCTGGTTCGGCGGCGTTGCTGACGGCGTTGACGACGATGCAGAGCAGTTTTACGGTAGCCTCAAGTGCGAGTTCGACGGGCGGCAACATCGGCACGGACATTACGAATTTCTTTGATGCGTATACGCAGTTGGAGTCGAATCCGACGAGCAATTCGCTACGGCAGCAGGTTTTGTCGAGTGCGACGGTGCTGGCGGGCGATGTTTCGTCGACGGCGACGAGTTTGAATGATCAGCAGGCTTCGCTGGATCAGTCGGCGACCACGATCGCCTCGCAGGTGAACACGTTGACGACGGCTCTGGCCCAGGTGAATCAGCAGATCCAATCTCTTTCTCCCAACTCGGACGCTGGGACACTGGAAGATCAGCGGCAGAGCGATTTGAGCCAGTTGTCGAAACTGGTGGGGGTGAACCAGATTACGACGGAGAACAATGGGCTGAGCATTACGACGACTGGCGGCCAGTTGCTGGTTTCAGAGGGTTCGTCGTTTCAGATCACGACCGGGACGGTGAACGGTGTGACGCATTTCTTTGCCGGGGGCACGGATATAACCAGTGCGCTGACGACCGGAGGCGGGCAGATTGGCGGCGTGTTGACGGCGCGCGACCAGAGTATTCCGACGACGCTGGCAGGGCTGGATCAGCTGGCGTACGGGATCGCGACCCAGGTGAATGCGGTGAACAACAGTGGCACGGATCTGGCCGGGGACAACGGCAACGCGGGGAATATATTCAATGCTCCGGCGCAGGTGGCCGGCAGTGCGGAGAGCATGAGCGTGGTGATGACGAATCCGGACCTGATTGCGGCAGCAGCGACGGGTGCTGGGACGGGCGATAACTCCAATGCGGTGACGGCTGCGAACCTGGCTACGCAGGCCACGATTGGCGGGCAGACGCCGTCGAATTTCTACTCGAACCTGGTGAGTACGCTGGGTGCAAGCGTGAACGAGACGACGATTCAGAACACGGCTCAGACGGCATCTGTGACGCAGTTGCAGACGCAGGTGAGTTCGCTGTCGTCGGTGAATCTGGATGAGGAAGCGAGCAACATGCAACAGTTTCAGCGGACGTATCAGGCGGCGTCGCAAGTCTTTACGATGTTGAACACGATCATGGCATCGGCAATCAACATGGGCGTGGAGACAGCGGTGAGTTAGCGATGCGGCAGGTTTCAACTGTGGCGCAAGGGCAGTGGCCGCACTGGTGTTTGAGGATGAGGGAGTCTGATGCGAGTTGATCCGTATTACATTGCGAATTTGAGTAGTGCGCTGGACCAGACGCAGCTGACGCAGCAGCAGTTGACGTCAGAGGTTTCCAGTGGGCTGGCGGTGACCTCGATCGGTTCTGATCCGGTTGCGGCGGCGGAGAATGTGCAGTTTTTGAATCAGATTCAGCGGGACGACTCGTTTACGCAGACCAGCGGATTGACTCAGGGGATGCTGCAGGTCTCTGACTCTGCACTGGGTTCGGTGGTGACGCAGTTGAACCAGGCAATTTCGCTGGCCACGCAGGGAAGCAACGGGACGTTGAACGCTGCGGATCAGAAGTCGATTTCGAATCAGATCTCCGGGATTCGGGATGAGGTTTTGTCACTGGCAAATACTGCGTATCAGGGCCAGTATGTGTTTGGTGGAAGCCAGACGACATCGGCGCCGTTTCAACTGGACAACTCGACGTCGCCAGCAACTGTGACCTACACCGGGGACAGCACAGTGAACGCACTGGTGACGCCGAACGGTCAGTCGATTTCGTTGAACGTTCCGGGAAACCAGATATTTACCTCATCGACGGCGAATGTGATGAATGCGCTGAGCAGTCTGGTGACGGACTTTGCCAACGGATCGACGGGCAGCGCGGCGACGGATTTGTCGAGTTTGAACACGGCGCTGAATTTTGTGAGCCAGCAGCGGGTGACGCTGGACAACTCGATCAACCAGTTGAGTTCGGCATCGAGCGCGGCCACCTCGGAGGCGACGCAGTTGACGACGGTGCAGACGAACCTGATGCAGGCCGATATTCCAGCGGTTTCCACGCAGTTGTCGTTGACCGAGTCGCAGCAGACGGCGTTGATCAACGTGATTGCCGCGCTGGGCTCCAACAGCTTGTTTTCCAAACTGTAGGCAGGCGAAGCGCAAGTTTCGGCCGCGTTTTTGCCGGAAGGGGGGGGTGGGGTGTTTTTGTGGGAAAATCCTCCTATATCGTTGATGTAACTTGTGTTACGGGTTGGTTGCCTGGTGTTTTTTGTGCGCTTTTGTGCACGTTTTGGCGTTCACTTTGCTCAGGGTGACAAGCAAGGGCAAGAGCTAAAAGCAGATTCCCGTTGGGAATGACAGACAAGAAAAGCAAGAGCAACTGCAAGAACAAAAGCAAGGGCAAAGGCGGATCGAGCTTCGCTCGATGGTGGCCCGCCCGCTCATCGCGATAGAGCTGCGATGAACGGGGCACATCTGGCGCGTCTGGCACATCTGGGATTTTCGGATGTCATCTTGCATGCCCTCTTGACGACTTCTTTTATTTTGCGCTTTTGGGGAAGAATGGCCCGCAGGGTTGGGTCGATTTCGTGGTGGTGCATGTGGTTTGTTTTGTTGGGTTTTGAGATGGCGCGGAAATTTTTTGGCTTGACAAGGTAGGGACGAGTGGATCGAGCTTCGCTCGATGGCGGTTTGGGAGGGTGGAGGCGGATGTGTGGTTCCCTGGTCTCAGGAGCGAGACCGGGGGCCCCCGGGGTGGTTGAGTGCGGGAGGAAGGACACTTCTGGTCTGCGCCGTATACTCAAGAGCAATGGACCGATTCACGTTTGCCCCGATCCGATTTGTGTGGAATGCGACGCGCGGCTATCGCCTGACGCCGTGGCGCAGCCCGTATCTGCGCTGGCGGATTGAAACTTACTCCGGAAAGAAGGCGGAGACCTTGACGGCTGGCGATATCTTCCAGTTTGCGTGGGAGTCGCGCTGGGATCTGCTGCAGTATTTGCGCTGGACCGGGGACGTACAGCGTGAGGCGCACCGCAGGGGCTGAGCGCAGGGCCCGTTTCACAACGTATTCCTCTTGTGCGGCTTAGCTGCGTCGGGCTCTCGAACAGAGTGGGCCGGGCGTAGTAGTGTTTCGGGGTAGTGGTTGTGGGTAAGAGGCAGGGACATTGAGCATCCTCTCCAGAAGAGAGTTCGCGCGGCAAGCGGCCACATTCGGTTTGGCCACCGGACTTGGGGGAAGTCTTGCTGCGTCCGAGCGCAAGAAGAAGCTGGTGGCTCCGGCTGCGGTGGTTCCGGTGATCGCGTCGATTGCGGGCGCCGACTCCCTGAAGGCCCACGCCGAGGGGGTTGGACTGCGTGTTGGTTGCGCGGTGGTCCCGGAGCTGCTGAATTTGGACGGGGCTATGGGTGCGGGGGCCATCGACCGCTACTCCCAGGCGGTAGAGGAGCAAGCCGATATTCTGGTTGCGGAAAACGCGATGAAGTGGAGCAGCCTGCGGCCGAGCGCGACGACCTATGATTTTGCCCATGCGGACAAGCTGTTTGCCTTTGCCGGAGCGTTTGGGCAGGCGGTGCGGGGGCACAACTTGTGCTGGCACGAGCAGTTGCCGGGGTGGTTTGCGGGCATTGCCACGAAGGCCAATGCGCGGGAGTTGCTGACCGAGCACATACGGATGGTGGCTGGGCGCTATGCCGGCCGGGTACACAGTTGGGACGTGGTGAATGAGGCGGTGAACCTGGCGGATGGGCGTCCGGATGGGCTGCGGTTGAGTCCGTGGCTGGAGCTGATTGGGCCGGAGTATCTGGAGTTGGCCTTTGCCGCGGCGGCGCAGGCCGATCCGCAGGCCAAGCTGACCTACAACGACTACGATATTGAGCTGGACACGCCGGAGCAGACGGCCAAGCGCGGGCAGGTGATGATGCTGCTGAGGCGGCTTCATGCGCGCGGCGCGGCGGTGCAGGCGGTGGGGATTCAGAGCCATTTGCAGGCGACGGGGCCGCAGCCTGGGGCGGGTCTGGTGAACTTTATCCGGGAATTGGCGACGATGGGGCTGGACGTGTATGTGACGGAGATGGACGTGAACACCCATGCTCTGGACGGCGACGCGAAAGCCCAGGACGTGGCGGTGGCGGAGGTGTACCGGCGGTATCTTGGGCTGGTGCTGCCGGAGCTGAATGTGAAGGCTGTGCTGACTTGGGGGATTACGGACGCGCACAGCTGGCTGAACTCGATTCAGAAGCCGTGGACGATGCGTGCGGATGGGAGCCGGCAGCGGCCGTTGCCGCTGGACGACGCGTACGAGGCGACGCCGGCGTTTTTTGCGATGCGTGCGGCGTTTGACGGGGCCCGGCAGCAGGTGACGCCGGCCGACATTACCCAGCCGAATGGGGTTTCCGGGCCGATTCCGGCTACAACGGGCGGGAGCGGGGAGCCATTTGCGCCATTTGCCGTGCCGGGCAGCCCTGAGGCTCCCCCGAAGCCTTGAGCGCTCGTCTAATCTGAAGAAGCACAGGTCTGGACTTTTCAGGAGCGTTTGTTTGCCCATGGCTTTTTCGCGTTATATTCCGCTTTTCCTTGGATTTGTACTGGCAACAGGGACCGGCATGGCACAGCAGTTGCCGGCCGCGGAGCCGGCGCAGCCCATGCCGCACGGGCAGCAGGAGCCGACGACGCTGCGGGTGACTACGAACGAAGTTCTGGTGCCAACGCTGGTGGAAAGGGAACATGGCCAGGTGGTTTACGGGCTGAAGGCGGGCGATTTCATCCTAGAGGACAACGGGGTTCCCCAAAAAGTGCGGGTACAGGAGGAGCTGGATACGGCACCGGTGGCACTGGTGGTAGCGATACAGCAGGGAAGAAGCAGTGCGCTTGAGTTTGCCAAGGAAGCGAAGCTGGGTCCGCTGCTGGAACTGTTCCTAGGGGATGGCAAGGGAGAGGCGGCGCTGGTGGGTTTTGACAGCTCGCCGCTGTTGATTCGGGACTTTACACACTCGATTGACGAGATCAGCGGGGACCTGCGGCATTTGCAGCCGGGCGACGGGGGCGCGGCGATTCTGGACACAGTGGGGTATGCGGTGGATCTGCTGCAGTCTCAGCCGAAGGATTACCGGCGGGTACTGCTGCTGGTGAGCGAGGAGCGGGACCACGGGAGCAAGCACATCAAGCCGGAGAAACTGATCGAGCGGATCGGGCTGAGCGATGTGCTGGTGCTGAGTGTGACGTTTTCTCCGTCGAAGGCGGAGTTTCTGCACGATGTGAAGGACAGCGGGAACGAGCGGATGATGAGCATGGTGGGAGAGCTGATCGCCGCGGTGCAGGGGCTGAAGAAGAACGTGGCGGGGCAGATTGCGCATATGAGCGGCGGGGAATATGCCACGTTTACGGGTGACAAGGGGTTTGAGGACCGAGTGGCGGAGGTGGCCAGCCATACGCGGAACCGGTATTTGTTGAGTTTCACTCCGAGCGATTCGACACCGGGACTACATACTATTCGGGTGCGGTTGGCTCAGGACTATAGGGCGCAGGTAGTGGCGCGGGCGAATTACTGGGCGATCGCCGAGCCGTAGTTTGGGAGTCTGCGCGGGTTCCCAGCGGAGGTTACGCGTTGATGTGGCCGTGATATAGGAGGTTCCGAGACCGAACCGGGCCTTGCGGGGTGCTTCCAGGGGTAATTTCGTGGTAATCTTGGTGGAGACATTGTGATTGATTTGATCTCTGAGGAGTAACAAAAACGCTGTGCTGGCATCTGCAACCAAAACCGAATTGATTGAACGCTTCCGCACCCATGAGTCCGACACCGGTTCGCCGGAGGTCCAGATCGCGATCCTGAGTGTGCGCATTGGCGAGTTGACCGAGCATTTCAAGACCCATAAGAAGGATCATGCCTCGCGGCGTGGACTTCTGATGCTCGTCAGCAAGCGCCGTCGCCTGCTGGATTACCTGAAAGCCCACGATACGGACCGCTACCGCGAAGTGATCGGCAAGCTGGGCATCCGCAAGTAAGCGAACTCACCCATTGAACAGGAATCGCCTAGACCGAGCAGTGGTCGAGGCCGCCGCCTGCATAAGGATTCGCGGCCTTGGTGTACCTGGCGAATGGCGACATGAGCCGGGGCGAAAGCCCCGGTTTGCCCCACAAAAGGGGATCAGACCTGTGTTGAGCGAGTTGCTTGGCACGGGTTTTGTGCGTGCGGAGGGTGTACGGCGCATAGAGTGCGTCGACTTCGCAGCGGGTGTAGCCGATTCCAACCGACAAGTTTCCCAAGTGAACAATGAAAGAGGACTCCATGAAGCATGAAGTAGCAGTAGAGCTTGCCGGTGGCAAGCGGCTGGTTTTTGAGACCGGACGCATCGCCAAGCAAGCCTCTGGCGCCGCACTGGTCACGCTGGGTGACAGCGTAGTGCTGGCCACCGCCGTAGCCTCGCCTGATCCGAAGGAAGGGATTGATTTCTTCCCCCTGACAGTTGATTACCGTGAATATGCCTATGCCGGCGGGAGGATTCCGGGTGGGTTCATCAAGCGTGAAGGACGGCCGAGCGAGAAGGAAATTCTGACGAGCCGTCAGATTGATCGCCCGATTCGTCCGCTGTTTCCGGATGGTTTCCGGAACGAGACGCAGGTGATTGCGCTGGTATTTTCGGCGGACAAGGAAAACGATCCGGACGTGGTGGCGATCAATGGCGCATCGGCTGCGCTTGCGCTGTCGGATATTCCGTTTAGCGCGACGGTGGGTGCGGTGCGGATAGGCCGCGTGAGCGGCGAGTTTGTCGTGAACCCGACCTACGGCGAGCGCGCACAGAGCACCATGAACATCATGGTGGTGGGCCACAAGGACGGGATCGTGATGATCGAGTCCGGGGCGAAGGAAGAGTCGGAAGAAAACATTCTGGCGGCGATCGAGTTTGCGCACGGCGAGATCAAGAAGATCACGGCAGCGATTGACCAGCTTGTGAGCTTGGCGGGCAAGCCGAAGCGGGCGTATACGGCTCCGGTTGAAGATGTGGAGTACTACGCGGCGCTGAAGGCGCGTGTGGGCGAGCGTTTGATGGATGCGCTGGACACGGCGAAGTATGCGAAGACGGACAGCTATGCGCTGATCAAGACGATCAAGCATGAGCTGGCTGGCGAGCTGGCTGCCGACGATCCGGCGGCGAAGAAGAAGCTGAGCCACTACTACGAGCTGCTTCGCGAGCGAATCTTCCGCGAGCAGGTGACGCGTGACCGGATTCGTCCGGATCGGCGTGCCTTTGACCAGATTCGTGCGATCAGCATTGAGACGAGCGTTCTGCCCCGTACGCATGGTTCTGCACTGTTCACGCGCGGTGAGACGCAGGCGCTGGTTACGGCCACGCTGGGCACCACCGACGATGGACAGCGGCTGGAGGGTTTTGAAGGCGAGCAGAAGAAGCCTTTCATGCTGCACTACAACTTTCCGCCGTTCTCGGTTGGTGAAGTGGGTCGCATGACGGGTGTTGGTCGCCGCGAAGTGGGTCACGGAGCGTTGGCGGAGCGGGCGATTTCGGCAGTTCTGCCGAGCCCGGAAGAGTCTCCTTACACGATTCGGATTGTGTCGGACATTCTGGAGTCGAACGGATCCTCGTCGATGGCTTCGGTGTGCGGTGCATCGCTGGCGCTTTACGACGCGGGCATCCAGCTGAAGGGCGCGGTTGCCGGTGTGGCGATGGGCCTGGTGAAGGAAGGCGACGAGTATGCCATCCTCTCCGACATTGCCGGTGCGGAAGATCACTATGGCGACATGGACTTCAAGGTGGCGGGTACCCGCAAGGGCATCACGGCGCTGCAGATGGACATCAAGATTGGCGGGTTGACGCGCCAGATTCTGCAGGAAGCGATGGAGCAGGCTCGCAAGGGCCGGTTGTTCCTGCTGGATACGATGGATGCGGTGCTGGATGGACCGAAGGTTGAGCGCTCGAAGTACGCGCCGCAGATCAAGACGGTCATGATACCGACCGACAAGATCCGCGACCTGATTGGACCTGGCGGCAAGACGATTCGGGGCATCATTGAGCAGACGGGCGTCAAGATCGATGTGGACGACACCGGCCGCGTGAATGTTGCTTCGAGCGATGCGGACGGCCTGGCCCAGGCGCTGGCGATTATCGCCAACCTGACGGCAACGCCGGAAGTGGGCAAGACCTACTTGGGCAAGGTTGTACGTCTGGCGGAGTTCGGCGCGTTTGTCGAGCTGTTCCCTGGCACCGACGGCCTTCTGCACATCTCGGAGATTGCCGAGCATCGCGTGAAGGAAGTGAAGGACGAGCTTCGCGAAGGCGATCAGGTGATGGTGAAGGTGCTGGCGATTGAAGGCAACCGGATTAAGCTGAGCCGCAAGGCGCTGATCAAGGAACAGAAGGCGAAGCTGGGCATTGCCGACGCTCCGGCAACTGCTCCCCAGGCTGAAGTGGAAGCTCCGGCACCCGTGAAGGCTCCTGCAGCTCCGGTACGTCCGCGTGCGGAGCGCAACGAGTTTGACGAGCGCCAGCCGACGTCGAACCAGAGCACGATCCTGATCGAAGGCGGAGACGACTTTGACGAAGATGGTGTGGAGGAGTTCGATGAGGAGAACGAGCCGAACTTCAACGTAGCGGACGGAGTTGCGCCGCCGGTTCCGGGCGGAGGTCCCGGCGGACGTCCTCCGCAGGGAGCGAATGCGAACCGTCGCCGTCGCCGTCGTGGCCGTCCGGGTCCTGGTGGTCCTGGTGTCGGTGGTGGTGGCCGTGGACCGAGCGCGGGCAACTAACGCAATATCGCGATGAAAAGGCCGTCCTGAGCGATCAGGACGGCCTTTTTGCGTGTGGATTCTCTTCTGAATTGTTGTGGGTAATAGAAAGTTTTTACAGTTCGATGGTAGCCGGCTCACCTTGTTTGGCGGAGTACATCATCTGGTCAGCAGCGATGCTGAGGGTTTCGAAATCGAGGCCATCCTCCGGGTAGATGGCAACGCCTATACTGGCACCAATGGTGACGCGCTTGCCGGCGAGGTTAAATGGCTGGGAGAGCAGCTTCTCGAGGACGATGGCCAGGGCTTCGGCGTCGCGTCGCAGTGTGGGCTCTTCGAGGACCAGCGAGAATTCGTCGCCGCCGGTACGGGCGAGGGTATCGGAGCGGCGGACTCGCGCTTCGAGCCTACGGGAGACTTCCTTGAGAAGGAGGTCGCCCATGTGATGGCCGTAGGTGTCGTTGACATCCTTGAAGCGGTCAAGATCCAAGAGGAGCAGCCCCATGGTGGAGTTGGCGCGTCTGGCGCGTTCCATGGCGGAGATGAGACGGTCCTGATAAAGGCGGCGATTGGCTAACCTAGTAAGGTCGTCGTGGAGTGCGAGGTACTGGGTTTGCTCAACCTGACGCTCGAGCAGCAGAAGGAGCATTCCGACTGCGACGACATACTTGGGGAGATTCCAGACTTCTGATTCGATGTGAATGTTGGGGAAGCTATTGGCCATCCAGGTGCCGATGACAAAGACGCTTGCCCAAGCAAAGAAGCCGCCAATGGAGATGACGGAGCCGGCTGTGGCTTTGCGGTGAATGTACCAGAAGTGGACACAGCAGCTCAAATAGGCGGTGAAGAGCACGGCATTCACCATGCCTAGACTGCTGCCAAACCCGGTGTGATTGGAGATGAGGAGAAAAGAGCCAAGGAGAAACTGGAAGCCAACGGAGATGCGGCGAAGGGGGTGAATACCTTCCTTGCAAAAGCCTATTGAAACGGCCAGCGGGGCCAGCGCGAGCAGAGCAGCGAATCCGTCGAAGAGCCAGTTTGGGGCATGGTCCACGGCGTCGAGGGAGACCATCATGGAGTAGGTGGAGAGTAGAACGGCGGCCATCCAGCGGGAGGAGAGATTGTGGCGATAAGGGACTGTTGCCCACATGAAGAAGACGGCAGCGGCTGCCAGTGAGATGGTGCCAATCTCAGAACCAAGGACTCCAGGGAGCCCAGGGACGGGTAGGAAGCTGTAGCCGAGGAAATGCACGACGATGAGAGCCCAGCCAATGAGCCATAGGCCCGATCCCGTTTCGTCGTCCTGCCAAAAGCGGCTATTTCGCTTGAGGATAGACGAGAATGCGCAGACGAGTGACGCAATCGCCAGGATATCGGGGATCTTGGACCAGTCAACCATCATGTGCCTTTGTTCCGCAGCAAAACTGCCGTTACTTAGAGGATCGTCCAAATTGAGCGGTGCAAACTAACTCTATGGTGGGAGTGAGCCGATTCTTCGGGGGATACGTAATCATAAACAGCAGATATGGGTTTGGAAAGTAAAGATAGGCGCTGGTTGATTGGAAGCGGTTACCAGGGTAAGTGATCTATGACAGGTCATTTGTAATGATTGGAGTGGCAATTGGGCTGCCAGCAGTGAAGGAGCGGCCATGCATGGCTCTTGGATGTACATACATAGGGAGCGGGACGGAGGGTTTGCCCGATGTTGAATTACAAGTAACCTAGGAGGGTTCTTCGCGCGGGGGAAAGACGTTGCCCATGCGGCGGATTTGTGCGCCAACGCCGCGGAGCTTTTCTTCGATGCGCTCGTAGCCGCGGTCCATGTGGTAGACGCGGTCGAGGATGGTTTCGCCGTCGGCGACCAGGGCGGCGAGGACGAGCGAGGCCGAGGCGCGGAGGTCAGAGCACATGACGGCGGCTGAGGAGAGCTGGGAACGGCCGCGGACGGTGGCTGTGCGGCCATCGACGGTGATGTTAGCGCCCATGCGGACGAGTTCCTGGACGTGCATGAAGCGGTTTTCGAAGATGTTTTCCTTGACCATGGAGACGCCTTCGGCCTGGGTGGCGAGGGCCATGTACTGGGCCTGCATGTCGGTGGGGAAGCCGGGGTACTCCTGGGTGGAGATGCCGGTGGCGCGGAGGGGGCCGTCGGCGCGGACGCGGACCGAGTCCGAAGAGAGGATGTCGATGCGGGCGCCAGACTCTTCGAGCTTGCCGAGGACTGCGCCGAGGTGTGTGGGGTTGCAGTTGGCCACGATGAGGTCGCCTTGGGTGATAACGCCGGCGACGAGGAAGGTTCCTGCTTCGATGCGGTCGGGATTGATGCGGTGCTTTGCGCCGTGGAGCTTTTCGACGCCGTGGACGCGGATGGTGGGGGTGCCTGCGCCCTCGATTTTTGCGCCCATTGCGGTGAGCAGTGCGGCCAGGTCGGTGACTTCGGGTTCGCGGGCGCAGTTTTCCATCAGCGTCTCGCCGTCGGCAAGGACGGCGGCCATGAGCAGATCTTCGGTGCCGGTTACGGTGATTTTGTCGAAAACGAGGTGGGCACCGTGGAGGCGCCGGGCGCGGGCCTCGAGGTAGCCGTGCTCCTGGGTGATGACTGCGCCCATTTTTTCGAGGCCCTTGAGGTGGAGGTCGATGGGGCGGCCGCCGATTGCGCATCCGCCTGGTATGGCGACGCGGGCCATGCCGCAGCGGGCTACGAGGGGCCCGAGGACGAGGGAGCTGGCGCGCATGGTCTTGACGATTTCGTACTTGGCGACGGGGTCGGAGAGGTTGCGGCAACTGATGGTGGTGCGATGCTGGGCGCGGCCGTAGCCCAGTTCAACCTCGGCACCCATGGAGGCGAGGAGTTTGCGCTCGGTTTCAATGTCGTGGACCTGAGGGATGTTTTCGAGGATGACTTCGTCTTCGGTGAGGATGGCGGCGGCCATGCAGGGGAGTGCGGAGTTTTTGGCACCGGAGACGCGGATTGTGCCGACGAGCGGATTGCCGCCGCGGACTACGAACTTGTCCATAAAAGAGCAGACCCCCAAAGCTCCAGTGTAAATGGGGCGGACAACCAGAGCTTGGGGCATCCGTAGTAGTTGCGGGACTCGGCTGGCGCGTGCCCAAGTTCCAGCCTCGTTTTTGCCGGAAAAGGGGGGGGTGGGTGTTTTTTGAGGGAAATTCCTCCTATGTTGTTGATGTACTTGGTGTTAGTGGGTGGTTACCTGCGCGTTTTTGTGCGCTTTTGTGCACTTTTTGTGCGTTTTTTCGGATGTCTCCATCCATGGAATCTGTCCTCTGGACGACTGCTTTGATTGTGCGCTTCTGGGGAAGAATTATCGGCAGCGTTGGCCCGGTTTTCTTCGGGTCTTAGTGGTTTGTTTTGTTGGGTTTTGAGCTGGCGAGAGGATTTGGGGGCTTGACAACGACCTTGACGAAGGCTACCCGCCGCAACGTCGGGCTGTCATCCCCGGTCCCCAAGTGCTAGGGACCGGGGGCACCCGCAGCGTGGGTTGGTAGAGGACCGGGATCGTGGCCACGCGCCCGGGGTCGGATTGGGGATAGGGGTGAACTCTCATCCCCGGTCCCCAAGTGCTAGGGACCGGGGGCACCCTCATTGTAGGTTGGGAGAGGAGACCGGGGGGGCCCGCCCGCCAAAAGCAGGTTCCCTTCGGGAATGACAGACAGAAAAGCAAAGGAAAAGGCGCTGGGAGTCAGCGCCTTCTGGGGATGGTTTTGTCAGGGGTGTGTGTGGTCATAGTTCGAGGACGGTATCTTCGATGGCTAGGCGGACGTTGCCGTCGGATTTGGCGAGGCGGCGGACGGCTTCGGGTTTGTCTACCTTGGCTTTGAGCATGACGAGGGCAACGGGGACGCTGCGGCCGGCGGATTTGATGGTGTGTACGGCGGTCTCGCGGTCGATGTTGCAGGCGCGCATGAGGATGCGGATGCCGCGCTCGACGAGCTTTGAGTTCTGCATGTGTACATTGACCATGAGGTTTTCGTACACATAGCCGAGGCGCGTCATGGCCCCGGTGGTGATCATGTTGAGGACCATTTTCTGGCTGGTGCCGGCCTTCATGCGGGTAGAGCCGGAGACGACTTCGGGGCCGACTTCGGCGACGATGACGGTGTCTGCGGCGTCGGCGAGAGGCGTGCCGTAGTTGCAGGTGACGGCGGCAGTTTTGGCTCCGCGGGCGCGGGCATAGGCAACGGCGGCAACGACATAGGGGGTGCGGCCGGAGGCGGAAAGGCCGATGACGACGTCTTTGCGGGTGGGTCGGCGGCGGGCGATATCGCGCTGGCCGAGTTCTTCGGAGTCTTCATTGACCTCAACGGCAGAGGCCAGCGCCTTGGGACCGCCGGCCATGATGTATTGGACCTGTCCGGGTGCGGTGGAGTATGTGGGGGGACATTCGGAGGAGTCGAGAGCGGCGATTCGGCCGCTGGAGCCTGCGCCTACATAAATAAGGCGGCCACCGTCGCGAAGAGCTCGGGCGACCTGGTCGATGACCTGGGCGATCTCTGGAAGGGCTTTTTTGACCGCGAGGGCGATTTTGGAGTCCTCGTGGTTGATGATGCGGGCTATCTCCAGGGCGGATTTTGTATCAAAGCCCTGCGAAGCCTCATTCTGGCTCTCCGTGGTGAGCCGGTGAAGCTGCGTGTTCTGATTCCCCGGGGCACTGGGGCCTGTGCCTGTCTCTGGAGTGAGCGAGCTACTGTGCATTGTGATTTTGTCCCTAACCTTCTAATTGTAGCCCGTTTGGAACGGGTACGCTGCCTGAAAATGGACTAGCCGGGTGTGGGGGGGGAGCAGGGCTCTCCTCCGATTGTGCGAGGAAAGGGTTTTCCTGTCAAAGGGCCCGGCGAATGGCGTTGTGGAAAGCGGGTCGAACGGCGCGAATGAGTTGCGACTCCCGATTGGGCCAGGTGCGGTTGGTGAGCAGGACGATCGCGAGGCTGGCCTGACGGTCAATCCACAGGGAGCAGCCGGAGTAGCCGAGGTGCCCGATGGAGCTGGAGCTAAAGTGGTCTCCGGCGGAGGAGTTTTCGGACGGGGTGTCCCAGCCGAGGGCATGCGAGGAGCCGTGGGGTGGCTGTCTGGTGGCGAAGAGTTCGATGGTGTCTGGATGGAAAAGCTTATCTGAACCGGGCTGCAGGAGTGCCTGGGCGAAGCGGAGCAGGTCGGGTACGTTGGAGAAAAGACCAGCATGGCCGCCCGCTCCCTTGAGCAGATAGGCGTGCTCGTCCTGAACCTCGCCCTGGATGCGGCGCTGGCGGAAGAGTTCATCTTCCTCAGTGGGTGGAATGGAGGTGCGGAGGAGGTGGGGTGGGCAGTAGCGGCTGGCGGTCATGCCGAGCGGGGCGAAGACTTCACGCTTGACCCAGGTGGCGAGGTATTCACGGGTGATGGTTTCGAGGGCCTTGCCGAGGAGGATGAAGCCGTGGTCGGAGTATTCGGCACGTTCTCCGGGCAGCGCGGTGAGGGGCAGCTCGAGGCAGGCGCGGAGCAGGGCGTAGGGGGTGGTGGCGGTGGCGTAGAGCGGCACATAGCCGGGCAGGCCGGAGGTGTGCGCGAGCAGGTGCCGGATGGTGACGTGACGGGCCTGCTGAGCGGGGTCGCGACCGATGACAAAGCCGGGGAGCAGGTCGCCGACGCGGGTGTCGAGGTGGAGCAGACCGCGTTGATGGAGCAACATAGCTGCCGCTGTGGTGGAGGCAACCTTGGTGATGCTGGCTACGTCGAAGAGGGTGTCGGCTGCGACCTGAGGGGAGTGGGGCTCGTAGGTGAAGTGGCCGAGGGCGTCGGCGAGGACGACTTTGCCGTCGACGAGGAGACCGAAAGCGCATCCAGGGAAGGCCTTGTCCGAGATTGCCTGGCGCAGGATGTCGTAGGCCTGATGGAATCGGGTGGCTTGTGCGGTTTCGATTTTGGCGTGCTGAATGGTCATGATGGCCGCATGTTGGCATCGTAACTCCATTTGGAGCCTGGGAAGCTGGAGGAGGGCCAAATATATTTGGAAAAGGCGGTTGATTCAGCGCTACCCTGTGAGCGGCGTGGCGAGTCTATCCCACTGCGTAGCCAATCTTTTTAGGAAAGCTGGAAATGCCTGTGCGCTCAGTAGGACCGGTTTTGTTTGCTGTTTCAACGGCAGTTGCCGTGGCTGGGGTTTGTGCGCCGGGATATGCGCAGCAGGCGTCGCCGGCCGCGGTTTCGGCGAGTGACGAGAGTGTGAGCGATGCGACTACGGCTGAGGCGGGGCCGGGAGTTGCTGGTGCAGGGCCGACAGAAGCGCCGGCGAAAAGGGTGTTTACGGTGCCGGCTGGGACCAAGGTGCTGCTGCAGTTGCGCAGCTCGATAAACACGCGGAGCGCGAAGGCAGGGGATGGAGTGTACCTGGCCTCGACGTTTCCGGTGACGAACGGGTCGCGGGTGCTGATTCCTGTTGGGGTGTATGTGCAGGGAGTGGTGGACAAGGTGGTTCATGCGGGGCGGATTAAAGGGCGCGCCGAGCTGAACATGCACTTTACATCGATTATTTTCCCGAATGGAACGGTGGTGGAGATTCCGGGGCTGGTAAACAGTTTGCCTGGAGCCAGGCAGCAGGACGTGAAGGATAACGGCGAAGGCACGATTGAGCAGAAGAGCAATAAGGGACGCGATGCCGGCAAGGTGGCGGAGATTGGAGTTCCGACCGGGGCGACAATTGGGACGCTGGGCGGGCTTGCGGGCGGGCATGCGATTGCGGGCGGGGTGATTGGAGCGGCGAGTGGACTGGCTGCCGCCGGAGTGGTAGCGCTGTTTACCCGCGGCCAGGAAGTGAATATTGAGAGCGGAACACAGGTGGAGATGGTGCTGCAACGGCCGCTGATTCTGGAGGAAGCGAACCTGTCTGCGGGCGTGGCGGATGGGGCGGTGTCGCCGGGCCTGGTGCCGGCGGGGAACCAGCCGAAGCCGATGGACAAGCCAGAAAGCCGACGCCCGCGGATACTGTGCCCGATGGGCGGGCTGGGGTGCTCGTAGACCAGCCCAAGGAGCGGAGTGTTACCAGGTAAAGAGGCGGGCACCCTCGCCAACGACGCGGACATCGCGGAGGTCGCGAGATTTGGTGACGCCTGATTTGAGGCCCACCTCGCCGAGATAGGCACCGGGGACGACAGGGGCAGCGCCTGCGTACTCCTCCAGGAGGAGGGCACCATACTGATTCATGAGGGCGACGGCTGCGTATGCCTGCTCCCAGGTACCGGTGGCGAGGAGGATGACATGCCCGTGGCGCAGGCCATCGATGTAGTGCTCGATTTCAAACTCGGAAGCGCCCATCTGGCGGAGATCGAGGGCAAGCCCGGCAGCGATGTCCACGTAAGGAGTGCTTGATTCAGAGTGAACGGGCAATGCCTTGGGCTGGGCGAGAACGCGCAGGTTTCGCGGCTCAAGCCCGTGCGCGGTGAGCGCCGCTACCAAAGCATCGCTGACAAACGTATCTTCAAAAAGACCTACTGCTGTATCCGCCATCTTATCCTCCATGGAACTGGTTTCATGGTTGCAGGGATGGGGGTGGAATTCCGTCCTAAAGTGCTCATCGGGGCGCGATTGCCGTGAGTTGGCTGGTGGAGTGCGGTTGCGGGGTGGTGAATGGGGTTGGGAGGATAGTGGCGAGGAGAGTAAGCTGAAGAAGGATGACGATGGAAGAGACACGAGATCGGGCGACGGGAATTGACGAACGACCATATTCGGTTGCTGAAGTACAGGTTGCGCCGACTGCGCCGCGTTCGCAGACGGGATGGATGCTGTGGCTTCGAGATCTGGTGTTTTCCGCAGCTGTGGCTGTTTTCATCATTCTGTTTCTGTACCAGCCGGTGCGGGTAGAGGGTACCAGCATGCTTCCGAGGCTGGAGGATCAGGACCGGCTGTTTATCAACAAGTTCGTGTATCGTTTTACATCGATCCATCGGGGTGACGTGGTGGTTTTCCACTATCCTCGGAATCTGCAATTGAGCTATATCAAGCGGATTATTGGATTGCCGGGGGATCGGTTGCGGATTGAGCATGGGCGCGTATATGTGAACGGGTTGCAAGTGGTGGAACCGTATGTGCCGCTGGAGTACCGGGACAGCCGGTCGTATGAATCGATGGTGGTGCCGCGGGGAGAGTACTTTGTAATGGGCGACCACCGGTCGATTTCCTCCGACAGCCGGGAATTTGGGGCGGTGAAGCGCGACTTGATTTATGGCAAGGCAGAATTCGTCTACTGGCCGAGTCAGGATGTGGGTCCGGTGCGGTAGGTTGATGCTCCGCTATTGATTCGAAAGCATTTCGCGGAAGTCGGAGCGGGTTACCCGCCACTCCTGATAGAATCGATTGAATCCACTCCTGGGAGACGCGATGCAGGCGACTCTTGCGCTCGAAGACGGGCGCATTTTTACGGGCGAAGGGTACGGCGCTCCGGGCGAATGCCTGGGCGAAGTGGTCTTTAATACTTCCTTAACTGGCTATCAGGAAATCGCGACTGACCCCTCATATGCGGGCCAGATAGTCGTCTTAACCAATCCACAAATTGGCAACTACGGCACCAGCCGGGCCGACAATGAGGCCGCGAAGCCTTATATCGAAGGCCTGATTGTGCGCGAGTTTTCGCCAATCAGCTCAAACTGGCGGTCGGACCAGGTGACGGACGAGTACATGGAGCGCTACAGCGTTCCGGTGCTGGCGGAGATCGATACGCGCGCGCTGGTGCGGCACTTGCGCACGCATGGCGTGATGCGGGGCTGCGTTTCGACGATCGATTCGAATCCGGAGTCGCTGGTGGGCAAGGCGCGTTCCATTCGCAGGATGGATGGGACGGATTTGGCCAGGGTGGTGTCGACCAAGTTGGCGTACAGCTTTGACGCGTCGGATGCGCGCAACCAGACTGGCGATCCGCTGCTGGATTCGGCGATTCCCAAGTTGGTGGAGCCGCACAAGACGCTGCACGTGGTGGCGTACGACTTCGGTATCAAGCTGAATATTCTGCGTATGCTGACGCGCGAGGGCTGCCGGGTGACGGTTGTTCCGGCCGAGACGCGGGCCGATGAAGTGATGGCGCTGAAGCCGGATGGGGTTTTCCTGTCGAACGGGCCGGGCGATCCGGAGCCGGTCGATTACGCGGTGAAGGCTATTCAGCAGATGCTGGGGCGTGTGCCGATTTTCGGGATTTGCCTGGGACATCAGTTGACCGGACTGGCTTTGGGCGGCAAGACGTACAAGCTGAAGTTTGGGCACCACGGCGGGAATCACCCGGTCAAGAACATGACCAATGGCAGGGTCGAAATCACGGCGCACAATCATAACTTCGCCGTCGATCCGGAATCGATCAACGCGAACGAGGTGGAGCTGACCCACGTTGACCTGAACGACAACACGCTGGAAGGGCTGCGGCACAAGTCGCTGCCACTGTTCAGCGTGCAGTATCACCCGGAAGCAGCGCCGGGGCCGCACGACTCGCATTATCTTTTCCGCGACTTCAGGAATTTGATGGAGGGGTGGAAGGGATGAAGCATTGGTTCCCAGTTCTGTTGAGTTTGGCAGGGCTGGGGACTTTTATTTCTTTCGCTCAAGCGGTTCCTTCCAGCAAGGTAGTCGCCCCCTATACGCGCTATCTGAAAGGTGTCGATTCAGGTGATCGCGAGCCATCGCTCTTACGAGTTTCCGCTGAATGCGGTGTGGATGTTGGCGTAGTGAACGCTGGATACGCAGTAAACGCTGGTGGTGATTGGATTCGCTTTAGAAACCTGAGAAAGGGCTTGTATAGCCTTGCGTCAGACTTCTATACCAGTGTCGAGATTTGGCACGATAGGGATCATGTACTGGCTGAGATGTGGCCCAATAGCGATGATGTCGGAGAAGAGACTCGCATTCTGTATTGCTATGAAAAGGGAGAGTTGAGGTTCCTTGAGGCAATCCAATGGAGTGTTCCATCGTTCCAGGATGAAAAGGTCAAGACCTGGGGCTACTCCCGCAGATGGGAACGAGATTCCGACTTCAAACTCCGGCGAGTGAAGGTCGAATTTGTGGATGGCGAGGAAAGGCCGATTGCTCGGCCGAAATTGGGGCGCGAGGACGTGGAGTCTCTTAACTGGAAGCCTCCGATGGGTCAATTGGGAGAACAGAAATTCCCAAGCGCGTTGTTGAAGTGAAGAAGAACTGAATTGGAGTTGGGCTAGTTGAAGGGTACGGGCTTTAGCCCGTACGGCAAGAGTTGACAGCAGACCGGGGCTTTAGCCCCAGGGGGAGACAAATGCGGCCAGTTCGAGAGCAGTTTCGCAGCAATCACTGCGCCTATTTTGTTTCCACTCAGACAATTGGGCGTCGCTCGCTTTTTCAAACGGATCACTGGGCTGCCCTGCTCAAGAGTGTTCTTGAGCATAACAGCGGTGATGGATATGTTCTTCACGCATGGGTGATTATGCCGGACCATCTTCATTTGCTGCTGACGCCGAATGAGTCGATTGAGAAAGCGGTTCAGCTCATCAAAGGCGGCTTTTCCTTTAGGGTGAAGCGAGAGCTTGGATGGTTGAATGACGTATGGCAACAAGGGTTCACAGACCATCGCATTCGCGACAACGAGGACTGGGAACACCACCTGGACTACATCCATCAGAACCCTGTTGATGCCGGTTTGTCTGTTGACTATCCATGGATGGGTTTTCCAAACATCGGCTTCCCTCAGGGGCTAAAGCCCCTCAATGTGGTCGACGCAGATGTACGGGCTGAAGCCCGTACCCTTCACCCGGCCAGCAATGAAGTGCAGGCTGAAGCTTTGCCTTTACAAAGCAGCAGTGAGTCGCAGGACCGCATCCCTCAGGGGCTAAAGCCCCACAATTTTTACGACGAGGATGTACGGGCTAAAGCCCGTACCCTTCATCCGAGTTTTGAAGTCAGGAATAAGAGAAGACGATGCCACGCAGAAATGACATTCAGAAAATCCTTGTGATCGGCTCGGGGCCGATTGTGATTGGCCAGTCGGCTGAGTTTGACTACTCTGGGACGCAGGCTTGCAAGGCGCTCAAGGCGGACGGGTATGAGGTAGTGTTGGTGAATTCCAACCCGGCCACGATCATGACCGATCCGGAGCTGGCCGACCGCACCTACATTGAGCCGCTGACGCTGGCCTATGTGGAGGAGATTATCCGTGTGGAAGCGGCGATGCTGGGGCCGGGTTCGGGCAAGTTCGCCCTGCTGCCGACAGTTGGCGGACAGACGGCGCTGAATCTGGCAGTGGACCTGGCGGACGCGGGCACGCTGGACAAGTATGGCGTGGAGATGATCGGCGCGAAGCTGGAGGCGATCAAGAAGGCGGAGGACCGTCTGCTCTTCAAGGACGCGATGGTGCGCATCGGCCTGGAAGTGTCGAAATCCGTGCTGACGAACAACCTGCGCGACGGGCTGGATTTTGCAGGGAAGATTGGCTTTCCGGTGCTGATTCGACCGAGCTTTACGCTGGGCGGATCGGGTGGCGGCATTGCCTACAACCGCGAAGAGCTGATGGAGATTCTGGCGCGGGGACTGGATCTTTCTCCGGTGCACGAGTGCCTGATTGAAGAGAGCGTACTGGGCTGGAAGGAATACGAGCTGGAGGTGATGCGCGACCTTGCGGACAACGTGATCATCATCTGCTCGATTGAGAATTTTGATCCGATGGGCGTGCATACGGGCGACTCAATTACGGTTGCTCCGGCGCAGACGTTGACGGACCGCGAGTACCAGAAGATGCGGGATGCTGCGATTGCCGTGATGCGCGAGATTGGGGTGGAGACGGGCGGGTCGAATGTGCAGTTTGCGGTGAATCCCGCAGACGGGCGCATGACGGTGATCGAGATGAATCCGCGTGTGTCGCGGTCGAGTGCGCTGGCGTCGAAGGCGACGGGATTTCCGATTGCGAAGATTGCGGCGAAGCTGGCGGTTGGCTATACGCTGGACGAGATTCCGAACGATATTACGCGGATGACGCCGGCGTGCTTTGAGCCGACGATCGATTACGTTGTGACGAAGATTCCGAAGTGGCAGTTTGAGAAGTTTCCCGGATCGGACGATACGCTGGGCCCGCAGATGAAGTCGGTGGGCGAAGTGATGGCGATTGGGCGGACCTTCAAGGAATCGCTGATGAAGGCAATGCGGTCGCTGGAGACGGGCAAGAAGACGGGCTCGGAAGAGCTGGAACCGCGACGGTTGACGCAGCGGCTGGTGACGCCGCAGCCGGAGCGGCTGAACTACGTGCGCTTCGCATTTGAGCGCGGGATGACGGTACGCGAAGTGGCTCGGCTGACGGGGATGGATCCGTGGTTCCTGTACCAGGTGCGGGAGATATCGGAGGCTCAGAAGCAGATCAGCACGCTGACGCCGGAGACGATTACGACGGAGCAGTTGCGGCGGTTCAAACGGTTTGGGTTGAGCGACGAGCGGCTGGCCAAGGAGTGGCAACTGGAAGGGCACGCAGGCATTGAGCAGGTACGCGAGCTGCGCTACAAGCATGGGGTACGGCCGATCTTCAAGCTGGTGGATACGTGCGCTGCGGAGTTTGAGTCGCATACACCGTACTTCTATTCGAGCTACGACGAAGAGGATGAAGCGACGCCGACGAAGAAGCGGAAGATCATCATTCTGGGAAGTGGGCCGAACCGGATTGGGCAGGGAATCGAGTTCGATTACTGCTGCTGCCACGCGGCGTTTGCGCTGAAGGACGACGGCTACGAGACGATCATGGTGAACTGCAATCCGGAGACGGTTTCGACGGATTACGACACGAGTGACCGGTTGTACTTTGAGCCGCTGACGCTGGAAGACGTGCTGGCGATTTATGAGCATGAGGCGACATCGGGCGCGGAGATTGGGATGATTGTGCAGTTTGGCGGGCAGACGCCGCTGAACCTGGCACAGAGGCTCCGCAAGGCGGGTGTGCCGATTATCGGAACTTCGCCGGAGTCGATCGATTTGGCGGAAGACCGGAAGCGATTTGGCAAGCTTCTACAGGAGTTGAGTATTCCGCAGCCGGATGGCGGCACGGCGACGAGCGTGGAAGAGGCGCTGGCGGTGGGTGCTCGGATTGGGTACCCGGTGCTGGTGCGGCCGAGCTACGTGCTGGGCGGACGGGCGATGGTGATTGCGTACGACGCGGAGGAAGTGGCACGGTATATGACGACGGCGGTGGAGTATTCGTCGGATCGTCCGGTGCTGGTGGATCACTTTCTGGAGTCTGCCGTTGAGGTGGACGTGGATGCGCTTTGCGACTCGAGGGATGTGGTGATTGCCGGCATTATGCAGCATATTGAAGAGGCCGGGATACACTCGGGCGATTCGTCGTGCGTGCTGCCGGCGGTGAGCATACGGGCGGAGACGCTGGAGACGATACGCGTTTACACGCGGAAGCTGGCGTTGGCGCTGAATGTGATTGGGCTGGTGAATTTGCAGTTCGCGATTCAGCGGGATGCGGACGATAACGACCAGGTGTTTGTGATTGAGGTGAATCCGCGGGCATCGCGGACGGTGCCGTATGTGTCGAAGGCGACGGGGGTTCCGCTGGCCAAGATTGCCTCGCGGCTGATGACGGGGAGGAAGCTTACGGACTTCCTGCCGGATCACGTGGCGGAAGGCAAGGATCTGGATGCTGGGCCGAACTTCTATGTGAAGTCGCCGGTGTTTCCGTGGAACAAGTTTCCGGGAGTGGACACGGTGCTGTCGCCGGAGATGAAGTCGACGGGCGAGGTGATGGGCGTGGCGGACAACTTTGGCGAGGCGTTTGCGAAGGCGCAGTTGTCGGCGGGCCAGGCGCTGCCGTCGCAGGGGACGGTGTTCTTCTCGGTCAACGATCATGACAAACCGGCGGCCAAGGATTTGGCGCGGCGGTATGTGGACCTGGGCTTCAACCTGGTGGCTACGGAAGGCACGGCGAATGTGCTGGAAGAGGCGGGGCTGATAGTGGAGCGGGTGTTCAAGGTGAAGGAAGGGCGGCCGAATATTGTGGACCTGATCAAGGGCGACCGGATTCAGCTGATTATCAACACGCCGCGGGGTCAGGACACGTTCTTCGACGAGAAGGCGATCCGGCGGGCGGCGGTGCTGGCGAGGATTCCGACGATTACCACCATTGCCGCGGCGACTGCGGCGGCGGAGGGGATTGAGGCGATCCAGCGTCGAACCACTCGGGTTGTCTCGCTGCAGGAGCTGCATCCGGTGTCTATCGCCAGAGGGTAGCTCGGGGCTGGATTGAGATGCGCTTGATGGGGTTCCTGCAGAGGACCCCAAAAGTGCCTTTTGGGCTGTTTTGCAAGCGAAGGTGAGAAATTAAGTTGTTGATACCAAGATAGCTATATGGTAAAAAGCGAAGAAAAAGAGAAATAGAGTGCATGTTTTTGTTGTGCTTTTCGTGTAGCTTATTTATTTTCTTATATTTAGGTTGAGTTTTGGTGCCCGCTTGCGTGTTGGCGAGAGACGTTGCGCCGGGGCATCGAGCCATTCACGATGGCGGTTCAGGTGCAGGTGAACTGATGTTTTATTGTGCACGTTTTGGGTTTCATTGTAAGCAATACTCGGGAAAGAATTTTTGGTTATTGGTCGGGGGTCATGGGATTGAGCTGCGCACGATTGGTGAATTTGGGTGTAGCAGGGCGGTTGATCGGCTCTTCCGATGTCTGAGAATCCGGAGATGGTTCCCCCGGCATCTGTATGGGGAAGTGGAATGGGGAGGCTGGGAGGGGTTGGCCGGCGGCTTGCTGGATGGAGAGCACGGCCTGTTTGGCGATTTTGCTCTTGAATGCGCGTTTTTCCCTGGTGCGGAGCTTGTGACCGTGTTTGACGACGCCGATGGGCTTGTCCTGAGTGGGAAGGGGGGAGATGAAGTAGCCAGCCTCGTTTCGTAGGGCCCCAATTTCGAGGAAGAAATGGTCGTATGCCTGGAGGAAATGGGCTTCGAGGACTTCTTCGAAGGCCAACTGGCGGGTGGCGTCTACGCCGGCCATCTCGCGGACTCCAAAGGCCAAGCCGAAGCCGGCGAGTGCGGCGACGAGCAGGGCGGGGGGAGCGATGTCGCACATGGCCTTGGTGGCGGAGCGGATCTCCCGGTATTGTCCCTGCACTCCCTGGAGGCGAGTGACGAGCATGACCTCGGGAGCCTGAGAGTGAACGATGGAGCCGGGAACGATGGTGAAGGAGAGGATGAAGACGATTTCGCCATCGACGCGGAGGTTGAGTGAGAGTTCTCCTTCGATCTCGACTGGGTTGGACAGGCAGAGGGTGATGGCATAGGCCTGGTCGTCCTGGCAGCAGCGGAAGAGTTCGAGTTCCTGCTCATTGAGGGTTCGCAGGAGTTGGTCGGGCAGTTCGCGGCAAAGCTTCTGGTAGTGATGCACGAAGCATTCTCCGTGCTGCTGGGGGGTGAGTCCGGTGAGGAGATAGCTGTGGCTCAGGTATTTGAAAGGGAAGAGTGGCTTCTGTCTGACGACCGAGGTGAAGACTGGCTGGTTGAAGAGCTTGAAGACAACGGCCTGGCGGGGCGCCTGGGTGATGCAGCGCCAGAGGATGTTGAATAGCCGACGGGGTGCGAGGGTGCCTCTGTCGGCAACGAGTCTCCACAGCGACCATATAAATATTTTTTTGTCAGACAAAACTATGAGCCCTTTTGCTTTGCTGTGTTGTTCAGAAACGGAGCCAGTGTGGAGCAGAAGATGAGCTGAGCGCCTACTCAATCGTTTCAGGCGCACCAGCCTCGCCGCGCTGAAATGCGTTTCCCCCCACGCGTTCGTTCCAAGGCACACGGTTGCGCGATTCAAAGCTTGATGAAGGGGCCAATCAAAAGCTTTGGTGGGAGGAAGATGAAAATAGTTGTCCAGCGTTTTTAATTTTATCAAAAGGCGGGGGCGGGGGCATTTTTTTGCATCCGCATGTCTGGACGTGGTTTGTGGGCGGACTTGGGGAGGCCGTAATTGGCCAGGATCTCCCTGCAGGATTGAGTTGCGCGACTTTTGTCCTGTGGTGGGAGGGATGGAGCAGTGCCTGGGTTGGGGTAGACTTGGCTCATTGCGGAATGGTCTTTGAGAGGCTGGCAGTCAGGAAGATGCCAAACAGATCAGGCTTCCAAACGCAACACATTCAGAAAGGTTGGACCTAGGGTTGAGGCAGTTTTTGATTTCAATTCTTGTGATTGGTTTTGCGATGCCCATTGCCCACGGCCAGCAGACGGTTGAGTATCCTCGGGGTCCGGGCGCGGGGCAACTGTTTGTGGGCACCTGTTATCAGCCGATTGACCGGAGTCCCGAGGAGATCGATAGCGACATTGCGATTATGAAGCGGGCGGGGCTGAATGTGGTGCGGATGGGCGACCTGAGCTGGGATTCCTTTGAGCCGTCGCAGGGACGTTTCACGTTTGGCTGGTTCGACCAGGTGATGGACAAGATGCAGGCGAACGGGATTCGCGTGATTTTGGATATTCCTGGGTTGCCGGCTCCGATCTGGCTGCACCACCGGTATCCGGGCGTGGATATTGTGAGCCAGAATGGCACACGGGTCCCTCCTGCGGAGCGGTACATGGACGATATCAGCGATCCGGACTATGTGCGTGAAGCGGGAGTGATGGCGGATGCGTTGATGAAGCGGTACGCGCATCATCCGGCGGTGATCGCGGTGGGTTATGACAATGAGATCGGCAATGGGTTCATGTCGTATTCGGAGGCCGACAAGGGACGTTTCATCACATGGTTAAAGGAGAAGTACGGAGCGGTTGGGGTGTTGAACAAGGCGTGGGCGACGCAGCGGTGGTCGCGCCGGTTGAACAGCTTTGAGGAGGTGGATTTGCCGCTGGGGGATGGGCCTGGGCCCTCGGAGCGCTTCTTGGATCTGCATCGCTACTGGTCCGATGTGACGGTGGCGCGGCTGAAGGAGCTGGATGCGATACGGCGGCGGGATATGCCGGATGTGCCGACGATTTCGAATCTGTGGGATACGGCGCAGCGACGCGGCTTTGACTATTTGAGCAGCTACAAATCTTACGTGACGTATGGGGCTGAGGGGTTTTACCCAGGAGACGCTATCAGTGGGGCGCTTGGTGCGCTGATGACGAGGGGCGCCCTGGAGACACCGATCTGGTTGAACGAGTTCACGGCTGGGGGTGGGGGTTACTACGGCACGCCGGGTCGCAGCCGGATGTATGCGTACCTGGCGCTGGCGATGGGGACGCAGGGGATACTGGCCTGGACGTTCAACAGCCACCAGGGCGGGGAGGAGCAGGCGCTTTTCGGGCTGTTGGATCACGATGGAACAGCTTCGTGGAAGGTGGAGGAGTTTGCGCGGATAGGTTCCGAATTCAAGAAGCTTGAGGGCTACGGGTTTCCGCGCAAGGTGCGTCCGCAGGTAGCCATTGCGTACTCCTTTGATTCGGCGGAGGCATCGCATCCGAATGGGCCGTCAAACACGACGCTGCAGTACTTCAGAACGCCGTATGGGGAGCAGGTACAGGGGGCATTTGAGCCGCTGTTCCGGGCGAATGTGGACACGGCGATCCTGAATGTGGGGCAAGAGGATCTGACGGCTTACAAGCTGGTGGTGGTGCCAGCCGACTATGTGATGGATGCGGCCAGCGCGCAGCATTTGCGGGAGTATGTGAGTGGTGGAGGGACGGTGCTGATGACGGCATACTCGGCGAAGGAGGACGAGCATGGGCTTTGGTTCGATACACCGTTGCCGGGTCGGCTGAGTGATGTGTTCGGGTTGAAGACGAATGCATTTTACGATGGTGGGCCACTGTCGTTTGAACTGGAGGGCAAGGAGGTTGCCTCGAGCGCTCGCCGGTACGAGGTGCTGGAGCCGAGCACGGCGACGGTGCTGTCGCGGTTTACCAACACGGTGGATAAGAGCCCGGCCGTGACGGTGAACCAGTTCGGCAAGGGCTATGCGGTGTACCTGGCGACGGAGTCGAATGCATCGGCAATTGGGCCGGTGCTGGGTTATCTGTGCCGGGTTGCGGGAGTGGCGCGGGGGCCGGAGACGCCGGATGGGGTGTATGCGCGGGTGGTGGATGGAAGGACGTTGTATGTGAACACGACGGGGGAGGAGAAGAGGATTGCGATAAGCGGAGTGAAAAAGGGGATTTTGAGCGGGCGGAGCTTTGACGGGGTGCTGATATTGGGGCCGCAGGAGGCAGAGCTGATGCCGTAACGAGGGACGGCGGCGTCTGTTGGACGGGGATGGAACCGCGGGCGCAGTTGGTGCGTACCCATTGCAGGGTTGGCGGATGGGGCCAAACCACGTGACGAGGCTATGCAGAGATTTCAGGACACGCTCGGGGAAGTGTTTCGTGCCATGCTTGCGAACAAGCTGCGCACGTTTTTGACGATGTTTGGGATTGCGTGGGGAGTTGGCTCGTTGCTGGTGCTGGTGGGGCTGGGCGAGGGGTTTCGGAGCGGGCAGCGGAAGAACCTTGCGAGCGTGGGCAACGACGTGGTGATGATGTGGAACGCGACGGTGCCGGCGCTGGCGAACCAGCACACGGCGATGCGAGCGTACAAGCTGACAATGCGGGATGAAGCCGACCTAAGGAAGCTGCCGGAGTTGCGGTCGGTGACGGCAGTGCTGAGCCGGAGCGACCTGTATGAAGTGAGTGCGTGGTCGAACACCTCGATGCAGGTGCTGGGGGTGGAGCCGAACTACTCGACGGTGCGATTTGTGCCGATTGAGAAGGGGCGGTTTCTGGATGCGGGGGACCTGACGAACCGGCGGCGTGTAGCGGTGCTGGGGACCAAGGCGGCGCAGGTGCTGTATCCGGGTCATCCACTGCTGGGAGAGACGATCACGATCAATGGGACGAGCTTTGTGGTGGTGGGCGAGGTGGCATCGGTTGCGCGGGGCGGACAGGATTTTGATGATCAGAAGGTGTATATCCCGGTAAGCACGATGCAGGAGCTGTTTGCGATGAAGGGGGACAATATACCGGTGGATGCGTTGTCGTCGCTGCAGTACCAATCCGCGGTGCGGGGGGAGAGTACGGCGGCGGTGGCGGCGGTGCACCGTGTGATTGCGCGGAACCATGGGTTTGACCCGGGGATGAAGGAAGCGTTTGAGGAGTGGGACACGATCCACACGAGCCATCTGGTGGACAAGATATTTGACGCGATGGACGTATTTCTGGGCGGTGTGGGGGTGGTGACGCTGGGGCTGGGCGCAGTGGGGATCATCAACATCATGCTGGTGGCGGTGACGGAGCGGACGCGGGAGATTGGTCTGCGGAAGGCGTTGGGCGCGACGAAGCGGAGCATATTGGCGCAGTTCTTCTGGGAGGGACTGATACTGACGACGTTCAGCGGGATGGTAGGGATTGGGATATCGGCGGGCTTCATGGGATTGTTGCAGCATTTTTTGACGGGGAAGATGCCTGGGTTTGATCCGCCGCGGCTGGTTTGGTGGTCGGCTGCGCTGGCGATGGGATCGCTGGCGTTGTGCGGGATTGTGGCTGGAGTGTATCCGGCGAGCATTGCGGCGGAACTGGAGCCGGTGGAAGCGCTGCGGCGCGAGTAGCAGGCGGAGGTTGATTATGGGGAGTGAGAGCGCGGAATGCTGAAGGATATTCTCGAGCAGGCCTGGAATGCGATGGTGTACAACCGGCGCCGGACGATGATTACGATCGTCGGGATGGCGTGGGGGATTGCGACGGTGGTGCTGCTGCTGGCGTATGGGGCGGGGTTCAGCCGCGCCGTCGAGGCGATCTTTGCGCAGTGGGGCACGACGCTGATTGGGGTATTCCCGGGGCGGACGAGCGAGCAGGCCGGCGGAGACAAGGCGGGCGTGCTGGTGCGGTTTACGCAGGATGACGTGGATGGTCTGTGGAACGGTGTTCCGGGGCTGATCCACATTACGCCGATGGTGAGCAAGGATGTGCCGGTGCAGGACGAGGTGCACACGTTTACGTGGACGGTGAACGGGGTGCTGCCGGATGCGAACGATGTGATGCACCTGCCGACGCAGACGGGCCGGTTTTTCAATGGCGGGGAAGAACAGCAGCGGGCGCACGTGGCTGTGATTGGGTCGGAGTGCAAGACGAAGCTGTTTTCCGGGGGGTATCCGCTGGGTCAGCAGATTCGGCTGAACGGGATAAATTTTACGGTAGTTGGGGTGCTGGAAGCGAAGATGCAGGAGGGGGATAACGACGCGAACCGGCAGATCTATATTCCATTTACGACGATGAGCGACATCAAGGATACGAAGTATCTGGATGGGATATGGATGAACTACACGGGAGACAACACCCTGGTTGAGAAGAGTGTGCGGAAGACGCTGGCAGAGTCGCACAATTTCAGGCCGACGGACCGGCGAGCGATTTATGTGGCGAACATCATGGAGCAGCTGAGCCAGTTCCGGATATTGTCGATAGCGCTGCAGGTGCTGCTGGGGCTGGTGGGGGCGCTGACGCTGGGCATTGCGGGGATAGGGCTGATGAACATCATGCTGGTGGCGGTGCAGCAGCGGACGCGGGAGATAGGGATTGAGAAGGCGCTGGGGGCGCGGAAGAGCCATATCCTGCTGCAGTTTCTGGCGGAGGCTCTGGTGATTACCGGAGTGGGTGGAGTTGCAGGGATTACGCTGGCGGAAGTTGTGTCGGTGGTGATTGGGCGGATACCGTTTTACAGCGCGATTGCGGAGAATGCAGAAAAGGCGGACATTTATCTGCGGATATCGCCTTTGTCGGTGGTGGTGGCGGTTGGGATTCTGATTTTGACGGGGTTGATCAGCGGGATGATTCCGGCGATACGGGCGGCGAATCTGGATCCGATTGAGGCGCTGCGGTACGAGTAGCCGGTAGAGCAGAATCAGAAAAGGTATTCCCGGTCAGCTTCAGCGAGGAGGGATTTTTCTTGATAAAAAAATCCGTCGTTCCATTTCGCCGCTGGGTACAGCAGTTCTGATTCTGCTCTAGCGGGGGATTTCGATGGGGAAGACGCCGCAGTTGGACTGGTTCATTTGGCTGAGGTTGACGGTGATGAGGTATGCGCCGCCGAGCAGAAGGGCGCATAGCAGAGAAGAGCCGATGCGGAGGGTCCAGACGCCTGGGCCGAGGGACTCCCATGCGAGCATGGCGGAGCGGATGAGGGCGATGCCGCCGGCGAGCATGATGATGAGCAGCAGGAGGGCGCTGGTGGTGATGCCGAAGACGGTTCCGGTGGCGGGGCGGGCGACGAAGTAGTAGAGGAATCCCAGGAGATGGAGCAGGACTGCGGCGGCGAGAAAGAAGCGAGCTGCGCGGAGGGCGCGCGGGCCGGCGAGGGCCTTTCGGGCGCGGGAGCGGGGACGCTGGGCTTGTTCGGGGTTGGGTTTGGCACGCCATGCCTGGATGGATGCGGCAAGCCAGGTGACGGAACCGGCGAGGACGACGGAGACCGAGCAGAAGACGCAGGCAATGTGGAACCCCATGTCACAGTACAGGATGGGGACAGGAATGGGCGTGCGGACCATAGGGGGATTTTATACCGGTGGCAGGGCATCGACGACGGGAACGCCGGGCGGAGGGATGAAGTGAAAGGCTGAAGGGGGAATCGGGGGGTTGGGCTGCTCGTTGGAGAGGTGAAAGCGGGTGCGGGCGCCATCGAGCTCGTCGATTTCGATGGCCAGGATCTGGCCGGTTTCGGTGACGGTGAGCTGGAGGCGAGCGACGCGTTTTTCCTGGCCTTTGGGAATGCCGGTGAGGAGCCATGCATTGGGTTGGGCGGGCGCGACGGTTAGGTTGGTGAGCTCATTCTGGAGCTTGGTGTGGCCAAGGAGGAAGCGGAGGGGGGAGCGGAGGTCGTCGAGCTGAGAAGCGGGGATGCGCTGGACCTGGGTGTCGCCGGGGGCATAAAACCAGGCGTATTTGCCATCGAGGACGAAGAGTTTTCCGGGTGTGGAGGAGTACTCCCAGCGCATTTTGCCGGGCTTCTGGAGCAGGAGTGTGCCGGCTTCATCGCGGGTCATGCCGAGGCCGTCGAATTGCTCGCGGAAGCCGGCGCGAAGGCTGTGGAGCAGGTTGTAATGGGCATCGACGGCGCGGGCGAGCTGCATGGCGGAGGGCTGGGCGAGGGTTACCGGGGCCAGGGCGAGCAGGATGGCGGCGGTGGAGAGCCAGAGACATAAGCGGAGCGGACTAGAGATGGGCATGGGCAGGATGAGCGGCTACTGGAGGGACTGGGTGCAGTTGCTGCCGCCGGTGGGGTCGCTTTTGATCTCGTTGTTCTGGTCGATGCAGAAGCCGCGGTTACCGGTTTTTCCGACGGCCTGTGGGACAGCGATGATTTCGTATCCGTTGACCTGGTCGGTGTTGTTGACGGTGACCTTGGTGCAGTTGGTGATGGTGAAGGTGTAGCCGTCTTTGATGCCGGAGGCGAGGTCGCCCTGAAGGAGCTGGGCGGAAGTGGGTGTGGGAGTGCCGCTCTTCATGTCACCGCCGAGGGACTGGAGGGAGCAGGTGTATCCGTTGGCGGGGAAGTTTCCCTCGTACTGTACCTGGGCCTTGTAGATGGTCTGGAGGGAGTTGATGGCGGAGGTTTCGTGGGCGGTGATGCGCATGCGGTTGAAGTTGGGGATGGCAAGGAGCATGAGGATGAGCATGATGCTGATGACGATCAGCAGCTCCATCAGGGTGAAGCCGTTGCGGCGATGGTGCTGGGCGGAGTTCTGAGCGGAGATGGTCATCGAAAGCCTCATGGGTGGCCTGTTGGGCGCGGTTGCCGAGGAATATGGCGCAACATGCGGTACGAAGAGAATCCTAACGCGTGGGGCGGCAAAAGGGAAAGCCCTGACCGAATGGACGCGCGGGCGGGCGGGAGCGCTCATGGGACATTGGACAGTGGTTTGTGTTCAGGGCTGGACAGGAGGAGTGAGAAGGAGGCTGTGACTTGTTTTGTCCGGGACGGCGTGCGAAGACAGGCTCGCGATGACGCGGGTTTGCTGGACGACCAGCGGTTGCGTGCCGGGATCAAGGGCTATTTTCGCTGAGCTTCCGAGGCAATGGCAGGCTACGCGAGATTGAGAGGAGATGCGCCTGCGGGATTGCCAATGGCGAAGGGGTTGTGGACCGCTTCGTTATTTCTGCGTGGGCCTCTGGGCGGTTTGGTCTTCGAGGTCTTGCAGCCACCTTTCACGATCCTTCTCGTGCAGGCTCTGCTCGTAGTGAATACCCTGGATAAAGGTATGCATCACATCGTCAAGAGTCCGTCCGGGCGCGAGGTGGCAGCTTTTGAATAGATCGGTGTCGGGGTTGGTATCAATCTCCGGAGCGATACAGGTCAAGACCAAACCCTTCTCGTCGTTCACGGTGAAGAAGTGCTGCGGGTTGCCTTGAGGCGCTTTGGACGGAGTTGGAGGAGAGGGCTTGAGGGACTGGGTCTGGAATGCAGTGTCGGGAATCTTCAAGCCTGCTGAAGTTGGGGCCGGTATAGAGGCAATTGCCTGTGCCGTGGCAAAGGCGATGAAGGCGGCGAGAGACAGGAGCGCGGCGTGTCTGTTCATAGGAGAGTACGACCTTCCTGAACGACGAATCTGCTATTCACTTCAATATCGGCTGTCTGAGCAAAGTTGTACAGTTTTGGCCTTGTCGGATGAATGGCGGGATGCCGGTGGCATCAGAAAACCAGAAAGTGGCGACAGACGGTTTGATGGTATGCAGAAACAGGATCTCCGCGTCAGTCCTTTGAGGGGATGACGGTACGACCCGCGTGAGGGTACAACATCACAGTTTGGTGACGGGCGTAGAGCGCTCTCCACGCCATCCGCTACACCCCCAAACGCCCTACTCAAGAAGCAAAGAGGTGTAAAGGATGTCCTGGAACCATGTGTAAAGGATGTCATGAAACTGAACAGAACCCAGGAAGGATGGGGCACCCTCGCTGGTGGGAGGATTGACGCCCTCGTGGATGGTCAAGCTGGGCGGGTTAGCAGAGGAGGTGTTTGCGGGTGAGTTTTAGTTTGTCGAGGCGGCCAAGGAGGGTGACGGCGATGCGGTCGGAGTGGAACAGGGTATGGGCCTGTTGCTGGACCTGGTCTGCGGTGACGGCGTCGAGGCGGTCGAGGACTTCTTCGACGGAAAAGAAGTGATTGAAGTACATTTCCTGGCGGGCGAGGTTGGACATGCGGGAGGAGGAGGATTCGAGTCCGAGCAGGATGTTGCCTTTGACTTGCTCTTTGGCGCGGTTGAGTTCTTCAGGGGAGAGGAGTGTTTCTTTGAGGGTCTTGAACTCGGCCATGACGAGGGCGATCATTTCGAGGGTTTTGTCGGCGGAGGTTCCGGCGTAGACGCAGAGGGAGCCGGTGTCAGAGTAGGGGCTGAGGTCGGAGTAGATGGAGTAGGCCATGCCGCGCTCTTCGCGGATGGTCTGGAAGAGGCGGGAGCTCATGCCGCCGCCGAGGACGGTGTTGAGGATGAGGGAGGCGTAGCGGTTTTCGTCGGTAATTTTAGGCGAGGGAACGCCAAGGCATAGCTGGACCTGTTCCAGGGAGCGCTTGCTGCGGAGGATGATGGGGGCGCTTTCTGTTGCCGGGGCGAAGGCGATGTTGGCCGAGCCGGGGGCGAGGGAGGAGAACTTTTCGGCAACGGTTTGGACGAACTCGTCGTGGTGGAGTTGTCCGGCGGCGGCGAAGACCATGTTGCCGCCGCGGAAGCGCTCTCCGTGGTAGCCGAAGAGAGTGTCCTGGTTGAAGGCGGAGACGGTTTCGGTGGTGCCGAGAATGGGCTTGCCGAGGGGCTGGTCTTTCCAGAAGTTCTGGGTGAAGAGCTCGTGGACGAGGACGTCGGGGTTGTCTTCGTCGATTTTGATCTCTTCAAGGATGACGCCACGCTCACGCTCAATGTCTGGGTGAGCGAAGGTGGGGTTGAGGACCAGGTCGGCGAGGATGTCGAGGGCGATGGGGACGTGGTTGTCGAGGGCCTTGACGCTGAAGCAGATGGTTTCCTTGCCGGTGTAGGCGTCGAGGTTGCCGCCGATGGCGTCCATTTCACGGGCGATGTGCTGGGCGGAGCGGGAGCGGGTGCCTTTGAAGAGCATGTGCTCGACGAAATGGGAGATGCCGTTGGTGGCGGCTTCCTCATAGCGTGAGCCGGATTTGACCCAGACGCCCATGGCTACGGAGCGGAGGTGTTCCATGCGTTCGGTGAGAACGGTGAGCCCGTTGGGCAGGATGGTGCGGCGAAGATTGCGTTCCGTGGTCAGGTTGTGGCTCCCGGTAATGTCTGCCTGTCGGCAGATTGATTGTATCGGTTTTATGGGAGGGATTGTGGGCGGAGAGAGGGGATAGTCTTGTAGGAGGGCCGTGCCCGGAATGTGGAGAAAAAGTATGCCTCTAAGTCAGCTTGACGCTGTTGTGGGTTTGGTTGTGATTGATTTGCAGAAGGGGATTGTGGGGATGCCGACAGTGCATCCGGCCGGCGAGGTGGTGGCGCGGGCGGCGGAGCTGGCAAAGGTGTTCCGGGAGCGGGGGTTGCCGGTGGTGCTGGTGAATGTGGCGGGGCGGGCGCCGGGGCGGACGGATGTGGGCTGGCCAAAGATGTCGTTGCCGGAGAACTGGTCGGAGCTGGTGCCGGAACTGGAGGCGCAGGCGGGAGATATTCTGCTGACCAAGCAGAGGTGGGGCGCGTTTGTGGGCACGAAGCTGGATGAAGAGCTGAAGGCCCGGGGGGTGACGCAGGTGGTGCTGGCGGGGATCTCGACGAGCGTTGGGGTGGAGTCGACGGCACGGAGCCTGTATGACGCTGGTTACAACGTGGTGCTGGCGCTGGACGCGATGACAGACCGGGACCCGGAGGCGCATCGGCTGACGGTGGAGAAGATATTTCCGCGACTGGGCGAGACGGAGACGACAGAGAATCTGCTGGGCCGGCTGAGGGGTTGACGGCTGAATGGGGAGCTGGCGGTACGGGAAAATTTGGCTGCTGGTATTCTGAAAGCTGTGTTTGAGCGTGCTTCCCAAACCGATGACCTGGTGCTGATTGACGGCTACACGCCGAGTGGCGCCGCTGTGGCAGCGCGGGCGCTGTTTGGGCTGGATACCTCGGCGCTGGTGGCGCTGATGGCGACGCTGGGGGAGAAGGCTTACCGGGGCAGGCAGTTGTCGGATGCGCTGTATCGGCAGCGGGTGAGCGGGCTGGAGGAGATTTCGACGCTGCCGCAGGGGCTGCGGACGAAGCTGGCCGAGGCTGGATGGGCGGTGGGCCGGCCGCAGATTGCGGAGAGCTTCCGGTCAGTGGATGGGACGGAGCGGTACCTGATGCAGGTGGGCGGGCAGACGGTTGAGACAGTGTGGATGCCGGAGGGCGACGAGGGCGCCGATGAGGCGGAAGACGCTGAGGCTGGGAGTGGGTGGAAGCGGGCTACGATCTGTGTTTCGAGCCAGATTGGGTGCGCGGTGAATTGCCAGTTTTGCCTGACGGCGAAGCTGGGGTTGCAGCGGAATTTGACTGCGGGCGAGATTGCCGGGCAGGTGGTTGCTGTGCTGGAGCGGCACCGGGTGGAGCTGAACAAGAATCGCGTGAACCTAGTGTTTATGGGGATGGGCGAGCCGTTCCTGAACTATGACAACTTTATGGCGGCGGTGCGGTTGCTGATCTCTGAGGTGGGCATTGCTGCGCCGCGGATGACGGTTTCGACGTCGGGGATTGTGCCGGGGATTTTGCGGTTTGCACAGGAGCCGGTGCGGCCGAAGCTGGCGATCAGCCTGAATGCGCCGAATGACGCGGTTCGCGAGTCGATAATGCCAGTGAACCGGAAGTGGTCGATTGCGGCAGTGCTGGATGCGGTGAAGACGATACCGTTTCGCAACCGGGAGAAGATCACGTTTGAGTATGTGCTGCTGGATGGGGTGACGGACCAGCCGGAACACGCGGCGGAGGTGGTTCGGCTGCTTCGGCGGGCGAATCTGCCGGCGATGATCAACCTGATTGCTTGGAATCCGGGGCCGGGGATTGCTTACAGCAGCCCGGAGCCGGAGGCGGTGTTGCGCTTCCAGGCGGTGCTGCTGGAGGCGGGGATTCAGGCGTATATCCGGCGTCCACGTGGGCGGGATATCTATGCGGCTTGCGGGCAGTTGAAGAGGACTACTGAGGGAGTTGCCAGCGTTTAGGTTTCAACTGGGTCGCGTGGCGTTCGATTTTCCAGGGACCTCAAAAATGCCTTTTAGGCTGTTTTACAAGCGAAACTTAAAAGGTAAGTTGTTGATTGCATTGGACCCTATACCAAAAAGCGAAACAAAAGAGAACTAAGTGCGATTTTTCTTTGTTTTTGCTGTTTTCCGGCTGTAAACTGTTGATTCCACGCTAGATGCCCGTGTTTCAAGTGCAGTTTTAGTGTTTTTCGAAATGGTCGATAACGTGTTTGTAATGTGTTGTTTACGACGTGTCTTGCGCGAAACATTGGTTGAGGCAGCCGATGGCCTCCAACTGCCAGGTTTATGGAGGTGCGCTCGATATGGGTTTGGATCTCGGTACCATTGTGCACGTTTTGGGTTTAGGGCCTGTTCACACTCCCTGGGTGGTGGCGACGGGAACCAGTTTTTCTCAGTTCAAGGAGTGACGAGTGCGCTGTAACCGGTTACTGAAGCAAGGAGCGACGCCGAAATGGGGAAAACTGGCCCCGTCCCTTCGGGTTGCGGCGCAAATCGGGCCATACTTCGTTCTCGCCCTCAGCGGTGGGCTCGCCACAGTCCTCGGGCTCGGCCTAGTCTGGCCCGATTTTCGCTCGCAACGCCATCCACTCAGGTAGTGTGAACAGGCCCTAATTGGAAGCAAGTATTTTCGGGGATCAGGGAGCGGGGTTAGCAGAGCTGTTAAAAGGCAGGGCCTCGGGGCATCGAGCCCCTCGGTTGGGGTAGATCTGGTGGGCTCTTGCGGCACGGCTGAAGCCGGTGCTCTTTCAAGGCAAGGGCAGAAGCAGATTCCCTGCGGGAATGACAGGCAAGAAAAGCAAGGGCAAAAGCAGATCCTTCGCGTTGCTCGGGATGACAAGCAACAGCAAAGGCAAGGGCAGAAGCAGATTCCCTGCGGGAATGACAGGCAAGAAAAGCAAGGGCAACAGCAAAAGCAGATCTTTCGCGTTGCTCGGGATGACAAGCAACAGCAAAGGCAAGGGCATGGACAAGGGCAAAGGCAGACGCAGGTCCCCGCTCGACTTCGCTAAGGGCGGGTTTTGGGGGTGGTGGAGGACGGGGGACTGGATATTCCCCGGTCCCCGAGGGCGAGGGACCGGGGGCACCCGGCGGGGGCACCGGGCAGGTGGCGGTGGGGGCTATTTCACTGTTTCTACGAAGGGTTTGACGGAGCCGCAGTCTGCGCCTATGTAGGTGGACTCGGAGACGGAGGTCATTTCGATGGGGGCTGGATTGGGGCCCATGTGCATGGTTCCGACCATGTGCATGGTGGATTTGCCGTGTCCTTCGTCGGTGTAATGGGCTTCGACGGTGCCCTTGGTATCCATGTTGCCGGTGCATACGATGGTGGCCTTGAAGCCGTCGATGGTCTTGGCCATGTCAGTGAGCTGGCAGGAGCCGCGCTGATTCTGTGGTGGAAGGCCGTTGTATTTGTCGACCTGGGCCTGTGTGACGCAGATCTGGGTGGTGTGCGGGCCGCCCATGGGGTTCATGCCGGAGGGGAAGGGCGATTGCTGGAAGGTCATGGAGGTGGAGACTTCCCAGAGTCCGGCGCGGCGGGATTGGGCCCAGAGGTAGGCGGCTGAGGCGATGAAGAAACAAGTGAACAGTGCGAGCAGAGCGGTCTTTGGGGTCTTGCGCATGCGATATCCTCTTTCACGGTTTAGATGCAGCGGCGAAAAACCACTTTACTCGGAGTCACCCGTGGAAGGGAACAAAAAAGTTATGGAGTAAGTTTGGAGTTATCGGGAGCGGGCGAGTCGGCCTAACTCGAGGAGTGCTCCGGTGACAGTCTCCGGGTTGTGGCGGAGGACGTCGCCCTCGCTGAGGAAATTGCCGACGACGCAGTGGACGCCCATGGCTTCGACGCGGTCGATGTCTGGTTCGATGGGGAGGGAGCCTTCCGCGGCGTAGCGGAGGAGCATTTCCGGGGAGACAGGTGCGGTGTTGATGATGGCGTAGTCGAAGATGGGTCCGCCGGCGTGGTCGTAGATGCGCTGTATGTGCTGGGAAGCGCTGAGTCCGAGGCTTTCATTGGCCTGGGTCATGAGGTTGCAAACGTAGACGCGGAGTCCATTTGCATTGCGGAGGGCCTGAGCGACGCCGTCGACGAGCAGGTTGGTGATGAGCGAGGTGTAGAGTGAGCCGGGGCCGATGGTGATGAGGTCGGCGCGGTTGATGGCGTCAATGGTTTCGGGGAGGGGAGCGGCATTAGGCGGCTCCATCATGAGCTCGACGATGCGGCGTTTGGTGGCGCTGATATTGGTCTCGCCGCGGACGAGCGAGCCGTCATCCATGCGCGCGACGAGGGTGGCGTTGGCGGTGGTGACGGGGTAGATGCGTCCGCGTGTGGCGAGGATTTTGGAGGCGAGCTGGATGGCGTGGCCGAAGTCGCCGGTGATTTCAGTGAGTGCTGCGACGAAGAGGTTGCCGAAGTTGTGGCCCTCCATTTCGCCGCCGGAGCGGAAGCGGTGGCGGAAGAGTTGGGCGAGAAGATCTTCCTCTTCACTGAGGGCGACCATGCAGTTGCGGAGGTCGCCGGGAGGGAGCATTTTGAAGTCTTTGCGGAGTCGGCCGGAGGAGCCGCCGTCGTCAGTGACGGTGACGACTGCGGCGAGGTCGGTGATGAGGCTGGAGCCGGTGGTTTGGCCGGGGACGGCGACGTGTTTGCGGAGTCCGCGGAGCAGGGTGGAGAGGCCAGTGCCGCCGCCGATGGCTACGACGCGCATGGGAACCGGTTGCGCGGAGGTGCTGGGGCTGCTCACTTGGGCTTCCTTTGGAGGGAGGATGGGTTAGGGAATTTCGGGGTAGAGCAATTCCGTGAAACGCGGGTCGTCGGCCATGTTCTGGAAGTCGGTGTCGGTGCGGGCCTGCAGGCGATAGCGTTGGTCGCCGGCGATAGCCTGAGAGAGATGGCCGAGAGATTCTTCGATTTGGCCGGTGATGGCGTCCAGGACGGCGAGTCCGTAGGCGGCATATGCTGCGTCGGGACAGGTGACAAGGATGGCTAGAAACTGCTCGCGGGCTTCCTCGTAGTAGTCGGTATTGAGCAGGGAGACGGCGTAGTCGTACTGCTCTTCCGGGGAGTCAAAGACGAGGGTGCGGTTGGCGAGTTGCCGCTGGCAGGCCTTGATGTACATGCGGCACCGCTCGGCGGCATCGGGAGGCGCGGAGAGCAGGAGTTTTTCGAGGGCTACGAGAGCCTTTTCGAACTTGGACTGCTGCATGAGCTGGAGAGCGGATTGGTAGTGGGCGTAGAAAGGCCCTGTGTGCGTAGCCGTGGGCGCGTGGTTGCGGGCGGTCGCGGTGGTGGCCTTTTTACGGCTGGACGATGGTGTTCGAGCCTCTTGCGTCATGGTCGGTCAGTGAGTGACTTGCTGCCCTTTTGCATAGCTTGGGGGCTTAGAGTCCTATCCTTTGGAGGATTAGTTCTACAGGTGCCTTTTATACGCAGAACCCCGGCTCACGTCAATGGGCGGAGGAAGAAGCGGATTCGAAGCGGGTTTGGCATGGGTGTTAACCGTGCGTGTAAACAGCCGGGTTGAGCGCTGGATCGTTGTACATTTTGAGCTGTCGGTAGAGTTTGAAACTGCGTTTTCCGGCGAGTGTTTCTGTCCAGAGTCGAGCGAGGCATGCGGCGAGGTCGTCACGTTGGCCTTCGAGGATGGCGAGCCGGGTCTGGTTGCGTTCGGCGTGTCCTGGGGGTGCGTCGGGGCGGTTGACCTGCTCGGCGGTGTGGAAGATTTTGAGGGCGAGGATGGAGAGGCGATCGATGATGAGGCCGGGGGACTCGGAGTTGAGTTCGGCGTCGGGGAGGGGCAGGTTGTGGGGGGCGAGGAATTCTAGCAGGGTGCGGTCAAGCTGTTCGGCGAGGTCGTTGCGTCGCTGGTTGGTTTCGTCGATGCGGCGCTTGACGCGGGCGAGCTGAGTGTCGGAGGCGTCGGGACGGCGTGCTTCGTCTTCGGTATGCCAGAGTTCGAAGTTGGCAAGGTGCTGGCGTGCGACGAGGGCGGGGAATGGATCTTTGGGCAGGTGCCAGATTTCCATGGCTTCCTGGTGCCATCGGGCGGTGAGCAGATCGTGGAGCGCGGTGATGGCGTCGGCGGAGAGCATGTTGGTTAGATGGAATTTCCTGGTGAGTATGAGTGTATCGCGTTCAGGGGAGTGGGGTCAGGCAGTGTTTTATGGGACGGTGGCGGCTGTACACTGAGGTGTGAAAAACTCAACGATTCTTGTTGCCATTCTTGTTGCCATGCTGAGCGTGTCGGGTTGCCACAAGGCACCCGATGAGGCTGCGGGCAGCGCGCAGAACCAGCAGTTCAAGACGTATCCGCTGCGGGGGAAGATTGTATCGACGGAGGCGGCCAAGGGCGAGGTGACGATCGATCACCAGGCGATTCCGGGGTTTATGGATGCGATGACGATGCCGTACAAGGTGCGGGATACGCGGATTTTGAGCGAGCTGCATCCGGGGGATACGGTGACGGCCGATGTGCTGGTGTCGCAGTCGGAAGACGCGGATGTTTTTGTAGACCACTTTGTGATTGTGGGTGAGGCGAAGCCGGATTACCGGCCGACGACGCAGTTTCATGTGCCGACGGCGGGGGATGCGGTGCCGGATTTCAAGCTGACGAACGAGGATGGGAAGGCGATCCATCTGGGCCAGTTCAAGGGCAAGGCGCTGCTGATTACGTTTATCTATACGCGGTGCCCGCTGCCGGACTTTTGCCCGCGTGTGACGAAGAATTTCGCAGTGGTGGAGAAGTCGCTGGAGGCCAACGCTGGGCTGTATGGGAAGACGCACCTGTTGTGCGCGAGCTTTGACCCGGTTGAGGATACCCCGGCGCGCTTGAAGGCGTATGCGGAGACCTATATGGGAGCGGAGGCGCCGAAGGCCTTTGCGCATTGGGATTTTGCCGTGGCGAGCAAGGACGGGCTGCCGCCGATGGCGAAGTTTTTCAATGTGGGGCTGACGAACGAGACGGACGGGACGATTACGCACACGCTGTCGACGACCTTGATTGGGCCGGATGGCAAGGTGGTGCGGTTTTATCCGGGGAACGAGTGGACGCCGGAGGAGTTTCTGGCGGATGTGAAGAAGCAGTTCCCCACCGGGTAGGTTTGCCGGGTTGAGGGGCGGGTGATTGATACGGGAATGAGACAGTGACATCGCGTACCCACCGATTTCCGCAAAGAGCGCGGAAATGGATGGGGCACCCCTACAGTATTTGGTTGCTGGAACAATAGGCCGGGAATCCTGTGAATCCCCGGCCATTGCGTTCTCATCCCTTCCAGTAGACTCGAGGTTGGAACTCTTTCCTGAGGAAGTGTTGAAGACAATGGCGAAAATTACTGTGTTGTTTGCGCTGATGCTGGTTGCGCTTGGATTGCTGGGTTATGTGGGAACGGGGAGCACGCATCCGACGGCGCTGATTCCGACGTGGATTGGGCTGGCGCTGGGGTTGTTTGGGGCGCTGTCGTTTTCTCCGGATGCGGGTCGGCGGAAGCTGTTCATGCACATCAATGTGACGATTGCGCTGCTGGGCTTTCTGGGCTCGGTGGGCGAGATCATTCGCGGATACGTGCATTCGGCCGCGGTTGGGGTGGCGCCGAATGCGGCTGCGCTGGGTGCGAAGTGGTCGCTGGCCGGGCTGCTGCTGGTGTATGTGATTTTGTGCGTGCGGTCGTTTATCGCGGCCCGGCGCAGCGGGGTTGTTTAAGCATGGGGTCGATGGGTGGCAGCATGCGTGGCGGGGGCATGACGATGCGCGCCGAGCGGGGCGGGCATGGGGGCAGAGGCGCGCGCGGGGCTGACCAGCCGAAGCGCAAGGTGAGCCTGAAGAAGCTTTGGCCGACGATATGGGAGCTGGTGAGGCCGCGGATGCCGCTGATCGGCGTGGGGCTGGTGCTGGTGGCGATCAAGACGGTGGCGGGATTGACGCTGCCGTACCTGACGAAGCCGCTGCTGGATGGTGCGTTGAACTTTGCGCATCCGGTGGTGGGGCTGCTGCCGAAGCTGATCGGTGTGGTGTTTGTGGCGACGGTGATCCAGGCGATCACCTCGTTTTCGCTGACGCAGTTACTGTCCAAGGAAGGTCAGAAGCTGATCAGCGACCTGCGGAAGCAGGTGCAGCAGCACGTGGGGCGTCTGTCAGTGGCGTACTATGACGCGAACCGGACGGGAACGCTGGTTTCACGGATCATGAACGACGTGGAGGGCGTGCGGAACCTGATTGGCACGGGCCTTGTGGAGTTTGTGGGCGGGATATTGACTGCGATTTTGGCGTTTATCTATCTGCTGCACCGGAGCGCGACGGTGACGATCACTGTGTTTACGGTGATTGGGCTGTTTGTAGTGATTTTGCAGTACGGGTTCAAGAAGATCCGGCCGATTTTCCGGGAGCGGGCGAAGATCAACGCCGAGGTGACGGGGCGGCTGACGGAGTCGCTGGGCGGCGTGCGGGTGATCAAGGGGTACCACGCGGAAGAGCGCGAGGCGCATGTGTTCAGCGAAGGCGTGGACCGGATATTGCGCAACGTGGTGAGCTCGCTGACGATGACGAGCACGCTGTCTTCGGCGTCGACGACGGTGCTGGGGCTGGTGTCGGCCATTGTGATGTGGCTGGGCGGGCACGCGGTGCTGGCCGGTAAATGGACGGTGGGCGACTACTTCAGCTACAACATGTTTCTGGCGTTCATGATTGCGCCGGTCTTCCAGATTGTGAACATTGGGACGCAGCTGACGGAGGCTTTTGCAGGGCTGGACCGGACGACGGAGATATTGGCGGAGCTGGAAGAGAATGCGGACCCGAGGCGGGAGCTGGCGCTGCCGCCGATTGAGGGCATGGTTGAGTTTGAGGACGTGCACTTTGAGTATGAGCCGGGCAAGCCGGTGCTGCATGGAATCGACTTTACGGCCAAGCCGGGGAGCGTGACAGCGCTGGTGGGGTCGTCCGGGTCGGGCAAGTCTACGATTATCAGCCTGGTGTGCGCGTTTCACAATCCGACATCTGGCCGGGTGCTGGTGGATGGGCGGGACCTGGCGACGGTGGATTTGAACAGCTATCGGTCGCAGTTGGGCGTGGTGCTGCAGGACTCGTTTCTGTTTGACGGGTCGATCCGCGACAATGTGATGTTTTCGAGGCCGGATGCGACGGAAGAGGAGTTCCTTTCGGCGTGCCGGACGGCGCGAGTGGATGAGTTTGCGGAGCGGTTTCCGGAGCAGTACGACACAATTGTGGGCGAGCGCGGGGTGAAGCTGTCGGGCGGTCAGCGGCAGCGGTTGTCGATTGCGCGGGCGTTGCTGGCACAGCCGCGGATTCTGATTCTGGACGAGGCGACGAGTTCGCTGGATTCCGAGTCGGAGGCGATGATCCAGGCGGGGCTGAACCAGCTGATGCTGGGACGGACGACCTTCGTGATTGCGCATCGGCTATCGACGATTCGTCGGGCGGACCAGATTCTGGTGGTCGAAGGCGGCAAGATTGTGGAGCGAGGCGACCACGACGAACTGTTTGCGCTGAAGGGGCGCTACTACGACCTGTATACGCGGCAGCATGGGCTGGAGGCGAATCTGTTTCTGGCTCCAGGCGAGGGCGGCGCGGCGGAGTAGGGCTGGCTGTATGGGCTTGCGGGCGATGTACATCGGGCGTAGATTATGTACATGGCTTTGCATATTCAAGATCCGGAGACTGACCGGCTGGCGCGGGAGTTGAGCGCGGCGACGGGTGAGACGATTACCCAGGCGGTGAATACGGCGCTGCGGGAGCGGATGCGGGTGGTTGTGCCCGTTCGCAAGCAATCCAAAGAGGAATATATTGCGCGGATTGAGGCGATTGTGGCTGACTTGGCCACGCTGCCTGTTCTGGACAATCGCACGCCGGACGAACTCATCGGTTACAACGAGTATGGGTTGTTCGACTGATGGTCGTGGATACGTCAGTTCTGGTGGCAATTCTGCTGGGTGAGCCGGAGCGCTTTGAGTTTTACGAGAAGATGCGCCTAGCCAGAAACGTGCAGATTTCGGCAGTAAATTATGTGGAATGCGCGATTGTGCTGATGCGGTATTTTGGTCCTGCGGCCGAAGAGCGGATTGATCGCTTGCTGCGGGAGGCCGGGATTGCTGTGACTGCGGTCGGAGTTGAGCACACGATGTACGCCATTGCCGCATTTCGGCAGTATGGGAAGGGTCGGCATCCGGCGGGGCTGAACTTTGGGGACTGCTTCAGTTATGCGCTGGCGAAGTCGGCGGGTGAGCCGCTGCTGTTTAAGGGGTCGGATTTTTCGCGGACGGATGTGCGGGTGGGGTGAAGGGCGAGACTTGGCGTGGTTGTTCAAGTGCGGCGGAAGCGGATTTCAACGTTTATGGCAACCGGTACGGGCTTGCCATCGTGCATGGCAGGGAGATAGCGGTAACTACGCAGTGAGATGATGGCTTGCTCATCCAATCCATGACCAAGCGATCTAACGATCTGAATGTTTTGGGGCATCCCCTGGGCATCTACGATGAGACTTGCCGCCAGAGTACCCTCGATGTCAGCACGCAGTGCAGACACTATGTTATTTATTTCGTGGGCGACGAGGAGCTTTGGCGCCGTGACTGCCCCACCCACCTTCTCAATCTTGCTTTTCGTCTCAGGAGTTGATTCTGTAGCTGGATTGGATTGCGGGGCCGGGGTGGAGTAGACGGGCCCAGTGACGAGGACGGCCTTTGCCATCGCATCCTCAGGCGCAGCCAGTTTCTGCTCGGGCATAGTGACCAAATGGAGTGCTGCGGTCTTTTCGCCATTCGGCTGTTTGGTGACGATCATGCAGGTTTCCAGGTGGATTTCGATGCTGAGGGCGACGGCTGCTGGGGAGCCTGCGTGTGCGCCGGGTTTGAATCTGTCAGCGGCGAGGATTTTGAGGGCGAAGATGTCGAGATCGTTTGCCGTTGGGCGGAGGAAATGGATGCTGTACGGAAGCCCATCGGATCCGACGACGAGCGAGAGGGTGGGGCTTCCGGCGAGTTTGTCTTCCAGTTTGCACTCGGTTTTTAAGAGAGAGATATTAGATGTTGGAAGAAGTTCGGGAGCAGTGGTGTCGGCTCCGGGTGTGTAGACGGCGACCTTTTCCCCGGTCTGTGGGGAGGCCGGTGGGGGGAATTGGGCGTGGGCGTGGGCGGAGACGAGGGCCAGGAGGATGAGGGGCAGGGATTGGGGGAGAATTCGCATAGAGCCTCCTGGGGATGGATGGGTTTACGGTAGCACGCGGGGGGCGGGTTGCGTGCCGGGTCTACGGTTTGGGTGCTGGGCTGGGTTGGGCTGGCTCGCCGTATATCAGGTGGAAGATGAGCTTTACGGCGACGGGCTTGCCTTGATAGACGGCGGGCTGAAAGGTGGCACCGTTGAGGCTTTTGGCGGCTGCGGTTTCAGCAGTGTTGTCGGAACAATGTACCTTTTCGTCGGGATGGGCTTTGCCCTTGTCGCTGATGGTCAGTGGGATATCGCAGACCAGGGGTTCAGGCATGGAAAAGCCTTGTTCACAGAGATCCACTGTGGCCAACTTTTTCAGTTGCGGTGGGGCGATGTCGCGGGTGAGCGGATAGGCTCCGGAGGAGTCGGGCTGGGTAGCGCCGAGGCCAGAGGACGCACGCAAGCCAAAGTGTACGAAGGAGATGGGCGGATCGGTGCTGGCGCAATAGTTGACATTGTCCTGGCTACTGGGGTCGCCATCCAGATGATAGACCATGAGATTTGAGATTCTGACTGCCGTAGCTTTTCCGTCGGCGGTGCGAGCTGGGTCGTAGCGGTCAAGTTGAACGGATTTTATGCTTTCTTCGGCATAGTGCGAATCGGTACAGCGCACGATTTTGACATCTTGCGGAAGCCCGTTCACGTCAACGACGAGTACTACGGCACAGGCAGCGTCATGTCGATATCCAGGATTTCCAGCGGAAATATACGGGTCGATTGTATTGATCTGTTTGGGCGCGGTCATTCCGTTGCCGGCCTTGAAGAAGGGCGGCAACGGAATGTCAGTGGGCGGTGCGGGTTGCTGGGCGAAGGCTGCGGCGGAGAGCGAGAGCATGAGGAGTGCTGCGGCGGTGCGGGGCATGGGTTGGGACTCCTGAGGGTGGTTGCAGTTTATGCGATGACACCCAGTTCGCGGAGGAGGAAGGCGTAGTCGAAGGCGATTTCCTTGAGGTAGTCGTAGCGGCCGCTGGCGCCGCCGTGGCCTGCGCTCATGTTTGTGACGAGGAGCAGGGGGGTGTCGTCGCGCTTGAGGGTGCGGAGTTTGGCGACGTATTTGGCGGGTTCCCAGTACATGACCTGGCTGTCGTTGAGGCTGGTCTTGACGAGCATGGCGGGGTAGCAGCCTGCGCCGAGGTTTTCATAGGGCGAGTAGCTGAGCATGTAGTGGAAGAAGTCCTGGCGGTTGGGGTCGCCCCACTCTTCGTATTCGGGGACGGTGAGGGGCAGGGAGGCGTCGAGCATGGTGTTCATGACGTCGACGAAGGGGACGTGGGAGAGCACGGCGCGGAAGAGGTCGGGGCGGAAGTTGGTGACTGCGCCCATGAGGAGACCGCCGGCTGAGCCGCCCTCAATGGCGACGCGAGCTGGGTCTCCGTAGCCGGAGGCGGTGAGGTGCTGGACGCAGGTGATGAAGTCGGTGAAGGTGTTGCGCTTGAGTTGCATTTTGCCGGCGTCGTGCCAGGGGGTGCCGAGATCTCCGCCGCCGCGGATGTGGGCGTAGGCCATGACGACGCCGCGGTCGAGGAGGCTGAGGCGGTTGGCGTTGAAGCCGATGGGGAGGGAGTAGCCGTATGATCCGTATCCGTACACGTAGAGCGGGTTGCGTCCGGGGACGCGCTCTTCGGTGCGGAGGAGCATGTCGCGGCGATAGACGACGGAGATGGGGACGCGGACGCCGTCGTCGTCGGTGGCCCAGACGCGCTCGGAGGCGTAGAGGGTGCGGTCGAATCCGCCGGGGACTTCCTGCTGCTTGAGGAGGGTGGACTCACTGGTGGCGACGTTGTACTCGTAGACGGAGCTAGGGGTGACGAGCGAGGTGTAGCCGTAGCGGAAGCGGGGGGTGTCGAACTCGCAGTTGGTGCCGGGGTAGGCGTTGTAGACGGGCTCGGGCATGGAGATGAACTCCTGCTCGGTGGGGTGGCCTTCCGCGTCGAAGCGCCATAGGCAGAGGCGCGGGAGTCCGTTGGCGCGCTCGGCGGCGACGAAGAAGGTGCGGAAGAGGTCGATTTCTTCGAGCATGACGTCGGGGCGGTGGGCGATGAGCTGGGTCCAGTGTTCCGCGCCGGGAGTGGCGACTGGGGTGGTGACGAGGCGGAAGTTGCGGCCCTGATCATTGGTGCGGATGTAGAAGAGGCCTTCGCGGTGGTCGATGGAATACTCGTGATCGTCATTGCGGGGCTCGACGAGGGTCCAATGGCCGATGGGGTTGTTGGCGTGGAGGAAGCGGGACTCGCTGGTGGTGTGGCTGGCAGCTTCGAGGACGAGGTACTTGCCGTCGCGGGTGCGGCCGGCTGCGAGGTTGAAGCGCTCGTCGGGTTCCGTGAAGATGAGGGCGTCTGCGGTGTGGCCGGTGCCGAGGAAGTGCCGCCAGAGCTGGAACTGGCGCTTCTGATCCTCGTCCTCGACGGTGTAGAAGAGGGACTGGTCGTCGGCGGCCCAGACGACGGAGCCGACGCGCTCGACGGTTCCGGGGAGGGTGTCTCCGGTGGCGAGATCCTTGATGAAGAGGGTGTACTGGCGGAAGCCGGTGAAGTCGACGGAGTAGGCGAGCCAGCGGCCGTCGTCGGAGATGTCCATGGCGCCGATGGCCATGAAGGGCTGTCCTTCGGCGAGGAGATTGCCGTCGAGGACGACTTCTTCGGGAGCATCGGGGAGATCAGCGCGGCGGCAGTAGGTGGCGTACTGCTTGCCTTCTTCGGTGCGGGACCAGTACCACCAGTGGCCGTCGCGGTAGGGGGCGCTTTGGTCGGTCTGCTTCATGTGGCCGAGCATTTCGGCGTAGAGCTTTTCGCGGAGGTTGGCGAGGGGCTCCATGTAGGCTTCGGCGTAAGTGTTTTCCGCGTTGAGATAGGCGGTGACTTCGGGGCTTTCCTTGTCGCGGAGCCAGGCGTAGTCGTCCAGGAGGGTGATGCCGTGGATGTGGGTCTCTTTGGCTTGTCTGCGGGCGACGGGAGGAGAAGTGAGGATGAGTTCAGAAGTAGTCACATCAACCAGTTTATCTCTCTTGACGGGGTGGTGTGCTGTACCGGAGTGCTCTGGAGGGGGGTAGGGGAACTTCCGGGGCCGGCTCCGCGTACAATCTAAGCAGATGAACGATCGCCGAATCCAACCGGCTGTTTCTGCGCTGCTCGCTGTGTTTGCCCTAGTCTTTTGTGGACTGGTGGCACGGGCTGAGCGCGTGGAAGACGTGCCTAAGCCCACTGACTATGTATCCGACCTGGCGCATGTGCTGACGCCGGAGACGGTTGCGCGGATTGACCATATTTGCAGCCAATTGGACCATGGCAAGGGCAACGCGCAGATAGCCGTGGTGACGGTGCACGACCTGGGCGGGGACGACAAGGCGGACTTTGCCAACCGGCTTGAAGAGAAGTGGAAGGTTGGGCGGAAGGGCTCGGACCGGGGAGTTCTGATACTGGTTTCCGTAGACGACCGGCACTATTGGGTGGAGGTTGGGTACGGGCTGGAGGGGATTCTTCCGGACGGCAAGGTGGGCGACATTGGACGGGCCATGGTGCCATACCTGAAGACGGGCGATTACGGCTCCGGAATAATGACGGGCGTGCTGCAGATTGGCAACGTGATTGCGGACGACGCGAAGGTGACGCTGGACGACCAGGCGCCGATGCCGCAGGCGCGGATGGAACGCGAGGTTGCGCCGCACCACTCGGGCGGTGCGGTGCTACTGCGCATCCTCATCATCGTCATTGTGCTGGCGGTGTTTGGGCTGCGTGGGCTGTTTGGCTTTGGGCTGGGGATGTTCCTGGGCGGCGGCGGTGGCTGGGGTGGTGGTGGCGGAGGTGGCGGTGGTGGGGACGGCGGTGACGGGGGTGGATTTGGCGGCTTCGGGGGCGGCGACTCGGGCGGCGGCGGAGCTGGCGGGGATTTTTAGTTTGGGGGGATGGCTGGGTTGGGCATTCCAGAAAGAGCAATTGGTCCGCGGAAGCTTTCCCATCCGCGGGGTGACAGGGAATTCAACGGCAATTGAGGAGACGGACTGCTATGAGTCGTGGAGTTGGGATTCTGTTGGGAATTCTGGGCGTTCTGCTGGTGGTGGCGCTGATGGTTTTTGGCAGCTTCAAGAGCGCGCAGAACTCACTGGTGAGCAAGGATGAAGGTGTGAAGTCGGCGTGGTCGGAGGTGGATGTACAGCTGGAGCGCCGGGCGGATTTGATTCCGAACCTGGTGGAGACGGTGAAGGGGTTTGCCAAGGAAGAGAGCACGGTGTTTGGCGACATTGCCAATGCGCGCGCTGGCCTGTTGAATGCTCGTGGGCCGCAAGAGAAGATTGAGGCTAACGGGCGGCTGGATTCGGCGTTTGGACGGTTGCTGGCATTGAGCGAGAACTATCCGCAACTGAAATCGAACGAGCAGTTTTTGCGTTTGCAGGACGAGCTTTCAGGGACGGAGAACCGGATCACGGTGGCGCGGCGGCGGTATAACGATACGCTGCGGGATTACAACACGTATGTGCGGAGTTTCCCGAACAGTATTTGGGCTGGGATGCTGGGATTTGCGCCGAACAATGCGTATTTTGAGGCGAGTGCCGGGGCGCGGGTTGTGCCGCAGGTGAAGTTTTAAGGATTGGCGAGTTAGCCCCGCTGCGCGGGGTTGGCAAGTCAGCAAGTGAGCGTCTGCCCTGGGGAAGTTTGGGCAGCGGGGAATCCGGGACAAACAAAAGAGCCACGCCTGGGATGCAGGCGTGGCTCTTGATATTTGTGGCAGCTGGCAATCGGGTTACTTGAACGAGGCGATTGCGCTTGCTTCGTCGTCGAAGATGTCGAAGACGGTGTAGAGCTTGGTGACCTGGAGGACATCCTTGACCTTCTTTGTGAGGTTGAGGAGTTTGAGGTCGGCACCCTGGTTTTTGGCAGTGGTGTAGGAGCTGACGAGTTCGCCCAGACCAGAGCTGTCGATGTAGTTGACTTCGCCGAGTCCGACGAGAATTTTCTTGACGCCTTTGCCGATGAGTTCGCGAATGGCTTCGCGCAACTGCACGGCGCCTTCTCCGAGCGTGATGCGTCCGCTCAGGTCGAGGATCGTCACACCATCCAGCTCCCTGGTTGCAATTGTCAGTGCCACAGTCTTGCCCTCCTTAAGGGTATTTGCGATTAGGTTGAAACGCGGTTTCAGGAATTCGACTCTGCAGGCGGAGTGAGGTGCTTCACAAGGGTGAGCTCGGTACCCGGATGCAGTTGTCGAAAGTGTACCTCATCCAGGAAGGAACGGATGAGAAAGATGCCTCGGCCGGTGCCGCGGAGGAGATTTTCTGGAGCGAGGGGGTCGGGAAGCGTGTCTGGGTCGAGTCCTTCGCCCTGGTCGGAGATTTTGATGATGAGGGATTTTCCGTTGTTTTCGAGGGAGACGGCGATTTGTTTGTTGGGGTCGTATGCGTTTCCGTGCAGGACTGCGTTGACGGCGGCTTCACGGGCTGCCATGACGACGCGGAAGCTTTCATCCTCATCGAGGCCGGCATCGAGGGTGAGTTTTTCCACAGCCTGTTCGACCTCGGCGACGCTATCCATGGTGGAAGCGAGGCGAAAGGTTAACCGTCCTGTTTCAGGTGCCGTCACAAGAAGCCTCGCGGGAAAAAGAGTTGACCCAGGGGAGGTCATGCGCGCTCAGCCGTTTAGGGGCATTTGGCTGGGGGCAAGCATCCTTCATGGCAGTTTCATCGCTGGCCCTGAATGTGTCAAGCGGGGAGGGTAATGCGGCTGGCTGGGGGCGGTCCGGCGCGGTTGGATGGCTGTTGGGCTGGGTGGAGGGAGATTTCTGTCTGCCGGTTGGCAAGGGGCACGTGGGAGAGGCTAAACTCAAGCTGCAATGGCAATGCGCACGACAGCCCGCGTGAGTTTGACGGCGATGCTGGGCACCCCTGTGACCGATGCGCAAGGCAATGTGCGGGGCAGGCTGAAGGACGTGGCTGTGGCCACGGGCGCGGAGGCTGGGCGGGTTGCGGGGCTGGTGCTGAAGACGCGCCAGGGGTTGCAGATTGTGCCTTCGACGCAGGTGATGGAGACGCCTTCGGGGACCCTGGAGCTGCGGTCGCCGACGGCGCTGAGTCCGCTGAATGGGGACGAGAACTATCTGTTCCTGCAGCAGGACCTGATCGACCGTCAGATTATCGACATTCACGGGCGCAAAGTGGTGCGGGTGAACGACGTGGACCTGGAGTGGATGGGTCACGGCGGGGTGCATCTGCTGCGAGTGTCGGAGGTTGAGGTTGGGCTGCGCGGGGCGATGCAGCGTGTGTTCAAGGGGATACTGCCACGGCAGATGCTGGAGACGCTTTCGCGGCGATTTGCGGCGAAGGGGATTCCGTGGGAGTTTGTGGACGTGATTGAGGTGGACCCGGCGCGGCGGGTGAAGCTGAAGATATCGCACGAACGGCTGGCGGAGATGCATCCGAGCGAGCTGGCGGAGATTCTGGCGGATCTGGCTCCGGCGGAGCGGGAGGCGATTTTTACGACGCTTGATGAGGAAGTTGCGGCGGAAGCGTTGGAAGAGGTGGACGCGAAGCTGCAGAAGTCGCTTCTTGAGTCTCTGGACGAGGAGCGGATTGCCGACATTGTGGAAGAGATGGATCCGGGCGCGGCGGCGGATTTGCTGAGTGAGCTTACGGATGAGCGATCCGAGGCGATTCTGGAAGAGATGGAGCCGGAAGAGCGTCAGGAAGTGGCGGATCTGCTGGAGTTTGACGAGGATTCGGCCGCGGGCCGGATGACGACGGACTTTGTGCGGGCGAGCAACGAGGGAACTGTGGCGGACGCGGTGGCTGCACTGCGGGAGTTTGACGGGGATGTGGAGCTGGTGACGGAGGTGTATCTGCTGGATGCGGGAGGGGTGCTGAAGGGCGCGGTTCCGCTGGGGCGGATGATCCTGGCTCAGCCGGAGACGCGGCTGGCGGTGCTGGCCGAGCCGCGGGTGTTGAGCTGCCCGTGGGATATGCACCAGAACGAGCTGGCGGAGTTGTTCGACAAGTACAACCTGCACGCGCTGCCGGTGCTGGATGCGCAGAGGCGGATGGTGGGGTTGGTGCAGTCGGAGGAGATTATCAGCTTCCTGCTGGAGAAGATGTAGGGGGCAGGTGGATCGAGCTGCGCGCGATTTTGTTTTTTGGGTCCGCGGAAGACGGGGATTGGTGAGTCCCACCCTTGTCCCGCAAAAGGCGCGTTACAAGGATGGGGCACCCGGCCACATCCGTTCCACGGAGCGCCGGCACTCGGACTCCAGGCGCCGCGACGAGCGAACCTGTTGCAAGTACCCATACAAGTACAGCTTCAGCAAATCACGAGGATCGCAGCCAGCACGGCCCGTCTCGGAGCGCTCAAAACCCAACCGCTGCAAGTCAAGACGCTCGACAAACGCCTCAAGCACCCGATACACATGATCGGCCGTCACCAGATCGTCCAATGCCGCAGGAAAAAGCGTCTGCTGATTCCGAGCCTCACCTTGGATAAAACCCCTGTCCAATGTTCCCATGTACTTCAATCCGTGTCACGAGGGCCTGTTTAGCGCTGGGCTAATATACGCTGCGCCTACGGCGCGGGCTAATCCTTTGGCCCTGGAACAACGTGTGGAAGGGGAACTGGGCCGGGACCTCCTACGGCGAAGATGCGGGCTATGCGCTGGTCGGGGGTGGGCAGGGTTGGGAATGGGGCGTGGGGCTCGGTCTGGTACCAGAATGCTGTGGTGAAGAAGTCGTCGGAGCGATGGTTGGCGTGGCCGTGCTCGATGGTGACCTTGATGGACTTTTCGAAGGTGATGGGGCTTTCCGTGTGCCAGCGGTAGAGGCTGTAGCGGCTGGCGAGGCGTTCGGAGCCGGTGATCTGGGGTGCGCCGTTGTGCTGGAAGCCGAAGGACTGGCCGTTGCCGAAGTCCCATGCGCCGTTGAAGTAGTCTTCCGTGCCGGTTCCGTTGATGGTGGGCAGGGTGTCCCCGTCGATGAAGATCATGTCGTCGCCCTCGCCGAACCAGCCGTCCTGGGATTGGAGGACGGAGTGGGTGACACCGATGAAGTGACCGCGGCCGGTGGCTTCGAGGTAGACGTAGTTGCCTGCGCCGGAGAGATTTTTGCGGTCTCCGACGGTGGGGTCCCAGTTGTTTTGCCAGTCGTTGACTTCGCCGATGTTGGGGGAAGCCTGGCGGTATTGGGCGTGGAAGCGTCCGAGGTCGGGCGGGATGCTGGGCAGGGTGACGTAATCGACGGCGAAGTAGAGGTTGTTGGTGGTCTGGGGGCCGTCATTGGTGACGGAGAGGCGCGCGCCGGTGGCGAAGGGCATCTGGAAGTAGGCGTTGAGAGCCTTAACAGGGGCGACGGCGATGAGGGCGGACTGGAAAGTGAAGTATTCGCCGAGTCCGAGTCCGAAGAAGTCTCCGACGGGGACCTCGACGGAGGGGGTGGTTTCGCCGTCCCACCAGGCGCGGAGGACGAGGTTTTTGAGGTGGTGCGGGTCGGGGGAGTTGATGGTGAACCAGAGGTGGGTGACGACGCCTGCGCCGGAGACATCGAGGATGACGGCCTCTTTGCCGGGAGGGACGGGGACGGAGTCGTTGTTGCCGCCGGTGCGGTCCCAACTGGAGGAGCGGCGGGTTTTGTAGGTGCGGAGTCGGGCCTGGGCGAAGAGTTCGTCGTTTGCCGGGGAGTCGGGCAGGTCGGGCTTGGGGGGAGCGGCGACGGCGGAGGTTGCGAGGCCGAGCGAGGCCGCGGCTGCGCCTTGAGCGAGGAGGCCGAGCATGGAGCGCCTGGCGACGTTGGCCGGTAGACTTTCCGGGGCTGAGTGTTTCTTTTCGTCTGCCATGGTTCCTCCATTTTCGCTGGGAACCAACGTATCACTTTGTCTCGCCCTGCGGTCAAGGAGGACCAGACTTGGTTGTGAAAGAAATACTCTGTTCACAAATTCGCACCGTTGCACCCAACTGTGTGAAACAATAATTTATGTATGCAGTTTCCTAAAATCATCCAGGGTGGTATGGGCGCTGGAGTCTCCAACTGGAGGCTTGCTCAGGCCGTCTCGCGTCTGGGTCAGCTGGGTGTAGTGTCCAGCACGGCTCTCGATCAGATCCTTGTCCGTCGGCTGGGTGATGGTGACCCGGATGGGCACATGCGTTACGGCTTTGACATGTTTCCGTTTCAGGAGATGGCGAAGCGGGTGTGGCGGGAGTACTTTGTGCCCGGCGGGAAGGCTGCGGATGTACCGTACAAGTCGACGGCGATGCATACACGGAATGATTCGCGGAAACTGGTAGAGCTGTGCATTCTGAGCAACTTTGTGGAAGTTGCGTTGGCGCGGCTGGGGCATGACAATCCGGTGGGGATCAACCTGCTGGAAAAGGTTCAGGTGGTGCATTTGCCTTCGCTGTACGGTGCGATGCTGGCAGGAGCCGGGTACGTGCTGATGGGCGCGGGGATTCCGCTGCACATACCGGGGGTTCTGGACCAGTTGGCGTTCCACCAGCCGGTGGAGTACAAGCTTTCGGTGGCCGGAGCGCCGTCGGAGATGGACACGCAGCTTCGGTTTGATCCTCGGGAGTACATGGAGACGGAGCTGCCGCCGCTGACGCGGCCGAAGTTTGTGGCGATTATTTCGTCGAACACGCTGGCGACGACGATGCTGAAGCGGGCATCGGGCCGGGTGGATGGATTTATTGTGGAGAAGCACACGGCGGGCGGACACAATGCTCCGCCGCGTGGCAAGACACAGCTGAATGTGATTGGCGAGCCGATCTATGGCGAGCGGGACCAGGTGAACCTGGTGGCTCTAAAGGAGCTGGGAGTACCGTTCTGGATGGCTGGCGGTTACAACACGCCGGAGCGTGTGCAGGATGCGCTGGCGGCGGGAGCGGAAGGCGTGCAGGTGGGAACGGTGTTTGCGCTGAGCCGCGAGAGCGGGTTGCGCGAGGACCTGAAGAGGTCTCTCCTGGCGCAGGTTGTGGCGGACAAAGCCCAGGTGTATACGGATCCGCTGGCGTCTCCGACGGGATTTCCGTTCAAGGTGGCGCTGATGCCGGGAACGCTTTCAGGTCAGACGGAGTACGAGGCCCGTACGCGCGTTTGCGACCTTGGATATCTGCGGGAAGGTTACGCGACGGAGAAGGGAACGATTGGCTACCGTTGCGCAGCGGAGAACAAAGACGCGTTTCTGGCCAAGGGTGGGACGATCGAAGAGACAGTTGGGCGCAAGTGCCTGTGCAATGCGCTGATGGCCAACGTGGGTTACGCGCAGCTGCGGCCGGATGGACGGGAAGAGCAGCCGCTGATTACGGCCGGCGATGGACTGAATGAGGCGGCGCGGTTCCTGGCTCCGGGAGAGACGAGCTACTCGGCTGCCGAGGCTGTGGATTCTCTGCTGGGATTGCGGCCGATTGGGCACTTGCAACTGGATGCGCATTTGCATGGGGCAATGACGGTTTAGAAACTCAGAATCCGATGAAAGAGGCAGACGGGGATGATCCGTTTGCCTCTTTTTTTGCGTGCGCGAGAGTTACTGATTTGGAGTGGAGTCGGTGTCGGGGCCTTGTGCCGGGGTGGTTGGCTTTGCTGCCCGGTTGGGGTCAGGCGAGGAGCCGGGGTCTGAGCTGCCGCCCCAGTTTGCGAGCGAGGCGATGAACTTCTGGCCAATGAAGAAGGCTACGAAGCCGATGGTCATGGCTCCCCAGGCATCGAGGATGGTGATTTTGACGGGGAGCTGTGTGTCGGAGAGACGAGAGGAGACGATGGTGAAGGAGGCGCAGAGGATGGCGACTCCGATGACGCGGGCGAAGAAGTGGACGATGACGTGGAACCCCTCGGAGGAGGTGATGCGCTGGAAGAGCGCGGTCCAGCCGGTGGATTCGACGGAGACGGCATTGAAGCGAGTCATGAGAGAGTCGTCGGCCTGGGCACCGGTGAAGGTGACGACGAGGAGGGCGAGCAGTCCGCCGATGATGGCGAAGATGATGATGCTGGTCTGGTCAATGCTTACGGGGAAGGTCGCCTTGACGGCGATGCTTCGCTGGGTCCAGGGGCGGTAGCTGGGTGGGTTTGGTGCGGTTTTTTGCCCGGATTTAACTTCGGTTTGCAGACTTGCACTGGGGTCCGGGGCTGCGATGACCCAGTAGAAGCCGGTGAGGTAGTAGTCGTAGTTTCCGGGGGAGAAGTCGAGTTTGTTTTTGAGGTTGTCCCACCAGCTGGTTTGGCAGGAATCTCGCCAGTTCTGGATTTGCTTGTGGAGTTCGGGAGAGATGGCCGAGTCTTTGGGATTCACTTCGATGGGCTTGGCGGAGAGGTTGAAATGGACGGTCATCTGGTCGCTGGGCTGGAGGGTGAGGAACCAGCGTCCATTGGTCGAGCCGTTTGCCGTGTTGAAGGTGGCGGTAAGGGGGACGACGCATTTGGAGGGATTTGCGGCGACGACGCTGTGACTGATGAGTTGAAGGGACTGAAGGTCGACAGAGATTGGTTTGGGGGAGACGTTTTGCAGGGTGGCGGCGATGTTGGAGGTTGAGCCGAGCTTGATGGGGGTTTCCGAGGGGGACAGGGTGATGCGAATGGGGGCGGTGGAGACGGCGATGGAATCGGTGGAGTCGGAGGACTCGGTGACGGCCTGGTCGGTGGTGCTTGGGGAAGCTTTGCCGGGCAGAGCATTGGAGGATCCCGGGGCTGTGGCGGATGGGTTTGTGGGTCCCGTGGAGGATTGAGCGGGGAGCTGGGTGGTTACGGCAAGGAGGAGGACGGCAAGGGTGAGAGGGCCAAATGCATGGGAGCGGGAAGGGTGGGGGAAACTCATGGCAACAAACGGCATGGCAGCAAACCTCATAGGGGAAGAAGTCGTGCGGTGCGGCGCGGATGTGGTTTTCGGGCGGCTGCGAAATTGGGAAGGGAGCAGCCTGAAAACAAACTCTTTGCCGTTCAATCGCCCGGTCTGCCAATAGTACTCAGGGAAGGCAGGAAAGGCCACCAAAAAAGTTTATGTGGAGGGGTAGATAGGTGTACCGGTGGGCGCTCGGAGCGAGGTGCCAGATGATATGTTCGGGAGGGGAAGACTGAGGAAGGGACCAAGGTAGACGGGTATGTGGAAGCGCTGGCGAATCCGAATCATGCTGTTTCTGGCCGTATTGGGCCCCGGATTCATTACCGCCAATGTGGATAACGACTCGGGCGGGATTCTGACGTATTCCCAGGCGGGCGCGCAGTACGGGTACACGCTGCTTTGGACGATGATTCCGATTACGCTTGCGCTGATTGTGGTGCAGGAGATGTGCGCCCGTATGGGGGTGGTGACGGGCAAGGGGCTGAGCGACCTGATCCGCGAGGAGTTTGGGTTGCGGCTGACGGTGGTGCTGATGGCGCTGCTGGTGGTTGTGAATTTTACCAACGTGATTACGGAATTTATTGGGATCACGGGCAGCTTGCACCTGTTCCATATATCCAAGTTTGTGTCGGTGCCGCTGTGCGCTGTGCTGGTGTGGTTTCTGGTGGTGCGCGGGGACTACAAGCGTGTGGAGAAGATTTTTCTGGTGGCCTCGGTGGTGTACATCGCATATATTTTTGCAGGTGTGCTGAGCCAGCCGAACTGGCATGACGCGCTTTCGGCGACGGTGCGGATGCCGGAGCGGAGCGTGTGGACGAACGACTACATTTACATGGCGATAGGGATTGTGGGAACGACGATTGCGCCGTGGATGCAGTTTTACCTTCAGTCGTCGATTGTGGAGAAGGGCATCCGGGTGAAAGACTACGCGGCGAGCCGGCTGGATGTGGTGGTGGGCAGCCTGTTTACGGACATTGTTGCGTGGTTCATTGTGGTGGCTTGCGCGGCGACGCTTTGGGTGCATGGGCTGGGAGCAATCCAGGTGGCGGCGGATGCAGCGGAGGCGATGCGGCCGCTGGCAGGAAACTACGCGTTCCTGTTGTTTGCCTTTGGTCTGTTCAATGCTTCGCTGTTTGCGGCATCGATTTTGCCGCTGTCTACGGCTTATACGGTGTGCGAGGGTTTGGGCGTGGAGTCGGGGGTGGACAAGACGTTCAAGGAGGCGCCCTTCTTCTACTGGCTGTATACGCTGCTGATTGCCGGCGGTGCGGTGAGCGTGCTGCTGCTGCCGGACTCGCAACTGATCAATGTGGCTATTCTGTCGCAGGTGCTGAACGGGGCGCTGCTGCCGGTGGTGATTATCCTGATGCTGGTGCTGATCAACCGCAAGGACCTGATGGGCAAGTATGTGAACTCACGGCTGTGGAATGGGGTGGCGTGGGCGACGAGCGTGATTGTGATTGGGCTGACCCTGGTGATGCTGTGGGGATTGAGACCGAAGGGGTGATAGAAGGACGCGGGCACTAGGTTGGCAGCGAAATCGCTTCGTCATGAAAAGATTTCCACGTGGATGAGAACAAGACCACCTGCAAAAATGCCGCGAAGGGTCGGGTAAAAAGTGATGCCGGAGTTGAGATTCGCCGAGGCGGCGTTTCCCAAGAGACGCGAACCCGGAAACGGACCAAGACCAATGCAGTAGCTGTGGTGATGGCACCGCCCAACAGGCTGCGCCAACTGCTCCCATAGAAATAGATGAAACTACTCTTCTTGGAACGACTTTGACATTGGCATCTGAGGTGCGCTTGTGTTTGAAGCGCTCGGAGCGCTTTCCCACTGGGTAGTGATTGAGAAAGGCGCTTTTACAAACTATCAGGCTGTTGTGCCCACCACATGGAACGCAAGCCCGCGCGATCAGAATGGCGTTCCGGGACCTTATGAGACCTCGCTCATCGGCGTCCCCGTCGTTGACTCTGGAAAGCCACTGGAAGTGCTTCGCACGGTTCATTCCTTCGATCCCAGCATGGCATGTTCCTGCCACACACTGGACGCAACCGGAAGAGAGATTGCACAGGTAAAAGTCCTATGAAGGGCACGGACACCGGCGGAAATTGCTCCACATCCGTGATTGGGTTGGGAAGCGTCTTTCTTGGCGACGATGGCTTTGGTCCCCTTGCGGTGGAAACATTTCGTTGTCAGTTTGCGTGTGGCCCAGAGGTTGAAGTGCTTGATTTGGGGACTCCGGGCCTCGATCTGGCACCATACCTTTATAACCGTAAACTTGTGGTGATCGTCGATGCGGTTCATTCCAACCTTCCCGCCGGAACCGTGTCGATTTCTTGCGAAGATGACTTCACTTCAAACCACGCCTGGATTCGCATCACCGGGCACGACCCAGGTTTGTGGGACACACTCACTCATCTGAGCCTTGCCGATT
>Ga0302154_10000054_pt1 | contig 102657 bp, 100 predicted proteins | sample I_Bog_N2_3_FD_193507 | JGI IMG/M metagenome (GOLD analysis project Ga0302154, IMG submission 193507) | Peat permafrost microbial communities from Stordalen Mire near Abisko, Sweden - I_Bog_N2_3 | ecosystem: Environmental > Terrestrial > Soil > Wetlands > Peat | place: Sweden: Abisko... | reverse complement strand
GTCTCGGGGGACGGTGTCGGGTCTACCCGCAGGGGCCCGTTGCGCACCGTACAGGACGGCGCGTCGGACACACCCGCCGCGACGCTGCGCTCGGTCGGCCGCGCGGGACTCGAAATGAGTAGCGGCTACTCATGCCCGGCTGGACTCGAGGGCGCAGCGTGGCGGTGGCCCGCGGGTGCGTGCCCTGTCGCAAAGGATCGACACCTGCTGCGCTCACGCTCCGACCGCGGCGGGCACGGCCGACGACTGGCCGCCGGCGCCGTCGGCGCCGTCGGCGTGGCCGTCGTCTGGTGCCGCCCCGTATCCGATCGCCACCACCGTCGGGATCCGCGAGGGAAAGAACGACGCCGAGGTCACCACCCTGCTCGGCACGGCCCTGACCGATTCGCTGGCCAAGGCCTCGCTCCGCGCGCTGGAGTCGATTCAGTCGGGCAAGCGGATGTCGAGGCGCTCGGCCAGCTCGCTGCGCCCGGTGACGCCGAGCTTCATGTAGGCGCGCTGGAGGTGGTTGTCCACCGTGCGCACCGAGACGAAGAGGCGCTCGGCGATCTCCTTGCTGGTGAGGTCCTGGGCGGCCAGCATGGCCACCTCGCGCTCGCGGCCTGAGAGCGCTGCGGTGCTCTCGGGTGCGCTGAGGCCGGGCGTGCGGGCGCCTTCGCAGGATGCGAGCAGCGCATCGGCACGCACGGCGGCGGCGGCGGCGCGTCGCATGAGTCCCGCCTCTGTGGCGAGGCGGCGCTCGAGGGATGCTGACTCGGCGGCGAACAGCAGCGCCCCGATGTCCTCGAAGGCGGTGGTCGCCTGCTCCGCCAACTCGAGGTCCGCGCCGCGCGCTGCGAGGGCGAAAAGGAGCCGTGCCTCCATGAAGGGTCCGTCGACGATGCTCTCGAGCTCTTGGAGGCGCTCGGTCGCCGGGGTCGGCTCGCCGAGGCGGACGAGGTCGTGGAGCGCTTCGGCGGTGGCTGCGTGCTGCCCCCAGGACTCGGCCAACTCGACGGCCTCCCACAAGATGGTGCGCGCCAGGGTCACTTCGCCCCGGACGGCCGCCGTCCAGGCCCGCCCGCGCATGATGCCGATGTCCTGCATGTGGACAGCGGTCGGGCCCATGGCGTCGAGCTCGGCGAGCGCCGCCTCCCCGCCGCGCTCGCCCAGATGTGCGGTGGCGAGTGCGATGCCGCCAAGCCCCCAGCGTCGGCCGGGGTGGTTCAGCGTGCCGAAGAGTGTCGCTGCCTCTCGGAACAAGTTGCCGGCGGTCGCCGGCCGCCCCTCGATCAGCCGGATCAGCGCCAGGATGGAGGCGAACCAGGCTTGGCCGTCGATGTTCGCCCGCTCCACCGAGAACTGGTAGCCGGCGTCGGCGATCCCGGCGGCCTCGGCCAGGTTGCCGGCGTGGAGGTGGGCGACGGCCTGGGCGACCAGGTAGATGCCGAGGGCGGTGTACTGGCCCTCGTCGTTCAGCTCCATGCGAGCAGCGAGGGCGGTCTGGGTGTGGGTGACGGCCTCGATGGTGCGCCCCGCCATCGCCAGGCCGACACCGAGGTCGAGCGAGGCCTGGGCGAATGCCGAGTCCCCCGGTTCGCGCAGCAGCGCCTCGTCGAGGGCGATGGAGCGTCGAACGTCCCCGGCGAGCACCAGATTGACCCCTCGCATCGCCAGGATCTCCCGGTGGCACTTCGGGTCGGAGATGGCCGCTGCGGTCTCCTCGAGGACCTGGTCCGCCCGCGCTGCCTCTCCGAGGGAGCGGAACAGCGCCGATGCGCGCCGCACAGCGAGGTCGGTCAGCTCCTGGTCGTTGGTTGCGAGCACCCGAGCCTCGCCGAGCAGCTCTTCGGCGGCACGGCTCCGTCCGAGATAGTCGAGCGAGTCACTCAGCACGAGAGCGGCCTCGACCGACCTGGACTGGTCCCACGCCGCCTGGCCCATCCGCAGTGCCAGCTCGTAGTACTCGGTGCGCAGCGCAGTCCGTCCGGCGGCGAGCAGGGTCTCGAGGCGCCCGGCGCCGCCCCCGTCGAGCTGCCAGACCGCGATGCGCACCGCGTCGCGCCCGGTGGGGGCCACGTCGGACTCCGCCGCCTCGGCCAGGCTCCGGCAGAGCCGGGTCCGCCGGATCGAGGGAAGGTGCGCACGCACGACCTCCCCGTAGAGCGGGTGGTTGAGCCGCAGCTCGGTCCCGTTCTCACCGACGGGCGCGTCGACCAGGCCGCGTCCCTCGAGGCGCTCGACCGCCCGCAACGGCACCAATTGCTCGAGTAGGGACAAGGGGATGGGGTCGGCGAGGGCGACCAGCTCGAGGGCTTCGCGCTCGTCGTCACTCAGCCCGGTGAGCCGCTGTTCGATGAGGTCTCGTAGCCGAGGCGAGTGGGCGAGCGAGCCCTTCAGACGCCAGAGGCCGAGCTCCGAGGCGAGAGCGCCGCTCTCCTGGGCACTTTGGACCAGCTCTCGCAGGAACAGCACGTTGCCCCCGCTCGCCGCCACCAGTGCCTGGAGGGTGGCGCCGTCGACCGGTCCGCCCACCGCGATGACCGCCAGGCTGCGCAGGTCGCGCTCGGGCAGGGGCCCGACCTCGATGCGCACGATGTGCTCGTCCTTCCACATCCCGACGATCGCTGCCGCCTCGCGCCCACCGGAACGGACAGTGAAGACCAAGAAGACGCCGCTGCGCTCGACCAGCTGGTCCAACAGTGCGGTCGACGCGTCGTCGAGCTCTTGGGCGTCGTCGACCACGAGGACCATCCTCCGGTCGCCCCGCCGCTGCTCGATGGCCTCGGCCGCCGCCACGACGATGCCGGCCTCGAGCTCGGGGGAGAGGCCCACCTCGTCGAAGAGCGGGGCGAGCGCCCCGAAGGGCAGGGCCGCGCCGCTCTTCGTCGCCCGCACGGCCACGGCCACCATGCCACGCTCGGCGGCCAGCTCAAGGGTCAGGGACGCGAGCCGGGTCTTGCCGATGCCCGCTGCACCGATGAAGGCCACCCCCCCGCATTCGGGGTCGTCCAGTGCGGCGATCAGGGCCCGCAGTTCGGCGTCGCGCCCGACCACTGGCCAGGTGCTGTCATAAGTTCCGCCGTCCGCCACCCTCTCATTGTGGCCGACCCGGATCCCTGGCGGAAACGAGTAATGAGTAGTGGTTACTCATGCGCTCGTGAATCGCGGGTCCCAAGGTGGGAGGAGAGGAGTCGAGAGGGGCTCGGTGTCGATGGGAGCCGGTCGGGAATGAGGGTGCGCGCGCAGTTGGGGGGCTTCTCCGCCTTCGGCGCCGACGCGCCCGGGCGGCGCCTGGCGGTGCGGCCGTGATGAGCGACGAACGCATCGCCGTCACGATTCAGGTGCTCTACGTAGGCCAGCAACAAGGGGCGATCGACGGTGACCCCATCTTGGAGGTGGATCTCGTGGTGGTGGAGCGGGGTAACCCCCCGAGGCCCCTCGCCACGTCCCTTCGGGTGCCCATGGCCAAGTTGGCGCTGCTGCGAGCGGGTACGGAGTTCTCGGCCGTCATCAGCGGCGAGCGGCCGTCGGTGCTCGACATCGACTGGTCGGGCCTCACCTGATCCCGACGTACCGCCGGCGGTGGGCGAACGTTGAGGAGGCGCGACTCATGGCGTGCCCCGAGCATGAAAACCTGGACCCGATGCTGCCGGTGGAGCTGGTGAACTAGCCGGGGCTTCCCGCCCCGGCCAGTCTCGGTGGCGCTCGTGGTGCCCGTGGCCCGGCTCGCCCAGCTGCGAGCTGGGGCGACCTCCGGTGCGGACCAGCGCGAGCGCCGCCCTGGCGGTGGCCGTCAACTGGGCGGCGGTCGGCGAGGAGCCCTCGGCTCGATGGATGCTCGGCACCGATGTGCCGGGTCATCCTGCGTGCTGGGACGAGCCCACTCCGTCGCCGGGGCGCGAGGGCCCGACCGGTGCACGCGGTCGCTCGGGGTGCGAGCATGGGCGAATGCGCTCCACTCGGCGCTCGCGGGGGAGAATTCTCGTGCCGACTGTCGATCGGCGGCGCTCTCGCTCGTCGTGAGGGGTGCAGGCCCGCGTGGGCCTGGCCGAAAGGAGCACACCATGAGCGAGTATCTGGTCCTCATCTACGAGCGTGAAGCGGAATGGGAGAACGGTGGCCCCGAGCTGTTCGGGGAGATGTATGCGAAGCACCAGGAGTTCGGTGCCAAGCACGCCTCGTCGCTCCGGGGCGGCAACGCACTGCAGCCGACCGCGGCCGCGACCTCGATCCGGACGGATATGTCGGGCGACGCCACCGTCACCGACGGGCCGTTCGCCGAGACCAAAGAGGCCCTCGCCGGCTACTACCTCATCGAAGCGGCCGACCTCGATGAGGCCCTCGCCATCGCCAAGGCTGTCCCCGCCCCCTTCGGCGGCGTCGAGGTCCGCCCCATCAGGACCCTCGACTGAGCCAGCCCGTGGCCGTCGATGCGGCGGTCAGCGCCGCGGTGGACGACGCGCACCGTCGTGAGTGGGCCTTCGTGCTCGCCGCGACGGTGCGCATCACCGCCGACATCGACGAGGCCGAAGAGTGCGTCCAGCACGCATACGCGACGGCCCTCACCTCGTGGTCCCACTCCGGCATCCCGGATCGCCCCGGAGCCTGGCTGACGACGGTCGCGCGTCGCCGCGCCATCGACCTCGGCCGACGGCGCCAGGCCCTGCACCGCTCATTGCCCCTACTCGTTGAGCGGTGGTCCGACACCGAGCCCTCGGTGCAGGGTCACGAGGGCGTGCGCGACGACCGCCTCAGGCTCATCTTCACCTGCTGCCATCCGGCCCTCTCACGCCCCGCGCAGGTCGCGCTCACCCTCCGCCTCGTCTGCGGGCTCACGACCGCTGAGGTCGCCAGGGGCTTCCTCGTGAGCGAGTCCACCATGGCGGCGCGCATTACACGGGCCAAGAAGAAGATCGCCCAGGCGCACATCGCCTACCGCACCCCGCCGGTCAGCGAACGCATGGCGCGCGTCGACGCCGTCCTCGGCGTCGTGCACCTCGTCTTCACGACCGGTCACACTGCGCCGTCGGGGAGTGACCTCGTCCGATCCGACCTGATCGAGCGCGCCAGTGACCTGGCGAGGATGTTGCGGCAACTCCTGCCCGACGACCCGCAAGTGGCCGGCCTCCTGGCACTGTTCGTGCTCACCGACATCCGCCGGTCCACGCGCTCGACGGAGGACGGCACGCTCGTCCTGCTCGAGGACCAGGACCGGAGCCAGTGGGATCGTGACGCCATCGCCGAAGGGGTCGCACTCGTGCACGAGGCGCTCGGGCCGCGCCCTCCCGGCCGCTTCGCCCTCATGGCGGCGATCGCCGCCGTGCACGCCGAGGCGCCGACATTCAAGGAGACCGACTGGGCGCAGATCGTCTCGCTCTACGACCTGTTACTGGTCTCATGGCCCTCGCCGGTGGTCGCACTCAACCGGGCGGTCGCCGTCGGCCTTGCCGACGGGCCGGCGGCGGGGCTCGAGGCCCTCGGTCCCCTGGCCGAAGAACCTCGGCTCGCGTGCTACCCGTACCTGGCAGCAGCGCGTGCCGATTTTCTCCGACGACTCGGCCGGACCGCCGAGGCCCGTCTCTTCTACGACGAGGCGCTGATGCTGACCGAGAACGGCGCGGAGCGCGAGTTCCTGGCCGGCCGACTGCGCCAGCTCGACCGCTGAGCCGCTGCCCTCAGCTTCGCCGCTCGGCGCGCAGCACCGCATCGTGGACGGTCACCTGCTCCCCGTCGGGGCCCATCGCTGGGCGCGCCCGCGACTCGGCGACGACGACGTCCCACTCCTCGGGCGCAAGGTCTGCTCCAACCTCGGCAGCGCCCGGGAAGTGCCCGGGCCACAAGGGCCGCCGCAGGCCCGTCGCCAGGTCCGAGAAGTCGTGACCGACGATCAGCAGTGCCCCGCCCGGCGCCACCGCCGCGGCCAGCGCGGTGTGGAGCCGGGCGCGCTCGGGTTCGGGGAGGTGCATGAACTGGGCGGAGACGAGATCGAACGGACCCCCCGGCGTGCGCTCGCCGAGATCGCACCGCTCCCAGGTGATGCGATCGGCGACCTCGGTACCGGCGCGTCGCGCGGCCGCAGCGGCCCGCTCGAGCGCCACGCCGGAGATGTCGATGGCGGTGACCCGCCATCCCTGCCGGGCCAGCCAAATGGCGTCGGCACCTTCGCCGCATCCGACGTCGAGGGCGGCGCCGGGCGCCATCCCGGTGACCTCGGCGACGAGCTGGGGGTTGGCCTCGTCACTCCACAGGGCGTCGCTCGAGCGGTAGCGCTCGTCCCAGAACTTCTCGCCCAACTCGCCTTCGAAGCTGCCACCGTCGTGCTCGTGGTGGCCTTCGGACCCCGGATCGCTCGGCACTCGGCTCTCCTCGCTCTCCTCGGACCAAGTGCATCGCCCGTCCCCGGATGGCACGCGGCGCATGGAGCATTGGTTGGCCGTGGGCCGCTGTGCTCCCGCCACGCCGGTCGGCGCCCCTGGCAGGACTCGAACCTGCGCCACCGGCTCCGGAGGCCGGTGCTCTATCCGCTGAGCTACAGGGGCTCACGCAGGGACCGATCGTAGTCGGCGCCCGGAACCGGCCCGCACGGGCCGCCACCGGCGGTGCCTTAACCTGACCACGTGCCCGGACCTGTCGAGCGTGCGCTCCTCCCCATGACCGCCGCCGTGGAGCCCGGCGGCCAGCTCACGGTGGGGGGGCTGCGCCTCGTCGACCTCGCGGAGCAGTTCGGCACGCCCCTGTTCGTCTACGACGAGGAGCACCTGCGGGCACGGTGCGCCGAGGCGGTCGAGGCGTGGGGTGACGGCGTGGCCTACGCCACCAAGGCCTTCCTCTGCCGGGCCATGGCCCAGCTGGCGCACCAGGAGGGGATGTGCCTCGATGTCTCGACCGGCGGCGAGCTGCACGTGGCGCTCCGAGCCGGCGTGGCACCAGAGCGCCTCGTCCTGCACGGGAACAACAAGTCAGCGGCTGAGCTCGCGCGCGCCATCGAGGTTGGCGTGGGGCGCATCATCGTCGACTCCTTCGACGAGATCGACCGGCTGCGCGTGCTGAGCGTCGAGGCCCCCGCACCCCCCAAGGTGCTGGTGCGGGTGACCCCGGGGGTGGAGGCACACACCCACGAGTTCGTGCGCACCGGCCATGAGGACACGAAGTTCGGGTTCTCGATCGCCTCAGGGGCGGCGTGGCGCGCTGTCGAGGAGCTCCGCTCGCTCACCGGCGTCGACCTCGCGGGCATCCACGCCCACATCGGCAGCCAGGTCTTCGATGTCAGCTCGTTCGAGCAGGCTGCCGAGATCCTCGGGCGCTTCTTCTCCCCGCTCGGTCTCGACGAGCTGTGCGTTGGCGGCGGCCTCGGGGTCGCGTACGTGAACGGGGAGTCGGCCCCGAGCCAGGCCGAATGGGCCGAGGCCGTGCGGGCCGCCTGCAGGGCCGAGGGTGTCGCGCCGACGACGCGCATCACCGCCGAGCCGGGCCGCTCGATCGTGGCGGGCGCGGCGATCACCCTCTATCGGGTCGGCACCGTCAAGGCGCTCACGGACTTGCGCACCTACGTGGCGGTCGACGGCGGCATGAGCGACAACCCGCGGCCCGTGCTCTACGGCAGCGGCTACGAGGCGTTCTTGCCCCGGGAGGCCAACGCCGAGCGCCCCCTCGGCGTGCGGGTGGTGGGCAAGCACTGCGAGACCGGCGACATCGTCGTGCCTGAAGCGTGGCTGCCGTCGGACCTGGCGATCGGCGACATCCTGGCGACGCCGGTGACGGGGGCCTACGGCTACTCGATGGCGTCGAATTACAACAAGGTGCCGCGGCCCCCCGTCCTGTTCGTCGCCGACGGCCGTGCCCGCGTCGTGGTGCGCGGCGAGACCCTCGACGATCTGCTGCGCCTCGACACCTGAGTGCACCTGAGCGGAGAGGCCCTCCGTCGAGGCGGTAGCGTGAGCGGGTGACCGAGACCAGCCAGGGCCCCCTGCGCGTCGCCGTGCTCGGCTGCGGCAACGTCGGCACCGCGCTGGTCGAGCTGCTCGCCGATCCTGACCGCCACGACGAGCTACGCACGCGCGCCGGCGTCGACCTCGAGGTCGTCGGCATCGCGGTCAAAGACACCTCGCGGCACCGCTCAGAGCAGCCCTTCTTCCCGCACCACCTGATCACCGGCGATGCCCGCAGCCTGGTCGAGCGCGACGACATCGACATCGTGGTCGAGCTGATCGGGGGGATCGAGCCGGCCGGCTCGCTGATCGAAGCGGCATTGCGTCGGGGGCGCCCGGTGATCAGCGCCAACAAGGCGTTGCTCGCGCAGTCCGGTGCCGAGCTCGCGCACATCGCCTTGGCCCACGGCGTCGACCTGCTCTATGAGGCCGCCGTCGCCGGGGCGATCCCTGTCATCCGGCCGCTGCGCGAGTCCCTGGCCGGCGAGCGCGTGCTGCGGGTGATGGGCATCGTGAACGGGACCACGAACTTCATCCTCACCGCCATGGCCGCCGAGGGCGTCGACTACGAGGACGCACTCGACGAGGCCCAGTCACTCGGCATGGCCGAGCGCGATCCGACCGCTGACGTCGAGGGGCACGATGCAGCAGCCAAGGCGGCGATCCTGGGCGCTCTCGCATTCGGTTGCGACGTGGTCTCCTCCGACGTGCCCTTCGAGGGCATCAGCGCGGTGCGTGCCGCCGACGTCGCCTTCGCCCAGCGGCTCGGCTACGCCATCAAGCTGCTGGCCGTCGCCGAGCTGGTGGAGGGCGGCCCCGAGATCTCGGTGCGGGTGTACCCCGCCATGGTGCGCAACAGCCACCCCCTCGCCACGGTGAACGGCTCGTTCAACGCGGTCTTCATCGAGGGCGAGCACTGCGGCGAGCTCATGCTCTACGGGCGCGGGGCGGGCGGGCAGGCCACCGCCAGCGCCGTGCTCGGCGACGTCATCGACGCGGCGCGCCATCTCCGCTCGGGTTTCGCCGCCCCGGCGCCGTCTCGCGGTCTGCCCGTCAAGTTCCGCCCGACCGACGAGCTGCGCTCCGCCTACTACTTGAGCATCGACGTCGCCGACCGGCCCGGCGTGCTCGCCGCGGTCGCAGCCGTCTTCGGTGACCACCAGGTCTCCATCCGCTCCATGGAGCAGACGGGCCTCGGTGACGAGGCGCGCCTCATCTTCTTGACCCACGTGGCCCGCGAGGGCGACGTGATCGGGTGCATCGCCGACCTGCGACGCCTTCCGGTCGTCGATGAGGTCGGAGGGGTGCTGCGCATCGTCGACGGCGACGACGACCCCGGGGGCATGGGGGCCTGAGCATGGGCGCACGCTGGGGCGGCCTGATTGAGGAATACCGGCGCTACCTCCCGGTGAGCGAGTCCACCCCCGTGGTGACCCTGCTCGAGGGTGGCACGCCGCTCGTGCCGGCGCCGCGTCTCTCCGAGCGGGTGGGCGCCAGCGTTTGGCTCAAGGTGGAGGGGGCGAACCCGACCGGCTCGTTCAAGGATCGCGGCATGACCATGGCCATCTCCAAGGCACTCGAAGAGGGGGCCAAGGCGGTGGTGTGCGCCTCGACCGGAAACACCTCGGCGTCGGCCGCGGCCTACGCGGCCCGTGCGGGGCTCACCTGCGCGGTGCTCATCCCCGAGGGCTACATCGCCCTCGGCAAGCTGGCCCAGGCGCTCATCCACGGTGCGCGTGTCCTGCAGATCCGCGGCAACTTCGACGAGGCGCTCGAGCTGGTGCGCGAGCTGCCCCTGCGTGCGCCGGTCACCGTCGTCAACTCCGTCAACCCGTACCGCATCGAGGGGCAGAAGACCGGGGCGTTCGAGATCATCGACGTGCTCGGCGACGCCCCCGACATCCACTGCATCCCGGTCGGCAACGCCGGCAACATCACTGCCTACTGGCGCGGCTACTGCGAGTACCGCCAGGACGGGCGCGCCTCCAAGCTTCCGCGCATGCTCGGGTTCCAGGCGGCGGGCGCCGCCCCGATCGTGCTCGGGCACAAGGTGGACGCCCCCGACACCATCGCGACAGCCATCCGCATCGGGAACCCGGCGAGCTGGTACTCGGCGACGGCGGCCGCCGCCGAGTCCGGGGGCGCGATCGACTCGGTCACCGACGACGAGATCCTCGAGGCCTACCGCTACCTCGCCGAGCACGAGTCCATATTCTGCGAGCCGGCGTCCGCCGCGTCGGTGGCCGGCCTGCTGAAGGCGCGCGTCGCGCCCGGCTCGACGGTCGTGTGCGTGCTGACCGGCCACGGCCTGAAGGACCCCGACCGCGCGATCGCCGAGATCGAGGTGCCCAAGGTGGTCGACCCCGAGCTCGATGCCATCCTCGCCGAGCTCAAGGTGTGACCATGGTTGCCCCGCACCTGGGCAGCCGCTATCATGGCTACATCCCACCTGCGCCACGGAGCGCTTGTCGCGATCCACTTTCTGGGCCCGACACGCTGCCGTAGAGGTGGTGATGGGGGCGGGTCAAGCAGTTGCTCGTCCAGTTCCCACCCTGTTTCCTCCCGCTTTTGCCCTCGGTGGGTCCACCAGATCTGAAGCGGGTCTCACGAGAAGAGGAGGCCGATGACTGCCGAACCGCAGCTCGAACGGTCCGTACTCGAAAACAAAGAGCGCGACGAGCTCCACGCCATCGCCCAAGCCATGGCGTTGAAGACGACGACGCGCACGAAGAAAGCCGACATCATCGACCAGATCCTCCACGCGACCGGCGTTGGTGCGCCCTCCGATGCGTCGAGCGACAGCTCGGCCGGCGCCGAGGCGGCCAAGGCCCCGGCTCGCCGGGGACGCCCGCCCCGGACCTCCAATCCCGACGATGGTGACCAAGAGGGTGACCGGACCTCGTCGGGCGAAGCCATGGGCGAGTCGGTGCCCGAGACCAATGGGCACGAGCCCGCACCGGCCAGACCGACCGTCGCGTTCGACGCCTCCGACGCCTCCGACGAGGCGGCAACTGACTCCTCGGCCACGACCAACGGCGAGCGGCGCGAGACGGAGCGCAACGGCGCGAGCGCCCAGGGCACCTCGCAGCACAACCAGGGCAACGGCGGTGGCGGCCACCAAGGCGGCGCACCGCAGCCCGGCAACAGCCAGGGCAACCAGCAGCGCCAGCAGAACCGCCAGGGCAACAACCAGGGCAACAACAACCAGGGCAACGGCCAGGGGAACATCGACGCCGGCAACCGACGGGGACGCCGCCGCCGGGGCCGCGAGCGCGGCCCAGAGCGCGAGCTCCAGGGCGGGACCGGGTCCGAAGCTCCCTACCAGGGCGAGCTCGTCGAGGTCCGCGGGCTGCTCGACCTGCGCGACGAGGGCTACGGCTTCTTGCGCTGCGACGGCTACCTCCCCTCCAACAAGGACGTCTACGTCTCGATCAGCCAGGCTCGGCGCTTCGCACTGCGCAAGGGCGACTACGTCGAAGGAGCGTGCCGGCCGGCCTCCAACAACGAGAAGTACCCGGCCCTGCTGCGCATCGACACGGTCTCAAACCTCGACCCCGAGGCCGCTCGCCAGCGCCCCAGGTTCGAGGAACTGACGCCGCTGTTCCCAGACTCCAAGCTCGTGCTCGAGACGTCAGGCGACAAGGACAAGGGCGACGTCACGACCCGGATCGTGGACCTGCTCTCGCCCATCGGCAAGGGCCAGCGAGGCCTCATCGTGTCCCCGCCGAAGGCCGGCAAGACCACCGTGGTCAAGCAGATCGCCCACTCCATCGAGGCCAACAACCCCGAAGTGCACCTGATGGTGCTCCTGGTGGACGAGCGCCCCGAAGAGGTGACCGACATGCGCAGGTCGGTCCAGGGCGAAGTGGTCGCCTCCACCTTCGACCGGCCCTCCGAGGAGCACACCGCGGTCGCCGAGCTGGCCATCGAGCGGGCCAAGCGCCTGGTCGAGTCCGGCCGTGACGTGGTCATCATCCTCGACGGCATCACCCGCCTGGCTCGTGCGTACAACCTGGCCGCGCCGGCCACCGGGCGCATCATGTCCGGTGGTGTCGACTCGGGGGCCCTCTACCCCCCGAAGAAGTTCTTCGGCGCCGCCCGCAACATCGAAGAGGGCGGCTCACTGACCATCCTCGCCACGGCGCTGGTGGAGACCGGCTCCAAGATGGACGAGGTCATCTTCGAGGAGTTCAAGGGCACGGGCAACATGGAGCTGCGCCTCGACCGCCGCCTGGCGGAGCGGCGGCTCTACCCGTCCATCGACGTCAACGCCAGCTCGACCCGGCACGAGGAGCTGCTCTTCGACCGTGGCCAGCTCCAGCAGGTCTGGAAGCTGCGCCGGGTGCTGAACGCCCTGGCCAGCGAAGGGAACGCCGCTGCGGGCCTCGAGCTGTTGATGGACAAGATCCGCACCACGAGGAGCAACGACGAGTTCCTCGCTGAGATCGCCAAGGGCGGCGCCAACGGCTGAGGTGGCCGGGAATATTGCGGGCCACTTTGGCCTTACACTTGCACGACCCGATCTTTGGAGAACCGATGAAGGCTGCCATCCACCCCAACTACGTGACCGCCACGGTGCACTGTTCCTGTGGCAACACGTTCACCACCCACTCGACCAAGCCCGAGCTGCGCGTGGAGCTGTGCAACGAGTGCCACCCGTTCTTCACCGGCAAGCAGAAGCTGGTCGACTCGGGTGGGCGCGTCGAGCGCTTCCAGCGCCGCTACGGCGAGCGCAACGCGAAGTCCAAGGCCGCAAAGTCCTGAGTCCCCCCGCCCCGCCCGGGCGCAGCCCGGAGGCTGGCGCTCGGTAGCCTGAGCCGGTGCTCGACCAACGCCTGAGCTCCCTCGAGGAGGAATACGAGCAGGTCGAGCGCGACCTCGCCGAGGCGGCCGCGGCCTCCGACGCCAACCGACTGCGCGATCTCTCGCGACGCCACAAGGAGCTCGGCCAGATCGTCGCGACCTGGCGCGAGCTGCGCCAGGCACGCGCCGACCACGAGACCGCCGAGGCCATGCTGGCCGACACGGCCGGCGAGGACCGTGAGATGGTCCAGGCCGAGATCGAGGGCGCGTCGGGAGCCATCGCCGAGCTCGAGGACCACCTCCAGACCCTGCTGCTCCCGCGCGACCCCAATGCCGGGCGCAACGTCATCATCGAGCTGCGCGGCGCCGAGGGCGGCGAGGAGGCCAACCTCTTCGCCCGGGACCTTTTCAACATGTACGTGCGCTACGCGGCCCTGCGGAAGTGGAAGGTCGAGGTCCTCTCCGAAGACGTCTCCGAGCGCGACGGCCTGAACGAGGCCGTGCTGCTCATCAAGGGCGACGACGCCTGGGCCCGGCTCGAGCACGAGGCGGGCCCGCACCGCGTCCAGCGCATCCCCGTCACCGAGTCCAAGGGGCGGGTGCACACGTCGTCGGCGACGGTCACGGTGCTGCCCGAGGCCGAGGAGGTCGACGTCGCCATCGACCCCGCCGACTTGAAGATCGACGTCTACCGCTCGACCGGGCCCGGCGGCCAGTCCGTCAACACCACCGACTCGGCGGTGCGCATCACCCACCTGCCGACCGGGATCGTCGTGGCCATGCAGGACGAGAAGAGCCAGATCCAAAACAGGGCGAAGGCCATGGTGGTGCTGCGTGCCCGCCTGCTCAAGGCCGAGCAGGACCGCAGGGCCGCCGAGCTGGCCGTCACCCGGCGTGGTCAGGTGGGCGGCGGGGGTCGCAGCGAGAAGATCCGCACCTACAACTTCAAAGAGAACCGGGTCACCGACCACCGGGTAAACCTCACGCTCCACAAGCTCGACCAGGTCCTCGCCGGCGATCTCGACGAGCTCACCGACGCGCTCATGGCCGACAAGCGCACCCGTCAGCTTGCCGGGGAGGACGAACCCGTCGGATGAGGCGGACCGAGCTGCGGGCGCGCCTCGAATCCGAGCTCGGCAGTGCACGCGAGGCGCGCTGGCTCATCGACGACGTGCTCGGGCCGGCGGGGCCTGGCACCCCCGCCGACGTCGACGACAGGGCGGCCGCTCGAGTGACCGAGCTCGCCCGACGGCGACAAGCCGGCGAGCCGCTGCAGTACGTGCTCGGCCACTGGGCGTTCCGCACGCTCGACGTGGTCGTCGACCGCCGGGTCCTCATCCCACGGCCCGAGACCGAACAGGTAGTCGAACGAGCCCTTCTCGAGCTGGCCGCCGCCGCCGCTGGGCGCCCGGACCCGGTGGTGGTCGACCTCGGCACCGGCTCGGGCGTGATCGCCCTGTCGGTGGCACTCGAGGCCGCCGCCGCCCATCCGGGCGTCTCGGTTTGGGCCGTCGACGACGACCCCGCGGCCCTGGCGGTCGCCTCCATCAACCGTGACCGGGTGGGCGTCACGCACCCCGGCGTGGCCGAGCGGGTGAGGCTCCGCCTCGGTCGCTGGTTCGAGGCTCTCCCCGACACGTTGCTCGGCGGCGTGGCCCTGCTCGTGAGCAACCCGCCCTACGTTGCCGAATCCGAGTGGGCCGAGCTCGATCCCGAGGTCCGCCTCGAGCCCCGCCACGCCCTGGTCGGTGCCGACGGGGCACGTGGGGCGGGGGGGATGGCCGACGTCGAGGCGATCGTGGACGGGGCGCGCCGCTGGCTCACACCGGCGGGGGCCCTGGTCGTCGAGATCGCCCCCCACCAGGCGACGGCCGCCCTCGACGCGGCGGGCTCATCGGGATTCGCCAGCGCCGCGGTGCTCAAGGACCTGGCAGGGCGTGAGCGCACCCTGGTGGCCCGGAACCGGTGATCCCCGTGGCCGGTGTCCGAGAGGTGGCGCGGGCGGCCGAGCTGCTCGCCGCTGGCGAGGTCATCGGCCTGCCGACGGACACGGTCTACGGCGTGGGCGCACGCCTCGACCGCCCCGGGGCGGTCGAGGCCATCTTCGAGCTGAAGGGCCGGCCCGTCGACGTGGCCCTGCCGGTGCTCATCGGCCGAGACGCCGACGTCGACTCGGTGGCAGCCGCCTGGCCGAGGTCGGCCAAGATGCTTGCTGCGCGCTACTGGCCGGGACCGCTCACCCTGGTCGTGCCCGCCCGCCCCGAGATCGGCGCGCTGCTGGGCGGGACGGGCGACACGGTTGGGGTCCGCGCGCCGAAGCACCGCTTCGTGCGCAACCTCTGCCGGACGGCGGGACCGCTCGCGGTGACCAGCGCGAACCGCCACGGGGGCGAGCCCTGCACTACCGCCGAGGCGGTCACAGAGGCGTTCGGTGGCGAGGGACTGGCGCTGGTCGTCGACGGCGGACGCTGTGATGGCGAGCCGTCGACGGTGGCCGACTGCACCACGTCCCCGCCCACCCTGCTGCGCCAAGGTGCCCTGCCGTGGGACTGGGTGCTCGCCGCCCTGCGCTGAGCACCGCTCAGGCCAGCGCCACGATCCCGTCGGCGCCGAGGGTCCCGGTGCGCCCGCAACCCTCGGACGTCGTCAGCTCGGCGAGGGTGGCCGCGTCGAGCACGTTGCCCCAGGTGCGCGCGTCGTCCTTCGTGCGCAGCGCCAGGATGGCGCGCTCGGGGCGGCCACCCCGGTCGAAGGTCACGGTGTAGGTCTCGACGGCGACCGGCCCGGTCGCGGTGGCGTCGGAGCGGCACTGCGGCAGGGCGTCCACCTCGGCTTGCGCGTTCTGCACACGAAAGCCCGCCTCGGGTGGTTTGGCGCCGTAGACGCCGACGGCATGCTTGGTGGCGTACCACCCGAGGCCCGTGACGAGCCCGGGTGCGTCAGGGGCCTCGCGCAACGCAGCGACCATTGCCGCGATGGAGTGGCTGACGTAGTTGTTGCCAGGCCCGCCACCGAAGGTGAGGCCGCCGGTGAGGGTGAGCGGCCTCGCCGGGTCGTCGATGGGCAGTCCGAGGGCCTCGGCGCCCATGCTGACGGCGATCGGGAAGCACGAGTACAGGTCGATCGGCCCGATCTCGTCGATGCCCACCCCGGCCAGCGTGAGGGCCTGGCGCCCGGCGGCCGCGATGGCCGGTGACGAGTACAGGTTCTCCCGATGGGAGAGGAACCAGTGGTCGACGGCCTCGGCGCCCGAATGGGGGAAGACCCAACCGTCGTCCGGGAGCCCGAGGCGGCGGGCCGCGGCCACCGAGCAGCAGATGAACGCCGCTGACTGGTCGACGGTCAGGTTGGCCATGGCCAACTTCGGATAGGGGAAGCTGACCATGCGGTTCCCCTCGGTCACCGTCATGATCTCCTCGGCGCTGCGGGCCGTGCGGCTCCAGGCGTAGGGGTTGTCCGCCGCCACCTCCGAGAAGGACGACCAGAGCGTGCCGATGCGCGCCCGGTGCTCCTCCAGGCTCCAACCCCGCGCACCTCGCAGGGCGTTCTCCATGAGCGGGTAGGCGTCGATGGCGACCACGATGCCCCGGGCCAGTTCGAGCTCCGTGACGGGCATGCGGTCGGTCCCGAAGGCGACTGGAGGTGGCGTGTCGGCATCCTGGGTGCCCCAGTTGAGGGCCGGGTGGTCGGGGGCGCGTCTCGCCGCGCGCCGGGTGTAGATGCACTCGGCGCCGGCCACGACCGCGACATCGACCTCGCCGCGAATGATCGCCGCCGCCGCGTCGAAGAGCATGGCCTGGGGCATGTTGCCCCCGATGGCGCTCACCATGAGCTCGGCGGGTGCACAACCGAGCTCGTCGGCCAGCCCGAGGGCGAGGTTGGGGGCGCGCCAGCCCAGCATGCCGACCACGCGCAGGCTCTCGATTGCGTCGAGCAGCGCCCGAGGGGTCCCTGATTGGGCGCCTTCCGGCGAGCCGCTGGCGTCGGCCGCAGCGGCACGCACCGCCTCGGCCATCAGGGCGTAGGGGCCGGGCCGCTCGGCGGGGTCCCTGCCGTCAGGCCAGTCGGTGACCTGGCCGACGCCGACGAGCACCGGAGTCCTCGGGTCGAGAGCCATCGGGGGGACGATAGCCGGGGCGGCGGCCACCGCCGGGGGGTCGGGGAGCCACCGGCGCGGATAAGTAGACTCGGCTGATGGTGCGCTGTCGACGAGTGCTCGGGCCGGATCCCGGCACGGGCACCACCAGCGAATTCCCAGTTCGTGGTCGGCACGAGGCCGGCCCGCCCACCCGAAGGAGCGACCCGTGAGCCCCGAGAATGCCACCCCCTTCGACGGATGGCTCGAAGAGGACCCCGAAGTCGCCCGCCTGCTCGGCGAGGAGCTCGACCGCCAGTCCACCACGCTCCAGCTCATCGCGTCGGAGAACTTCACCTCGCCGGCGGTGCTCGCCGCCTCAGGCTCGGTGCTGACCAACAAGTACGCCGAGGGCTATCCCGGCCGGCGCTACTACGGCGGGAACCAGATCATCGACGAGGTCGAGGACCTCGCACGCGAGCGGGCCAAGTCGCTGTTCGGGGCCGAGCACGCCAACGTCCAGCCCCACGCCGGGGCCAACGCCAATCTCGGCGTCTACCAGGCGCTCCTCGAGCCCGGCGACACGGTCCTCGCCATGCGGCTCGACCACGGCGGGCACCTGACCCACGGCTCACCTGCGTCCATCACCTCCAAGGTGTGGCACTTCGTGTCCTACGGTCTCACCGGGGCGAGCGAGGACCCCGACACGCCGGGCGAGGTCATCGACCTGGACCAGGTCGCCCACCTGGCCAAGACCGAGCGCCCGAAGCTGATCGTGGCGGGGGCGACCGCCTACGCGCGCACGATCGACCCGGTGCCCTTCCGCGAGATCGCCGACGAGGTCGGGGCCTACTTCATGTTCGACGGCGCCCACCCCGCCGGGCTCATCGCCGGGGGTGTGCACCCGAGCCCCGTCGGGATCGCCGACGTCATGACCTTCACGACGCACAAGACGCTGCGCGGACCGCGCGGCGGGGCGATCGTGTGCCGGGCCGACCTGGCCAAACGCATCGACTCGGCGATCTTCCCTGGCCTCCAGGGCGGCCCCCTCGAACACGTGGTGGCGGCCAAGGCGGTGGCGTTCGCCGAGGCGGCTACTCCGGACTTCCGCCGCTACGCCGCCCAGGTGGTGGCCAACGCCAAGGCCCTCGCCACCTCGCTGAAAGCAGCGGGCTTCCGGCTGGTGTCGGGGGGCACCGACAACCACATGGTGCTGGTCGACCTGCGTCCCTTCGACGCCGAGCTGACCGGCAAGGAGGCCCAAGAGGTCCTCGACCGCGCGGGCATCACTTGCAACCGCAACACCATCCCCGACGACCCGCGCTCGGCGTTCATCACCTCAGGCCTGCGGCTCGGCACGCCGGCGGAGACGACGGCGGGGATGGGTACGGCCGAGATGGCGACCATCGCGGAGCTGATCAGCCGCACCCTGTCGCAGCGATCCGACGAGAGTGCCATCGCCGCCGTCCGGGCGGAGGTCGCCGAGCTGTGCGCCGCCTTCCCGCCCTACCCCTCGCTCATGGCCGGGGCAGCGGGCAGGGGCTGAGCAGGACCAGGGTCGTCCGTCATGCCCCCGCTCGGGTGGTACGGGGTCATCCTGGTGGTCGCCGCGCTCTCCACATTCGTCTTGACCATGCCGGCGCGGCGCGTGTCGCTGCGCCTCGGCTACGTGGCGCTCCCCGGTGACCGCAAGGTGCACAGCCATGCGACCCCCTACGGCGGCGGGGCGTCGATGTTCCTCGGGTTCCTCGTCGCCATCTCGGTGGCCGCCCTCGTGCCCTCGCTCCACGTGGTCTTCGCCGGGAACTCCGAGCCGCTCGGGGTGGTGCTGGCCGCCGGTGCGATCTTCATCGTCGGCGTCATTGACGACGTGCGCGAGATGTCCGCCCCGGCCAAGATCGCCGGCCAGGTGCTCGCTGCGAGCATCTTGTACTTCCTCGGCGTCACCATGTACCAGTTCAAGATCCCCCTGGCCGGGGTGATCGTCCTCACCCCCGGCGTGATCCCGCTCATCACCGCCGCCTGGGTCATCGCCCTCACCAACGCCATCAACCTGATCGACGGCCTCGACGGCCTGGCGGCGGGCGTGGTGGCCATCGCCGGGGGAGCGCTCGCCATCTACGGGCTCCGGCTCATGGACATGGGGCTGCTGCCCCTCGACAACGTGGGCCCTCTGGTGGCGGTGATCGCCTGCGGGGTGTGCGTCGGGTTCCTGCCGTTCAACTTCCACCCGGCCAAGATCTTCATGGGTGACGCCGGCGCGCTGTTGCTCGGCCTGTTGATGTCGGCCTCGACCATGGTGATCGGTGGCCGCACCCCGCCGACCTCGGGCTCGACCTACTTCTTCTTCGCCCCAGTGTTCATCCCCTTCTTCATCCTGGGGGTGCCCCTCATCGACATGGCCTTCGCCTTCATCCGGCGCACGGCCCGGGGGACGGGCTTCCACACGCCCGACAAGGACCACATCCACCACCGCCTCCTGCGCCTCGGCCACGGCCACCGGCGCAGCGTGCTCATCTTGTGGGCGTGGACGGCGCTCTTGTCGGGGTTCGTGCTCTTCCCCCTGTTCTTCTCGCAGGTGAACGCCTTCATCCCCTTCGGGGTGCTCGCCCTCGGCATCGCCCTCTACACGCTCCTGCACCCCCAGCTCCGGCGCGGCGGGGCCGACGAGGACGACGAGCCCGAAGCGCCGGCCGCGGGGGACGGGGCGCTCGCCGCCCCGGGGCCCTCGGACGGCCCGGTGCCAGGCACGACGGGGAACCCCGCAGGCCCGGCCGACGGTTTTGCCGTCGGTCCAGGCAAAGTGCGATAATGCCTCACGTGACCAACGTCCGCCTCGCCACGCCGCGTGTCTCGACCCGACGCCAACGTGCGTCCGGGTCGGCCCCGACACCTGCTGCGTGACCGGAGAGGACCCCCGTGCGGCGTCTCGTGAAAACTTCTTCGCTCGCGGCCACGCGCCGTGAGCACGCCGCTGGAGCGCGATCACGCCCCGGACCCCGGTCCGAAGCCCCTTCCAGGTACACTGGCCTTTGTTGGCCTCGGGACCTCGGTGGCCGCCTGCGTGGCGGTCGGTGTGGTCCTCGGCATCGTGGGCGACGACTACTTCCATACCTCCCCGATGCTGATGGTGGTGGGGCTGGTGCTGGGAGTGGCCAGCGCCGTCTTCGCGACGGTGGCCCAGATCAAGCGGTACCTGTAGACGCACAGCCCTCCGGGGAGCGAGCACTGTGCCCGCGCTCGCCCCGGCGGGGACGCAGATAGAGGAGCGACGTGTTTCCCGGTTTTTCCGAGTTGGACCTGCCGGTCCTGGCAAAGGTGCTGCGACGAACGGTCGTGAGCGCCATCATCGTCGGCGCCGGTGCCATCATCGTTTCCCTGCTCCTGGCCCCTGCCCTCGCCGCGGTCGGTGTGGCCCTCGGGCTCGGGGCGGCCCTCATCAACCTGCGCTTCCTCGACGCCGGGGTGGCCAAGGTCCAGACCAAGGGCGAGACCAACAAGAAGGTCCTGCGGCGCCTGCTCGGCACCCGCACGGCCACCCGCCTGGCGGTCATGACCGCGGTGGTCATCGGGCTCGTGATCCTCGACGCCCCCCTCGGGATCGGTATGGTTGTCGGCCTCGTGATCTTCCAGATCGTCTTCGTCGTGAACGTCGCCCGCGCGGTCCTGGCATCGGGTGACCTCGTATGAGCACCCTCCTCGCTCCCCTCTCCGGCTCGATGAGCATGCTGGCCTCGACCGCCATCACCGTCGGCGACCACGCCAAGACCACCAAGCTCTTCGGCCTCACCATCGACCTCGACATCGTCTGGGCGACGCTCATCGCGGCTGCCGTGGTGCTCGGGCTCGGGTTCACCATGGCCCGCAAGGCCACCGCAGGGGTCCCGGGCAAGCTGCAGCTCTTCTACGAGACCGTGGTGCTCCAGATCCAGGACCTGACCGACTCGGTCATGGGGCCTGCGGGCCGCGAGTTCGTGCCCCTCGCACTGGCGCTGTTCCTCTTCATCCTCGTCTGCAACTGGATCGGGGTCATCCCCTCGGGCCACAACCCCGAATGGCTGCCCCAGCCCACCTCGGACGTGAACCTCCCCCTCGCCATGGCGCTCACGGTCTGGCTCTGGTCGATCGGCAAGGGCATCCGCACGCGGGGACTGCGCCACTACGGCGGCCACTTCTTGAAGCCCTACGCGGTGATGCTGCCCATCAACATCATCGAGGAGATCACCAAGCCGATCACCCTCACCTTCCGTCTCTTCGGCAACGTGTTCGCTGGCGCCCTGATGGTGGCCGTCATCGCCGCGCTGCTGCCGATCTACGTCGTGCCCTTCGGCGAGCTCGTCTGGAAGCCCTTCGAGCTCTTCATCGGCTTCATCCAGGCCTTCATCTTCGCCCTGTTGACCATCATGTACTTCGGGATGGCCATGGGCGACATGAACGAGGCGCCGTGACGGCGGCCCCGCATCGGTTTCAACGAAGCGAATTTCGCACTACCTACAAGGAGGAGTTATGGCACTGAACGGGATTGATGGCGCAGTTCGGGTGGCCGGCGCACTGGTCGGTGGCGGCCTGGCACTGGGCGGTGGCGCCATCGGCGCCGCGGTTGGTGACGGTCTCGCCGGTAGCCAGACCATCGCGGCGATCGCCCGGCAGCCCGAGATCGAGAGCAAGGCACGTCAGTACTTCTTCCTGACCGTCGGCCTGGTCGAGGCCATGTACTTCATCAACTTGTTGTTCATGGTCGTATTCGTCTACGTCTTCGCCGCCAAGAGCTGATCCAACCCGGCGCCGCCGGGCGCCGGGCCGACCACCACCCACCACCGTCACCGGACGCCACTGACCGGAGAGCATGGCAACTATGGAAACCGCAAGCATCTTCCTACTTCCCAACGGGACGTTCTTCGTCGAGCTGCTCGTCTTTTTGATCATCGTCTTTCTGATCACGAAGTACATCCTTCCGCCCTTGAACCGGGCGATGGAGAAGCGCCAGGAGGAGATCCGCGCCTCGCTCGAGTCCGCCGAGCGCGCGCGCACCGACGCGGCCGCGGCCGACGACGAGCGCCGCCAGGCCCTCGAAGAGGCTCGCCAGCAGGCCCGCGAGATCGTGGCCCAGGCCGGCCATACGGCCGAGCAGGTCGCCGCCGAGGCGAGGGCTCGGGCCCAGGTGGAGTACGAGCGGATCGTGGCCAATGCCGACGCCGAGGTCAACCTGGCCCGCCAGCGCGCCGTCGACGAGGCAGCGGGGCAGATGGGCGAGCTCGTCTTGGACGTGGTGGAGCGCATCATCGGGCGCGAAGTGGACGCAGAGGCGCATCGCGACCTCATCGATGAGGCCATCGGAGCGCTCCAGGTCGGCTCGCGCACCGACGGCTCGGCCACGTCGGGAGCGGGATCCCTGCAGTGAACCCCTCCTTGTCGGGCTACTCGTCGGCGGTCTTCGCGACCGTGGGCGACGACGAGGCCGAGCAGCTCGCCGACGACCTCTTCGCCATCGAGGAGCTCGTCAACGCCACGCCGTCGCTGCGTGCCGCGCTGACCGACACGGCCATCCCGGGGAGGTCGCGTCGCGGCATCATCGACGACCTGTTGGGACAGAAGGTCTCCGCCCCCGCCCGCCGGCTCGTCGGGTACGCCGCGCTCGTCGCCCATGCGCAGGACGTGCCCGCGGCCATCAGCTGGCTGGCGCACCGAGCCCGCGAGCATGCCGAGCACCTGGTGCTCGACGAGCCCTCCCTCGGCCACGCCGCGGCCCGCCAGCGGGTGGGCGGCTATGCCACGGCGATCTTCGAGGGGCTCCCGACGGACCGGCTCGAAGAGATCGAAGACGAGCTCTTTCGCTTCGCCCGCACCGTCGAAGCCACCCCGGCCCTGCGGGTGGCCCTCACCGACCGCGAGCTTCCGGTGGCCGCTCGCCACGGCCTCTGCCACACCCTTCTCGAGGGCAAGGTGCAGCCCGCGACGCTCGGCCTCGTGGACTTCACCGTGACGGGCGGGCGCACGCGCGATTTCGTCGGGACGGTCGACTGGCTCGTGCTGCGCACGGCCGAGGCACGGGGCTGGCGGGTCGCACGCGTGCACACCGCCCGCCCGGTCGACGCGGATCGCCAGCAGCGGCTGACCGAGGAGATGACCAATCTGGCGGGCACGCCGGTCGAGCTGCAGATCACCGAGGAGCCCGAGCTCCTCGGTGGTGTGCTGATCGAGATCGGCGACCTGCGCATCGACGCCACCGCCCGCGGGCGGTTGGACCGCCTGCACGACTCCCTCCTGCCCGAGGGGTGGGACGGGGCATTCTCATCACGACAACGCGGAAACACAGAGGGAGCACACTGATGGCAGAGCTGACGATCAGCGCCGACGAGATCACCGAGGCACTCCGGCGCAACGTCGACGAGTACACCCCCGATGTCGGCGCCGAGCAGGTCGGGCGCATCGTCGAGGTCGGCGACGGCATCGCGCGCGTCTCAGGGCTCCCGAACGTGGCGGTCAACGAGCTGCTCGAGTTCGAGGACGGCACCGTGGGCCTCGCCCTCAACCTCGACGAGGACACCATCGGGGCCGTGGTCTTGGGCGGCGTGGACAACCTCGACGAAGAGCAGGTCGTGCGCGCCACCGGCGAGATCCTCTCGGTCCCCGTCGGCGACGCCCTCTTGGGCCGCGTGGTCAACGCCCTCGGCGAGCCGATCGACGGCAAGGGGCCGATCCAAAGCGACATCACCCGCCGCATGGAGGTCCAGGCGCCCGGTATCGTCGGCCGCCAGCCGGTGAGCGAGCCGCTCCAGACCGGCATCAAGGCAATCGACGCCATGACCCCGATCGGTCGCGGCCAGCGCGAGCTGATCATCGGCGACCGCAAGACGGGCAAGACCACGGTTGCCGTCGACACCATCTTGAACCAGGCCGGCCAGGGCGTGAAGTGCATCTACGTGGCCATTGGCCAGAAGAACTCGTCGGTGGCCCAGACGGTTGCCACCCTCGCCGAGTTCGGCGCCCTCGAGTACACGGTCGTCGTCGTGGCCTCGGCCGGCGACCCGGCACCGTTCAAGTACCTCGCCCCCTACGCCGGCTGTGCCATGGGCCAGCAGTGGATGGAGGACGGCGAGGCCGCCCTCATCGTCTACGACGACCTCTCGAAGCAGGCCGACGCCTATCGCCAGATCTCGCTGCTGCTCCGGCGGCCACCAGGGCGCGAGGCCTACCCGGGCGACGTCTTCTACCTGCACTCGCGCCTGCTCGAGCGCGCCGCCAAGCTGTCCGACGAGCTCGGTGGCGGTTCGCTCACCGCACTGCCGATCATCGAGACCAAGGCGGGCGACATCTCGGCCTACATCCCGACCAACGTGATCTCGATCACCGACGGCCAGGTCTTCTTGGAGTCGGACCTTTTCTACTCGGGCATCCGTCCGGCCATCAACGTGGGCAACTCGGTGTCCCGGGTGGGTGGCGCCGCGCAGGTCAAGGCCATGAAGCAGGTGTCGGGGACGCTCAAGATCGACCTTGCACAGTTCCGTGACCTCGAGTCGTTCGCTACCTTCGGCTCCGAGCTCGACAAGTCCTCCCAGGCCCAGCTCGACCGTGGCTACCGGCTGACCGAGTTGCTGAAGCAGCCCCTCAACGCCCCCGTCCCGGTCGAAGAGCAGGTCATCGTCATCTACGCGGGCACCAAGGGCTGGACCGACACGGTCCCGGTCCCCGACGTCCAGCGCTTCGAGGGCGAGCTGCGCCAGTTCTTCCGGGCGAACCACGCGCCGATCCTCGAGCACATCCGCACGACCGGCACGATGCCCGAGGCGGGCGAGCTCGACGGCGCGCTCCAGTCCTTCCTCGACGGCTTCGACACCGGAGAGGTCGCCTGACCGTGGCCCGGCACCCCATCGCCCTCCCCGGCGCCGCTCGGCGCGTGCGCGCACCGGTCACGGCCAGCCTCGGCGCGCCCTTCCGGGGGGAGGACTGATATGGCAGGCGGCCAGGAACGGGTCCTGCGGCGGCGAATCCGCAGCGTCCAGGCGACGAAGAAGATCACGAAGGCCATGGAGCTCATCGCCGCGTCCCAGATCTCGCGTGCGCAGAACCGCATCAGTGCCAACCGCCCCTACCGGGCGGGGATGGCCCGCATCGTGGTCGAGGCGGCTCGCGCCGACCGGGCGGCGGCGGCGAAGCTGCTCGGCACCCCCGAGCAGGTCAACTCGGTGGTGGTCCTCGCCATCGTGGCCGACCGCGGCCTCTCTGGCGCGTACAACTCCTCGGTGCTACGTGCCACCGAGCGCCTCGTCGACCAGTTGACCGCGGGCGGGGCCACCGTCCGGCTCTTCTCGGTCGGCAAGAAGGCCCAGGGGTACCTGCGCTTCCGCGGCTATGAGGTCGAGCGGTCCTTCATTGGCTTCAGCGACCGGCCCGAGTTCTCCGACGCCCGTGCCGTCGCCGCCGTCGCCGCCGCCCCGTTCGTGGCGGGCGAGGTCGACCAGGTCCTGCTCGTGTCCACCCGCTACTACTCGGCGGGGAACCAGAGCGTCGCCACCGAGCAGCTCCTGCCGCTGCCCGACCCCAACGCGGGGAAGTCCGAGGAGGGCGACGAGTCGCCGAACCAGGAGAAGCCCGGCCTCGAGGGCTACACCGAATTCGAGCCCGAGGTCGAGCGCCTGCTGGGCGAGCTCGCCCCGAGAGCCGTTGAGTCCGAGGTCTTCTCGGCGCTGCTCGAGGCCGCCGCGGCCTTCCACACGGCGCAGCAACGGGCCATGGCGGCCGCCACGGAGAATGCCGACGAACTGGTGCGCACGCTGTCTCGGATCATGAACCGGGCCCGCCAGGACGCAATTACCACCGAGATCATGGAGATCGTGGGTGGGGCCGAAGCGCTCCGCCCCGCGAGAGGAGCCTGAGCAGACAATGACTACCACCGAATCCCAGAGGATCGAGGCGAGCGAGGCCCGCCTCGAGAAGGGCCGGGTCGTGGCCATCGCCGGGCCGGTCGTCGACGTGGAGTTCCCGCCCCACGCCCTGCCCGAGATCAACTACGCCGTGGAAATGGACCTGGAGCTCGAAGGCACCAAGGTCACCGTGACCGCCGAGGTCGCCCAGCAGATCGGCGAAGGCCGGGTCCGTTGCGTCTGCATGCAGCCGACCGACGGCCTGGTGCGTGGTGCGCCGGTGCGCAACACCGGGCGTGGCATCGCCGTGCCGGTGGGCAACGCCGTCCTGGGCCACGTCTTCAACGTGCTCGGCAAGCCGCTCGACACCGACAGCATCGGCGAGGCCGACGACTACTGGGAGATCCACCGCAGCGCCCCGGACTTCGACCAGCTCGAGCCCTCGGCCAAGATGTTCGAGACCGGCATCAAGGTCATCGACCTGCTCGAGCCCTACGTCGAGGGTGGCAAGATCGGCCTCTTCGGCGGTGCGGGCGTGGGCAAGACCGTCCTCATCTTGGAGATGATCAACCGTGTCGCCACCAACCACGGTGGTGTCTCGGTGTTCGCCGGCGTCGGCGAGCGCACCCGTGAGGGCACCGACCTGTGGCTCGAGATGCGCGAGTCGGGCGTCATGGAGAAGGCCGCACTCGTCTTCGGCCAGATGGACGAGCCCCCCGGCGTGCGTCTGCGGGTGGCCCTCTCGGCCCTCACCATGGCCGAGTACTTCCGCGACGTGATGAACCAGGACGTGCTGTTGTTCGTGGACAACATCTTCCGCTTCGTCCAGGCCGGCTCCGAGGTCTCCACCCTCCTCGGGCGCATGCCCTCGGCTGTTGGCTACCAGCCGACGCTGGCCGACGAGATGGGCGAGCTCCAAGAGCGCATCACCTCGACCCGTGGCCGGTCCATCACCTCGGTCCAGGCGGTTTACGTGCCGGCGGACGACTACACCGACCCCGCACCCTTCACCACCTTCACCCACCTCGACGCCACGACGGAGCTGTCCCGCCAGATCGCCGCCCTCGGCATCTACCCGGCGGTCGACCCGCTCTCGTCGACGTCGAACATCCTCGCCCCCGAGGTGGTGGGGGACCGCCACTACCGGGTGGCCCGCCAGGTGCAGGGCATCCTCCAGCGCTTCCGCGAGCTACAGGACATCATTGCGATCCTCGGGCTCGACGAGCTCGGCGAAGAGGACCGCATCACGGTCTCGCGTGCCCGCAAGATCCAGCGGTTCTTGTCCCAGCCGTTCAACGTCGGCGAGGTCTTCACCGGTCTGAAGGGCGTGACCGTGCCGATCGACGAGACCGTCGAGTCCTTCGAGGCGTTGGCCAACGGTGAGCTCGACAACGTGCCCGAGCAGGCGTTCTTGAACGTCGGCGGCGCCGAGTCGGTCCTCGAGAAGGCACGGGCCCTCGAGAAGGAAGACAGCTGATGGCCGATGCCTTCGGCGTCGAGGTCGTGACACCAGAGCGGGCCCTGCTGGCTGGTCCGGCCACGGCGGTGATGCTGCGCACGAGCGACGGCAACCTGACCGTCCTCGACGGGCACACCCCCCTGATCGGCGACGTGGTGCCCGGGGAGGTGCGCGTCGAGCAGGAGGACGGCACCGTCGTGCACCTCGCCGTCCACGGCGGCTTCATCCAAGTCGACACGCGCCCGGGCGCGGCCGAGGGCCTGGCGGAGGGGACGGGACCGATCGGCGACCTGTCGACAAAGGTCACCGTGCTCGCCGGCGTGGCGGAGCTCGCCGAGGAGATCGACGTCGAGCGGGCGACCCGGTCCAAGGAGACCCTCGAGGGACGCCTCAGCGAGCTGCGCGGGTCGGGGAGCCGGGGTGGCGGCGAGGCCGGTGCCGACGAGGGAGCCGAGATCGACCTCGAGCTGCTCGACGTCACCACGTCGCTCGACCGGGCAAACCTGCGCCTCGAGATCGCCGGCGCCCAGCAGCCTGTCTGAGCTGCCGGCAGCGGGCCCGGGACCACGGGCCCCCGTTGAGCGGATCCGTTATGGCGATTCAGTACAAGACGCTGTACTCGGCCAGCTTGGCGAGCGAGTGGATGGCGTCGATCGTCCGCATCGTCCCCGAGCGCGAGCGCAGCACCAGGGACTGGGTGGTGGCGCCGAAGTCGAGGTAGCGCACCCCTTGGAGGAGGTCGCCGTCGGTGATGCCGGTCGCCGCGAAGAAGACGTTGTCGCCCGAGACGAGGTCGTCGGTGTGGAGCACGGCGCCGATGTCGTAGCCGGCGGCGACGGCGGCGGCGCGCTCGTCGTCGTTGCGCGGCCAGAGCCGCCCTTGGATCTCGCCCCCGACGCACTTGAGGGCTGCGGCGGCGAGCACGCCCTCAGGGGTCCCGCCGATCCCGAAGAGCACGTCAGCACCCGAGATGTCCGCACGCACCGTCGCCAGCGCGCCGGCCACGTCCCCGTCGGTGATGAGCCGGATGCGGGCCCCTGCTTGGCGCACCTGGGCGATCAGCTCCTCGTGGCGGGGCCGGTCGAGGATGACCGCCGTCAGGTCGCGCACCGGTCGTCCGAGCGCCTTGGCCAGGGACTCGAGGTTCTCCGGCGCCGACACCTCGATGTCGATCGAGCCCTTGCCCCTCGGGCCGACCGCGATCTTCTCCATGTAAACGCACGGCCCGGGGTCGAACATGGTGCCGCGCTCGGAGACGGCGATGACCGCCAGTGCCCCCCCACGGCCGAGCGCGATGGGCGTCGTGCCGTCGATCGGGTCGACGGCGATATCGGTCTGGGGCGGCGAGCCGTCGCCGATGTTCTCCCCGTTGTAGAGCATGGGCGCGTTGTCCTTCTCGCCCTCGCCGATGACCACGACGCCGTCCATGGTCACCGTCTGGAGCACGATGCGCATGGCGTTGACCGCCGCGCCGTCGGCCCCCTCCTTGTCGCCACGGCCCATCCACCGGCTGGCGGCCAGTGCGGCGGCCTCGGTCACCCGCACCAGCTCCATGGCGAGGTTGCGGTCCGGGGCCTGCTGGGGGCTGTCCACGAGCACAGACCATAGCCGCCGTGCCTGGCACCGCCGATGTCCGGGAACCGGTGCCCGGTGCCGCCATACTGGAGGCCGTGGACCGCTTCGTCATCCAACCCAACGGCCCTCTCGCCGGCACCGCCCACGCCGGCGGTGCCAAGAATTCGGCGCTCAAGCTGATGGCCGCCTGCCTGCTCGCCGAGGGGCGGCACGTCCTGCACAACGTGCCCGCCATCGTCGACGTCGACATCATGAGCGAGGTGCTCTCCGCCTTGGGGGCCGGCGTCGCGCGCCGTCCCGACGGCGCCCTCGTGATCGAGGTGCCACCGACGAACGGCCTGGTGCCCATCGCGCCCTATGACCTCGTCGAGAAGATGCGGGCCTCGGTGGTGGTGCTCGGGCCGCTGCTCGCGCGCTGCGGGTACGCACGGGTCTCGATGCCCGGGGGCGACGACTTCGGTGGTCGCCCCATCGACTTCCATGTGAACGGGCTCACCTCGATGGGCGCCACCTTCGAGACCAGCCACGGCTATGTCGAGGGGGTGGCGGCACCGGGCGCGGCCGGCCCCCGGCTGGTCGGCAGCCGCATCGTGCTCGAGTACCCGAGCCACACGGCCACCGACAACCTCATGATGGCGGCGGTGCTCGCCAAGGGGACGACGGTCATCGAGAATGCGGCGCGCGAGCCCGAGGTGGCCGATCTGGCGGCCATGCTCAACAAGATGGGCGCACACGTGCGCGGTGCGGGCACATCACACCTGGAGATCGAGGGCACCGAGGAGCTCATGGCCGTCGAGCACCGGGTGATCCCCGACCGCGTGGTCGTCGCCACCTACCTGGCGGCCGTCGGCATCGCCGGCGGCGACATCGTCATCGACGACGCCCGACCCGAGCACATGGAGATGCTGCTGCACAAGCTCGGTTCCATGGGCCTCATCCTCGAGCACACCCCTGAGGGCTTGCGCGCCGCGGGCAGCGGACTCCCGCACGCGGCCGACGTGGCGACCTTGCCCTACCCGGGGGTGGCGACGGACTACAAGCCGTTCCTCGTGACCATGCTGTCGGTGTCCGACGGTATCTCCATCGTGACCGAGAACCTCTTCGAGGGGCGCTTCCGCTACATCGACGAGCTGCGGCGCATGGGCGCGGACATCCGCACCGAGGGCCACCACGCGGTCGTGCGCGGCGTCGAGCGGCTCTCGGGTGCGCCGGTGCGGGCCTCGGACATCCGCGCCGGTGCCGCGCTGGTCCTGGCGGGCCTCGTCGCCGACGGCGAGACGGTCGTGTCGGGCGCGGCCCACGTCGACCGCGGCTACGAGGACTTGGCGGGGGCGCTCTGCTCGCTGGGCGCCCACGTGCGACGCCAGTGAGCGTGGGCGTGCGCAGTGATCCCGAGGTCCTCCTCGCCGCGGCCCGTGCCGGCGACCAGGGTGCCCTGGCCCGGCTGATCTCGGCCATCGAGCGCGGCGGCAGCGGGGCGCGTGCGGTGGCCCGGTTGGCCACGGGGACGTCGCCCCCGTACACGCTCGGGCTCACCGGTGCACCCGGAGCAGGCAAGTCGACGATCACCAACGAGCTCATCACTGAGGTGCGCCGTGGGTGGCCGCGCGACGGCGCCGGGCGTGAGCCGGTGGACGCGATCGCCGTCCTGGCCGTCGACCCCTCCTCGCCCTTCAGCGGGGGTGCGATCCTCGGCGACCGGGTGCGCATGCAGGCCCACGCCACCGACCCGAGCGTCTTCATCCGCTCGATGGCGACACGTGGCCATCTGGGCGGCCTGACCCTGGCGGTGCCCGACGCGCTGCGCCTCCTCGGGGCAGCCGGCCTGCCGGTCGCCATCATCGAGACGGTGGGGGTCGGCCAGATGGAGGTCGAGGTCGCCGGTTCGGCGGACACCACCGCCGTCGTCGTCACCCCGGGCTGGGGCGACGCCATGCAGGCCAACAAGGCGGGCCTGCTCGAGATCGCCGACATCTTCGTGATCAACAAGGCCGACCGGCCCGGCGTCCACCAGGCCCGCCACGACCTCGAGCAGATGCTCGACTTGACGGTCGCCTCGGACTGGCGGCCGCCGATCGTAGAGACCACCGGCTCGACCGGCGAGGGCGTCGAGGTGCTCTGGGGCGAGGTCGCCCGCCACCGGGCCCACCTCGAGTCCTCGGGCCGCCTTGAGGTGGTGCGCGCCGAGCGGCTGAGCCGCGAGCTGCGCCGGATCATTTCGGCACGCGTGGCGGCGGGCGTGGAGGACCTGGCCGGCGGCGAGGACTTCGCCGCCGCCCTGCTCGGGGTCCAGCAAGGCACCCTCGACCCCTACGACGCGGCCGACCGGCTGCTCACCGCGGCCTGGCCCCAGATGGTGGCAGAAACTCCCTAGTCGCTCGGTCGGGTAGTTTCCCCATGTGGCTGACGACCGGTTCGTGACCCTGGAGAGCCGCGCCGACGGCGTGGCGGTGATCCGCCTCGACCGCCCACGCGCCAACGCCCTGTCGGCCCAGGTGCTCCACGAGCTCCGCGCCGTGGTCGAGTACCTGGCCGCCAACCCGCCCGGCTCGGTCGTCGTCACCGGCGGTGAGCGCATCTTCGCGGCCGGGGCCGATATCACCGAGCTCGGCTCGGTCGAGCCCGAACAGGTCTCCGCCAACTTCCATGCGGCACTTCGCCCGCTGGCCGCCCTGCCGAGGGTCACCATCGCGGCGATCAACGGCTACGCGCTGGGCGGGGGCCTCGAGCTCGCCCTCGCCTGCGACCTTCGCATCTGCGGTGAGAGCGCCAAGCTCGGGCAGCCCGAAGTGCTGCTCGGGGTCATCCCCGGCGGCGGCGGGACCCAGCGCCTGGCGCGCCTCATCGGTCCGTCGCGGGCGAAGGACCTGATCTTGACCGGTCGCCAGGTGGACGCCGACGAGGCCCTCGCCCTCGGGCTCGTGAACCGGGTCGTACCCGACACCGAGGTGCTGCTCTCGGCCATCTCGCTCGCCGCCGAGCTCGCCCGGGGCGCACCGGTGGCCCAGTCGATGGCGAAGACGGCGATCGACGACGGGCTCGATGTCGGCGTCGAGGAAGGGCTCAAGATCGAGCGCCGGTACTTCACGGCGGTGCTGCGGACCGAGGACGCCAGGAGAGGGGTCTCCTCCTTCCTCGAGCACGGCCCGGGGCACGCCAGCTTCGTCGGTCGGTGACCACCGTCCCCACCCCCCTCAACCGCGGCGACGGGCCGCAGGACCCGTCGTCGACATGGTTCCAGCACGCCGTGTTCTACGAAGTGCTGATCCGGGGCTTCTACGACTCGAACGACGACGGCACCGGCGACCTGCGGGGGCTGCGCGAGAAGCTCGACTACCTCGAGTGGCTCGGCATCGACTGCCTGTGGCTGCTGCCCTTCTACCCGTCGCCGTTTCGCGACGGCGGCTACGACATCAGCGACTTCTTCAACGTGCACCCCGATTACGGGACGCTGGGCGAGTTGGTCGGCCTGCTCGAGGACGCCCACCGCCGGGGGATCCGGGTCATCGCCGACCTCGTGATGAACCACACGAGCGACCAGCACCCCTGGTTCATCGAGTCGCGCTCGTCACGGGACAACCCGAAGGCCGACTGGTTCGTGTGGAACGACGACGACCAGCGCTGGCCCGAGGCGAGGGTCGTCTTCACTGATGTCGAGCGGTCCAACTGGACCTGGGACGACACCCGCCAGCAGTACTACTGGCATCGCTTCTACTCGCACCAGCCCGACCTCAACTACGAGAACCCCGAAGTGGCCGACACCATGGTCGATCTCGTGCGCTTCTGGCTTGATCTCGGCTTCGACGGCTTCCGCCTCGACGCGGTGCCCTATCTCTTCCAGGCCGACGGCACCGCGGGAGAGCACCTCCCCGAGACCCACGCCTTCATCCGCCGCATCCGCAAGCAGCTCGAGGCCGACTACCCGGGACGCATCCTGCTCGCCGAGGCCAACGGCTGGCCCTCGGACGTGGCCGACTACTTCGGCAACGGGGACGAGTGCCACCTGTGCTTCCACTTCCCCCTGATGCCCCGGCTCTTCATGGCCGTGCGGCGCGAGCAGCGCTACCCGATCACCGAGATCCTGAGCCAGACGCCTGAGCTCCCGCCCGGCTGCCAGTGGGCGACCTTCCTGCGCAACCACGACGAGCTCACCTTGGAGCAGGTGAGCGACGAGGACCGCGACTATCTCTTCGCCGAGTACGCAAAGGACCCGCGTATGAAGCGCCACATGGGCATCGGCCGGCGCCTGGCGCCGCTGCTCGACGGCAACCGCCGCCTGGCCGAGCTCTTGTACTCGCTGCTGCTCTCGCTGCCCGGCAGCCCGGTCATCTACTACGGCGACGAGCTGTTGATGGGCGACAACATCTACCTCGGGGACCGCGACTCGGTGCGCACCCCGATGCAGTGGTCCCCTGACCGCAACGGCGGCTTTTCCCGGGCCGACTTCGCCCAGCTGTACCTGCCACCGCTCATGGACCCTGTCTACGGGTTCGCCGCGGTCAACGTCGAGGCCCAGCAGCGCAACCCCGGTTCCTTCCTCCACTGGATGCGCCAGCTGCTGATCCAACGCCGGTCCCTGCCGATCTTGGGCGACGGCGCCATGGAAATCTTGGACTGCCCCAACCCCTCGGTGCTCGGCTTCGTGCGCACCGGAGTGGTGGACGACGTGACGAGCACCTCGACCGCCTGGAGGGGCTGGCACGGGGACGAGCCCGAGACCGGCCTCGGGTGGGGCCAATGGGGGTGGGCGGCCACTGCGGGCGCCGCAGAAGCCGCGGCCCGCCCCCCCAGCCGAACGCAGGCGGCGCTGTGTGTGCACAACCTCTCCCGGTTCGCCCAGCCAGCTGAGCTGCTGCTTTCGCGCTGGAGCGGCTACATGCCCGTCGAGGTGCTCGGCCGCGTGCCGTTCCCGGTCATCGGCGAGGACCCCTACACGGTGACACTCGGCCCATACGGGTATATGTGGTTCGAATTGTTCGAACCCTCCGACGACGAAGAAGCGGCTGGCATGTGACGACGACGATGCTCGAGCTCGATGCGGCGTGGCGCTCGTCGCTCACGTCGTTGATGGCCACCTGGGTGCAGAAGCACGGCGGGGCGCGCGGCGACACCGAGCCGCGCATCGAGATCCTCGAAGTCGAAGAGCTGGTCGAGGGCCGCCCGGGCATCCTCGACGTGCTGGCCAACGTGGACGGTGAGCTCGCCCACGCGGTGCTCGGGTTGCGCACCCCCGGCGAAGAGGTTCGCTTCGTCAGAAGCGGCGACGACGCGGTGCTCGGCCTGCACGAAGATGCCCTCGGCCTCGGGATGGTCGTCGACGCGCTGCTCGACACCGAGCTCGCCCCCCTGGTGCTCGCCGTGGTAACCGGCGACGGCGGCGACCCCGGGGCGGTCTCGCTCATCGCCGACGACGACAGCGGGCTGACCCTCTTGTTCTCCGAGCGCTACTCGCTCACCGTCTTCCCGTGGCTCTTCGACCGTCCCCACCCCGGCGTCGAGCTCCTCGTCGCCCTGGACGAGGCGGGCTTCAACCACCTGGCGGCGCCCGTCGCACTCTGGCGGCGGGGCGGTCGCGACCTCGGCATGGTCCAAGAGCCAATGGCCGGGGCGGCCGCGGGTTGGGCGCTCGCACTCACCTCGCTGCGCGACCTCTACGCCGGCGACGGGCCCCCCGAAGATGCGGGCGGCGACTTCGCCAGCGAGGCACGCGCCCTCGGCGTGATGACCGGCCGGATGCACGTGTCGCTCGAGCGGGCGTTCGGTCGGCGCGCCGAGAACGTGGCCGCACGCCTCGACATCGTCGCCACCCGGCTGCGCACCGAGGACCCGAGCCTCCTCGAGACCCCGGGCCTCGCCACGGTGGTCGAGGCGCTGCGCACGGCGGGGACCCGGCTCACCACCATCCGCACGCACGGGGATTTCGGCCTCGAGCGGGTGGCGCGCACCGACCAGGGCTGGATGGTCGCCGACACCATGCCCGGCGGCTACCGCCCGGGCGGCATCGGCCCCGAGTTCCGCTCGCCGCTCGAAGACGTCGCCGACATGTTCTGGTCGTTCCACCGGGTCGCCCTCGCCGCTGCCCTCGAGCGCGAGCCCAGCGACTTCGGCTCGCTCATCGACCAGGCGAAGGCCTGGGAGGCCCGCAACCGGCGCGCCTTTCTCGTCGGCTACCTGGCGACGGCGGGCATCGGCGGCCTGGTGCCGGCCGACCGTGAGATGGTCCGCAACCTGGTCGGCGTCTTGGAGCTCGAGCGCGCCGCCGAGCGGGGTTCGCGCCCAGGCGATTGAGCGCCGAAGTGCCCGGCTGTCGTGGCTGTGCCAACATGAGCGCAATGCGAGTGGGCATCTTGACCGGTGGTGGTGACTGCCCGGGGTTGAACGCCGTCATCCGTGCCGTCGTGCTCACCGGGTCCGGGTCCGGGCACGAGTTCGTCGGCTTCCTCGACGGGTGGCGCGGGGTCCTCGACGGTCGCTCGGTGACCCTCGAGCCGTCGCAGTGCGAGGACCTGCTCGCCCGCGGCGGCACCATTCTCGGGACCTCGCGCACGAACCCCTTCAAAGAGGCCGGTGGCGGCGAGGGCGCGGCCAAGATGCTCGACGAGATGGAGGTCGAGGCGGTCGTGGCGATCGGCGGTGACGACACCTTGGGGGTCGCCCACCGCCTCGCCGAGTTCGACGTGGCCTGCGTCGGCGTGCCCAAGACGATCGACAACGACCTGAGCGGCACCGAGGTGACGTTCGGCTTCGACACCGCGGTGCAGATCGCCACCGAGGCGATCGACCGCCTGCACACGACCGCCGAGTCTCACCACCGGATCATCGTCTGCGAGGTGATGGGCCGCCACGCCGGGTGGATCGCCACGCACGCCGGCATCGCCGGGGGGGCGGCCGAGATCCTGGTGCCCGAGCGGCCCTTCGATGTCGAGGCCCTCTGCGCCCGGCTCGAGCGCCGCCGCGAGCGCGGCCGCCTGTCGTCGATCGTCGTGGTCTCCGAGGGAGCGGTCCCCGTGGCCGGACCCCAGGCCGAGGCGGCGGAGCTCGCGACGGCATCGGGCACGGTCGACCAGTTCGGCCACGCCCGGCTCGGCGGCATCGGCGCCTGGCTGGCGCGCGAGATCGAGGAGCGGACCGGCTACGAGTGCCGAGAGACCACCCTCGGGCACACCCAGCGCGGCGGTACGCCGACGGCCTTTGACCGGGTGCTGGCCACGCGCTTTGGCGTGGAGGCCGCCCACGCACTCGACGAGGGCACCTTCGACATCATGGTGGCGCTCCAGGGCGGCCAGATCGTGCGCATCCCCCTCGAGGTCGGGGTGGGGACGTCCAAGAGCCTCGACCTCGACCTGCTCGACCGGGTGGCGGGACCCTTCCTCGGCTGAGCCCGAGGGGCTGCGCGTGCCCTTCTCAGAGGGCCGGGACGGCCACCCGCAGTTCGTCGGCCGCCAGCTCGGGGGCGATCACGTTGATGGCGACGCCGGTGCCCATCTCGAACCCCGCCATCGTCGTGGCCTTCGGCCAGATGTGGGCGTGCCAGTGGAAAGGCTCGCTCAGGCGGTAGGGGGCAGAGTGGAAGACGATGTTGTAGGCCACGTCGCCGATCCGGTCGCGGAGCTGGTTGAGGCAGGCGCGGATCGATCGCCCGACCGACACCAGGTCCTCGGGGGGGCTGTGGTGCAGCTGCGAGCAGTGCGCGCGGGGGATGACGAGCATCTCGTAGGGGACCGCACTCCAGAACGGGCAGACGACCACCACCCGGTCGTCGGCGTAGATGACCCGGTGCCCGACGCCCTCTTCGGCGTCGACCGTGGTGCACAGGAGGCAGCTGCCGGCGAAGCGGGCGAAGCGGGCCTGCTCCTCGGCGAGCTCGCGCGGCACGAAGGACATGCCGAGCAGCTGGCCGTGGGGATGCTCGAGTGAGGCGCCGGCCTCGCGCCCCGAGTTCACGATCGCCTGGGTGTAGCGGAGGTTCGGGCGCTGGGAGTGTTCATCGAGACGGTCGCGCAGGGCCGCCATCACGAGGCCCGACTGCTCCTCGGAGATCATCGCCCAGGTGGCGTCGTGCTCGGGGGAGAGGATCAGGATCTCGTGGATGCCACCGGCGGTGGCCTGGGTGAACACCGGGCCCCGGTTGGCGACGACGAACGGCTCGTCGCCCTCGAAGGCCGGGTAGAGGTTGGGCACCACCCGCACGAGCCAGCTACCGGTGGGGCCGTAGGTCTCGAGGGCGGGCGGGCTCGCCTCCTCGTGGCCCGGGCAGAAGGGGCACGGCCTCGTCGTGTCGTCCTGGACCGGTTGTGAGCGGAGCACGAACGATGACGGGCGGTTGGCCCGTTCCGTGCTCACGACCACCCAGCGTCCCGAGAGCGGGTCCAGGCGAAGCTGGTTCATCTCGAGGGCGACCCTTTCCAATCAGTCCGATCGACCCGGGGGGGGAGTCGGCAACCAACAACAGCCTCGGCGGTCATACCCGCACCACCGTACAGGCCCTCCGCTGGGTTGTGATCACGGGCTGGCGCGTCGGACCCGCCGGGAACCCTCGGCACCGGTTGGTGCCTGCGGCGGTCCCCGGGCGAGACTACCGACGATGTCCCCGACGCCGGCCGAACTCGTCTCCGCAGCCAGCCAGCCGGTGGGGCCCGGTTTCGATCTCCTGCTGCTGGCCCACGTGGCCAGCGTTATCATCGCCGCCGGCGCAGTGGTGGCGAGCGGGGTGCAGGCCTGGCGGCTCCGAGCCGTCGCCCCGGGCGTGCCGGTGCCTGAGAACCTGCGGCGTTACTACGCCGAGGGGGTCAACTGGGCCGGGCGCGTGCTCTATGCGGTGCCGCTCTTCGGGGTGGCGCTCCTCGCCGTCTCGGGCGGGTACTACTCCCTCTCGGACCTGTGGGTCGGCATCGGCCTCGGGCTGTGGTTCGCTGCCGCGCTCGCCGCCGAGGGTCTGCTCTGGCCGGCGGAGCGTGCGCTGCAGTCCGCCGTGGCGAGAGGTGAGGGCTCGATCCTCGCCGACGACGCGACCGACGCGAAGCGCCGGTGCGAGGCGGTGGCGGCCACTGCCGCTGCGCTGATGGTCGTGCTGCTCGGCGTCTCGGTGCTGATGGTCGCCCAGCCCCACTGACGGCAATTCGTCTGCCGACTCGCCCTACCGGAGCGGAGCCGGAGTGCTCACGATCGCGAGATCGGGACTCTGAGAGCTCGACGCGCCCCGACGGTGACCGATGAACACAATGAGCTCGCCCAGGAGTCCAAAGGAGACCAGTTGCACGGCGACAACGACAAGCAGCACTCCGGTGATCAGTGCAGGCCGCGTGCCGACATGCTGGCCATCGAAGTGCAAGATCGCCATCCAGGCAAGAAGGCATCCACCGACGATGAAGCTCAAGATGCCGAGACCACCGAAGAAATGGAAGGGGCGCCGGCGATAGGACCGGAGGTAGCGAACGGTGATCAGATCGAACATGCCTCGCCAGAACCTGGCGATTCCGTACTTGGTGCTGCCGTGGAGTCGTGACCGGTGGTTGACATCGACCTCTTCCACCGAGAATCCTTCCCAGGCAACAAGCACTGGGATGTAGCGGTGCAGCTCGCCGTAGATGTCGAGTTGTTCGACAGCGTCCCTGGTCATGACCTTTAGACCGCTGTTGAAGTCCGCGCCCTTCACCCCGGTGACGATCGACGTGACTCGGTTATAGAGGCGAGACGTCGTCCGCTTGATGAAGCGATCGTTGCGAAGCTGGCGCCGCCCTCCCACCAGTCCCACGTCCTCGTTCAAGGCGGACACGAGCCGCGGTATCTCGGCTGGGTCGTCCTGGCCGTCGGCGTCCATCATGACGACGATCCGGCCCTCGCTTCTTGCGAAGCCGTTCGAGAGGGCGGCCGCCTTTCCCAAATTCCGGCGATGTCGAAAGCTCCGCACGTGGGGGTGATCCGCTTCGAGCTTGGCGATGACGCTTCGTGAACCGTCCTTGCTCCCGTCGTCGATCACGAGAACCTCGTACGTGACCGCCATGGCCTCCAGGGTCCGGACCAACTCAGGGACAACCTCGGGCAAGTTGTCCGCTTCGTTAAATGCAGGAATCACGACTGAGATTGCAGGAGCAGCAACCTCTTGAGGCCAAAGTTCGTCAAACTCGATCGATCGAATGCTGCTGCTCAATTTTCCAGTCCAACCGAGGTCGCAGGTAGGGGGGATTCTTTGGCGTATCGAAGTACGGTCCAGCCGATAGCAGCTCCAATGGCGTCAACGCTGATGAAGACCAAGCGGCACAAGATTGCCACAGCTGCCCCCGTCCCCAACGGCAATCCGGCTAATCCGATAAACACGGCCTCTCTCACTCCGATACCGCCTGGCGTAGGGGTGATGAACCCGACGATCCATCCGGTGACTGCTGCCATGCCAATCCGGGCGATTTCCTCATGTGGACCAAAAGAGCGGGTCACGAAGCAGGAGGCGGCTGCGATGCCGATCCACGCGGGGACATAGGAAGCGGTCAATCGGAGCGACGTCGGCCAACCCGGACTCTGCACGTCGAGTGGCCGGGAGGAGACTCGTCTCAACGCAGTGACTACGGGCGAATGGACCGATGGGTGGAGGAGTGCCAGCCCTCCGACGAACACGATGGCGATCGGCCACCAGGGAATCTGGGGTGAGCTGGTCGACGAGCTCGCGATGGCGAGGATCAGGGCGACGGTGGCTGCGGCCGAGTAGCAGCTGACCAGCGAGAGCGCCACGCCCGAATAGGCCACAGTGCGTGAATGCCCGTGGCGGCGTGCGAGTTCGGCACGCCCGAGCACGCTCCAAATCCCCCCCGGGACGTACTTTCCGAGCTCTCCGAGGAAGAACATACCGATGACCCGAGAGCTGGATGCTTCCTCACCGCCCGCCGCCCTCATGGCGGCATTCCATCGCCACGCCATCCAGATCATTGACCCGAAGGCAAAGAGCAGAGCAAGGGCGATCCACCACGGATCCGCAGCCTTCAGCGCCTTCTCCGTCTCGCTCCAGTTCTGAAGCAGTGCCAGAGCCACAAATGCAACGGCGGCGACCATGAGGACCCAAGACCCGACGCGCAAGATGGCACGCCGGCGGTCAACCCCAACTGATCCTGCGAACGAGCGGAGGCCCACGCATGGAAGGTACACCTGTCGATGAGGAGAACAGTGGAACGAGGAGTCCGCTGAGCAACTCCGCAGAATGCGCACGAGGTTGGGGTCATTCGGATTCTGCCAGGTTCCACCGCTTCGCTGCCCTAGTGGACTACCGTACGGGTCCGTGAACGCCAAAAGGCTTTCGTATCGGACTTGCCGATTCCAAGCTGGCCCGGAGTTTCGGCCGAAAACTCAAGGGGATTGGCCATTGAGTATTGGGAAAGTCGAGCAGCATTTGGGTCTTGAAGACTATGTCCATGGCTGTACAAAGACGATGAAGGAAGAAGGATGACGCGACGTAGTCGAATGGCAAGTGGTCTGGTGGCAGTAGCCGCATTGACGCTGAGTGCGCTCTCGGTGGCGGCTGGCCCCGCGTTCGGCGCCGGCGCTGGCTATGCCCCGGGCGGTAATCCGACGGTTGGCGGGGGTGCCACCGGCCTTGCAGGAACGGTCATCACTAGCACGGCGATTCAGCCGACAGGGGGGACCGCGGCTGGCGTCCTCGGGACGACGACGGTGACTGCCACCGTTCCCGCAGGGGCGTTCACCGGCACAACGCAGCTCGTCATCACCGATGCCACGACGTCGTCACTGACGCCGCCGTCGGGCACCTCGATCGTGGTCTTCGGCATTGGATTCTACGAGAACGGCACGAAGGTCACTGGAAGCTTCCCCGCTGTCACGGTGACGGTGAGCAGCCCGAGCATCAAGGCGGGTTCGACGGTCTACTTCGTGACCGGTTCCGGGCTCCAGGCAGTCTCGGGTGCGCAGGTCAGCATCGGATCGGCAACGTTCTCGATCACAAGTGACCCGGTCATCGAGGTTGCCAGCTCGACGACGGCGGCACCTGTCGCGGTCGTTCCCGGAGCAACTTCAGCCCAGACCGGAAAGCCAGTCATTTTGGAGCTTGGCATTGCTGGAATACTGATCCTGGCCGGGGCCACGCTGCTCGTGGGGCGCCGACTCCGTCGTCGAACCAGCTGACCATTTTGCTTCGATCAGAAGGCCGATCTGGACGACGGTCGACGGCATTTGCAGCGGCGCTCGTCGGTGGCGGTTTGTTGCTTGCAGCTTGTGGGGCGGGTTCTGCCACAGCCGGCAATACTCCGAGCACCGCAGCGGCCGCCAAGCCCGCGGCAATTTATTCCGGACCGTCTGGAGTGCTGGGCGGGGCGCAGCCGCAGCCCAACGGCTTGATGTGGCTGCTCGCTGGCTCGTCGACAGCCAAGACGCTCCAAGAGCTCAACGTGACGACCGGGAAAATTGCTTTGATCGTCCCTGAATCGGCCAGCGCTGTCTCGGTCGCGCAACTTTCGTCGGGGGTCATCGGTGTCGGTGCTGCAACTGCGTCGACCGGATCCCTTGAACTTCGCAACGGCTCAAGCGGGGCGTTGCTCGGCACGGTGGCCCTCGGTGCCCCAGTGAAAGCCGTCGCCTCCGGGTTTGACGGTCAGACGTTCTACGTGCTGAACGGCAACGCCACATCGAGCAGTGTGACCCTGGTGAACGCGCAGACAGCCAAGGCCTCAATATCTGTACCGGTGCCCCTTGACACCACCTCGGTGGCGGTCGACCCGCTGGGACAGCAGATCTACGCGCTCGGCTCTGACGGGTCGCTGCGAGCTATCTCGGTTGTCACCGGCACCATCTCCGCACAATTCGCCAAACTGACCGACCCGTCGTCGCTCGTCATGTCCGACTCGGGCGCCACGCTCTACGCACTGCAGACGACGAGAACCGGTTCGAACGTCGCCGTCGTCGATGTGGCGACCGAGCAACAGACCGAAGCGCTTCCCGCGCCGGGGAGTGCCGTGGGCATCCAACTCTCGCCGGACAACCGCAGCTTGTACGCGATCGTTGGTAGTGCGCAGTACGGGAACGTCCAAGTCTTCCCGCTCAGTTCCTAAGCGAGACAGTTCGTGGCCACAGTTCATGACGCCTCCCTGCTCTCCGAACAGGCCATCGCTGACGACCACGTAGACGACGAAAGCGAACCGGCTTCGTACGAGGACGCGCCGGCAGCGGAGCCGCCCATCCGCTCGGCGCCCATGGCACCCGTGACACGAGTGTGGTGGACCATCGCCGGTCTCACCATCGTGATGTGGGCGTTTCAGCTGTTCGGCTACGTGGACAGTTACCCGTTGGCCAGCGTGGCGGTCGTCGTGCTCGGGCTTTGGGGCCTCGGGACGATCTTCGCCGTGTGGCAGCCCCACACCGTGCGACCGATCGTCAGCAGACTGCTCGCAGCAACTACATTGGCGCTGAGCATCGCGGCCTTCTTGATCTGGAGCTTCTTCCAGATCATTGCTGCTCCGGCCTACGGGACCGACGAGATTGCCTTCGACCAATACGCAGCGCTTCTGTTACGTCACGGGCACAATCCCTACACGCACTCGATGGCCCCGGCGTTCTCGCTCTTTCACGTGTCGCCTGATGGTTACACGTTCTTGCTGAACGGCCACGCGGTCACCACGCTCTCGTACCCGGCGCTGTCGTTCCTGCTCTACGTGCCCTTCCTCTTCTTCGGCTGGAGCACCCAGATGGCCGTCGCCATCAACGTGCTCGCGTGGGCGGCGGGCATGCTTCTGACCTACGTTCTGCTGCCGCGCTCGATTCGCCCGCTCGCGATAGTGATCGGGAGTTTCAGCGTGTACATCGCGTATGCCGTTGGCGGTGTCACCGACGCACTGTTCGTCCCTCTTCTGATTGGGGCGGTCTACCAGTGGGACCGATTTCCTACTGCAAAGGGTCCTTGGGCCTGGCGCGGGCCCATTCTCTTGGGGCTCGCCATGTCGGTAAAGCAGACCCCCTGGCTCGTGCTTCCGTTCCTGGTCGCCGGCATCGCCCTCGAGGCACGGCGGACCCAGGACGCGGTCCATGCGCTGAAGACGGGCGGCCGCTACCTGGCCATCGCGCTCGGGGCCTTCCTCTTGCCGAACATCCCCTTCATCCTCGCTGACCCCCACGCCTGGCTGAGTGGGGTCTTGACCCCCATCGCCAGCCACACGGTCCCGGCCGGGCAGGGCCTGGTGGGGTTGAGCCTCTACCTCGGCCTCGGAGGCGGCTCACTCGCTGCGTTCACGGTCGCGCTGGTGGTCGTCTTCTTGGCCCTCCTCGTCTCCTTCATCGTGACCTACCCGGCCCTCAAGCCCTGGGCCGTCCTGGCGCCGGCGCTTGTGCTCTTCTTCTCGGCCCGCTCCTTTGGGAGCTACCTGGTGACTCTGATTCCGGCGACCATCGTGGCGGCGTCGACCACCCGTAGCCAGTGGATGTTGCCGGTCGGCGAGGTGTCGCCGGAGACACCGACGGCGGACCAGCCCGTCCTAGGCGGGGTGTTCCGTCGTCATCGCCGCTCGATCGTCGTGGCCTGCGCGCTCGCGTCGTGTGCCGCGGTTGGGGCCGCACTGGCGGCTCGGCCGCCGCTCTCCATCCAGCTGACCTCGGTGCGGACCACCGGGCAGCTGGCGACGGTGGTCCAGCTGGGCGTGCAGGTCACCAACACCTCCGGGCGCTCGCAGGTGCCGGCGTTCTCGGTGGAGAGCGGCGGCCAGCTGACCGCCTTCTGGCTCCGCGGGTCGGGCCCGGCGGTGCTGGCGCCCGGCCAGACCGGCCACTACACCTTGTTAGCACCCAACTTCTTCGCCCAGCCGCCCATTACCGGGGGCTTCCAAGTGGTCGCCTTCACCTCCTCGCCGGGAACCGTGAGCCGCAGCTCGGGCTACGCGCCCACCACATGGCATGTCAGCTTGGTCCCGAACGCCATCAACCAGGTGGTCCCGGTGGGCCAACCGTTCACCATCGAGGCCGAGGTGCTGGACAAGCTCAACCGGCAGGTGGCCCTCTCGGGTCAACCGGTCTACCTCGGCCAGGTGATCTACGGCCAGCAGGGCCTCGTCTACGGCCAGGCGGTCATCAACCAGGCGCAGCAGGGGCAGACGCCGGTGGTCGCGTATACCAACAATCAGGGCATCGCCACGTTCGTGATCCGCGGCACGCAGGCGACCGAAGACCCTGTCTACTTCGAGGCCAACCTCGTCAACGGGACGCAGTACTACCCCTACGGCTACTCGGAAATACTTCCCATCCGGTTCGGTCGCTGACGTCCATGGCCCTCGTGCAGGCGCCCGCGTTGGCCCCCCGAGCCGACGTACCGGGGAGCCCCGCCGACGAGCGGTCGATGCGTGCACGGTTCACCCTCGACGCCGTCGCCCGCCTCTCGTGGTGGGTGTTCGGCGCCCAGTTCGTCCTGACCGCCGCCTGGACGGAGCTGTTGTATTCGCGCTACTCGGTGACGTGGGACGGCGCGATCTACCTCCAGGCCGCGTACCTGATCGCCCACGGCCACCTGGACCCGTCCTCCAGCGCCCTCGGCCATGCGTTCTGGCAGGACCACTCCTCGTTCGCCTACTGGCCCCTGGCGCTCCTCGAGCTGCTGGACCCCCACGGCCTGACCATCTTGTGGACCCAGGACCTCGCGGCGGTGGCGGCGGGGGCGGTCGCCTTCCGCTGGATCGTGAGGATCCTGCGGACGGCGCCGGCTCTCTCGGGCACCCGGTGGCCGGCGCTCCTCGCGGGGGCCGGCCTCCTCATGCTGGTGGTCAACCCGTGGACCTACTGGGCGCTCTCCTTCGACATCCACCTGGAGGTGTTCGCCACCCTCTTCATCGTCGCCGCCGCGTCGGACTTCAGCGACGGGAGGATGGCGCGGGCATGGGTCTGGGTTGCCTTGACCCTGTTGTGCGGCGACGTGGCGGGCTCGTGGATCGTCGGTCTCGGCATAAGCGCGGGCATCGCCGCGCTGGTCAACCCCGCCCGGCGCCGCCAGCTGGCGTTCCACGCCGCCCTGCTTGCGGGGGTGGGCGTCGCCTGGGCGGCGGTCATCACGGCGATCAGCGGGAACCGCGGCTCGAACCTCACCGAGGGCTATAGCTACCTGGTGGCCTCGCCGGGGTCGCCGGGCCCCCGCCATCTCGGTCTGGGCGGGCTGGTGCGTGGGGCGCTGACGCATCCGGGCCGCGTGGCGGCCCATCTGTGGAGTCAGAAGGTCAACGTGGCGGCCAATGTCGGTCCCACCGGGTGGGTGGGGATCTTCACTCCCTGGAGCATCGGGGTGCCGGCGGTGATCTTCATCGAGAACGGGCTGCGAGGCGGCGCCCAGTTCACGGTGCCCCTCTTCCAGTCGCTGCCGGTCTACACGCTCAGCGCGGTCGGCACGATCACCATCCTGGCGTGGTTCGTCCCGAGGAGCACGCATCGGATCCTGGTTGCGGCGGTCGCCCTGTTGGTGGTGAACGCCTTGGCGTGGTCGGCCGTCTGGCTGCCCCAGATGCCCGGCCAGTGGCTGCGGGTGTCCGCCGTCCAGAGTGCGGCACTGGTCCGGATCCAGGCACTGATCCCTGAGACCAGCGAGGTCGTCGCCTCCCAGGGGATCCAGGGGCGCTTCGCTGACCGGTCCGACATCCAGCTTGCGAGCACGACGGACATCCCGGTGTCGGGCTCGGACGTGTGGTTCGTCATCGCGCCCAACGCCGGCATCGAAGTCATGCCCGTGAACGCTGCCATGGGGGCCATCACGGAATTGGCTGGGCCGATGCACGCCACCTTGGTGTCGAGCACCGCGGGAATCTGGGCCTTCGAATGGGCGCGGCCGCCGGGCGTGCACTCGGTCAGCTTCTCCTCCTCGCCCCAGACGATCGGCGGGTGGACGGCCTCTTCGCAGTCGGGGGTGCCGGTGACCGTCGGCCCGGTCCAGAACTGGCACGTGTCAGCGGACGGCCGAGCGGGTTACGTGCTCGCCCAGGACTACTGGACCCTGGCCAGGGGCGAGTACGAGATCGGTGTCTCGCTGTCGGCGGGCACGCCGGTGATCATCGAGGTGTCCAACGCCGCCAATAACGACGTCCTGGCACGGCGCCAGGTGCCGGGCACGAACGGGATCGAGGAGCAGACCATCGCGCTCGACCTCAGCGCGCGCTACCCGCGCCGGCCCGGCTACGGCGGTTGGGGCCCGTTCGCCCTCCAGCCGATCGCACCGGACTTGCCGGGCGACAACGTCATCGAGGTGCGGGTGTGGTCGCCGGCGGGCGGGCAGGTCAGCGCCTACAGCGTCTCGGTGGTCCCCGAGAAGGTGCCGGCGCCGTGAGGACCGGGGCGCCCCCGTCGGACAGCGCTGCGCCGCTGCCGGCAGCGGTGGGCGACGCCGGGCCATTCGACGGGGACGACGAGGCGAAGTTCGCGTCGTCCAACCCGGTCGTGCAGCGCCTCCTCGAGCGCTGGGTGTGCTCGATACGGGTGCTGGTGGGGGAGCCGGTCGGCTCGTGCCTCGACGTGGGGACGGGCGCGGGGTTCGCGCTCGAGGCACTGGCGATCCCGACCGAACGCCTGCTCGCCGTGGAGTATCGCATTGGCAAGGTGCAGGCCGCACGCCAGCGTGTCGGCGTCATTCACCCCATTCAGGGCGACGCCCTAGCCCTGCCGTTCGGCGACGCGTCGATGGATCTGGTGACGTGCATCGAGGTCCTCGAACATCTCGTCGAGCCCAGGCTCGCCGTGGCCGAGCTCGCCCGTGTCTGCCGTGGCGCGTGCGTGGTGTCGGTTCCGTCGGAGCCCTGGTTCCGGCTCGGTTCGCTCGCCCGCGGGAAGCACCTGTCGTCGCTGGGCAACCATCCCGAGCACATACAGCAGTTCAATCCCCGCTCGTTGGCGCAGCTCCTCGCAGCGCACTTCACCGACGTCGTCGTGGAGCGCCGCACACCCTGGTTGCTCGCTCGGGCCCGCTGAGGCCGCCGTGCGCCGCGCTGCAGGCTCAGAGCCGCACGCCGATGACCTCTTCGACCATGGCGCGCGCTTCGCTGAACCGGCCCTGGCGGACCAGCTCGGGGAAGGGCCCGTCGAGCAGCGCGGGCCACGCCGCGCCCTCGGTGGAACGCCCGTCCGCCTTCAGCGCCAGGCGGGCCTCCTCCAGGATCGCCGCCATGGTGCCGAGCCCCGCTTCAAGTGCCTCGCCCATGCGACGGCGCAGCCACGACGCGAGAGCCGGGCTCGCCCCTCCCGTCGAGATGGCGATCGACACCACGCCGTCGCGGTGCACGGCGGGGAGGATGAAGGTGCAGTGCTCGACGTCGTCGGCGCTGTTCACCCACACCTGTGCGGCTTCGGCGTCGGCGAACACGGCGCCGTCCACCTCGGGGATGCCGGTGGAGGTGATCACGAGCCGGTACTCCGCTGCCTCGCCGGCTCGGTAGGGACGCTGCTCGATCTGCAGTGACCCTCCCGCCGTGCCGACTGGGCCCTGGGCCAACGCGAGCATCGATTGGTCGACGTCGGGGGCAACCACAGTGACCACCGCGCCGCTGCCGAGGAGGGCCTCGGCCTTGCGGGTCGCCACAGGGCCGGCCCCCACGACCAGGCACTCCCTGCCCCCCACCTCGAGGGCGACCGGAAACAGGGGCTGGCGCAGCGACACCGCTCAGCCCTGTGCTGCGCTCGGGGGCTCAACCAGCTTGGGTGGGCCGACCATCCCGGCCGCCACGGTGACATTGGTCGCCTCGTCGATGAGGACGAAGCTCCCCGTGATCCGGTTGTGGTGGTAAGGGTCGAGGGCGAGCGGGGTCGCCGTGGTGAGGTGGACGACGCCGATGTCGTTGTCGTCCAAGTGTTCCGTGGGCTCGAGGGCCAGGGCGTTCACGTCGAGGCGCGACGAGATGGCGGTGAGCCGTGCGGGGGTGGAGCGTGTCGTGTGCTTGATCCTGAAGCGCTCGCCGACCTTGAGGGGCCGCTCACCGAACCAGCAGAGCGTCGCTTCGATCTCCGTCGTGACCACCGGTTGGTCGTCGACCGATGCCAACAGGTCGCCTCTTGAGACATCGAGGTCGTCGGTCAGCTCGACGGCGACCGACAGCCCGACGGGCGCTACCTCGAGGTCCCCGTCCGCCGTGCTGATCCGGGAGATGGTGCTGGTCAGGCCCGCCGGGAGCACCGTGACGGCGTCGCCGGGCCGCAGGGCGGCGCCGTTGACCATGCCGGCGTAGGTCCTGCCGCCGGAGGGCTGGCGCAGCACCCACTGGACCGGGAGGCGGCCGCCGGCCACGCGCTGAGCGCCGTGCACGGCCGCCCAGCCACCGGCGGGCGCCTTCTCGAGCGCCTCGAGCACCGTCGGGCCGTCGTAATAGGGAGCGGCATCCGAGCGAGTCACGACGTTGTCGCCCTTCAACGCCGAGACCGGGATCACCGTCCAGGTGCGCAGCCCGAGCCGGGTGGCCAGCTCGTCCATCTGCGCGACGACGCGCAGGTAGGCACCCTCGTCCCAGTCGACGAGGTCCATCTTGTTGGCGCACACGATCAGCTGGTCGACGCCGAGGAGGGCGGCGATGCAGGTGTGCCGGCGGGTCTGCTCCCGCAGGCCAGCGGTCGCGTCGACCACCACCAGGGCCAGGTCGGCGGTGGACGCTCCGGTCGCCATGTTGCGCGTGTATTGCACATGGCCCGGGCAGTCGGCGATCACGAACTTGCGGTGTGGTGTGGCGGCGTAGCGGTAGGCCACGTCGATCGTGATGCCCTGGTCGCGCTCAGCCCGCAGGCCGTCGGTGATGAAGGAGAGGTCCACGTCCTCGATGCCCCTGCGCTCCGACGCGGCCGTGATGGCGGCCAGCTGGTCGTCGAAGAGCTGGCGGGTGTCGAACAGGAGCCGGCCGATCAGGGTCGACTTGCCGTCGTCGACCGAGCCCACCGCGGCGAAGCGCAGCAGGTCCATCTCGGGGGTCTGCCCGGGTGTCGCGCCGGGAGACTCTTGGGGCTGCCCGCCGTCTGCGGCGAGCGAGCTTGCAGAAGCCGTCATCTCCTAGAAGTAGCCCTCGCGTTTGCGATCTTCCATCGAGGTCTCGGAGAAGCGGTCGTCGGCGCGTGTCGCACCGCGCTCGGACACCCGCGATGCCGCCACCTCCCCGATGATCTCTGCGACCGACGTGGCGTCGGACTGCACGGCACCGGTGCAGGTGGCGTCACCGACGGTGCGGAACCGAACGGTGAGCGTCTCGGCTTCCTCGCCGGGTCCGGGCGTCACCCACTCGCTGACTGCCAAGAGCATCCCGTCGCGCTCGACCACGTCGCGCTCGTGCGCGAAGTAGATCGACGGGAGCTCGATGCCCTCGCGCCCGATGTACTGCCAGATGTCGAGTTCGGTCCAGTCCGACAAGGGAAAGGCCCGAAGGTGCTCGCCGGGCGACACACGGCCTTGGTAGAGCTGCCACAGCTCTGGGCGCTGGCGCTTGGGGTCCCACTGTCCGAAGGTGTCGCGAAACGACAGCACCCGTTCTTTGGCCCGCGCTTTGTCCTCGTCCCGGCGCGCCCCGCCGAAGGCTGCATCGAAGCCGAGTGCGTTGATGGCGTCGAGCAGCGTGGTCGTCTGGAGCCGGTTGCGCGACGCGATCGGACCCGGGTCCGCCACCCGTCCCTGGTCGATGGACTCCTGCACGCTCGCCACCACCAGGCGCACGCCGAGCGACTCGACCAGACGGTCGCGGTACTCGAGGACCTCGGCGAAGTTGTGCCCCGTGTCCACGTGCATGACGGGGAAGGGCAGCTTGGCCGGCTGGAAGGCCTTGACCGCAAGGTGCAAGAGCACCGCCGAGTCCTTGCCGCCGCTGAACAGCAGCACCGGTCGCTCGCACTCCGCCGCCACCTCTCGCAGGATGAAGATGGCGTGGGACTCGAGAAGGTCGAGGTGCGACATCAAGTTCGACGTAGCGTCGGTGTCGGGCGTTACCGTCATCTCGGTTGTGGTCATGGGGGTCCGATCAAGCGGGAAATACGGTCCTTGGACAGCGCGTGAGGTGCTCGCGCCCCGGAAACTTGACCAGTTTAGTCATGTATGATCGTTGCGTACACATCGAACGGCTGCAGGCTCATCGCCATGCCCGTTCGTCACGCCCCTCGGGGTCCCGCTCGATCAGAAAAGGGCCGGTCATGGCAGATACCAGCACCGTCGTCCCCTCGGAAAGCCTTCTCTCGGAGCTCGACGAGGCCAACCGCTCGCTCGAGACCGCGCCCCCGGGCACGATCATCGCCTGGGCGCACGAGCGATTCGCGCCCGACCTGGTGCTCGCCTGCTCGTTCCAAGACATCGTCCTCGTCGATCTGGCGGTGGCCGTCGACCCCGGCATCGAGGTGATCTTCCTCGACACCGGGGCGCACTTCCCCGAGACACTGGAATTCGTCGATCGGGTCAGCGCACGCTACGGGCTCAACCTGACCGTGACCCACCCCGGTCCTGAAGCCGCCGCCGTCCCCTGCGGCACCGACGGCTGCTGCCAGGTGCGAAAGGTGGCGCCGTTGCGCCGCGCCGTGGCAGGGCGCGCTGCCTGGCTCACCGCCTTGAAGCGGGTCGACGCTCCCACCCGCGCGGCGGCACCGATCGTCTCCTACGACGAGGCCTTCGGACTGGTCAAGATCAATCCGATGGCCACGTGGACCGACGACGACATCGACAGCTATGTCACTGACCACGATCTCCCGGTGCACCCCCTGATCGAAAAGGGCTACCTCTCGATCGGCTGCGCCCCGACGACCAGGCCGGTGGCGCCCGGCGAGGACCCGCGAGCGGGGCGTTGGTCGGGCACCGGCAAGGTCGAATGTGGGCTCCACGGCTGATGCCCCGTGACCTCGACAATCCCTACGGGATGGAGTTCCGCGGCCGAGAGCGCTCCTTGCGGTTCGTCCACCCGTACCGCCATCTCGGTGAGCTGAACGAGCAGGAGAAGTGGAAGCTCGAACGCCACCCCTTCGAGGTCGCCCAGGCGGTCATCGACCGGTACTCGAAGGAGGGGCCGGCATCGATCGCCACGGTGCCCGGCGAGATGGAGCGGCTCAAGTGGGTGGGCCTCTACCCGCAGCGCCAGGGCGGCGATGCGTTCATGCTGCGCATCAAGGCCCCCGGCGGCAAGCTCACCGCTGCGCAGTTCCGCGAGATCGGAGTGGCCGCCGACGCGTTCGCGGAGGGTCCCGTCGACAGCCCCGTCTTCGGCAATCGCTACGCCGATCTGACCACCCGCCAGGACATCCAGCTGCATTGGCTGCGGATCGAGGACATCCCGCGCATCTGGCAGCGCTTCCATGACGTCGGCCTGACGACCGTCCAGGCGTGCGGCGACTCGGCGCGCAACGTCTGCTGCTGCCCGGTCAGCGGGGTGGACGCCGACGAGATCGTCGAGGCGATGCCCGTCGCGCAGGCGATCTCGGACTTCTTCACCGGCAACCGCGAGTACGCGAACCTGCCGCGCAAGTTCAAGGTCGGCGTGACCGGCTGCCTCGAGGACTGTGCCCGGGTGGAGATCGACGACATCGGCCTGTGGCCGGCGAGGAACGCGGCCGGCGAGGTGGGCTTCAACGTCCTGGCCGGTGGCGGCCTCTCCGATGGAGAGCGCATGGCCCAGGACATCGACGTCTTTGTCACCGCCGACCAGGCGGTCGAGCTCTCCCGTGCCATCGCACAGGTCTTCGGTGAGCTCGGCAACCGTGAGAACCGCGGACAGGCGCGCATGCGCTATCTGGTCCAAGAGCTCGGGCCCGAGGGATTCCGCGAAGCGCTCTCGACGCGAGCCCGCTTCGAGCTGGTCCCAGCCGGCGAGGAGCTGACGCAGCGCTACCGGGGCGACCACGTCGGCGTGCACCACCAGCGCCAAGAGGGCCTGTTCTACGTCGGCTGCTCGGTGCCCGTGGGCAGGATGCACGGCATCGAGCTGATCGAGGTGGCCCGCTTGGCCGAAACCTACGGGGACGGAACCGTCCGCATCGGCGTCGACCAGAACTTCGTCCTCACCGGCGTGGCCGAGGCACATCTCGACCGCCTCCTCGCCGAGCCGCTGCTCGAGAAGTACTCACCGTTCCCCGGACCGTTCGAGCGCGGGGTGGTGGCGTGCACGGGCAGCGAGTTCTGCCGCTTCGCCATCGTCGAGACGAAGGAGCGGGCGGTCAAGTGGGCACGGTGGATGGACGAGCAGCTCTCCGCTGATGACCCCGAGGGTGGCGCCGTCAGCGGCCCGCAAGCGGTACCGGTCGCGTTGGGGCGTGCTCGCTCCGACGAAGGGGTGATTCGCATGCACTTCTCGGGTTGTTCCGCTTCGTGCGCACAACCCCAGATCGCTGACATCGGATTCCGGGGCGACATCGCCCACGTCGGAGAGCACATCGAAGAGGCAGTCGACATCGGTCTCGGGGGCTCCCTCGGACCCGACGCCGGGTTCATCGACTGGGTCGCCGGCGCCGTCCCGGTCGACGCGGTACCCGACGCCCTGTTGCGCACGGTGCGCGCCTATCGCTCCGAGCGACGCGAGCACGAGACCTTCTACAACTGGGCACGCCGGAACGACAATGATCGCCTTTTGGCCATCCTGGCGGACGACGAGAGAGCCGGGCTGCCCGGATGAAGCGCTACCGACTGCGCGAAGAGATGAACGGCATCACCGAGCCGCCCGACAAGGTCTGGTTCTGGGAGCTCGAGGCGGGGGTCATCGACGCCGACCGCTGCATCCAGTGCGGCACCTGCGTCGCCGTGTGCCCGTCGAACTCCATCGGCATCAGCGAGGACACGGACCTGCCCGAGCTCGTGAAGATGTGCACGGGCTGCTCCCTCTGCTGGGACTTCTGCCCTCGCGGTGGCTTGCGCTACGAAGCGCTCTGGCCACCGTCCACGCCGGTCGCCGAGGTGACCGAGCACGCGGGTGAACCAATCGCCACCCCGGTGTCGCTGAGTGTGCGATCGGACTCCTCTGACACCTACTGGAAGATCGCAGGAGCACCACCCGCCGAGGGCCTCGGAGCGGTCCTCGAGCAGTACGCGGTGCGTGCGGCCGTGAAGAGCGACGAGGTCCAAGACGGTGGTGCGGTGACCTCGCTGCTCAGCGCGCTCCTCGCCGCCGGGGAGATCGACGGCGCGCTCGTGTCCAAGCCGAGCGACGACCCCGACGAACCGTGGAAGGGTGTGGCGACCATCGCCACAACGCCGGTCGAGCTCGCGCAGGCGTCGGGCAGCTTCTACAACCAGACGATGGCGCTGGCCGAGCTGGACCTCTCGCGCTATCAGCTCGGCCCCACCCCGAGGATCGCCGTCGTGGGCACGCCGTGTGAGATCCAGGGCATCCGGGCCATGCAGGCGCGCCGCTGGGCGACCGGTGCGCACCGCATCGACGCCGTGGTGCTTACCATCGCGCTGCTGTGCACCAAGAGCTTCGATTACGAGGGGCTGATGCTCCAGGAGCTGCGCGACAAGCGCAGCATCGACCTCGATCGGGTCTCGAAGGTGGATGTGATCCGGGGACGGATGATCGTCGAGTACCGCGATGGCGAGGTGGCCGTCGACGAGCCCGTCCGGGACTTCCACGGCGCAGCCCTGAAGGGCTGCGACGAGTGCGCCGACTTTCTCGGCCGCAGCGCGGACATCTCGGTCGGCAGCGTTGGCTCGATGGACGGCTGGACAAGTGTGCTGGTGCGCACCGAGCGTGGGCGGCTGGCCTTCCAGAGGTCGCGCCCGAAGCTGGACGTCCGCGACCTCGACGACCCGGCGGCCCTCGTGCGGCTCGACAAGCTCGACAAGCGGATCGCCTTCGGATCGCTCCAACGCGAGTTCGATCCCGACGCGCCGCTCTTCATCGACTACGAGGAGCACCTGCGCAACTACGAGGGAACGGACCGGCGCCCGGTGCTGGCCAAGCGATGACCGTCCGACTCCACCTTCCGGACGAACCGGTTGCGCTGAAGCCGATCTGGTACGGGCGAGTGCTCGGGGGAGAGCCGCTCACCGAGATTCTGGGCGGAGAGGGCGGGTTCGTGCCGTGGCTCTGGCTCCGATGGCGTGCCGTCGAAGCCGACGGCCTGGATGCAAAATCCTTCGAAGGGCTCGTGATGGAGTACCAGCGCGAGCTCTGGCTGTGGCTGGGCGGCGAGCGCACGTGGGCGCAGTGCTCCTCCGGGCTCGCCGGTCGGATCGCCCGTCGATTTCCCGGGTGAGCCTCGGTCCGGCTGTCGAGACACCACGTCCGGATGCCCCGCCGTCACCGGTCGCACGGCTCCGGGCCGTCTCGGTCGTCCGCGACGGCCGAGCACTTCTCGACTCGGTCGACTGGGAGGCGTTCGCCGGTGAGCGCTGGGTCGTGCTCGGCCCGAACGGGTCGGGCAAGACCACCCTGCTCCAGATCATCGGGGCTCGGTTGTGGCCGACCCGTGGCGACGTGCAGCTACTCGGCGAGCAGCTCGGCCACGTCGACCTGCGCAGCCTCCGTCCCCGGATCGCGCTCGTGAGCGGCTCGGTGGTGCGCCAGCTCCGCGCCGATCTGAGCGCGCGCGAGGTGGTGGTGACGGGCCGGTTCGGTGCGCTCGAGCCTTGGTGGAACACCTACGAGCCGTCGGACTGGCATGCGGCGGACGCGTTGCTCGAGCAGGCCGGTGTTGGGGGAATCGCGGCACACCCGTTCGGCGTGCTCTCCGAAGGCGAACGGCAGCAGGTGCTGCTCGCCCGGTCGCTCATGGGCTCGCCCGAGCTGCTCTTGCTGGACGAGCCGGCGGCCGGCCTGGACCTCGGTGCTCGTGAGCGCCTGGTCCGCCGACTGGGCGAGCTGGCACGTTCGGCCAGCTCGCCACCGGTGGTGCTCGTGACCCATCACGCAGAGGAGATACCAGTCGGCTTCACCCACGTGGCCCTCATGCGGTCCGGCTCGATGGTTGCGGCGGGGCCGATCGCGACGACCCTCACCTCGCAGACGGTGTCGTCCTGCTTCTCGGCCGAGGTCGAGGTCGGTTCGACGTCGGGCCGCTGGTGGACCCGCTCGCCCATTTAGCGGCGGGCCGCTAGGTCGTGCCGGCCAAGGAGAGCACCAGCAGCGCGATCGCCACGTGGTACGTGGCGTGGACGAGCAGCGTCGCCCCGTCGATCCGACGCACGAACTTGTCGAGGGCGAGCAGGGTGTCGGATACCAAGAACGCGAGCCCACCGATCGCCAACAGCTGGTCGCGGCCATCGGCGCCGGTTGCGGCGACGGCCACTGCCAACGACGCCATCACCACAAGCGCCCCGCTGTAGGCGGCGACGGCGGGCACAAGCGCCCGCGGGCCACGACGACGAACCGAGTTGAGCACGAGGGCGCTCGGGTAGGCACTCGCGACCGCAAGCACCGCCACGACGACGACGAAGGCGATCGGGTCCGCGTGCGCACCGAGGAGCCCGCCGATGAAACACACCTGGGCGACGAAGAACGAAGCCAACCCGGCGCCGAAGAAGCCGGGGTGCTGCGAGGGCACCATGAGGGCGATGTCGCCCAACAGGCAGAACGCCAGCGCAACCAGGAACCAGCTTCGCCGGGACGGGTCGGGGGTGTGCAGCGTGGCGGCGGCACCGATGAGGGCCAGCGCCGTCAGCGGTTTGGCGACGTACTCGCCGATGTGCAGGGGAGAGTCCCCGGCTGAGACGGCGACCCAGTCGAGCGCTGCAGCTGCGCATGCCAGCGCCATGCACGTCCACGCAGCCGTGGTCATGCCGGACAACCCCCACTGACCGGCACCCATCTGCGCCACGCTAACGCCGCCCGGCTCGCCCGCGATGCGCCGACAGGCCGCCGACCAGGTCGCCCGCGTGTGCCTTGTGCGGACCGTGCTGGCACGGTAAAAACGTGACCGGCGGGGACAGCGCTGGCGATGTCGGCGTTGTGCTGCACCCTGACCATCCACCACTTGCGAATTGGCGCTCGTTAGCGTCGCAGGACAAGGGAAGGTCGGTCGGCTGGGAGGGATGCCTGTGGTCGTACTGTTCCTCTTGGTGCTCTGGGTCGCCGTGCTGGCACCACCACTCGTTGTGAAGATCCGCGACCGACGGACGGGGGAGTCCATCGACTCGTTCCATCGGCAGCTGCACCTCTTGGAGCGCACGGGCCACAAGTCGGTGGCCCCAGCCTTCCGGCTCGCGACAGCCGACGCAGTGGGGGTCTCCTCTGCGGGCTCATCGGGTTATCCAACGGTGTCGAGCATGCCCGGTCGCCCCCAGCTGGCCTTGCTGGGCGCCACCGAATCCAGCGGCGACGGTGTTCCACGGCCGATCACCACGGTGAGTGCTCCTCGGTTGTCGCTGCACCCGCCAGCACCCCCGGTTCCCCAGGAGCGGGACCGCCGCCAGACCCTCCGCCGCCGTCGCCGTGACCTCCTGTTCGCCCTGCTCGGCGTCGCCACGGTGAGCGGTCTTCTCGGCATGATCCCGTCACTGCAATTCGTCTGGGTCGTCACCGCGCTCAGCGTGATCGCACTCGTCGGCTACATGGCCCTTGTCGTCTACGCCGAGCAGCTCCGGACCGAGCAGCAGCGACTGGCTCGGATGCGTCGCGAGACAGCCCCGCCGGTGACGACCCCGTTCCTCGACCAGGACTACTGGGAGGACGACGAGCCCGAACCGGCACGGGCTGCCGCGGGGCGCTGACACCCGTCGGCATTGCAGACGGCCGGCTGCGGGATCCCGGCCCAACCGGCGCCGACTATCGTGGGTGGCTGCCAGGGGGTGTAGCTCAGCTGGCAGAGCGCTACGTTCGCAATGTAGAGGCCGTGGGTTCGAATCCCATCACCTCCACCAGAAGCCCAGTTCACTGGGCTAGCGGTGGAATCCCCCGTAAGACACGCTCCCAAAAAAGGGACTGGGCGTGTCTTTATGTGTCTTTATGTGCCTATTTTGGTCCCCGGGTGGACGGGGAGCACGATGGCAAAAGACGCCGAATCGACGCCCGGCGTTCGTGCCGAACGCCGGCTCGGGGTGCGCTGAGATCCGTCTCCACATCCAGCCCCTGGGGTCTGCTGGCGAGCTCCGGGACGGTCAAAACCGAAGATTCGTAACCTCTGGTGCCCCCCGCTTATTGGAGGTTGTATACTAAACTCCAATAAGGAGATTCCATGTCGAAGGTTTTGAAGCGCCGCTGGCAGGGCGACCTTGGTGGCTACGGGCTTCCACGGCGAGACCGCGTCCCCTGTGACTACGAAGCCTACGTCCCCGATCCGCTCGTGGGTCGCAAGATTGTCCTCGATGGTGATGTCGCTGCTGATGTCGCTGACGCCGAGGCTGCGATCGCCAAGCTCAACGCAGAAGCCAGAGCGCTTGTCGACACGAAGGCACTTGCCCGCATCCTGCTGCGAGCCGAGGCCGTTGCCTCATCGCGCATCGAGGGTTTGGAGGTCGGGGCACGTCGGTTGCTCCATGCCGAATTCGTCAAGGGTCTCAAGGAAGTCTCTTCTGACGTGACCGCAACCGAGGTGCTCGGGAACATCGACGCCATGGTCTATGGCATCGATGCTGTCGGGCCCGGTGATCCCATCACGGTGGACGTGCTCCTCGAAGTCCATCGGCGTCTCCTGTCTGGCACGAGACTTGAAGAGTACGGCGGGCGGTTCCGAGACGAGCAGAACTGGATCGGGGGGAGCGACTACAACCCGTGCTCTGCTGCCTTCGTCCCTCCTCCCCCTGAGTTCGTCGAAGACCTCATGGCAGACCTCTGCGCCTTCTCGAGCACCGATGATCTCCCAGCGGTTGCGCAAGCGGCCATTGCCCATGCGCAATTCGAAACGATCCACCCCTTCATCGATGGCAACGGCAGAACGGGACGAGCGCTCATCCATCTCATTCTTCGTCGGAGAGGACTGGCGGTCCGTGTCCTCCCGCCCGTCTCGCTCGTCCTAGCGACGTGGGCGCAGAGCTACATCGATGGACTCACTCAGTATCGGTTCGTTGGATCATCGACTGCGCCAAAGGCCATCGAAGGACTGAACATCTGGGTTGGACTCTTCGCTGGAGCATGCACTCGCTCTGTAGCTGACGCCACCACGTTCGAGGACCGTGCCGCTGCTCTTGAAGAGCAATGGCGGGAGCGGCTTGGGACGATCCGGGCGAAGTCCGGGACGGATCTCCTCCTGCGGAGTCTTCCCGGTGCCCCGATCTTGACCGTTGACAGCGCAGCGTCACTGATCGGTCGGACGTTCAAGCCTGCAGCTGATGCAATTGAGCGGCTAGTGGATGCGGGCATCCTCCGCCAAGTCACCGTCGGACGGCGCAACCGCGCTTTTGAGGCACCCGAGGTGATCGCTGCCTTCACCGCCTTGGAGCGTCAGCTCGCAAGCCCCGAGGGCGACACTCGGACGAGCGAGCCCGTGCGGACAGTTCCACGAACGTCGAGACGAACCTGAAGACGGGGAAGATCCGCATGTTGATCGTCTCCGATGACCTGCCGGAGGAGTTGGTGCGGGTGATCGAGTTCCTGAACGGCCAGATGAATCCGGCGGAGATCCTCGGCGTCGAGGTCCCGCAATACCTCTGGGGGGAGGGCGGAGTGCAGATCCTCGTGCCGAACATCGTGGGAGCGACGCGCCAAGCGGTCGACCTGAAGCAACTGGGGACAGTGTGGAGCCGGGAATCGTTTCAGGAAGAGGCGGGCCATCGAAGCGGTGCCCCTGTGGCCGCCGCCTTCGATCGGCTCTTCGGCCATGTGGAATCCCATGGTGGCCGGCTGAGTTGGAGTGAAGGCGTCACCCCCGGGGTGGCCGGCTGGCTTCCGATTAAGCCGTGAGAACTCACAACTCATTGATCAGGGCATGCGCATAGGTCATGCCTGGGCAGCACTATGCAACGGCTCAACGTCCAGCCCTTAGACCGCGAAGGTGCAGCGTACGGCCCGTGTGCGCGGCACCGCGCTGCAAGTTCGGGATTACTGATCCGGCTCGGCGGAGGACGGCGGCGCAGGAGAAGCCTGCGAGGGCAACGCCACGAGCACGAGGACCGCGGCGGCGAGGGCGACGATGGCACCCACGGCGAGCGCCACCTCGTTGCCGCTCATGAAGGCGGTGCGCGCGGCGCCGGCCAGTTCGACCCCGGTCGAGCCTCCGACGTGTGCCGCCACCGCCAGGGCTGCGCCCAGGGACCCGAAGATGATTTGTGCGACCGATTGAGGCACGTGTCGGCCGACCAACGCCGACACCATGTGGCCCTGGTAGCGGGTCAGCATCACACTGCCGATGACCGCGACACCCAACGCGCCGCCGACTTGGAGCGCCACGGTGTTGCTGGCGGAGCCCATCCCTGAGTCGCCCTGGGGGACCGACCCGATGACCGAGTTGGTGGCAGTCGGCAGCATGAGTCCGGCACCCAAGCCGATCAGGAGCAGGCCCAGGACGACATCGCCGTACGTCGTGTCGAACCGCGATGAGGCCGAGACCTGCCACAGGCCGGCCGCGATCGACACGAGACCGGATGCAACGGTGAGCTTGACGCCCACCAGGCGAGCGGCCATGGGGGACACCGCTGCGCCGACGACAATCATGACGGCGATCGGGAGGATCCGGAGGCCGGCCTGGAGAGGCGAGAACCCAAGGTCGAATTGGAGGAACTGCGTCGACAGGAACAGTGCCCCCATGAGCCCGAACACCGCCAGGCACTCTGCGGCAAGAGCGACCGAGAACCGGCGATCGCGGAAGAACTCGAGCTTGAGCATGGGATGCGTGCTGCGGGACTCCCAGCTGACGAAGCCACCGAGTACAACGACACTGACCAGCCCCGCCCCCACCACGGTCCCTGAGGTCCAACCCCGGGTCGGGCCCTCGATGATTGCCCAGAGCAACAGCACAAGGCCGGCGATCGACAACGCGGCCCCGACGGGATCGGGGCGCTGCACGTGCGGGTTCTTCGAGTCGGGGATCACCAGCGCGGCCCCGAGGAAGCCGATACACGCGATCGGGACGTTGACCAAGAAGATCGACCCCCACCAGAACCTCGAGAGCAGGAGCCCACCGGCGATGGGGCCGATGGCGATTCCAAGCCCGATCGTGCCGCCCCAGACGCCGATGGCACGAGCACGCTGGCGCGGATCACGGAAGATGTCGTTGATGATCGCCAGCGACGTCGGGATCGTGAGCGCGGCACCGACTCCCATGAGGGCCCGGAATGCGATGAGCGTCGTCACCGATCCGGATAGGGCTGCGCCGATCGACCCCAGTGCGAACACGGTGAGCCCGATCAGGAAGAACCGCTTGCGGCCGAACCGGTCGGCCAGCGTCCCTCCGACGAGCAGCAGGCCGGCGAACACCATGGCGTAGGAGTCCACGATCCACTGGAGCTGGCTCGACGTGGCATGCAGGTCCCGGACAAGCGTCGGGAGCGCGACGTTGAGGATGGTGTTGTCGACGTTGATGATGAGCGCCGCGAGACAGACGATCGCCAGGGCCAGCCGCCGGTGTGGGTCCCGCTGACCGGGCGTCACCGCGTCGGGTCGGGTCAGCACGCTCACCGACCCAGTTCAGCGTCGGACGTGCCGAGCGGCCAGGGCCAAAGGTCATGTGGTGGCCAAGTGAGCGAACCTGCTGCCGTTGTTGACGATCGTCGCCGTGCTGCTCCCGGCCGTGACTCGAGGTGGGGGTGGGGTGCCCGTATCGGACCCCTCCGAGGCAGGGCAACGGTTGCAAGTAGGACAGGGCACCGAGTGCCTTTGGCACGGCCGATTTGGACTGTCCGACGTCCACGGGAATCGACCCAACCGGGCCGCAAGGGATGCCCAGAACCCGTCCGGATCGCCTCTCCACGTGTCGGGTGCCACCAGGGATTTCTCCCGTCGTGAGCGTGGCAGTCACATTCTGGCGGCGCCCTGCATCAACATGGTGTGAGAACGAGATTGAACTCGGCGCCGAACGGAGCCGGATCAACACCATCATCGCGTTCCAGTTCGCACAGCAAGCTGCGGTCAGGACAGAGGTAGCGGAGCGGCAGCCAACCCCGAGGTGCTGGCTGAAATGGCTGACCTCGCGGCCAAAGGCACGATTGCCGTTCCCATCGCTGCGACCTACCCGCTCGACCAGGTTCGAGCGGCCTACACGGAGCTCGAGAAGCGGCACACCCGAGGCAAGATCGTCCTCATCCCGTAGCTTCGACTGACGAACTCGCCGCGGGCGGACTGGCGATGCGGCCGTGCCGAGTTGGTAACTTGCCCCGTGCACGGGGATCCCATCGAGGCGATGACCGCGCACCTCTGGGTGATCGAGCTCGGTGGGAGGCCTGAAGCCAGGCATCGATCGTTGGGTCGTTTCACACTTCGACGTGCGCTGTATACGTGTTGTGATGCGTGAAGCGTTGAATCTCACGGCGAACACGCAGGTACCGATCCGGTGTAACCGGTGGGTACCCCAGCCGGCATGCAAACGCGATGTCGATGTAATCAGGAATCGACAGGATCTTTCGCAGCTCCGTTTCGACCTGTTGGCTACTGAAGACGCTCATGATCTGCATCCCGACCCCCAACGTCTCGGCCGTAAGCCACATGTTCTGCATCACGCATCCCAGGCTCATGATGCCCAGGAAGTCACCTACTGATGCCGGGGCCCGCTTGCGGGTGTCGTACACGACGATCATCACTACAGGGCAGGAGCGCATGGACGCGTCCAGAAACCCGTGCTCGACGTCCGGTGTTTCCTCGGCTTCGCCATCCAGGGACCGCCAGGAGGGTGGAAACATCGTGGCGAGCAGCCCCGTACCCTTTCGGATCAGTTCTTCTTCGCTGAAGGAGAGCTGTGCGTAGTTCTCCCGAATGAAGTCCTGGGATGTGCCGCAGCGCACTCGACCGATCGCAGCGAGTCTCGCCTCATCATCGACGACGATGATCTCGAAGTTCTGCATGTTGTGCGCCGTGGGTGCCCAACGGGCCGCCTCGAGGATGGCCTCAAGGTCGCTTTCGGCAAGGTTGTGGTCAGGATCGAAGGGGGTGCGTTCCGAATGGCGGCGACGGATCACTTCGCTCATCTGCGTGAACCCACCGATTCGGTTGGAGTCTGTCATGACTACCCTCTCCTTCTGTGCGATCGCAGGCGGCGGACGACGTGGTCGTCGGTGACGGGGTCGGGTCTAGGCCTTCCTGTCCAAGGGTTGAGGTTGCACGGGTCTGCTGAAGGTTTGGCTGCCACCGGCTCTGTCCTTCAGGCAGCCTGATCGTTCCGGTCGGCGAACGCCAGCTCGAACTCGGCAGGGGTGAGCTTGCCGAGTCCGCGCTGACGGCGACGGTTGTTGTAGGTGTGCTCGATCCAGATGACGATCGCGGTGGCCAGCTCGTCACGGGTGGCCCAGCGCTTTCGGTCGAGGACGTTCTTCTGCAGGAGTGAGTAGAAGGATTCCATGGCCGCGTTGTCCCCAGCGGAAGAGACCCGGCCCATTGATTCCCCGAATGGACTCGTCGGCGTCGTCCGCGGGTGGTTGGCACCTCGGCGAGTCCACCCGATGGGACGGAGTGGTGGAATCGGGGTACTAGATAGGACATATGCCGTCATCGGGAGTCGGTGACGGCGGAGGAGGACGTCATGCTCACCGCGCAAGTGCTTACCAACGCTTTCGGTTCGATCCACGACGCAGTCCACCGGGCTGTGGACGGGCTCACGGCAGAACAACTCACCTTCCGGCCCGATGACGAGGCAAACTCGATCGCCTGGCTGGTCTGGCACCTCACCCGCGTCCAGGACGACCATGTGGCTGACGTTGCGACTCACGGACAAGTCTGGCTTGAAGGCGGGTGGGTCGAGCGGTTCGGTCTCCCGCTTGCCCCAAGTGACACGGGGTACGAGGCGGGCAGCGACGAGGTGGCGGCGGTCGCCGTGTCCTCGGGAGAGCTGCTCACCGGTTACCACGACGAGGTCTACCGCAACACCGTGGACTTTGTCGCCAAGCTGCAGGACGAGGACCTCGACCGCGTGGTGGACACGCGCTTTGTCCCTCCCGTCACGCTGGGTGTGCGTCTCGGCAGCGTGATCGCCGATGATCTCCAGCACGCCGGCCAGGCGGCCTACGTGCGGGGCATTGTGCTGCGTCGCTAGGGCGAGCGCGGCAGCGTACCGGGCACGGGTGCTGCTGAATCCGGTCGCCCGGGGACCTCGGGGGCAGCTCACCCGCCACGACGCGCTCGTCGGTCTCCTCCTTGGAGACCAGGGAGGACCTGCGAGCCAACGGCCGTTCGCCACGGACTCGGCCGGAGAAATGAAGACGGCGGAGCGGTCTCCCGGCAGTGGGTTCAGTCTCCTGGCACTTCTGACTTGAGGGCGACCTCTTCGCGCTCGAACTCCACGCGACGTTCGAGCTCATCGTCATCGCGGCGCGGCGAAGCCTTGCCGCGCTCGCGCCCATGAAGTTGGACCGCTTCTTCGGGCTCGATGACGTCGTCGTTCGGCTGGCCGCGTGAGGGGTCATGGCTCTCCGTCGATTCGCGCTGTCCACTGCGCTATGCCCACGATCGATCGGGTGTTGACGACCTGCTCGGCTTTCACGCCGGCCGCTGCGGCTCGGGCACATCCCAGTTGTGCCCACTCGAGCTGGCCAGGAGCATGCGCGTCGGTGTCGATGGCGAACAGGCATCCGGCCTCGAGTGCGTCGTCGATGAGGTCATCGGGCGGGTCCTGTCGCTCGGGGCGTGAGTTGATCTCGATGGCCGTGGCCGAATCGGCGCACGCAGCGAAGACGGCCTGTGCGTCGAAGTCCGAAGGCGGTCGGCCTCGCCCCTCGAGAAGTCGCCCGGTGCAGTGGCCCAGGATGTCCGTGTGGGGGTTCTGCACGGCCCGCAGCAGTCGAGCGGTCATGACGCGGCGCTCCATGCGCAGCTTCGAGTGGACGCTCGCCACGACGACATCGAGGCGCTCGAGTAGGTCGTCGTCCTGATCGAGGGAGCCGTCTTCGAGAATGTCGACTTCGATGCCCGTGAGGATCCGAAACGGCGCCAGTAGCTCGTTGAGATGCCCGACCACGTCGAGCTGCTGGCGCAGGCGCGTCGCATCGAGACCATGGGCGACGGTGAGACGTGGGCTGTGGTCGGTCAACGCCAGGTAGCTATGGCCGAGTGCTTTGGCGGCGTCGGCCATCTCTTCGATCTCGACGGAGCCGTCTGACCAGTTCGAGTGGCTGTGGAGGTCGCCTTGCAGTTGCTCGCAGAGCCCCCGTGCGTCGGGTGCCACCGGCTCGGCGGCGGTGCGCTCGAGGTTCTCGAGATACCGGGGGACCTTGCCAGCCAGGGCTTCGGTGATCACTTCGGCGCTCGAGGGGCCGACACCGTCGAGTGCCGTCAGCTGGTGACGGTCCGAGAGGCGCTGCAGCTCGGCGGGTGGCACTTCCTCGATACTCCGTGCTGCGTTGCGAAAGGCACGTGGCTTGTACGTGGGCGCACGATCGGCCTCGAGGAGGTAGGCGATCCTGCGCAGGGCGCTGACCGGTTCCACGCCTCCATCCTTCCCCGAAACGGCTGCCGCACCTATGGCAACATCGCAGGTATGGCATCTCGAGGTGCCCATGGGCCCGACGAACAGCTCGTGGTGGATGGGCGGACGGTGACGATCACGAGCCCCGAGAAGGTCTTCTTCGCTGCTCGGGGCGAGACCAAGCTCGATCTGGCCCGTTACTACCTCGATGCCGGCCTCGCAGCCTTGCGGGGCGTCTTCGAGCGGCCAACGGTGCTCAAGCGCTATCCCGACGGCGCGGAGGGCAAGTTCTTCTTTCAAAAGCGCGTGCCGACCAACCGCCCGCCGTGGCTCGAGACGGTGACGGTGGAGTTCCCGAGTGGCCGCAGTGCCGAGGAGCTTTGCCCGACTGACAGTGCACACATTGCCTGGGCGGTCAATCTCGGGTGCATCGACCTCAATCCCTGGCCGGTCCGCCGGAGTGACCTCGAGCACCCCGACGAGCTACGCGTGGACCTCGATCCCCAACCGGGCGTCGTCTTTGGCGACGTCCGGCGCACTGCGATGGTGGTGCGCGAACTCCTCGCTGAGTACGGGCTCGAAGGCTTCCCGAAGACCTCCGGCTCGCGAGGGATACACATCATCGTCCCCGTGGTCCCCGAGCACGACTTCACCGCGGTGCGCCGCGCCGCGTTGGCACTGGCACGCGCCGCCGAGCGCCGTCTTCCTGCCCTGGTCACCGCGGCGTGGTGGAAGGAGGAGCGGGGGACCAAGGTGTTCTTCGACTACAACCAGAACGCACGCGACCGAACGGTGGCCTCGGTCTACTCGGTGCGCGCGAACCCCGAGGGACGGGTGTCCTGCGCCCTTGAGTGGGACGAGGTGCCCGACGTGGAGCCACAGGACCTCACCATTGCCACCGTTCCGCAGCGCCTGAAAGAGCGCGGCGATCCCTTTTCGGTTCTCGACGACCACCGCTACCGGATCGATTCCCTGCTCGAGCTCGCGGCCCGCGACGAGGCGGAGGGACTCGGTGACGCACCGTGGCCACCGCACTTCGCCAAACAATCCGGCGAGCCCCATCGGGCCCCGCCGAGTCGAACCCGCCGCAAGGACGGGTAGTCGACCTAGCCGAAGATCTCCCGCAGCTCGACGGGGACCGCCGAATCGAGCTGGTCGTAGCGGCAGGACTCCGCTCGGCGGTCGGGCCGCCACCGGCGAAACGAGGTGGCGTGGCGGAAGCGGTCACCCTGGAGGTGGTCGAAGGCGACCTCGCAGACCAGCGTCGGCACGAGGGGCTCCCAGCTCGTGTCGCGCCCCTGGTTCCAGCGGCTCGGAGCATCCGAGGGCCGTCCGCCAGCGCCGCTTGGCGCAGCGTCGATCCAGGGATGGGGACTGCCGGTCGGGAGGCGGAATGGTTCGAGCTCTTCGACGAGTTCAGCCCTGCGCTTGGCCGAGAACGACGAGCACACGCCCACTCGGTGGAGCACCTCGTCGTCGAAGAGCCCGAGGAGGAGCGACCCGACGCCCTCTCGAGTGTGCCAGCGGAACCCACCGACCACGCAGTCGGCTGTCCGTTCGTGCTTGACCTTGATCATCGACCGCTGCCCCTCGAGATAGGGCGTTGCCACGTCCTTCGCAACGACGCCGTCGAGACCCGCGCCCTCGAAACGCGAGAACCATTCCTGGGCCACGTCGGGGTCGGTGGTCGATGGTGTGAGGTGGACCGAGTCAACGGTCTGGGCAAGTGCGGCGACGAGTGATGCTCGACGCGAGGAGAAAGGCTCTGACCTCAGGTCGTCGTCTCCGACCGCCAAGAGGTCGAAGGCGACGAACGAGGCAGGGGTCTGCTCGGACAAGAGCTTCACGCGCGACGCTGCGGGGTGGAGCCTTTGGAGCAGGGCATCAAAGTCCAGTCCGCTTGCGCCGGCGATCACGATCTCGCCGTCGACCACACAGCGTTCTGGAAGTGACGCCCGCAGAGGCTCAGCCAACTCCGGGAAATAGCGCGTGAGCGGCCGTTCATTGCGGCTGTCAAGTGTGACGTCGTCCCCGTCACGAAACACGATGCAGCGGAAGCCATCCCATTTGGGTTCGTAGACGAAGTGCCCGCCGAGGGGGATCTCCCGGGACAGCCGAGCCAGCATCGGCGACACCGGAGGTTGGAACGGGAGCACGGCAATCCCCCTGTACATGGGCCAGTGGCTGCCCACTCTACGTGTAACCGCTGCGCCCAACTGCCCCCGACCGGTGGGGTCAGTTGCGGCGTGCGTGTGTGCTCGTCGGCACCCATGGCGTCGAGGACTAAAGCAGCCCGTCCACGCTCGAGGAGTTTGCCTTCCATCCCGTCGAAGCGCCGTAGGCTCGGGACGAGCGCAATGAGAGCAGTCACTGCAGGAGTAGCCGAGCACCGAGAAGGGGCGACATGCCGAGCCTGACCGACGTCGCGCACCTCGCGGCCAGAGAGCAGCACTTCGCGGTGATCTCGACACGGCGCGCGGATGGCACCATCCAGTCCTCGGTGGTCAACGCTGGCATCCTGGCGCACCCGCCGAGCGGAGAAGAGGTGCTCGCCTTCGTCACCTACGGGCCGGTGAAGCTGGCCAACCTGCGCCGACGGCCGCAGGTAAGCGCCACCTTCCGCTCAGGTTGGGAGTGGCTCACGGTCGAGGGGACCGCGCAGCTGCTCGGTCCGCACGATCTCTCCGACGACCTCGACGCGGAGGGCGTTCGCCGGTTGCTGCGCGACATCTTTGTCGCCGCCGGTGGCACCCATGACGACTGGCCCAGCTACGACAGAACCATGATCGCGCAGGGTCGCACGGCGGTGCTGGTCTCGCCCTCGCGCATCTACGGCAACTAGGGCGCCGCTCGGCTCAGAGCGTCAAGGGGCGCGGCGGTCCGGCGATGGCGGCGAAATCGCCCCAATCGACGTCGGCCACGTCCACGTACAGCTCGACCTCATTGCCGTCGGGGTCGAGCACGTAGAGGCTGTGGGTCACGCCATGGTCCGAAACGCCCACGATCGGCACCCCCAAGGCGTTGAGGCGGTCTCTGATCTGGCGCAGGTCGTCGTCGGTATCGCCGATCCGCAAGCCGAAGTGGTAGAGGCCGAGGTGCCGGCCCTGGGGCACGGGAGCCGCTGACCGACCGACTTCGATGAGCAGCAGCTCGTGATGGGTGCGGCCGCTCGAGAAGAGTGCGATCGGGAGGGTTCCAAGCTCAGGAGGCGACGTGAGACGCCGCCAGCCCAGCGCGTCCTCGTAGAAGGCTGTCGACGTACCGATGTCCGCTACGTAGAGCACGAGGTGGCCGAGCTCGCGTACGCCAGCCCCTTGTGCGGTTTCCTGGGTTGTCATTGCTCTTCCTCGATCCCTGGAGAGAGTCACCCCATTCTGGCAGCCGCCGGCGTCGCGCCCGGACGCGGTGTGCTGCGGCGGGAATGGGTTTTGCGAGTGAGAATCATTCTCGGATACGCTCTTGCTCGTGAATCCGCACCGCAGCGCTGTCCGACCGCAGCGGCCACGACGCCGCCGGGCGCCACGCTGCATCGCGCTCGCCCTTGCGGGGGGCGTCGCAGCTGCGTCGCTGGTGCTCGGGGCGGGTGTTCTCCCCGCCGCCGCCGGTAGCAGCGTCATCGAGGTCGCCGCCGCCGAGAACTTCTGGGGCAGCATCGCCAGTCAGATCGGCGGTTCCCACGTCCACGTCGTGAGCATCATTACCAATCCAAATACCGATCCGCATTCCTACGAGCCGACGGCTGTCGATGCCCGCACCCTCGCGACCTCGCAGCTGGTCATCGAGAACGGGATCGGGTACGACCCGTGGGTGCCGAAGCTGCTGTCGGCCGACCAAGCGTCGCCGACGGTGCTCGACGTCGGCACGATCCTCGGGGTCGCACCTGGGGGGAACCCCCACCGCTGGTACAACCCGGGCGACGTCCAGCGAGTCATCAATCAGATGGTGGCGGACTTTCAGTCGCTCGAGCCCCACGACAAGAGCTACTTCGCCCGCACGCGCACCCACTTCGACAGTGTGACCCTTGCGCCCTACGACGCGCAGATCGCCGCCATCAGGTCCAAGTACGCCGGCACCCCCGTCGGTGCATCCGAATCGATCTTCGCGATGCTGGCGCCAGCACTCGGCCTCGATCTGGTGACCCCGCCGTCGTTCCTCAAGGCCATCAGCGAGGGCACCGACGTGTCGGCGGCGGACAAAGAGACGATCGACAACCAGATCGAGCACCGGCGCATCAAGATCTACGTCTACAACAGCCAGAACGTGACACCCGACGTCCAGGCTCAGCTCGACGAGGCCAAGGCCGAGCACATTCCGGTCGCGACCATCACCGAGACCCTCAGCCCCGCCAACAGCACGTACCAGGCGTGGCAGACCCGGCAGCTCAAAGGGATCGCCGCCGCTCTGGCGAAGGCAAAGGAGAGCGGAGGGTGACCGCCCCCGAGCCGCCCGAGGCGAGTCCCGACACCGCCTCGGGCGGCCCGCTCGAGGCGCCCGCCGACTACCCGCTTCGGTTCGAGGGCGCCGCCGTGGTCTTGGGCGGGCGGACCATCTGGTCCGGGGTGAACCTCGACGTACGGGCCGGCGAGTTCGTAGCCGTCCTCGGCCCCAATGGAGTCGGCAAGTCCACCCTCGTCAAGGCCGCCCTCGGGGTCGTCCCCCTCTCGGCGGGCCGAGTGGAGGTCCTCGGCGGCGAGCCGGGCGCAGCCGGCAGGGCGATCGGCTACCTGCCCCAACGACGGAGCTTCGACGGCGGCCTTCGTATCCGGGGCATCGACGTGGTGCGGCTGGGACTCGACGGCGACCGATGGGGGGTCCCGCTACCGGGAGCATCCAAGTTCTTCAGCCGCCGACGCCATGACGACGAGCGTCTCGATGAGGTCATCGAGCTGGTCGGGGCGCGGTCGTACTGCGAGCGGCCTATCGGCCAGGTCTCAGGGGGTGAGCAGCAACGGTTGCTCATCGCTCAGGCACTGGTGCGCAGGCCCAAGCTGCTCCTGCTCGACGAGCCACTCGACAGCCTCGACCTGCCAAACCAGTCGTCGGTGGCGGCGCTCATCTCCCGGATCTGCCGAGAGGAGGGCGTCACCGTGGTCATGGTCGCCCACGACGTGAACCCGATCCTGACGTATCTGGACGGGGTGGTCTACGTCGCCAAAGGGGGCGCAGTCAGTGGCCGGCCCACCGAGGTGATCACGTCGACGACGTTGTCGCGCCTCTATGACACCCCCATCGAGGTGCTCACGACCTCCGACGGCAGGCTGGTGGTGGTCGGCCAGCCAGAGGCACCCGCGCACCACAGCGACCGGCACACGGGGTTGCCCCGATGACTGCTGCGCAATCGGCGCCGGGACTGAGCTGGAACGTCTCGGCTGACCTGTCGCAGCTGTTCTCGTATCACTTCATGGTCAACGCCTTCGCGGCAGGAACCATCGTGGCGATCGTTGCGGGGGCAGTTGGCTGGTTCATGGTGCTACGCCGGCAGAGCTTCGCCGGCCACACCCTCGCCGTCGTCTCCTTCCCAGGTGCTGCGGGTGCCATCTGGCTGGGCATCAGCGCGACGGCCGGGTACTTCGCAGCCAGCATCGCCGCGGCAGTCGTCATCGCCATGGTGCCGCGCTCGGGGGCAGGTCGCGGTTACAGCCAGGAGTCGGCCGTCATCGGCACCGTCCAAGTCTTCGCCCTGGCGTGCGGGGTTCTTTTCGTCAGCCTCTATGGCGGCTTCCTCGACAGCCTCACCGGCCTGCTCTTCGGCACGTTCCTCGGCATCTCCAACTCCCAGGTCCTCATCTTGGGTGTCGTTGGGGCCGGCGTGCTCGTGGCCCTCGCCGTCATCGCGCGCCCGCTGTTCTTCGCCACGGTCGACGCGGACATTGCGGTCGCCCGGGGGGTCCCCACAAAGCTGCTCTCGGTGCTGTTCCTCCTCCTCCTCGGCTGCACCGCGGCTGAAGTCAGTCAGATCACCGGTGCGCTCTTGGTCTTCGCGCTGCTCGTCATGCCGCCTGCGGCTGCCCAGCAACTGTCCGCCAGACCCGGCACCAGCTTCCTCGTTACGATCGTGTTCGGCCTCCTTGTGACGTGGCTGGGGTTGGGCGCTGCCTACTTCTCCGTGTATCCGGTCGGGTTCTTCGTCACCACGTTCGGCTTCATCGCCTACGTGGCGGCGTCGGCGTGGCGCGCCATTTCCAAGCGTCGCGACTCACGCCTCGCGCTGGGGCCGGCGTGATGGTGCTCCTGGTCGACCCATTGACCGGGCTGTCGCACATGCTCAGCCATCCGTTTATGCGCGACGCGCTCCTGGCGGGGACGGCGATCGCACTCGTCTCGGGCCTCATTGGCTACTTCGTGGTCCTGCGCAGCCAGGTCTTTGCCGCCGACGCCCTCTCGCACGTCGCCTTCGCCGGCGCGCTGGGCGCTCTCGCCTTTGGCATCGACCTGCGAGCCGGCCTCTACGGCGCCTGCATCCTCTTCGCCCTCCTGCTCGCGCTCCTCGGCCGCCGTGCTGCCGCCGACGACACGGTGATCGGCAGCGTCTTCGCCTGGGTGTTGGGTCTCGGAGCGCTCTTCCTCAGCATCTACTCGACGAACCGCAGCGGGGGAGCGGCCGGGAACACGGGGATCAGCGTCCTCTTCGGCTCCATCTTCGGCATCACTTCCTCGCAGGCTCTCGTGGACTCGATCGTGGCGCTCCTTGGTGCGCTCGCGGTGGTGGCCGTCGGCCGCCCCCTCCTTTTCGCCAGCTTCGACCCGGCCGTTGCCCAGGCGCGCGGCGTCCCGGTGCGCTTGCTCGGGTACCTCTTCTTCGTCCTGGTCGGTATCACGGCGGGAGAGGCGACCCAAGCGGTGGGGGCACTCTTGCTGCTCGGCCTCGTGGCGACCCCGGGAGGGGCAGCGCAACGGTTGACACCCCGGCCGTTCACCGGCCTATGGCTGTCCGCTGCGATCGGTGTGGTGTCGATGTGGATCGGCCTCACACTTGCCTATGCGGATCCCCAGCTGCCACCGAGCTTCACTATCCTGGCGGTGGCCACGGCCATCTACTTCGTGGCGTTCTTGGTCACCGCCGACCGATCGCGGGCACGCTGGCCCCGACGAAGCGGCTTGGTCACAGCGAGTGACGCACGGGAGGGAGAGCGGTGAGCGCCCAGGAGACCAATGGCACGCTCGTGCCCCCGTCGGTCCACGAGGCGATCGGCCTGCGGCTCGCAGGTCTCGACCAGCGGTACACGCCGATGCGGCGCGTGCTGGTGGAGACCCTCGCACAGGCGGGCCATCCGGTCACCATCCCCGAAATCCTCTCGTCGGCCCCTGGGCTGCCCCAGAGCAGCGCCTATCGGAACCTGACTGCCCTCATGGAGATCGGCGTGGTCCGGCGCGTGGCAGGGGCCGACGACCACGGCCGCTTCGAGCTGGCTGAGGAGCTGTCGGGCCACCACCACCATCTGGTCTGCGCCCGCTGCGGGAAGGTCGAGGACGTCCATCCGTCGCCCCGTTTGGAGCGGGCCCTCGGCGAGGCAGCGCGCGCCGTTGCAGCAGAGCAGGGCTATGAGGTGACGGACCACCAGCTCGACCTCATGGGACTGTGCCCTTTGTGTGTTGAGCGCTGATGCTGACATTTGCATCGGGCCCCTTTCGCGCATGACCGAAGGCACCATGGACCAGGCGGCTGGCGGCGTGCCGATCGGGGAGGAACCGGACGGAGCACCAGCGATCGCGCCGATCCCGGGCACGGTGAAGGCGAAGCGGTTCCGGCCGGCGCTGCGCTACGAGCTGATCGGCTGTGGCTTCTTCGGACACGAGCTCGTCGGCACCGATGCTGGGGCGCTCCGCCCCGAAGACGAGCTGTTCGCCCGCGACTCGGACGACGCGCTGCGCTGGTACCGCTGCCTGCGCTGCGACTCCTGGCTCCCCCTTGCGCCACCGTCGGCGCCGACTCGGCCCTTCCCGCCGGCACGCGAGGACATCGCGCTGCCGCTGCGTGGGAGGCCCCTGCGGGACCGCATCGTGCTGCGCCTCATTGCCATCGACCGGGTGATCCACTTCCTGCTCATTGGTTCGCTCGCCGTAGCGATCTTGTACTTCGCCCGGCACCGCGCCGACCTCCAAGGCGACTACACGAGGATCCTGAACAAGCTCCAGGCGGCGTTCGGCGGCCCGTTCAACGACACCAAGACCGGCCTTTTGCACGAGGTCAACCACCTCGTGTCGCTCTCCGTCGGCCGGCTCTATCTCTACGGCGCGGCGATCGGCCTCTACGCGATCATCAACGCGGTCGAAGCGGTAGGCCTTTGGTACGCCAAGCGATGGGCCGAGTACCTCACCGTGGTCGAGGCCTCCGTCTTCATCCCATTCGAGATCATCGAGCTGACCGCGTCGATTTCGGTGCTCAAGCTGCTGGCGCTGGCCATCAATGTCGTGGTTGTCGTCTACCTGCTGATCGCGCACCGACTGTTCGGGATCCGCGGCGGCGGCACGAGGGCTGCCGAGATCCACGACCAGGACGTGGGATGGGCGCCGCTCGAGCGAGCGACACCCTCACTCGTCCCGGCGAGGGCCATCGCGACACCGAGCCCGCCGCCCGCCTGACGCGCAACGTGGCGGCCCTTGTTGGGCCGCCACGTTGTCGTGCACTGCATCGGCCGCACCGCGGCCGTGCGAGTTACTTGGTCTTCAGCTTGGGGGCCGGGGCCTGGCCGTTGACGACCTTCTTGAAGGCGGCGCCAGCCGAGATGCGGGGAGCCTTGGAGGCCTTGACCTTGATGGGCTCACCGGTCTGGGGGTTGCGCGCCGTACGAGCCTTGCGCTCCACCCGGTCGAAGCTGGCGAAGCCGGTGATGGCCACCTTCTCGCCCTTCTTCACGGTGGCCGACACGACATCTTCGAGCCCGCCAAGGACGGTGGCGACCGTCTTGAGGTCGACGTCGGTGTGGGTGGAGATAGCTGAGACCAGCTCGGTCTTGTTCACGGGGATGTACTCACTTTCAAATATGCGGAACTTTTCCGCCGTTGGTGGTGCACATTGTGCCTTCCGCACGCCGGGAAGGGGTGCATGGCGCCGATTGTCTCGGGTGCCGCAACCCTGGTCCCCCGCCGGTGTGCGGCATGACGATAATGCCTCGGCGACGGGCAGACGAAATTCCGGGGTGTCCGGTCAGAAGACCGGCCCGCTCGAGGCGATCTCGTAGCGGGTGACCGAGACCTCGCCGTCGACCCACGCGCCGAGCTCGTCGACGAACTCGGCGAAGTGCGCGCTGGCGAAGTGGGCCTCGAGCGACTCCGTGTCGGCCCACTCCTCGAAGACCCAGACGATCTCTGGGTCGGCGAGGTCGGCGGCGAACCGGTAACGCTCACATCCCGGCTCCGCTTCGCTTGCCGTGGACATCCGCAGCGCTGCTGCCTCGGCCCGCTCACGTTGGGCAGGCTGCACCCGCACCGAGCCTTGGATCAGGATGGTCATCGGATTCCTCTCGACAGCTGCAGGTTAGGGCATCGGTTCGCAGCTGGTCCGGGGAGCGGATCCGTGTTGCGCTCGATCGGGGCCGGGCACGGCGTCTCCAGCGTGACCGTGGGCGACAGGACGCGGGTGGAGTGTGCGGCTGCGCTGCGCAACCGCTTCGGGTCCCGGGTGCAGATCATGGCGCTGTCTCCGCTCTGCGGCGTGCTCTTCCCCACGTTGCTCGACAACAGGATCGCGTGCGTCGGGCTTGCCCACATCCAATGCAGCTTCAGCGCCAGCGTCACCCCGCTGCAGTGGGTGGTGAACAGGTACGCACTCGTCTTCGCCAGCCTGATGCTGGCGGGCGGCACGCCCGGGGACCAGTTCGGCCCAAGAAGATCATGCTCGGCGGCGCAGCGGTCTTCTGCACCGGTTGGTGCTCGCCGCGCTTGGCGCCCAACGTCGACGTCGAGGCCGCCGGGGTGGTGCTCGGGGCCCAGGCGCTTTCTGGGCTCCGCTGGCGTGGGAGTTAGCGTCAGGGGATGCGCATCGACCTCGTCACGTTCGACGGCATGGACGAGCTCGACATCCTTGGGCCCCTCGAGGTACTCCGCAGCGCCCAGTCCGCAGGGGGAGCGTTCGACAGCCGGCTCGTGGCGCGTGAGCGGGCGGGGACAGTGCGCGGGGCGCACGGCATCGCCATCGCGGTCGACGAAGTGTTCTCGCCGGGGGCGGACATCGTGGTGGTGCCCGGTGGGGGATGGGTCACCCGATCCGCCGCCGGGGCATGGGGCGAGGTCGAGCGCGGTGACTGGCTGGCACCGCTCGCCAGCGCGGCCACCGACGGCGCGGTGATGGCGTCGGTGTGCACCGGTGCCCTGCTCTTGGCGCATGCCGGCGTCATCGGCACACGCCGAGCCGCGACCCACCACGCAGCGCGTGCCGACCTGGCTGCGACGGGGGCGATCGTCGTTCACGACCGCGTGGTCGATGACGGCGATCTCCTGTCGTGCGGCGGCGTCACCTCGGGCCTCGACCTCGCACTGTGGATGGTTGAGCGCTTCGCGTCCGAAGAGTTGGCCGAGGCGATCGCCGCCAACATGGAGTACGTGCGCGAGCGGCCGACGGGGAGCTAGCCCAGAGCGAGCCCTGCTGGTTCAGCCCCCGAGCTCGCTCGAGCGAAAGCAGCTCGTGACGTGGTCCTGCACCAGCCCCGCAGCCTGGAGGTGCGCGTAGATGACCGTCGGGCCGACGAAGCGGAAGCCTCGGCGGCGAAGGTCGGCGCTGAGCTGTTTCGAAAGGGGCGTGAAGCCCGGGAGGGCCTGACCTTGCCGCCGGTGGTTCTGGATGACCTCGTCGCCGACGAAACCCCAGACGTAGGCGTCGAAGGTGCCGAACTCCTCGGCGACGGCGAGCACGGCCCTTGCGTTGGTGACCGTCGACTCGATCTTGGCCCGGTGCCGGATGATGCCAGGGTCCTGGACCAGGGTGTCGAGGCGCGCGACGTCGAATGCAGCCACCACCGCCGGGTCAAAGCCGGCGAAGGCCCGGCGGTAGCCGTCCCGGCGCTTCAGGACCGTCAGCCAACTCAGGCCCGCCTGTGCTCCCTCGAGCGTGAGGAACTCGAACTGGCGGCGGTCGTCGTGGACCGGCACGCCCCATTCCTCATCGTGGTACGCCCGCAGCAGGTCGCCCGTCGCCCAGGAGCACCGAGGCCGACCGTCCTCGTCAGCGGCGTGCATCTCGTGCCTCCCCGCCGGCCGGTGCCCTCGGGGCCGCGCCCTCGGCCCACTCGTTGCTGCGCAGCCGCCAGAGCTGGTGACGGCGGAGGGGGTGACCGACGGGGATCCTCGGGTGGTCGAAGTCCTCCGATGGGTCCCGGTGCATGCCGATGCGGGCCATGACGGCCGCTGACCGGGTGTTGGAAAGCGAGGTGAACGACACGATCTCGTCCATGCCGAGCTCCTCGAAGCCGAAGGCGAGGCTGGCGGTCGCTGCCTCGGTGGCATAGCCGCGGCCCCAGTAGGGCCGGGCAAGGCGCCATCCGATCTCAACGGTCGGGGCGAAGTGGACGGCAAAGCGCACCGGCGAGAGCCCGACCATGCCGATGAAGCGCGCATCCGATCGGCGTTCGACCGCCCAGAAGCCGTAGCCCTCGGCGTCAATGGTCGCCTCGATCCGCCGAACAAGGTCGTCGCTCTCGGCGCGAGTGAGGGGGGCCGGGAAGAACTCCATGGTCTCGGGATCGGCGTTCAGTTCGGCGAACGGGGCGAGGTCGCTCTCCTGCCAGCGGCGCAGCGCCAGGAGCGCGGTGCGCGGCCCCGAGGCCCGGGAGACCTCAGCCATCCGCCGCCGCCCGGGCCTTGGCCCATCGGTAGTCCGCTTTGCCCGAGGGCGACCGCTGGACGGAGGGGACGAAGACGACCGCCTTCGGGAGCTTGTAGCGGGCGATCGACGCACTGGCATGCTCGATGATCTCCTCGGGCGTGACGGTGGCGCCTTCGCTCACCGCCACGATGGCCACGACCTCCTGGCCCCAGCGCTCGCTCTGTCGGCCGGCCACGACGACATCGACGACGGCCGGGTGCCCGGCGATCGCACCTTCGACCTCCTCGGCGAAGATCTTCTCGCCTCCCGAGTTGATGGTGACCGAGTCGCGTCCGAGCAGCTCGATCTGGCCGTCGGGGAGGAGCCGGGCCCGGTCACCGGGGATCGAGTAGCGCCTCCCGTCGATCACCGGGAACGTCGCAGCCGTCTTCACCGGGTCGTTCAGGTAGCCGAGGGGGATACGCCCGGCCTGGGCAAGCCATCCGATGCCGGGATGGCCGGGTTCGAGGATGTGGCGCAGCGTCTCGTCGACGACCAGCGTGTCGGGCCCGGGCGTGAAGTGGCCAGCGACACCCGCCTCGCCCGCGGTGGCCTGGAGCATTTGGGCGCCCGTCTCCGAGGAGCCAGCGGCGTCGGTGATGAGCACGTTGGGCAGCAACGAGTGCAGCCGCTCGCGCATCGCCGCAGTGAGCGGTGCGCCGCCGTTTCCGAAGCCGAGCAACGAAGAGGTGTCGTGGTCGTGGTCGCCGAGCTCGTCGAGGAGCGGGCGGAGCATTGCGTCGCCGACCAGCGTCACGAGGGCGACCCTCTCTCGCTCGATCGTCCGCCAGACGTCGGCCGGCTCGAGACGGCGGGCATTGTCGGGGAAGACGATGGTGCCGCCACCGCTGAAGTTGATGAACGTGGACCATTGGGCGGCGCCGTGCATCAGGGGAGGGAGCATCAGCACCTTGAAGGCCAGACCGGCCTGGGCGGCCTCGGCCACCTCCTCGTAGGAGTGCAGCTCGGCCCATGTGCCGAGCGAGCGCCCGCCCATCGCGGCCTTGTAGATGTCGTCCTGGCGCCACAGCACGCCCTTCGGCATGCCCGTGGTGCCTCCGGTGTAGAGGATGTAGAGGTCATCGCCGGAAGGCTCGACGGGAGCACCCTCGGGCGACGAGGAGGCGAGCGCCTCTTCGTAGTCGACGGCCCCGGGCAAGAGGCCGTGCCCGGACTCGTCGGCGACCTGGAGCAGCACCCGGATCGGCGGCAGCTTCTCGAGCACCGGTGCGAGCACCGGCGCCATGGTGGCGTGGAAGATGACCGCCGCAGGGGCCGCGTCCTCGAGCAGGTAGCGCAACTCCTCGCCGACGTAGCGGTAGTTCACGTTGAACGGGGCGACACGGGCGCCGAAGGACCCGACCATGCCCTCGAGGTACTCGTTGCCGTTGTAGAGGGCGAGTGCGACGTGGTCCTGGCCCGACTGGTGGCCTTCGAGCGCCACCCGTTCGACGCGTGCCCCGAGGCCGTGGCGGTACAAGTAGGACGACAGGCGCCGCGAGCGCTCAGCGATGTCGAGATAGCTGAATCGCCGCCGGCCGTGCACCACGCAGTCGCGCTCGCCGAGCGCCTCCGCCCAGGCGTGGAAGACCGAGGCCAGGTCGAAGCTCACCGGTTCGTCGGTTCTACCCATGGCGGTGGTCGTGTCGTCGGACATGTCCATCGAAGCTACCGGGACGACGCGGTGCGTGCTCGTGGCCGAGACGCCGATATGCAGCGCGCCTCGTGCCCGCAACGTCGTGATCCACGCTCTCACCGCACCAGCGCGACGAAATCGCTTGACAGAGAACCTTCGGAGTGTCCTAATGCTGCATGGAATTCTCGAGTGGCACACCGTGGCCGCTCGTCCGGCGGAATTTGGGGGTCACATGGACGTGAATGACGACGCCGTTGCCGACACTCCTGCAGGGGAGTTCAGTCCGGCCGAACACGTTGCCATCGACGAGCAGCTCAAGTCCGAAGACGCCGACACCATGGAGTTGCACAAGCTGGGCTACGCCCAGGAGTTGCGGCGTGGGATGGGCGGCTTCTCCAACTTCGCCATTTCCTTTTCGATCATCTCGATCCTGACGGGTGGCATCACCACCTACTACCTGGGCATGGATGCCGGGGGCCCGATCGTCATCACCACGGGTTGGTTCATCGTCGGCGCCTTCACCCTTCTGGTTGGAATGGGCATGGCCGAGATCTGCTCGGCCTACCCGACGGCTGGCGGTCTGTACTACTGGTCGGCGCGTCTCGCAACCAAGAACAAGGCTGCCTGGTCCTGGGCCACCGGGTGGTTCAACCTGGTCGGCCAGGTCGCCGTCACCGCGTCCATCGACTACGGCATGGCCGTGTACGTCGGCTTCATTCTCTCCCTCTACGACTCGGGCTTCCACTCGACCGTGCGGTGGGTCCTCGTGATCTACGCCATAATCCTGGCGCTCCACGGGCTCCTCAACTCGTTCCGGGTCAAGCTGGTCGGCTTCCTCGCCGACGTCAGCGTCTGGTGGCACATCGGCGGCACGCTCATCATCGTGGTGGCCCTTTTCGCCATCCCGTCGCACCACCAGAGTGCGAGCTTCTTGTTCTCGCACCAGAACCTGACCGGGTGGACCGGCCCCTTCGCCGGCGTCTATGCCTTCGCCATCGGGCTCCTGCTTGCCCAGTACACGCTCACCGGCTACGACGCCTCGGCCCACATGACCGAAGAGACCCACGTCGCGGCCCGCTCGGGGCCCAACGGCATCGTGCGGGCGATCTACGTGTCGATCATCGCCGGCTTCATCTTGAACCTCTCGATGACGCTCGCCATCCAGGGCGGCCAGAAGGAGTACGAGGCTCTCGCCCTCAACGGGTCGACGGCGGGTGGCCAGCTCTTCGTCGACGCCATCAGCGGCCAGGGCGGCAAGCTCCTCGTGGTGATCTCGGTCATCGCCATGTTCTTCTGCGGGCTCGCCTCGGTGACCGCGAACTCGCGCATGATCTACGCCTTCTCGAGAGACGGTGCGATCCCAGGCCACAAGCTGTGGCACCGGCTGCACCCGAAGACCCGTTCGCCGGTGAACGCCGTGTGGCTGGCGGTCGGTGTGGCCTTCCTGCTCGGCGTGCCCTCCCTCTACCAGGTGGGCGGGTACTCCGTGGCGTTCTTCGCCATCGTCTCGATCGGGACGGTCGGCCTCTACGTGGCCTACGGCATCCCGATCTTCCTGCGGCTGCGTGCCGGCAGCGCCTTCAAGCCCGGGCCCTGGAGTCTCGGTCGCTGGTCGAAGCTCGTCGGGACCGTCGCCTGCATCTGGGTGGTCATCATCACCCTCCTCTTTTTCGCACCGGCGTTCTGGCCGTGGAACACCGCGGCGGACTTCAACTGGGCCGGCCCCGTGTTCGTCGCCATCATGGCGGCGGTGTTGATCTGGTGGCTCGCCTCCGCCCACAAGTGGTTCAAGGGCCCGAAGGTCCAGGGGAGCGACGAGGAACTCGCCGAAATCGAGCTCGAACTCAAGCAACTCCAGCAGCCGTTCTGAGCACCAGAGTTGCCCCCCAGGGGTGGTGTCGGGCCATGATCTCGCCATGAAGGCGATCGCGACCGTGCCCGTGCACAACCCTGCCACGGGGGCGGTGCTCACCCACGTCCCCTCTGCCTCGCTCGAAGAGGTCGATGCGGCCATCGGCCGTGCCGCAACAGCGTTCCCGGCCTGGCGGGCGGTGGCCCCGGGGGACCGGGCGCGGCTCCTGCGGCGCTTCGCCGACCTGGTCGACGCCCACGCCGAGGAGCTCGCACTCCTCGAGGTCACCAATGCCGGCCACGTGATCGGGAATGCCCGTTGGGAGGCGGGCAACGTCCGAGACGTCATCGAGTACTACGCGGCGTCTCCCGAGCGCCATTTCGGCCTGCAGATCCCCGTGGCCGGCGGCATCGACGTCACCTTCCACGAGCCGCTCGGCGTCGTCGGGATCATCGTGCCATGGAACTTCCCCATGGCCATCGCCGGCTGGGGCTTCGCGCCGGCGCTCGCCGCCGGCAACACCGTCGTGCTCAAGCCGGCCGAGCTGACCCCGCTCTCCGCCCTGCGCATCGGTGAGCTGGCAGTCGAGGCGGGCATCCCCCCCGACGTCTTCCAGGTCATCTCCGGCAAGGGCTCGGTGGTCGGATGGCGCTTCGTCACCCACCCCGCTGTCCGCAAGGTGTGCTTCACCGGCTCGACCGAGGTAGGCAAGGGGATCATGGCGGGGTGCGCGGAACAGGTGAAACGGGTCACCCTCGAGCTCGGTGGCAAGAGCGCCAACGTCGTATTCGCCGACGCCGACATCGAGCTGGCGGCGGCACGTGCCCCCTATGGGGTCTTCGACAACGCCGGTCAGGACTGCTGTGCCCGATCGAGGATTCTGGTCGAGCGCTCCGCCTATGACCAGTTCATGGCGCTGCTCGAGCCGGCGGTCCGAGGCGTGGTTGTGGGCGACCCGCTCGATGAGCGCACTGAGATGGGACCCCTCATCTCGCCGTCGCACCTCGAAGAGGTCTCCTCGTTCGTCCCCGACGACGCCCCGGTGGCCTTCCGCGGCGAGGCTCCCGCAGGCCCCGGCAACTGGTTCGCGCCAACGGTGCTGGCGCCGGTCGAACGCTCCGCACGAGCGGTCACCGAGGAGATCTTCGGACCGGTGGTGGTCGTCGTCCCCTTCGAGGACGAAGCCGAGGCCGTTGCCATCGCCAACGACAGCATCTACGGGCTGTCCGGCTCGATCTGGTCCCAAAACGTCGGTCGGGCGCTCCGCGTGGCGCGTGCCATCGACTCGGGGAACCTCTCGGTCAACTCGCACTCGTCGGTGCGGTATTGGTCCCCCTTCGGGGGCTTCAAGCAGTCCGGGATCGGCAGGGAACTCGGGCCCGACGCGCTCGGTGCATTCAGTGATGTGAAGAACGTCTTTATCTCGACAGAGGAGTGAGATGACCGACACCCAGAACGGATCGAGGCGCGCCGTGCGCTCCAATCGCCTGGAGGAGAAGGTGGCGGTGGTCACCGGTGCGGCCAGCGGCATCGGGCGGGCCATGGCGGAGCGCTTCGCCGCTGAGGGCGCGCACGTGGTCATCGCCGACCTCGACGACCAGCGCGGCACGCAGCTCGCCCAGGCGATCGACGGCCTCTATGTCCACACCGACGTGACCGATCCGGGCGCCGTCGAGCAGCTCTACGCTGCCGCCGCAACGGAGTACGGCGGCATCGACATCTGTGCGAACAACGCCGGCATCTCGCCACCGGACGACGACTCCATCCTCGAGACCGAGCTCGACGCATGGCGCCGGGTCCAAGAGGTCAACCTCACCTCGGTCTACCTCTGCTGCAAGAGCGGCATCCCGTACCTCTTGGAGCGGGGTGGGGGGTCGGTAATCAACACGGCCTCGTTCGTGGCGGTCATGGGGGCGGCCACCAGCCAGATCTCCTACACCGCCTCGAAGGGCGGCGTCCTGTCGATGTCGCGCGAGTTGGGGGTGCAGTTCGCCCGGCAGGGCGTGCGGGTGAACGCGCTGTGCCCGGGCCCGGTGAACACCCCGCTGCTCCAGGAGCTCTTCGCGAAGGACCCCGAGCGCGCGGCCCGTCGTCTTGTGCACATACCAATGGGGCGCTTCGCGGAGCCCGAGGAGATCGCCGGCGCTGCGGCCTTCCTCGCCTCGGACGACGCGAGCTTCGTGACCGCCTCGACCTTCCTGGTCGACGGGGGCATCAGCGCCGCCTACGTCACGCCCCTGTAGGCAGCGTCACCTGCCGTTCGGCGCACCCGGCGGGCGTCGCCGGATCTCGTCACCCGGCACAGCATGGGCCCAGGTTGCCGTCACAGTGCGCGGAGGGAGCGGATGAGCCGGTCGAGGTCCTCGTCGTTGTTGTAATAGTGGACCGAGGCGCGGACGACCTCGCCCAGGCCCCGGCGCGGGAAGTCGAGCTGTGCCGACGCGGCGGTCGTGACGTGGACGTTGACGGCATCGGCCGCCAGGTGCTGTCGGACCGCGGCCGGCCCGGTGCCCTCGACGGTGAAGGTGACGATGCCGCAGAGGTGCTCGCCGCGATCGCGCACCGTGACCCCGGCCAGGGCCACCAGGCGCTCACGGAGCGCTGTTGCAAGTTCGTGTACCCGCAGCTCAATGTCCGCGAGGCCGACGCCGAGCGCGTAGTCGACCGCGGCGCCCAGCCCGATCCGGCCCGCCACATCGCACTCCCAGGTTTCGAAGCGCCGCGCCCCGTCTGCGAGCTCGAAGGTGTCGGGTCCGGTCCACGTGGCCGACCACAGGTCGACGAACGGGGGTTCGAGCGTCTCGGTAATCGCCCCCGACGCGTAGAGGAACCCGGTGCCGCGCGGGCCCCGGAGGAACTTTCGCCCGGTCCCGGCCAAAAAGTCGCACCCCACTTCGGTGACGTCGAGCTCGAGCTGGCCGACCGACTGGCACGCGTCGAGAAGGTAGGGGATCCCCGCTGCCCGGGTGAGGCGGCCGATCGCCGCTGCCGGGTTCACGAGCCCTCCCTGGGAGGGCACGTGGGTGAGCGCGACCAGCCGCGCCGGGCCCGCTCCTCTGGTCAAGCGGCGCTCGAGGTCGGCCACGTCGAGCTGGCCGAAGGCGTCGTCGTCGACCACTTCGATCACCGCGCCGCTTCGTCGGGCCACCTGCAGCATGGCCACGGCGTTGGAGGCGTACTCGGCGTGCGACGTGAGGATCCGATCGCCCGGTTCGAAGGAAAAGGAGTAGAAGGCCATGTCGAACGCACGCGTGGCGTTCTCGACGAGGGCGATCTCGGTGGGGGAGCAGCCGAGGAGCCGGCCGAGCGCGTCGTAGGTGTGGGCGAGCGCGTCCTTCGCCTCGTCGGCCGCTTCGTAGCCGCCGATCTCCGCCTCACGCTGCAGATGGCCGATCACCGCGTCGGTGACCACCTGGGGCCGGAGGGCGGCGCCGGCGTTGTTCAAATGGGCGACATGGGCACACCCCGGGGTGTCGCGCCGTGCCTGGTCCACGTCGATGCCCACAACTGAGGCTACCGCCCGTCCCCGCCGCTCCCCGGGCGCGCGCGGGTCCGAGCCGGTGCCTGGGGCCCCGCCAGAAGGGCCGCCCGGCCTGGGGAGGAGCTGGGGATGACCGTGGGTCCCCTGGGGACGACACACGGCCATCTGGGGACGACTCCAGAAAGTGTGGGGACAACGTCTGGATTTCGAAAATTGCCCTTGACCTCGGAAGATGGAAAGTGCACAGTGTCTCCAGTTCGGGTTGCTAAAGCCCGCCGCAGCGCTGGAGCGGAACCGCAAGGGGAAGCGAAGGTGCAACCGAGGGGAAGCCGCAAGGTGGAACCGAGGGGATCGGAGATGAAGCCGCAAGGCAGCGTCGAAGAGCGGCAGGGGGTGCCGCAAGGTGCTCTCGGTCGGGGCGGAGGAAGGTACCCGGAGAGGCGGTTCGTGGAACGGGTCGGTGGCTTCCCTGGAGCTGTCGGCTCCGGCCCCGGGCCGGGGTTGTCCGACACGGCCCCGGCTGCAGGTGGCAGCGGTCCGTCGTAGGCGTGGCCCCGAGGAGCACGGGCGGTTTCGACCGGCTGGTTACTCGGGGTTGCGTCGCGTCCGGGCCCGGTTTGCGCCTTGGCCGTGCTCCTCGACCACCTCGTCCATCCCGCAGGGGTCGGCAAGGTCGTCGTCGCACCGCTCGCACTCGAGCTCGAAGGTCGTGTGGGACAGCTCGAACGGCGCACTCACCCGGGAGCGGACCGCACCGCCCACCTCCTGGGCTTCCTCGAGCGTCGGGTGTCCCGCCAGCACCAGGTGGGCAGAGAGGGCGCGCACCTCGCTCGACAGGCTCCAGGCGTGGACGTCGTGCACGTCGGACACCCCTTCCACCGACATGATGGCCAGGCGCAGCTCGTTGAGATCGAGGTCAGCGGGCGTGGACTCGAGCAGGACGTCGATGGCGCCACGAAGGATGCGGTAGGCCTCGACGAGGATCAGGGCGCTCACCGCCAAAGAAGCGATCGGGTCGATGCGCTCCCAGGAGCTGCCGCCGCTCACGAGCAGGATCAGCCCGGCGACGAGGACGAACGCAGCGCTCAGGACGTCAGCTGTCATGTGAAGGAATACGGAACGCATGTTGAGGTCGTGCGTGCCGTCTCGCACCACCATGGCGCAGGCGGCGTTCGCGCCCATGGCCACGAGGGCCATCACCACCAGGATCCCGCCCCGGACGGCCACCGGGTGCACGAGCCGGTCGATGCTGAGAACGACGATGACCGCCGTCACGGCGAAGAGGGCGGCTGCGTTCGCCAACGCGGCGAGGATGGTGCCCCGGTGGTTCCCGAACGAGCGAGTGCTGCTGCGCGGGCGGGTCGCCCAGCGGACCGCGGCCAACGAGAGGGCGACGGCGCAGACGTCGCTCAGGTTGTGGCCGGCGTCGGCGAGCAGGCTGGTGGAGTGGGCCAGGCGCGCCGCAATGGCGAGCGCCACCACCAGCGCCAGGTTGACTCCGAGGGCGACGCTCAGGCGCTGGCTGCGGCTCACGGCCGTGCCCTCACTTGACCGACGGCCACAACTCGCCCGGACGCTCGCCCCGGCCGATCTGGCCGGCGAGGTCCGCCTGGACGAGTGCGAGGTCCCCAGGGTGGGTCACCCCGATGCAGCGGTCCTCGGTGGGGATGACCGTGAACTGCCCGAGCCGGCCCGCGGATGGATCGCCGAGCAGGGCGCCGACGACCTCGGGCAACAGCACCTCGGCGTCCTCACTGGCCTCACTCGCCGACTTCATGGCACCCGAGAAGACGTCGCGCATGGCGGCGGCGAAGCCCCACAGGTTCATCGACACGAGCACGTCGCCGTCGAGGGCGGCCGGCTGGAGGCCGTCGCCTGCGGCGAAGGACCCCGGCCCCGAGGCCACCACGTTGCGCCGCTCTTCGATCGACACGAGCGTGCCGTGGTCATTGAGCGCGCACACCCCCCGGGTCACCGGCTTGTCGCCGATGACGGCGTTGCGCAGCCGGAAGCCGACCAGGGCATTGTCGGCCGGATGGCTGCGGAGTCGTTGGGCGAGGAGGCTGAGGGCGGCGCGCCCATAGATGTCATCGGCGTTCGCCACGCCGAATGCCTCGCCGTCTCGCAGGTGCGAGGAGGCGGCCAGCACGGCATCGACGGTCCCGATCGGCGCCAGCTGCTCCGCGAAATGGACCTCGATCGGCGTGGGCCAGGTTCGTTCCACGTGGTAGCGGACGGCCGGTCCGGTGGCGGACCCGAGGACCAGAACCAGCGAGCCGAAGCCCGCGGCCAGCGCGTCACTGGCGAGCAGGTCGAGCACGGGCTCGCCGGCCGGCCCGACCGGTGCAAGCGGCTTGACGCCGCCGAAGCGGCGGGCGCGGCCCGCCGCGAGCACCACGAGGACCGGCTCGGAGCGGTCCCCGCTCATCCGCCCCAGCGGAGCACGGCGCTCGCCCAGGTCATGCCGCCGCCGAAACCGGAGAGCAACAGGGTGTCGCCCGGCTTCACCCGCCCGTTGTCGATGGCGTCGACGAGCGCGAGAGGGATCGAGGCCGACGAGGTGTTGCCATAGCGGTCGATGACGATCGCCGACTTCTCCTCGGAAATGCCCAACCGCTGGCAGGCCGCCTGGATGATGCGCAGGTTGGCCTGGTGGGGCACGAACAGGCTGATGTCGTCGACCCCGAGGCCGGCATCGGCCATGGCCTTCTCGGCCGACTCGACCACGACGCGCACCGCCTTGCGGAAGATCTCCTTGCCGTCCATGACCAAGAACCCGCCGTGCTCGCAGTACAAGAGGTGCTTGAGCGAGCCATCGGCATTCAGGTTCCAGCTGAGCAGGTCGCTCTCGCCCTCGACCGTCTCGATGACGGCCGCACCGGCCCCGTCGCCCACCAGCACGGCAATCGAACGGTCGTCCCAGTCAGTGATGCGGGTCAGCGTGTCGCTGCCGATCAGCAGGATGCGCCGGGCGCCCACGGCGGCGAGGCCGGCGGCGGTCACCAGGCCGTAGACGAACCCCGAACAGGCGGCGTTCACGTCGAAGGCGCCCCCGTTGATCCCGAGCGCGTTCTGCACGGTCGTGGCCGTCCCCGGCACCATGGCGTCGGGCGTCGTGGTGGCGAGCACCACCATGTCGATGTCGGCGGGGGTCAGGCCGGCCTTGTCGAGCGCCTTCTGGCCGGCCTCGATGGCCAGTCCCGAGGTCGTCCCACCTACGCGGCGCTCCCGGATGCCGGTGCGCTCGACGATCCATGCGTCGTTCGTGTCCAAGGTGGCGGTGAGGTCGTCGTTGGTGACCACCTTCTCCGGCACGGCGATGCCCCAGCCCGTCACCTTGATGCCAGCCATGGTCAGCCTCCTGCGACGGCGTGGATCCCCACGAATGCCGCGTCCCCCTCGATGATCCCACCGGTATTGACCGTGATGCCAAGCCGAGCGCCTCGCACCTGTCGGGCGCCGCAGCGGCCGCGGAACTGGTTGGCCAGCTCGATGAGCTGCGCAATGCCCGTGGCGCCGAGCGGGTGGCCGCGCCCAACAAGGCCGCCGCTCGGGTTGACGGTGAGCCCGCTGCCGCCGATGGCCGTGTCGCCGCGCAAGGTCGCAGGTCCGGCCTCACCGTGAGCGAAGAGGCCGAGAGACTCGAGCGCATAGAGCTCCTCGGGGCTGGTGGCGTCGTGGAGCTCGACCATGTCGATGTCGCCGGGTCCGAAGCCGAATTCGTCCCAGGCGGCCGCGGCCGTCTCCTCGAGACGCTCGTGGTAGTCGATTGCGCCGTTGCCGGATCGGGCCACGGAGCCGATGATACGTGGCGCGCCGTCGACGGCGGCGGCGTCGGGTCCAGCGAGGACCGCAGCTGCGGCGCCGTCGCAGAAGGAACTGCACATGGCCCGGGTCAGCACGCCCGCGACCTGCGGCGAGCGCAGGACCTCCTCCAGCGAGATGGCCTGTTGGATCTGGGCGAGGGGGTTCAGAGCGGCGTTGCGCCGCGCCTTGACCGCCGCGGCGGCCACCTGTTCGATGGTCGCGCCACGCTCGCGCATGTAGAGGGCCGCCCACCTGGCGTTGAGGTCCATGAGGACGCTGCCGCTCGGGTTCTCGTCAGCGATGAACCGGTCGTGCATGTCGGCGCGGTAGTCAGCAGGCAGGCCGTCTTCGATGCCGGCCAGGGTCTCCGCACGGTTTCCTGTCCACATTTTCTCGACGCCGAGGACCAGGATCGGGCGGTTCGAGGTGAGCGCCGCCATCACGCCGAGGTGGAGCGCCGAGGAGCCCCCGGCACAGGAGTTGTCCACGTTGACCACCGGTACGCCGGCGAGGCCGGCCTTGCGGAGCCACGATTGGCCCCGGATGCACCCCTGATCGTTGAGCCGCCCCCCGGTGGCATTCGACGAGATGACGAGGCTGAGGTCGCTGGCCGAGACGCCGGCGTCCCCGAGGGCCTCGGCCACCGCTTGGTGCGCCATGCCGTCGGGCGTCAGGTCCCTCCTCGAGAGGTCGGTCATGCCGGTCCCGAGCACGGCGACGGGTGATCTGCTCATGAGGGAACCTCCAGGGGTGTGTTGGGGCTCCCCATGGGGGAGCGGGGACGAAGGTCGGGTGCTTCCGACCGGGAACCGCCCAAGGCGGCCATCGGCACCGGATCGCCGACGGAAGTCGGGGCGGCGTTAGGAAACCCGGCGGTAATACCAGTGGTGCTACCCGAGACTGTGGGACTCCCACCGGGAGCGGAAGTGATGGTGAGTATCCGGCCGAACCCCGGCTCACCAGCGGTTCGCACCGGGTGCACACCATGATTCTAAGCGGAAGGGGGCGCCCAATGCGACTGTTTGACCTGCGAGCACCGGCAGGGGCCGCTGCGGTCGTACCGGCGGTGCGACCAACGACGGCAGCTCGGACCGTCGAGGGACGCAGGATGGCGGCCACCCTGTCGCCCCTAAAGTGGTGCGTTGCCCGGCCGGCGATCGCCGGGCTCCTCGAGGAGTTTCGAACGTGGCAAGGCCAGAACAGCTGACGGAGAGGACGGTGACGCCCTCGAACGGCCCCAGGCATCGAGCCGCCCCCCTCAGGCTGCCCGCCATCGATCAGCGCCTCGTCGTCGGCGCTGTCTTCGTCGTGGCGATGTTCATGAACATCTTGGACTCGACCATCGTGAACGTGGCACTCCCGACCATGGCCCGTGACTTCCACGTGAACGCCGACAGCATTGAGTGGGTCGTCACCGGCTACCTGCTCGGACTGGCGGTCTTCATCCCGGCTTCGGGGTGGATCGGCGACAGGATCGGCACCAAGCGTGTGTTCCTCTTCGCACTGGCTGCGTTCACGGGCGCCTCCATCCTCTGTGGCCTCGCGACGTCGCTCAACGAATTGATCGCCTTCAGGGTCCTCCAGGGCGTGGGCGGCGGCATGCTGACCCCGGTCGGGACGGCCATGTTGTTCCGGGCCTTCCCACCCGCCGAGCGGGCGAAGGCTGCCTCGATCTTGATCATCCCGACCGTCATCGCCCCGGCGACCGGGCCGGTCCTCGGCGGCCTCCTGGTCGACACGCTGTCATGGCGGTGGGTGTTCTATGTCAACGTCCCGGTCGGCGTGGCGGCTTTCCTCTTCGGCCTCTTCTTCCTCCACGAGCACCGCGAGCCGGCGAAAGGTGGGTTCGACGTCTTCGGCTTCGCCCTCTCCGGCGCTGGCCTCGGGTTGGTGCTCTATGCCCTCAGTCAGGGTCCGGTGAAGGGCTGGGGCTCGAGCGGCGTCCTCGGCGCGCTGGTCGCCGGTCTCCTCTGCTTCGCCGTGCTCGTCCCCGTCGAGCTCCACCGCCGCTACCCGATGCTCCGCCTGGCCCTGCTCGGCGACCGGCTCTTCGGGACCACCAACCTCGTCGGGATCTTCGCCTACGGGTCGTTCCTCGGGCTCTTGTTCATCTTCCCGCAGTTCCTCCAGGTAGGCCGCGGCACCTCGGCGCTGGTCTCGGGCCTGTGCACCTTCCCCGAGGCCATCGGCGTGATGCTGCTGTCACAGCTGGCCGCGCGTCTCTACCCGCGAGTCGGGCCGAGGAGGCTGATGGTGGGAGGCCTCGTCGGCGTGAGCGCGGTGATGGTCGTGCTCGCCACCGTCGGCATCACCGCCGACCTGTGGTGGCTCCGCGGCCTCATGTTCCTCCTCGGCGCGTCCATGTCCTTCGTGTTCATGTCGCTGCAGACCGCCACGTTCGCGACCATGTCGCCGGCCGACACCGGCCAGGCCTCCGCCCTCTTCAACACGCAGCGACAGATGGCAGCCGCCCTCGGGGTCGCGTTGCTGGCCACCGTCTTTACGACAGTGGTCCCCGACGTCGGCAGCGCAGCGCACGCGACGGTACTGAGCGGCTTCCGGGCCGCCTTCGCCGCCGCGGCGGGGATCGCACTGATCGGTGCGGTCATCTCGGCGTTCATCCACGACAAGGACGCGGCCAACACCATGCGGGGGGCCATCGACGCCGCCGCCGTGGCCTCTTAGGGCGTCACCGTGGGAGCGTCGACGACCGCCAGGGTGCAGCGGGCCTGGCAGATGAGCCGGTCGGCGTCGTCGGAGACAGCGATGTCCCAGACCTGGATGGTCCGCCCCTTGCGCAGCGGCGTGGCTACGGCGGTGAGAGTGCCCCGCCGAACGGAGTGAAGGTGCGAGGCGTTGAGCTCGATGCCAACGACCGCCTTGCCCGCCGGGACGGAGGCGGCACCGCCGATGCTGGCGGCGGACTCGGCCAAGAGTGCCGAGACGCCCCCGTGGAGCAGCCCGTAGGGCTGGTGGACGCGCTCGGTCACCGGCACGGTGACAACCGCGCGATCAGCGGACACCTCGACGACCGAGATGCCGAGCGCGGCGTGGACCCCTGCGTCGGTGCTGGCGAGAATGGGAGGATCCGGCTGGCCGCCCGCGTCCGGGGTCGTTGTCACGAGGCGAGAGCCTAACGAGGAGCGCTGCCACCTCGGGCCGGCGGCCAGGTCGTCGTGGCGCGGCAGCCCGATAGCATCGCCGTGTGGGCGCACTCGTCGATCTGCGCAGTGACACGGTCACTCGCCCTACCGTCGAGATGCGTCGAGCCATGGCCGACGCCGAGGTCGGTGACGACGGCTACCGCGAGGACCCGACGGTCAACGAGCTGCAGGCCGTCTACGCCGAGCGTGTCGGCAAGGCAGCTGCGCTCTTCGTCCCGTCCGGGGTGATGGCCAACCAGATCGCCCTGCGGGTCCTCACCCAGCCCGGGACAATCGTGGTCGCCGGGGCCCGCCAGCACATCGTCGCCTACGAGCTCGGCGCGGCCGGCCGCAACGCCGGGATCCAGTTCGACCCGGTCGACGACAGCGACGGGACCATTCGCGCGGCGGACGTGGTGCGCGCCCGACAGGCCGCCGACTACCACCAGCCCACCACCAGCCTGGTCTGCGTCGAGAACACGCATATGCCCGCCGGTGGCGTTCCCTGGTCCCTCTCGGCCCTGCGCGACGTGCGCGAGGCGGCAGGGGACCTGCCCGTGCACATGGATGGCGCCCGCCTGTTCAATGCCGAGATCGCGACCGGCGTCAGTGCTGCCGAGTTCGCCGATGAGGCGACCACGGTGATGAGCTGCCTGTCGAAGGGCCTCTGCGCCCCGGTGGGGTCGCTCCTCGCCGGCCCGGTCGATTTCATCGAGGCGGCGGTGATCGAGCGCAAGCGGCTCGGCGGTGCCATGCGACAGGCTGGGGTGCTGGCGGCAGCCGGGCTCGTCGCGCTCCAAAAGATGGTGGACCGCCTGGCCGATGATCACCGCCGGGCACGAGAGCTCGCCGAAGCGGTGGCCGAGCGCTGGCCCGATGGTGGCTGCGTCCCCGAGCGGGTCGTGACCAATATCGTGCTGTTCCATTCCAGAGCGCCGGGGCGGGTCCTCGACCACCTGCGCTCAGAGGGGGTGCTCGCTGACTCGATCGCGCCCGGCCTCATCCGCCTGATGACCCACCACGACGTGGACGACGCCGGTATCGAGCAGGCGAAGCGAGCCGTCGCCGGTGCCCCGCACTGAACCGATGGGCGTATCGTCGCGCCGGATGGGAGGCTCGATCTCATGAAGGTGCGCATCGGCATTGGCACCAGCGCCCCCGGCCTCGACGCCGTCGGCCTGTGTCGGCTGGGCGACGACATCGACGCACTCGGCTTCGACTCGTTGTGGCTCCCAGAGGTCCTGAGTGCGCCGGGTCTCGACCCCATGGTGGCGCTGGCCTGGGTTGGCGCCCACAATCCCACCTTGAAGCTCGGAACCACAGCCCTCCTCCCGGGCAAGAACCCGGTGCGCCTGGCGAAGCAGGCTGCGTCGCTCGACGCGCTCTCGGGCGGCCGGCTGCTGCTCACGCTGGTGCCGGGCCTCTCGACGGAGCCCGAGCGCTCGGCCATCGGAGTGGCCCCGACAGCGAGGGGCGACGCCATCGACGAGCTCCTCCCTGTCCTGCGTGCGCTCTGGTCGGGGGCGCCGGTCAGCCACGACGGCCCGAGCGCGTCGTTCGCAAGCGTCTCCCTCTCGCCGGTCCCCTCCCAGGAGCCCCTCGAGGTGTGGTTGGGCGGCATGGCACCGGCATCGCTTGAGCGTTGCGGCCGCATGGCCGACGGTTGGCTGCCCGCCATGTGCACGCCAGCCGAGGTGGTGGCCGGTAGGGCGGTCATCGACGAGGCGGCCGAGCGGGCCGGGCGTGCCATCAGTCCCGAGCATTTCGGGGTGAGCATCGGCTACGCCACCGCCCCCCTCAGCGACCGTGCACGGGCCGCCCTCGGGCGCCGGGCCCGGGGGAACCCGCTCGAGGCCCTCGTCCCGGTCGGCCTCGAGCAACTGCGCGCGCACCTCGAGTCCTTCATCGAGGTCGGCTTCTCCAAATTCGTGGCCAGGCCCCTGGTGCCCCCGGCAGACTGGCGAGCGGAGCTCGAGGCGCTCGCCGATGCGGTCGGCGACCTCCAGACCTAGGCCACAGGCCGCCCCGGGGCCGCTTTCCTGTCACGAATGTCGCGCAAAAGCCACCTCGACGGCTGCGACGCGGCTGTTAGGTTTGCTCGCGTCCATACGCAGCAGGTCGGTCACGCCTGGTGACCGTTGCGCGTGGGCCAAGGAAGGTCGCCCGCCGTGGCCATCGAAGTCGTGCATCTCTCGAGCGTGTTAAAGCGCCCCCTCGTCGACCAGGCGGGCGACAAGATCGGCCGCGTCCAGGATCTGATCGTGCGGGTCGGCGAGCGCCCCCATCCGCCCATCGCCGGTCTGGTCGCGCGCATCGCCGGGCGTGATCTGTTCGTCCCCCTCCGCAAGATCGCCGACATCGAGCCGGGCCGGGTGCACTTCGTCGGCGAGCGAGTGGACCTGCGTCGGTTCGAGCGCCGGCCCGGCGAACTGCTGCTCGCCCAGGACCTGCTCAGCCGCCACCTCATCAACCTGGTCGGCGGCCGCTTGATCCGGGCGAACGAGATCGAACTGGCAAAGGTCGACGGAACCTGGGAGGTCGTGGGCGTCGACCCCTCGACCAAGGCCGTCTTCCGAAGACTGCTGCCCGGGAGGCTCGGCAGGAACATCCGCCCCGGGTCGATCGTCGACTGGGAGAGCATCGAGCCCTTCGTGGCGCACGTGCCGTCGGCCAGGCTCCGCATCCCCTACCGCAAGCTGGCGCGCCTGCACCCCGCCCAGATCGCCGACCTCGTCGAGGCTGCCTCCCATGAGGAGGGAGAGGAGATCATCGAGGCGGTGGGCGCCGACCAGGAGCTCGAGGCCGACGTGTTCGAAGAGCTCGACATGGAGCACCAGCTCGAGTTCATCCAGTCGCGCTCCGACGCCGAGGCGGCCAGGGTGCTCAGCCGCATGGCCCCCGACGATGCCGCCGATCTCATCGTCGACATCGACCAGGAGCGGCGGCTCCCCATTTTGAACCTGCTGCCCGAGCCCCAGCAGCGCAAGGTCCGCTCACTCCTCTCCTACAACCCCGAGACGGCGGGGGGCATCATGAGCCCCGACTTCCTGGCGCTGCCCGAGACGCTGAGCGTCGTCGAGGTGCTCGACGCGGTGCGAGCCAGCACCGCACCGCCCGAGACCCTCAACGTCGTCTTCGCCACCGGGCCGTCCGGCGAAGTGACCGGCTCGGCATCGGTGGTGAGCCTGGTGCGCGCCCGGCCCACGGCGACGCTCGCTGCGGTCATGCGCCCCGATCCCGCCCATGTCCACGCCGACTGGGACCTCAACGCCACGGCGAGGACCATGTCGGACTTCAACCTGACCGTCGCCCCCGTCCTCGACCACGAGCACCGCCAGATGCTCGGCGTGGTCACCGTCGACGACCTGGTCGAGCTCCTGTTGCCGAGCGGCTGGCGCCGCGAGTTCGGCATGGCCACCGCCGAGGAATAGGCGCGACGGATGCGAAAATCCAAGCTGCGGATCCGTCCGGCCGACACCGAGCCGCCACCACGTCGGGGGGACCAGCGCTGAGAACCCGACGCACAAGAAGCCGACGACCACATCGAGCGACACGCACGAGGTTCGGTCACCGAGGAGCGCCAACCGTCGCCTCCTCCTGACCGGGCTCGGTGCGTGTCGTGCCGCACGAAGCCAGGTCAGTGAGAGGAGGTGAGAGATGACCGACGTCGCCCCCGACGAGGAGCAGGCGAGCGCCGTCTTGGACTCGGCCCACCTGGGCGACATCCAGGGGGCCTTTGGCACCATCAAGCAGCACGACGTCGGGAGCCGGCGCTCGTGGAAGGCCCGCATCCTCACCCTGTTCGCCATCCTCGGCCCGGGACTCATCGTGATGGTGGGGGACAACGACGCCGGCGGGGTCTCGACCTACGCCCAGGCCGGCCAGAACTACGGGCTGACGCTGCTGTGGACGCTGCCCCTGCTCATCCCGGTGCTGATCGTCAACCAGGAGATGGTCGTTCGCCTCGGTGCGGTCACCGGCGTCGGCCACGCCCGCCTGATCAACGAGCGCTTCGGGAAGTTCTGGGGGGCATTCTCGGTCGGTGACCTGTTCATCTTGAACTTCCTCACCATCGCAACCGAGTTCATCGGTGTCAGCCTCGCGCTCGGCTACTTCGGGGTGAGCGAGTACATCTCGGTGCCCATCGCGGCCGTCGCGCTCGTGGCGATGACCGCGAGCGGGAGCTTCCGGCGCTGGGAACGGTTCATGTTCGTCTTCATCTTCGCCAACTTCTTGGTGATTCCCCTCGCCATCTTCAGCCACCCGAGCGCCTCGTCCTTCGCCAAGGGCTTCGTCATCCCGGGCGTCCACGGCGGGTTCAACTCGACGTCGATCCTGCTCGTGATCGCCATCGTCGGCACCACGGTGGCCCCATGGCAACTTTTCTTCCAGCAGTCGAACATCATCGACAAGCGCATCACGCCGCGCTGGATCAACTACGAGCGGGTCGACACCGTCCTCGGCTCCCTCGTGACGGTGTTCGCGGCGTCGCTGATCATGGCCGTCGTGGCCTCCGCGTTCACCGGGACGCCGCTGTTCGGCCATTACACCAACGCAGGCGGTGTGGCGCACGGCCTGGCCACCCAGGTCGGGCACGGGACGGGCGCGATCTTCGCCATCATCCTGCTCAACGCCTCGATCATCGGAGCCGCCTCGGTGACGCTCGCCACTTCGTACGCCTTCGGCGACGTGTTCGGCGCGCACCACTCGCTCCACCGCAGCTGGAAGGACGCGAAGTTCTTCTACGGCGCCTTCAGCGCCATGGTGGCCCTGGCCGCGGTCATCGTGCTCATCCCCGGGGCGCCGCTCGGTCTCATCACCACGGGTGTTCAGGCCCTGGCCGGGGTCCTGTTGCCCAGTGCGACGGTGTTCCTTCTCCTGTTGTGCAACGACAAGGCGGTGCTCGGGCCCTGGGTCAACCGCCCCTGGCTCAACGTGCTGGCCACGGTGATCGTTTCGATCCTGCTCATGATGTCGTTCATCTTGATGATCACGACCGTGTTCACGCACGTGAACGTCACGACGCTGGTCGAGGTGATGGGCGCGATCTTGGTGGTCACCCTCGGCATCGCCGGCATCGTGTTCTGGCGCCTCCGGCGAAGGACCCCGGCGGAGCCGATCTCGAAGGAGCTGCGCGCCACCTGGCGCATGCCGCCCCTCAACCTGGTCGACCGCCCCACGTGGTCCAAGAGCCGGCTCTACGCGATGTACGCGCTGCGGGTCTACCTCGTCGTCGCCGTCCTGTTGCTCCTGGTCAAGGCCATCCAGATCGGCTGAGGCGCCGGGCGCCCTCTACGCTCGCGCCATGCCGATCGAGCCGCTCACCCTCCTGGCCGTCCACGCCCATCCCGACGACGAGGCGCTCTTCACCGGCGGGGTGTTGGCCCGTTACGCGGCCGAGGGCATCCGCACGGTGCTGGTCACCTGCACCGACGGCGACCTGGGCGAGGGACCGGGTCACGCCGCGGCCGGCAGCGACGAGGCCTCGACGGTCGCCATGCGCCGGTGCGAGCTCGAGGAGAGCTGCCGACTGCTCGGTGTCACCCATCTCGAGCTCCTCGGCTATCACGACTCGGGGATGATGGGCTGGCCGCAGAACGACGCGTCCGGGGCGTTCTGGCGGAGCGACGTGGACAAGGTGGCGGCCCGGCTCGCCGCCGTGCTCGACGTGTACCGACCCCAGGTCGTGCTCACCTACGGGGCCGACGGCTTCTACGGGCACCCCGACCACATCCAGGCCCATCGCGTGACGGTCGCCGCGGTGGAGCGCACGGCGAGCACCGAGAAGCTCTACTTCATCGCCCTCCCAAAGTCAGCGCTGGCCGGCTTCGTGGAGCTGGCGCAGGCCGACGGCCTGGAGCTGCCCGACTGGGTGGAGGGCGACCCGCCCTTCGGCACCGACGACGAGCTGGTGGGGACCTACGTCGACTGCACGCCAGTCGTGGGGGCGAAGTATGCCGCCCTCGCCGCGCACGCGAGCCAGGGCGACAACGCCTTCTTCCTCGACATGGGCGCCGAGCTGTTCGGTGCGATCTTCGCGATCGAGGCCTTCGTCCGGGCCAAGGACTCGACGGGCGCGCCGCTTCCCGAGGACGATCTCTTCGCCGGCCTGCGCTGACTGGCAGCCCCGCGCGGCCTGCGCCGAGCGGCAAGCCCCCTACGATCGGGTGGTGCCCAACTCCTCGCCGCTCACGCTCATGGCCGTCCATGCCCACCCCGACGACGAGGCGAGCGGCACCGGTGGCGTCCTCGCCCGTTACGCGGCCGAGGGCGTGCGCACGGTGCTCGTCACCTGCACCGGGGGGGAGCTCGGCGACGCCCCGGGCGGCGTCAAGCCGGGCGAGCCCGGCCATGACCCGAGTGCGGTGGTCGCCGTGCGGGCAGCCGAGCTCGAGGAGAGTTGCCGCATCCTCGGCGTCACGCACCTGGAGCGGCTGGGGTATCACGACTCGGGGATGATGGGCTGGGAGCAGAACGAGGCGCCCGACAACTTCTGGAACACGCCGGTCGACGTGGCCGCCTCGCGGCTCGGCGATCTGATGGAGGCGTACCGCCCGCAGGTCGTCGTCACCTATGACGCGAACGGGTTCTACGGGCACCCCGACCACATCCAGGCCCACCGCATCACCATGGCCGCTGCCGAGGCGACGGGCATCCCCGACAAGGTCTATTTCACGGCGATCCCGAAATCCGCCCTCCCCGAATTCGAGGCGATGATGGCCGAGGCGGGCGTGGACATGCCCGAGGAGACCACTGCCACCGAGGGCGAGCGCGAGGGCCCAGAGTTCGGCACCGACGACGAGCTGATCGCGGCCGTCGTCGACTGCGCCCCGTTCGTCGACGCCAAGTACGACGCCCTCGCCGCGCATGCCAGCCAGACCGAGGACATCTTCTTCCTGCGGCTCGGGCGTGAGCTGTTCGATCGCTTCTTCGGCCAAGAGGCCTTCGTGCGGGCGGTGGACCGCACGGGCGCGCCGGTCCCCGAGGCCGACCTCTTCGCCGGCCTGCGCTGAGCTCAGCTCGTCGATCGCCGCCAGTCCCGCCAGCTGAGCGCGGCCGCAGCCGCCAACACCACGAGTGCCCCGAGCTCGACGCCGAACGCGAGCGTTGCATCGGGCGCGGCCCAGGAGTCCTCGAAGCCGAAGAGGCCGCCGTTCACCGAGAGGAGGAACCCGACCAGCGTCGAGGCGGCGAAGCCTGCGCCGAGCAGCGAGGTCCCGACCCGGCGCCAGGCCACGACGGCCACGGCTACGACCAGGCCGCTGACCGCCTGGAGGCCGAAGAGCACGCCGATGGTGGCGATGTGGCGGTAACCCGTGTCCCACAGGTGGGCGTGGATGCCCGCGGAGATGCCCAGGAGCACAGCGCCCAACACGACGAGGGCGTTCGTGGGCGAGCGGTTGGTGCGCCCGCCCGCCCAGAGCACGGCCGCAAACCGGTGGTGCTGGGCCGAGGCGACGGCCGCGGGAGCGGTACTGGCCATACCAGTACTACGGCGCCCGGTCGCCGCCGGATGTCCCCCCGGGTCAGCGGCGCAACAGCTCGATGACGGCTGCGATGTCGGCGTCGCCGAGGCCGAGGCCATCGAGCGCGTCGTAGCGGCCCTCGATGACGGCGGCGACCGGGAGGCTGAGCCCGCCCTCTTCGGCCAGTTGGCGGGCAAGGCGGACGTCTTTGGCGCCGAGCCGGGCAGCGAACCAACCCTGGTGGTCGCCCTCGAGCAGGTCATCGAGCCGCTGGGCCTGGGCCGGCGACACGGTCGGGTTCGGGCCGAACAGCTCGCGCAACAGATCGTTGCCCATGCCGAGCGCCTGTCCGGTGGCCACCGCCTCGGCCATGGTGGCGATGCTCGACATGAGCAGGTAGTTGCTGAGGAGCTTCGCCGTGGTGGCTGCGCCCACGTCGGCGCCGATGTGCTTGCGCTTCTCGGAGAGCGCAGCGAAGACCGGCTGCAATCGCTCGATCACCTTGTCGTCGCCGGCGACGAGGTAGGTGGCGGCGCCCGAGCGCACGGCCGTCGGTCCCCCGAGGATCGGCGCGGCGACCATCTCGGCGGGCGCCACCCCCTCGCGCAGGCGCCTGGACGTGGTCGGGGCAACCGTGCTCAGGTCGACCAGCACGGCACCGCCAAGGTGCGGGCCGACCCCGTCGTCACCGAGCACCACGTTGAGCACGGCGTCGTCGTTGGCCAGCGAGACGAGCACCGCCTCGGTGCCCTCGGCCGCTTCGGCCGGACTCGACGCCTCGGCCGCCCCGGCCTTCAGGGCCTCCCCGGCGCGACCGGCCGTGCGGTTCCACACCACCACTTCGTGGTTCCCGTCGAGCAGCCGAACGGCCACCGACTGCCCCATCCTGCCCATGCCGAGCACTGCGACGCGCATACCATCACCTCCGGGTCAGAACCTTCCCCGGCAGCGGCCGCCCAACCGTGAGCGACCGCCCTTCTTAGTAGCGGTACGTCTCGGGCTTGTAGGGGCCGTCGACCGGCACCCCGATGTAGGCCGCCTGGTCGTCGGTCAGCTTGGTCAGCTTCACGCCGAGCGCGTCGAGGTGGAGCAGGGCGACCTTCTCGTCGAGGTGCTTGGGCAGCACGTAGACCTTGTTCTCGTAGTCCGCGGCCTTCGAGAACAGCTCGAGCTGGGCCATGGTCTGGTTGGTGAACGAGTTCGACATCACGAAGCTCGGGTGGCCGGTGGCGTTGCCCAGGTTGAGCAGGCGGCCCTCCGACAAGATGATGACGGCGTGGCCGTCGCGGAAGACCCACTTGTCGACCTGGGGCTTGATGTTGACCCGCTCGACTCCCGGGAGGGCGGCGAGGCCGGCCATGTCGATCTCGTTGTCGAAGTGGCCGATGTTGCCGACGATGGCCTGGTGCTTCATCCGCTCCATGTCGGGGGCGGTGATGATGTCCTTGTTGCCGGTGGCCGTGATGATGATGTCCGCCCGGTCGAGCGCGTCATCGAGGGTCGTGACCTCGTAGCCGTCCATGGCCGCCTGCAGTGCGCAGATAGGGTCGATCTCGGTCACGATGACGCGCGCGCCCTGGCCTCGCAGCGAGTCGGCGCAGCCCTTGCCTACGTCGCCGTAGCCGCAGATCACGGCCACCTTGCCGCCGATCAGGACGTCGGTGGCCCGGTTGATCCCGTCCACCAGCGAGTGCCGGCAGCCGTACTTGTTGTCGAACTTGGACTTGGTGACCGCGTCGTTCACGTTGATGGCGGGGAAGAGCAGCTCCCCGTTGCGCTGCATCTCGTAGAGCCGGTGGACGCCGGTGGTGGTCTCCTCGGTCACGCCTTTGATGCCGTTGGCGATCGCCGTCCAGCGGCCCGGCTCCTCGGCCAGGCTGCGGGCGAGCGACGTCAGGACGACCGCGTACTCCTCGGAGTCAGCCGTGGAGGGGTCGGGCACGGTGCCGAGCTTCTCGAACTCGACGCCTCGATGGACGTAGAGCGTGGCATCGCCCCCGTCGTCGAGGATCATGGTGGGGCCGCCGATGCCGGGCCAGCGAAGGGCCTGCTCGGTGCACCACCAGTACTCCTCCAGTGTCTCGCCCTTCCAGGCGAAGACCGGCACCCCGCGCGGCTCGTCGGGCGTGCCGTTCGGGCCGACGGCGACTGCGGCAGCTGCGTGGTCCTGCGTCGAGAAGATGTTGCAGCTGGCCCAGCGCACCTCGGCGCCGAGCGCGGTGAGGGTCTCGATAAGCACAGCGGTCTGGACGGTCATGTGCAACGAGCCGGTGATGCGGGCACCGGCCAGGGGCCGGTCGGCGGAGAACTCCGCCCTCATGGCCATGAGGCCGGGCATCTCGTGCTCGGCGAGCTCGATCTCTTTGCGGCCGAAGGCCGCCAGGTCGAGGTCGGCCACCTTGAAATCGGCGCGTTCGGAAGTCGTGGTCATCTTGGCTCCTTGTGCTCGCCCGGCGGCTGCCCGGCTCTGGCGGGCACGGGCAGCACACGTGCCAGTCCCCCTACCCGCCTGGGACAAGAATACGGCCTTTTCCCGCCGAGCGGCCACGCCCGTGCGGATGGCGGTCCCCGTTAGTGCCGTCGCTTCGACAACTCCGCCTCGAGCTCGGTGCGCGCCGCCGCCATCTGCGCCTTGATGGCCCCCTCCACGTCGGGGTAGCGGGGGTCGATGGCGAGGAGTGCGTTTGCCACCGCGCCCGCTGCCGCCAGGCGGGTGAACCACTTGTGGTCGGCGGGCAGCACGTGCCAGGGCGCCCAGCGCGTGCTCGTCTCGGAGAGCATCTCGGAAAAGGCGACCTGGTAGGCATCCCAGGACCGGCGTTCCTCGATGTCGCTGACCGAGAACTTCCAGTTCCGGCTGGGGTTGTCGATGCGGCGCAGGAAGCGCCTGCACTGCTCCTCGTAGGAGAGGTGCAAGAAGAGCTTCACCACCACGATGCCGTTCTGGACGAGATAGCGCTCCCAGTCGTTGATCTCCCGGTACCGCCGCTGCCACACGCCCACCCCCTTGGCCTCGGCGGGCAGCTGTTCTCGCTCGAGGAGCTCGGGATGCACCCGCACCACCAGCACCTCCTCGTAGTGCGAGCGGTTGAAGATGCCGATCTGCCCGCGGGCGGGCAGCTCGCGCTGGTAGCGCCACAAGAAGTCATGCGCCAGCTCCTCCGCCGAGGGCTGCTTGAACGGGTGCACCTCGACCCCCTCGGGGTTGAGCCCGCTCATCACGTGCTTAACGATGCCGTCCTTGCCCGATGCGTCGATGCCCTGGAGGACGACGAGGAGGCCGAACGTCTTTTGGGCGGCGAGCTTGGACTGGAGGTCCTCCAAGAGCGCGATGCCGTCTGCGAGGTCCCCGGCAGCCTCCTCCTTCGACAGCTGGCCGGGCGTGGCGGCGGGGTCGAAGTCGGTGCGGATGTCGACCCTCCGGCCCGGCGCGACGCGCAGCGACGCCGTCATCTCGGTTGCGACGGTGGCACGGTGTGTGGCCATGGCCCTCCTTGGCTGGTCCGGTGTGGCGCCGCTGGAGACAGTTCAGACGTTGAAGCGGAACTCCACGACGTCGCCGTCTCGCATCACGTAGTCCTTCCCCTCGATGCGGGCCTTGCCCACCGCGCGAGCGGCTGGGACCGAGCCGGCCTCCATGAGGTCCTCGTAACTCACGATCTCCGCCTTGATGAAGCCCCGCTGGAAGTCCGTGTGGATGACGCCCGCCGCCTCGGGTGCCGTGTCGCCGCGGTGGATGGTCCAGGCCCTCGCCTCCTTCGGTCCGGCGGTGAGGAAGGTCTGGAGCCCGAGGGTCGCGAACCCGACGTGGACCAACTGGACGAGGCCCGACTCCTTTTGCCCGTAGCTGGCGAGCAGCTCTTCGGCGTCAGCCGGGTCGAGGGCTGCGACCTCGGACTCGAGCTGGGCGCTCAGCACAACAGCAGGGGCGGGGTCCACCAACGCCACGAGCGAGGTGGCGAGTTCGGCGTCGTCGAGTGACCCCTCGTCGACGTTGAACACGTAGATGAAGGGCTTGGCGCTCAGCAGCTGCAACTCGGCGAGGTGCGTCGGGTCGAGCTCTTTGCGGGCGACGGCCGACGAGATGGTGCGCCCTTCGTCAAGGACGGCACGCGCGGCGGTGATGGCCTTCACCACGGGGGCGAGCGCCGGCTGGCGCCTCGCCTCCTTCTCGAGCTTCGGCAGCCGGTTGTCGACGGTCTGGAGGTCGGCCAGGATCAGCTCAGTGTTGATGGTGGCGATGTCACCGTCGGGGTCCACCTTCCCCTCGACGTGGATGACGTCGTCGTCGTGGAACGCCCGCACCACCTGGCAGATGGCGTCGCACTCCCGGATGGCGGCGAGGAATTGGTTTCCCAGGCCCTCTCCTTCGGACGCGCCGCGCACGATGCCGGCGATGTCGACGAATGTGGCCATGGCGGGGACCACCCGCTCGCTCGAGTAGAGCGAACCCAGGTGGTCGAGGCGGTCATCGGGGACGGCCACCACGCCCACATTGGGCTCGATGGTCGCGAACGGGTAGTTGGCCGCCAGGACCTCGTTTCGGGTCAGAGCGTTGAAGAGCGTCGACTTGCCCACGTTGGGCAGGCCCACGATCCCGATGGAAAGTCCCACGTCGCCTCCTGAGAGCTGCGGGTTCCAAGCGTAGGTGACGGCCACGCAGTCCGGATCGTGCGCGGCCGAGCTCGAGCGGCCGCGGCCGGGTCAATAGACGCTGAAGCCAGGGGGGAGCGCCGCGCGCCCGGTCGCCGCCAGCAGGAGGTCGACCGCGACCTTTCGTCGGGAGGCAACCGCACCCACCCATTCGAGAGCGGCAATGATGGCGTCGGCCGGTGGCGCGACCGGGAGCGTGAGCGCGCGGGCCAGGTCGAGGCCGTGGATGACCAGCTCGGCGCTGCGCGACGGGAGGTAGGCCGAAAGTGCCATCGAGCCCATCGGGCTCCCGATCACGGCGTCGGCGGGTGAGGCGGCGATGACCGCGAGGGCCCGCTCGGCATCCCGTCTGACGGTGGCGACGGGGTCGTCACCGAGCGCATCGACGGCGTCGCGGGCGCGCTGAGCGATCGCACTCTCGGCGAAGTACTCGGGCCCTGCCGCCGGCTGTGGGTGCACGAGATAGCTCTCGACGAGGGTGTGCGCACGGTTCGTGTGGGCGACGAGCTCGAGCACGTTCCACTCACCCAGGCCCGGGCTCGTCCACTCACTCCCCCCGACGTGTTCGACGAGGCCGACGAAATAGCCCGACGCCTGTTCATAGGCGGCCGAGGTCGCATCATCCATGAACCCTGTTCCAGCTGTACTTGGCCACAAGGTTGGTGACTGGTTGACCTAAGGCGAAGACCTCCAGGAATGTGGTGTTTGCGCACATCACAACCAGGAGGTCTTCAATGTCGCACCGTAATGCCCGGCTGACCCCACG